>JAAUXU010170981.1_pt1 | contig 16496 bp, 11 predicted proteins | sample 7278151 | NCBI WGS metagenome assembly JAAUXU01 (sample SAMN14350113, study PRJNA611818) | marine sediment metagenome | isolation source: surface marine sediment (1.8m) | place: French Polynesia: Moorea | collected 2018-08 | reverse complement strand
CACTAGCACTATTTTGACCATTCAATACACACTTGTTTTCACACGTTGTTTACTTGAAGTCCTTCATTTCAACCACTAAGGAGGTACCGAGATAGCACTTCCACTACATTACAAAGATGGGAGTCTCATGTTCAACAGTCTACAGAGCTCTCCAGAGGTGGGAGGAAAATTGTCCAGTGGCATCCAAATGTGGAGCTGGTCAGAAACAGTTCAAGATGCCCAAGAGATGTTGTACAGAACTTGTCAAAGCTGCTCTTCTCTGTGTTAGAGTCTCAGGCCAAAAATTAGGTCAAAAATTTGGTATCTCACACACCATGGTCCAGAGAATTCTCAGGGAGGAGAATGTCCATTATCTCAAGAGACAAAAATCACCAAACTACAAAGGTGATCAACTGAAGTGGGCAAGAAAGGCCTGCTCTGTTCTACGCTGTCACTTTTTTCCATCCACTGGAACAACATCAATTGTCATGGATGATGAAAGTTATTTTTTCTTAAAAAATGACAGAGATCCAGCCAATCAAGGATTCTACAACAAGAAGGACATGTTTAGGGGAGATGTGTCTCATGATGTTGCAATTCATGCACTTGACAAGTATCCAGACAAGATAATGGTTTGGCTCTGCACTTCAGATTGTGGAGTAAGCCAGCCATACTTCATGCCTTGAAAAGATTCCATCAGAGGGGAAAACTATCGTGAACATTGCATCAATGAGTGTCTAGTACCCTTCTTAGATAAATTTCATGCTGATGGTGATTATCACTTTTGGCCTGATCTTGCCACAAGTGACTATGCCAAGGACACACTTGCCATCTTCAAGGAGCATAGCATTGCTTACATTCCTTGCCCTGCAAACCCCCAAATTGCCCCCAACTCTGCCCAATTGAAGACTTTTGGAGGTTCTTGAAGTCTAAAGTGTATGAGGGTGGATGGGAAGCAAAGACTGAGCATCAGCTCAAGCAGAGAATAGCAAAAATTGTACATAGTCTTTATATGTCATTCTGCCAAACATTTTTTTTCATCTGTCAAGAGAAACATCAGAAAAGCTGCAGATAATGGCATCCTATCTGTGAATCCCTAATTGCATCTTGTTCTCAGGAGCTCTTGGAACCTGTAGATCCAAATCATGAAGTTGTATGATGAATAGAACCAGAGTTATAGAAAAAACATTCAGTCTCAATATGTTTCCACCCGTTAGATGGCCAGCCTTCAGGACAAAGAACCTTTACTGGTATTATTGGAAAGAAGCTGGAAGAATTCACTTGTGAACCCATTGCCAACTTTGGCCCTGTTCCTGGGAGAGTTCAGCTCATCAGTACTGCCTTACAGAAATGAATGAGCACAGATCAGTGGTACTTGGCTGCTATCTCTTTGGCTGTTGAGGGGGGCCAGCCTACTTTCCTGCAAAGCTTCAAAACCCTAGGACAATGCACCAAGCTAGTTGGGTGACAAAGGCCAAGAGGATTTTGAGACTGTATGCTCAACAAACAGAGCCATCTTTGGCTTTTAGGAGACTAGCTAGCTTCATTGTCAATGTCCATGACTCCCTCCTTCTTTAATATCAAAACTAATTGGGATATTACTTGTGGAGTGTAGCGTCCTGCCCTTGGGCTCTCCTGCCCTGGGGCATAGGGACCGCGGGTCCTTCCTCTCCAACTGGGGCTGGGGTGATTGGTCACGGTGCTATGATTATTGTTAGAGAAGTGATGACTAGGGAATCACGCTAGATGTGAACTGTTCAAGCTCTCTTTATTGACTGCCTTCCTGACTCATCTCTGAGCAGGGCATCCTTGGACTCTGTCCAGGATGGGGACAGGTGCATGTGCATTGCACCTGTTGGGTGACCTGAAGCATGGGTTACTTCGTGCATAATTCCTTAAGGAACAGTTACTACTTGCATATTCTATGTTACTGCTTGCTTGGCATAGGTTATTGACATCTCTGGCATCAGTATTGGTTGATATTGGTGCATCCTTGGTATACATCCTTAATCGTAGGACTGCAATCTCATGCAAGTAAGCACCCATGTACTTGGAGTGAAGCATGCAGCCCATTCAACACAAAAGCACCATTAAGAACATTGGAGAGAATCAAAGAACAGGTTGACTGTTTCAGAAATGCAGGTGCACAATTGAGCAAAGCTTCAGAGTTTTTCAATTGCATCAACTGGCCTCTTTTGGAAGGTCCAGGAAACACTCCAGTGTTGGATATTATTCCGCCACCTGAGCTCCACTTGATGCTGGGGGTAACAAACCACATCTTCAATAAACTCAATGACCTTTGGGGCAACAACTCAGCAATTAAATGGGCACAGGGACTACTTCAGTGAGACGTTGGATCCAAATTATAAAAAGGCAATCTTCAACTTTGAGAAAGCATACAGAAAACTAGGCATTTCCAATACCCCAGAAGTTCACTGTGCATTTGTACATGTCATTGAATTCTGTGAAAAAAGTATGGCACTGGGACTCTTTAGTGAGCAGGGTAGTGAGTCGGTACACCATGACTTTGCAACAGTTTGGGCCAGATGTTTGAGGAGTCAGAGTCATCTTCAATTTGGTGACCAGCTTTTAAAAGCCATTTTAAAGTATAGCAGCATCCATCTGTGATAAGAAAGAGAAAACTATGAAAAACCAAAGGTGAAGAAGTAAAAAACCAAAGGTGAAGGAGTAAAAAACCAAAGGTGAAGAAATAAAAAACCAAAAAAAAAATTAAAAACTAAAAAAATTAAAAAAAACTATAAAAACAAAAAATCTTGTTAACCTTGGCAATGCCTGGTCACAACCCCAGGAGAAAGAAAAGGGAGTGACAGTACAAACATTGTTCCATTTTTTATGCAAAAAGAAGCAGTTGGTAGCAACAGTGGATTTTCTCAAAAAGATACCGATAAAATATTTCAAAATGTTTATCCTTGTGCTCATGGGGACCTAAAGGAACAGAAAATACTTGAATTTGTCAAGAACAATTTTTTGTCACTTTATTCACCTAAAATCTCATCTAAGGGTGCACCCTAAGATTTTGGACCTGGCACACTCTCAGGTCAAAGATGTGCACAATGTCTTCATTGCTCACATGGGGAAGTATAAATGCACATTGGACAGCGGCATTTTGAGAAGCCTTGAGATCAGTCCTGGACAATGACTTTGAGTGGGGAGTTGCCATGCTGTAGAGATCACACTCAGCACTAGAAAACGTTGCTGTAAGATTACTGCATCAGTGGTAGAAAAAGACCTCTAGACACTCACGGGCAGCGAATCTAGCAGTCCTGTTCCGATCAGCGAGAGGTGGCTCATAGCAAGGCTAGACAAAGCAAGGCAGGGCAAAGCAGCGAGGTCGTAGCAGGCACTAGAAAATGTAGCTGTGATCACAATCACACTCAGCATTAGAAATTGTAGCTGTAAGATCACTGCAACAGTACTAGACACTCACCGGCAGCAAATCTGGTAGTCCTGTCCCAATTAGCGAGAGGCGGCGTGATGGTAGGAGGCACCAAACAATGTAGCTGTAGCATCACCATCAGTGCTAGAAAAAGACTTAAAGACAAGCGCTCATCGGCAGCGAATCTGGCAGGCCGAAATGTCCTGATGTCAGCATGGACTTGCTTTGTTTACATGTCAAATTGTCACCCCATCACTCTCCTTTTGTTGCTTCACCGAACCTAGCAACCTCTCGACCCGGACATGCGGTTGTGCATGGCGCTGAAGGACCCAGGGGATGAAATCATGTGAAAATGATTGGCCTGGGGGCAGGGATTGTCCCATGAAAATTTCAGGCTATTTTATCCACTTTTTCCCTCTCAAAAAGCCAAGTATCAGTCCTGTTTGGCATGGCCCCCCCTCCAGGTGGCCTATCTAGCACCAAATTGGGCAGCCTTGACATTGAACCACTGTACTCAACATTGTGTCCCAGTATCACACCTACACGTTCCACATCAAATTTTTACTTGAACACACTTTGGTACAGAGTTTCAGGTCTCATCATGCTTGGGCAGTCGGCCAGCATTATTCGACTTCTGCTTGCTCAAACGGGCAACTTTGTACTTCTGCATTTTGCTCATTATCTGAGATCTGGCGCCATGTTATTGAATGCACTTCCTGGTAAAATTTCAGGTTCCACAACTTGATATTTTGATCGCAGCAGGTGATTCCTTCCAGCAATCAGAAATGATCAATTTACTGTGTCTTTATTTCTAGCATGAGACGTTGACATGAGTTCAAGAAAAAACAGGAAAGAAATTCAACCGTTAGGTTACTTTCAGACATTTCAGATTTCAATTGCTTAGGCCTGGTGCAATAATCCAATCATAAAACCTGAAATCGGACACTTATTTCTGGACGGCGAAAGTGCAATATATGACTCTCATCTATCAAGGTTTCGTGATGCTCCCTTACACTGTATCGTCGTGGTGATTGGAGGACTCCTCAAGCAAGTGCTTCAGTCCCACGTCAGAACCACCACCCACCCTGCCATTGTACTATTTCCCACAAATCTTGACGACCAGCACCTTGGTAAGCACCTTCTCCCAGGCCTTCTGAAAGCAGCAGATGAGGTATGCCCGATGTGCCGTAAAGATGAGATGTGCCTGCCAGAGGAATTCGACAGCAAAAACAGATAACAATGTATCTATCTATGTAAAGCAAACTCTCCGTATGTAGTCTGTATGTGTGTCTGTGTGTGTGTGTGTGTGTCTGCCTGTCAGGCTATGGCCGCCCCAACCGCTGCACCGATCGTCACGAAACTTGGTCAGCAGACGCTACACATCACATGCTCGAAAGTGATCGCGCCACACCTTAGGTCGGAGGCCGTTTTGAGGCCAAAATCGAGGTCCAACGTTACATTTCCTGCATGCAGTATCAGTATCAGTAGCTGTCTATGGCAAGAGGAGGGGAAAGAAGAAGGTCAGTAGGGGTGGACATTAAGCCAGGAAAATCAGGCAAGCCAAACTCGGGCTTGACCCGGAGACTCATGGCCCACTGCGATCGCTAAGCTGGGGAGAGGAGAAGAGTAGTGTCCAGATCAGCCAGTTTACAAAGTTAACAACAAAATGGAGCCGATCCGGGTGCCGATCTCACGAAGCGCATGGTGAGTGTGAAGTGCTAGATCAGCTGCGAATCGAAGCAGGACCAACTTCGAGGGCGAGATCAGCTTCGAGTCGGGGCAAGACCAGCTTCGTGTTGAGCGCGAGGCGCGTGTTGAGCCATGGTCGAGTCTGCTGGCGGGCGGGATGGCGGCGAGTCTCAAAATAACCCGAGCAACGCCGGGGTACCTCTGCTAGTACTATGTAAAAGAACGTGGAGTTTCGTTGTCACAGGTTTCTGGTACAATGACTGGCCTGATGGAACTCTATAACTATGATGAATGTCTATGACGGAGAGATTGTCTTTGAAAAAAATGCTAATTTAGCCCTTTCAGCAATTTTTGCCTTGTAAAAGTGGTCAAAAACCTCGAAACTAGACAGGGTCTGGCATAGCGCACTCTTCGATCAAGCACACTTTAAGCACTCTAGTGTCAATCAGCACCCAAAACGTGATGAACTATCTCCATCAGACACTTGACACGAGAATTTAACGTATTCCTGCCCGGAATACGGTAGCACTTCCCCCCCAGCGACGTTACTTGCGGCAGGGACTGGATACTCGCACAAAAAACATTATAACGCAGCTATTTACCTTGCTTTGCACTTATATTTCATTTCACAGTAGTGTCAACACATGGAACAAGCCTAACAAAGAGTATTGAGACGAATTCTTCACGGGTGTTTCTTTTGGGAGATACACAAATAGTGGAGTGATTGGGTAGAAACCTGATTCCACGGAGAAGAATGGACGTGGATCCCTCGGTGGGGATCTCTCCCCAACAGGTCTTTTCTCCAGCAATTTAGGAGATCCAGGCTTTGATAGTGGACTCATGGGAGGTTGTTGAAGCTGGAGCCCTAACAGTAGGAGAGAGGAAGGACGTGCACTTTTAGCAGAAAAAGAGAAAACTTTTTAATTCCTGCTATCAAAGCTGGCCGAACAACGCAGTTTGATTACCAAGGAGGCAAAGACTGCATATCAGAGAGGCGCTCTCAGGACGTGTCCCGTCTGCTTCCCCTCTTTGATGATGTTACAAAGACTTGAGGATCATCCTCAAGTGACCTGCCTCCCCTTAGCCCCCATCGAGAACCCGGCCGAGACAGCACGGGACCTTTACTACCGCCTGTTCTTGCCGTCTGTTACATAAGAGTCCGCAAATGGCAATGATGACCAACGAGAGAACGAGGGAGAGCAGCAATCTGAAAGGTCATTCCACTCCGAAAGTCTACCTCTGGTCAAGTTTGAGTGGAAAGGAATCGATTGAAAAAGTGAAAATTATTGACCGTTAGTTGTTGACCCTGTTTAGGTGTAGCTCGAACCCGAAGTCCAAGGCCCAAAGTGCATAATATTACATCGTGTGAAAGTCGAGGAAATCCATAAAGGGTTAAGCCACTTCTACAGGTCAATTCAGTTAAAAGTCAAAAGGTTAACTGAGTTGGAATCCAATTTGATGATGATTGGAGCCTGATCTTGACCTCATCTTTGAACCCATATTTTGGGGAAAAAATGACTGTGTACGAAAACGTACGTGCATGATATCCATGTTGTGCCATGCTAGACCTTAAGTTTTTATCGTGCACCAGTTACCAGAAAGTCCATGTTGTGTTTCGCTTGTACTGGAGGGAGCGAGCTGGTGAGCTGGTCCACTCCTTTTTGTTCATTGGGTTACTGTCTGTGGACTTGAGGCAATCGATGCCATCTTTAAAAGAACGGTCTCAAGCTAAACTTTGTGGAAGTGCGGTGCTAACCAATATCCTCAAGACCGTCATCGCGTGCGTTGGACTACACCAGCAGCTGGAGATCCTTAGGCTTCGCCGGTTTGATGCAAGGAGACTGATCGGCAGCATGGCTAGCTTGTACGACGCTAACTTGGTGGAACAGACTGGTAGCAAGGTACCAGGACAGTGCTATAGGCATACTTGATCTCTCTTGGCTCAATCCTAGCGATTTTCGCGAATCATTCAACCTATATTCATGTACAGTTCGTGTTGACGCTAATGTAAGAATCCCTCGCATTCCAGATTACATTTAAGATTCAGTACTCAACTGCAATTCGTGCATGGATTCTATTAGCCCTCAGCCTAGAATTTTAAGGTTTAACGGCGCACGCCATATCTCGAGCTCCGCGGCACATACTCAATTTTAGCTCAGGATAAGACAGAGCAAGACAGAATTAACGTTTTACTTCCATGAAATATTCTTACAGAAAATAAGGTCAAATTATTTTTCACACTAAAGCTTGGTGTGACTATCATGACTGAAAAATCAGTACGTTTACACAGACAGAGATCAAAGACGTGTGGATTTGAGGGGAAAATCTGACATAGATTATTTTAAAATTTGGAGTGAGAAAATAGGTCACTCTGGAGCACAAACAGTACAAGTTTTGGTTACTAAGCAAGAATCTGAGCTTTTCAAAAAGGCAAACCATTTCTATACTGACTGATTCCATCTAAAGGTTCCGAGAGCTTGTGTGACGCCTGCAGAGTGTGGCATCTTAGGGGCAAACCATGTGGCATTTTTAAATTGAATAAATAGTAAAAATTACCCTGTAGGTAGTAGCATCCTTTCTATGACGAATGCACAAGTAGCGATCAGACAACCAGATACACTTAAGATGAAGGCCGAGAAGAAATGTCTGGCATTCAGCGGCTTCCACTCATCTTCCACGATGTGCGACGTCTTTATCAATGGCGGGGTGTACTTGTATGTGATCGGTTGGTCCATTCCGGCCGCGATCATTCTAGAGGAACAGAGATGAACTATTCCACTGTATAATCCAAAAGCTGTAGATCAGCACAGGCTAGGGAGTCTTGCCTTCCGATGACCTCATTGACTTCTTCTTTCCAAGGGGCGTCCTTCCTCAACAGGATTGTCAAGGTAAAGCACGTGATGACCTCCTTGGAAAAGACAATGTCGGTGTTGAAGTTCCAAGCTTGCTTTGGGCGACTGTGAGTCAAATGAGTACCTGAGAATGGGAGTAATTTTCTTCAAATATGTGCCAAAGTGTCCTTTCGCAGCTGCAACTGATCGCGATCACGTACTGAGTCCAGTGAATGAAGCTCCGTTGTTCCGTACGTCCTCGATGATGAATACTAACTTATCTTCCATCCCAACGTTTGAGAAGAGCCCCCCCATTCGGGTAGACATTTCTATTACCTCGAGGTACTTGGGCGGGAAATAGCGGGCTACCTCAGGGTTCTGAGGACTGAAAAGAGGACAGCTACAGTCAACAGTTTGGATACTGAACCGGGTATAAGTTTTGTTTTCCTTCCTGTCGACGCTCGCTACTTCAACTGCTTCTAGCATGGACAAAACGAGCAGTACTGCAGCAAGATGAACTTTAGTAGCCAGTAGAGGCCCTGATATTATTTGCATTGCAGCAAACTTCTCTTCAAATGTCAAACTATCGTGCCTTGTCCTCCAGGTTTCGCTGAAACCTGAGTCATCTCCATTGGTCCTAAGGAAGTTTTCTGTCCTTTGATTGCTTCCACAAGACGCGAAATAAAACTCAGCTTGCTCAAGGTTACGCACAACTAATGAACTTCGAATGGATCAAAACTGTTTTATGAAATGCGTTCGCCCTTGCCGTAAGCCTACGATCCTAGCCAATGTTATGGTCCCTGACTTCTGTATCAAGTAGTGTTGGGTAGGATTCAAAGTCGGATTCGAATCTGATCTGAGCCACAGCACAACTCAGATGGGATGTGGATGCTTGGCACTGCAACCTCAGCTCAGTTAGGGTGACAAAGGCCGTCATGTTTGTCATTTTGATGATGGTGGCTCATGTGCCTTAGCCCTACTGTCTGGCCAACAGGGAGTTGTCTCAGGGACTTGACCCACGGGGAGGGAGCACTACTTCACCCCTTTTTGAGGATAATCCGTGTGTGCCGCATGAGAGGTAAAGATTGCTACCAGTAAAAGAAAATTCATGGAAGAGCGAAATGTTCTAGTGATTTTAGAATGCTATCCAAATTCCTGCTAGGCACAAATTTGAAACAGTGCTTTTATGAGCACTGCCACGTCTTTTTTCGTTTCGTTTATCAGCATATTGTAACAGGCACTTGGTGGATGACAGCGTCCTGATGATTGGCAACTCGAGCAGAAGCACTGACTCCTGTACGGGATCGTGGACAAGTCCTTGCTCATCGCGGAGAGGTCAAATTTGGTGCTTACTTTCTAGATTAGTTGAGGATTAATTGATCTTTTGTAACCCCGAGTTTAACTTCAATCAGTACGCAGCCCTTGGCATATTCTGTCAAGGCATAAAAATCACTGTTGGACCAAAATCTGCAGATGACGTATTGTATTCCGAAAGATTGTTCAGTTGCAGTGGCAATGTGGTTACAACCATCAGAACATCCTTGGAGGCGGAAAGAGTGTGTGCCATAGCGTACCTGCACAAAAACCTCGGAATGGTAGAATAGAAGTGTAACATATTGAATGTAGGTACCGCTGTACTCTGATTTGGCATATCATATTGAATGTCGTGATTTTTAGTTTCGATATGTCGAATATCGCAATCTTAATTCAATTTGGAACATCGCACATACCTAGCATTTTCCAACTTTTCACTGAGTAACAGTGGAGAAATTTCGCCCCAAGACCCCGTACATCTCTTTAGCTCCAGGTGGTGTGAGAAAGTTTTGAGTCTGGTGATGTGTGACAGTCACTAACCAAGGGAGCTGGAGCAACTTGAAAATTTTTGTGGGATTTTCGGGGGGAAATCAGCCAAATTGGAAGGGAAGTGTGCTCAGCAGGTGAACCAGGCAGTTCCTTTTTCTGCTCCTGTAAGTCTGTATGGAGGCAAATAAAGATCTCTTTCACCTTATTATGCAGTGAGCCCATAAAACGATGTCACTTGTGCTTCAAAATAGTCACTATGATTTGGTTTTGCAAAAAATGACACAATAGCTTGACTTACCCGTGAGTCAATTTATTGACTGTAATGAATTTTGAAAATTGAAAGTAATGGTACTTATTGTACCGGGTGTGCCATGATTAGATGGACGCTATGGAGGCATTTTTCTAAACTTTTTGATTAATGAATTCAAAGTTCTTGCTAAAGAAAAGATTTCGTCACATATTCAGCTTTCGTACAAAGCCATAGTGGCGAAATTTCAACAACAATTAACAAAACTGCATCTTCATTTGCACAACTTCACGAAGAAGTCAATGTACATCTCCTGGCCAGTGAAACTTTTACTGCCATCAGCTGCCTCTTCTGCATCACCTGCTTCAGGGTCAGAACCTGAACCCCCTAACTACGATGCCTGGATGCATATGGAGGGGAAAGCTTGCACCACCCCCGACTGCAGCATCGACGCTTCTAAAGGCCTCTGTTAACCAAGAGTGGGTTGTCATGTCTGGCAAAACCATCACAAATATGTGTCGTGCCTTTCATGTCTGTCTCAAAGCCTGTATCATGACTGAGGGCAGAATTTTTGGAAGCTAAATGATGTGTCTTTCTCTTTGATGTGTCTTTGAAGTATTATTAATATCTCTTGTGATTCACGAAATGCATCATGATGAAATTTCAGTCAAATGTATCCGTCTCATCATGGCACACCCAGTATTTACAAAGAGGTACAAATGACTGTGGTACTCAAGACTCTGAGGTTGGTGTTTTCATGTGAGCTCATCAGATGGCCCGTCAACGGGACATGTTAATGCAGTAAGCATCCGGGCATCAGCTACAACGATATGAAGTTACTGAAGAACCTGTGACTCTGACCATGTGCTACTACTGAAGTAGACTTTTTTGCAAATGCAAATACAAGTTACCTTCTATTAACTTTCTAATTGTCTGGTTGGGCAAGACCCTGCCATCACATGAGACACTGCAATGGAGAAGGAGTTATCAATAGATTTTGGTCCAACGGTGTATGCTCAACGACTTCTAGCGCATCAGGTATAATGTATCTACTTGCTTCCCATATTCATCCTGACGCAACTGAACGTGTTGTCACAGAGGTAGCCTCATCTCTGTAACTAGAATGAAACTGCCCATGGTTTAGACGCACTCTGAAGACCAGGTGGTCCCGTAGGGCACGTTATAGACAGTCACTCTCAGGCAAGCTGGGGGGCCCTGGCAGTTGTGATGGGACTGGATAGGTTGTGAGATGACAGCACGACTTTAAAGTAGCACCCATGCAAGTACCAGTTGGTGTTTACAATTTCTACTTAAAAGGACACAAAAGTTGTGGAAGGAGTTAGAATTCATTGGCACTACAGGGGCTAAACTCCATTTTGGACTAAAACGTTGTACAGCCCGGTAGTGTGCAGCGTTTGCACTGTTCTGTACAGACGTACAGTTCTAGTTCTGACTTATGCTCTGAACAATTCAAGTGCAGATGCAAAAGATAATAAGTTCCTACTATACGCTTGGTTGATCAGTTGCCACATAAGGAGTTGCTCCCCTATCAAGGACGTCTTGGAACGTGTCCAAAGGCTTCTCTCGCTCTACTTTGATGAGATTGGCCCTCAGAGTGCTCTGGTAGAAAAAGACCAGTAGTGTGCAATGGATAAACCACAGCAGGAGAAGAAAACGACCTAGGAAGAAAAATATACATTGATGTTTGTGATTCGTAAACGCATAGTACACATTGTTGAACTTCTTTCTGTGTAACAGCAACTGTTACCGGCTGAAAATCGGTGAAACCGTATAAGTCCGACTTGCTCGAATGGAACGGCCAGCGTGAAAAGAACTAGATCGGACACCCGTTCGAGTGGCAAAACAAACTCCTCAGACGAAGGCATCACAGTAGAGTAAAATCTGCGTGAGCATAAACTAACTTGGTTAGAAAGTCTCTGGCATTTTCTTCTTTTCCTCAGACCTGTGCAAGAATCCCATGGCAGCGATGAATACGGCAGACGTGACAAGGATAGACGCCCAAATGCGGACGCTGAAGACTCTGATGATGTTGGCCAAGGAGAGCAGAGGCTTAGGGCGACGGTAGTTGAGGTGTGTGCAGGTGGCAAATACTGCAGTGACGTAAAAAAACAAACAATTGTAAGGCGGGCTAGTGTGGCTTATTCACACAGACAATGGGTGAACGGAAATACAGTCTTCTCGGCGTAACCAGGGCTAGTTGGTTGCATGCAACAAGTCCCATCTATCAATCCCGGTCATCCGAAAAGGCCCAAGTCATGGATTGATGATGTCCGTAATTTGGGTTCATGCAAGTTACAGGAAACCATGTGGTAAAGGAGAGGGCGCCATGGGAAATTCTAATGTCAGGTTGGGCGACCGTGAACAATTTCCGATTCCAGGTTGAGTCAGTTCATATGCTCTCTTTCATGACATTCTCGACTGAACAATATTTTCTAATAAAAGATATTTCAGGGTGTCGGAACATACCCTTAAATCAATAATCCTTTGCACATTGTTGTGTCCTGCTTAAGCAAAGGGATTTTCTAATTAAAAAGTCAATCCCCCCCCCCTCCGATGAAAATCCCAATTATCTGGGATTATCTGATTATCCCTATAGTCCAGATCCCGTTTAAGCAGAGGACACTCAAGTTAACGCAACTTAAATTCCTCTAACTGAGTCATTTATGGGTTATTCGGTTTTCACCATAGGAAATCTCCCATTACAGAGGTTGTTCTTGTCCTGAGGGAACATCGTTTCTGCAGGGCGAATGAGCTGGGAAATATCTTTGCGGTACTAGTTTTTCACAAGAATATTGCTACAAAAGTAGTAAAAATTACAATGAAACTGAAAGAGATCAGCTCTCTTGATGTGTTTGACTACGGAATCGCTCATTCCTGACTTCACCAAATCAATCTCCCAGTGAATAGACCCATGAACGGAGATTAACTAACTGGAATAACCCCACCCTCTCATTGCATTGTGCACATCAGTAATGTTTCTGTCAGTCAACAGTTCGGCTATGGCCAAAATGATGTCGCAGACATCACTTCCGTCGTCAGTGAAACTTACGTGGTGTGGAGAAATACGCTTTCCTGTGGTACCTCTTCAAGTACGTCCTGAAATCCGACATGTCAGCTTCTGTGTTGAATATCTTTAAAAGAAAAGACTCATAGTATTCGCAGGCATTTGTTTGACAAAAGAAAAGACTCGTGTAAGCTTTGCCTTCTCCAACCGCTGATCTTTCACGAGCTTCAGTGTGATGTGAAGCGTCTCAGCCAAAATCTTCAAGAATTCTATCCATATTCCTTGGAGCTGAGGTTCGTTGCCTGTCCCAGAACGAAAGAATGTGAAAGGTGGTAAAATTTGAAAAGCCGCCGTTAATCGACGGCCAGAAAGCGAATGCGGGCAGCGCTTAAACGTTGTTGGATGCTCCACGAGTTCTTTCATCGCGTCATCCCAAATGTTGGGGGCGTTGGTCAAGATGCCGTTGGAACAGATGTGGCGGATCAAGAACCTCTGGAAAGTGGATGAAATGGCCTTGAAAGCAACTAGCATTGGTGATACGAACACCACATTTTTGGACTCGCGAGATGTCGCATGTGGGTTTAATTTTCCTGGTGCTGATCCTCATCATTTGACGTGTCCTTGGCCTTATATTGTCGTGGGGTCCCTCCTCATGCTCTTGCGCACGACTGAGGTGTTTTTGGCCTGTAACATGTCCAAGGACAGGTTGGAGAGCGCTGTCTTTGGCAAGTGGCACAGGAGGGTGGGTGGCGACATCCACAGAAAGTTTCAGCCGCTTTCATCATGGAAGAGGGGGTTCAGGCCCCGCGAAGAAGGCGGCCATTCCTCTTTGGTCAAGAATTGTCCAGGAAGTTCTGGCTCAGGATTTCCTGCGTGCTGTTTGACAGATGGAGCAGGGCTCCATTTTGCATAAAGACGACGCTACCCGCCCCTTGCCCCTTCCCAGATTATCGGGCTTGCCTCCACCCAGATCAAGCAGTGATACAATGCAAGTAATACAATGCATGCAATGCAAATGATACAACGCAAGTACCACGCAAGTAATGGTCACACCATGCGGGATGAAGATGAGAGGCAGCTTCCATCCATCTGAAGCCCCAAGACCTCAGGCGTGGGTGATGAGAGGCTTCCTAATCCTTTGCGCGATCCTCTCCGCCTGCCCAGTGTGCCCTTTTTCATCAAGAACCTTGTGTTATGGCGGTTCACAAAGCTGTTGACTGTGACTGTTGTTTCATCCGTCCACAAGAAGATGACATCCGACTCCGTCTCCATCCTGTCAACGAGGTACAGGCACCGCTCAAATCTCTTCATCCTCTGGTGGTCGGCGAGCAACTGGCGGACCACAGGCACTGTGCTCTTGAGGCTAATGGACTTGGCGAGACTCACACCGTTTATCCTGGGCTACCAGGATAACTTTTTGAGGCTTCTCTGCTTCTTCCTAGACACCTTCAGCCACAGCTTGATTTTGTTTTCAGGGGCCACTGCTGTTCTTGGCCACCCAGATCTTGCTGTTTTGATCAAGGTAGCAGCGCCTCAGGAACTTCCGGATCGTATCCGGGCTCCATACCTCCGGTCGATAGCGGTGTACTTTGCTTTGGCAAGACCAACGATGGCAATCCTCTCCTCATGTGTGCAGATCTTGGCCATGGCATTTTAGATCTTGGCGTTTGGAGTCAGAAATGCTGTATAGCAATGCAGGAGCCAAAAGACTGGAATTTTGCACACCGATAATCAGTACGGGTTAAGTAATTAAGCTTTAATTTAGACGAATCAACTGTAGGGGACTTGCCAACGCGACGTCTCTCAACTGGCTGACTTTGCTAGCTTCTACGGTGAGGTTTCCATTATAGGATATTTGTGTGACTTTCTTTGCTGTCTTTTGTAATGCTGTTAGTCATCGGTAGGTGTGGAATTTCCTATTCATCTGACTATTTTCCCTCTCTTGAACCAAGAAACAACAAGGCGCAACTTTTGAATACCCCTGTAAAATTTGCAAGTTCACGCCACATTAAAGTAAATGAGCTAACATCTAATGAACTCTGATTACAGATCTTTAAATCCCCCTGGGGGGAGGGGGGAGTTAAAACACTTTTTCTATTTCCATTTGGCCATGCAGTCTTCGAAAAACATTTAGCAACAAATTGTACAAGTCCACGATGAGTCCAAATGCTAGACATAGCGAAATGCACATGCTTCCAAACTTATGTAAGACCTTGTACAACTGCTTGACTTACTTTGTTTTTCAGACGCTTCACCCAAACAAGAGGGATGCTGACAACAAGCTCTTCCAGGTCAATCTTCTCGTCCTCCTGGAGAACGACGAGGAGATATATGTCGGCAAAGGTTGCCAGTTTCTTGGCAACAGCCTCCAAACGAGTACGATTTACTTCCGATGCATGCACAACCGAGATCAAGCAGCCTGTTGCAGTCCCTAAGAAGTGGTCCATTGGTCCCTCAACACTGGACGAGGTGACCACGTGCGGGACTGCCGACGGAAAATGTTCATGAGACTTGCCAGGTCTTCCTTCATTGGTCCAAATCGTGCAGTGATCCAGACCTTGGCCAAGTACTCCTTCCCCAATTCTTTGAAGGACGCTGACGTCGTCCTCATCTTCTTCAACAGCACTAGAGGTGCTGAACTCAAGAATGAGCAAAAACACGCATATTCGCACCAAGACCTTGGCGTGAGCACGCATCACGTACTATCAAATGTAGTCACAAATGATGGCTGAAGGTCTGTCGAAGTATTAAAGTAAGCTTTCCTTGGCCTTTTAACGAGTGTACAAGCGAGTATCCTGTATCCTGTCGTTCACAAAATACGATGAACGCATCATGGTGAATATCAAGCCTGAGGCGCTCGAGTGGATAATCCTAGTTAATACGAACTACAATGCATTGTAAATGAACCAATGGAAGCCCTCGAATGGCGCAGACGCATGTGGAAGCGTAAGTATTGACAGTGGTACGTGTGAATGGAGACAAAGCTTATTTTTAGAATTAAAACCACGTCACTCATAAATTGAGTGTGCTAGGGAAATAATAGCCTTTTTTAGGGAAAAATTTGTTTTCGTTACCGTTCGCGAGTGCAAGCAGGAGGGGAATAAAAGTAATTCAGGGACGAAAACTGATCTTGGAAAGAAATTTTCCCGATTTTTTAAGATTTCCACATTTCCTCCTTGAAAGTCTATATTTATAAAACTGTTCGGGTATGTATGTTTGTGCCCCTCCAGTGCCTTCAGTTCTTCACCGATCTGGCTCATTTTTGGCATGTGAGACGTTTGGGTCAACAAGAAGGGCATAGGCTATGCAAAGTTGCATGATGAGGCTGTTTTGAGGCTGAAATCGAGGTCAAATGTTGCATTTACTACATAGGTCATAGATAGCTATGTCAATAGGTATAGCTAAGCCTGTGTGACTTAGCTGTGTGGCACCAGTACTTGTTAGTAGCCTTCTATAGAGAAGGAGTCAGTTGAAGTGGACAGTGAGCTGGATAAACCCAGCAAGCCCAACTGGGGCTTGACCTGT
>JAAUXU010017619.1_pt1 | contig 16500 bp, 23 predicted proteins | sample 7278151 | NCBI WGS metagenome assembly JAAUXU01 (sample SAMN14350113, study PRJNA611818) | marine sediment metagenome | isolation source: surface marine sediment (1.8m) | place: French Polynesia: Moorea | collected 2018-08 | reverse complement strand
CCCTTCTCCTAGCAAAAAAAAAATGCATTTCACTACTGAAAAAGTGACCTCAAAATGCGATTTTTTTGTCTCTCAAGCAGGTGTACGCTCACTTTTGCACTGCACTGTATACTGCTCTTATGCACACATGACAAGTCACATACGTGCAGCAGTCGAGTAGGTACGACTCCAATCGATAACGAACGTCTAAAGAAGAGCTTCCCCCCCCCCCCGTCCTTAAGGCTCCGCGTGGAATGCCAAGAGGCGCTGCTGTCGCGATACATCAAGTCAAAGTCAGCTGTGTGTTGGTCGGCCTACCGCAAAGTGGGCCCTCTGCGTACCGTAAAGAGGAGTTTCTATAGGCATGACAATGCTTAAAAACTCATAGACACTTCTGCTTCGAGGAATGAGAGACAGTGCTTGAGCTGGTGTTTATTTTCATAGCAGACCAGCTTAACCCAGGCTGTCCACACTGAAAAAGATGGACGCACACTAGTCCATGACGATTGTGTCTGGGCAGCAGGTTGTCCCCCCAATGATCTCTTGTCCATGGCTCCACAACCACTACTAAACCGGCAACTGCAACGTTGCGTTGACGACGGCATGCGCGAGCACATGCCCTGGTACGCGGACTCACAGCCTAAGCACATTCACTGACTGTCTGGATGAGACGAATATATATATCAGTACATACTAATCAAACTAATGAAGAACACTAACGAAGTGGACCAACCCGATACCAACCTAATAACCCAAACTCCAAGTGTGGTAAGCGACGACTCAGATGGGGATCCTTAAAGGAAAGTGGAATTGGGTGATAACCACAGAAGTCCGACTCAGCTCCCAGCAGAACAAAGTAATGAGGTTTAACGTGACGAAGCTTCAACAACACATAAGAATCAATGTTCACGAGAAAGCTACAAGTACCTTTCAACTTTTTAGAGGATAGTAGTACGCTTGGGGCCGGACGGAGTTGCAGCCCCACTGCTTGAGCTGCCAATAGCAAAACTGGTCTGTGCATGTGACGTAGCTAGCGGTTAGGGGACATCAGCAGGCAGTAGTGGATCCTGGACACAGTACTGGCCGGGTCTGGCAAGCACATTCGGAAGTTCAGGAGAATTTTTCCTATCACATGCGTCCAGTGGGAGAAGCCAAGGCTAGGCGAAATGAAGAAAGTTCTCAATAAGCTAAGTACCTACGCGTACGATCCCGTCAGATTCCTTTCCCCTGCTGGTGTAATCTTTCCTCTGGGTCCTCTTACGAGTTTTACCCAACGAAATCCTCGCACTTTTCTCAAAGTTCCCGAGGGATTTTCCTTCCCTGCTGGAGCAAACCGCCTTCAATTTAACGTAATGTGAATGAATGGAGAGCTTGGCTACAATGCCACGCAACACCGGATCATAAGAAAAGAGCGGCATCTGTCGTAAAGAGGGCCTCAAGAGCACTACATTTGAGGCCTTCCAGCCAAGATTCAGGCTGAATATGGGACGCTCGAGAAGTTGTGACGCGTCCACATTGCCCTCATTTGCCCAACACTGACGGACCCAGCTTCCACAGTGCAACCCTTCCCTCACTCTCTCCACAATCCTCTGTGGATACTGCAAGAACTGAACAGCGTGACTGTTGACTTACCATGAAACATCGTAGACGTAGTCTCCGTTATCCTCGAACGAGTAGAGAGGTCTGTTCTCTTTGAGGCTCCATAGCTTGATGGTCCAGTCCATGGAACACGTGAGGAACAGATGACTGAAGTCTATGTTACCGGTCGATGGATGTGTGTGCAGTCCAGTCACCGGAGCCTAAGTCACAAAAGATTTGAGTGGAACATGAGTTGACGTCATTTTGAGAGGAGAGATTGTATTTGGTGTACCTGGTGACCGTCAAAGACGTCGAGCACACCTGCCCTGCTTCCGTGCCTGCAGGCGGTGTAGACGGCGCCCTCCTCGCTCCCCACCACGAAGTTATTGACATCTCCCGCCGGGAAGTCCAAACAGGTGACAGCCACCGCCTTTGCATAGATACAGCATCATGGCTTTTGCCTCGATTGTTAAGTGCTCAATTGATAGAGCTACAGCAGGATTAAGACCTGATTTGCACTCTGTGGGCTCACCTTGCTTTGTCTCTGTTGCAATTCGAGATGCTCCTGGGGCGCCGAGAGCATGTCCAGCGACCAGGAGCACAGCTTGCCGTCGGTAGAAATGGATATCAGATTGTGAGCGTTCTGAGTTCCAACCACACGCATGCAGTAGACCTAGAAGAGTGGTCGAGAATCTTGTGTTGTACCTTCACCAAACTCGACAGGGACATCAGCTACTGCGATCGATACGAGTTCAGAGCAGACCTCAAATCAAGACAGGCACACACTTCTGTTAAAATGCAAAAGTGAAACTCCCTCTTCACCGCTCGCTACCTTGCCCAATGCTACGTCCCATTGTGGCATTTCAGTTTGACTTTATTCCCGCTGGGATCACCGTGAAGGTGGGATAAAACTGAGATTGCACCAGGGCGTGGCCTCGGCGCCGTTTCAAGGCTGCAGTATTTCTATCACACTCACTGGATGCGTGTGTGCAGAAGCTGAGAGCGGACTGCGCTGGACTGGCGTTCTTTTCTGCACTCTATTGTCCCACAGGACGATCTGCCCGGAGTATGTGCCGCCCAGTATCAGGTTCGGGTGGAACCGAGCAAAAGTGGCAGACATCACCTGCATGTAGGGAAAATTGACAATCACTAGGTTGCTTTGCTTTTACCTCAACAACAAACCTGACTCTGGCAGTGAAAAACGTGTTCCGGCGTGGTCTTCTTGAAACGAGTGTTCCACACTAGACAGACACCGTCAGGATCAGCCGCATTCTCTGCATTCTTGTCGTACGAGGCTACCATGAGCTCGGGAAATACGGATGACCAGTCCATCGAGGTCACCACGCGGTTCTTGGTCCAGCGTTCGTCGAAGAAATATCTGAAAGAGATGCGCGTCATTAGAAAGGGCGGAATATCAGAGACAGAGTAATCTTGCCTGTTCAGCGTGACGTTAATTCCAGCCTTTTCTTCCCACCCGTCGCCGTCCTCATGTGCGCCCGTGTAGTCCACGAAGACATTAATGTCCTCGTAAAGTGCTCTTTCCACAATCCTGTCGAAGAGAAAGAAAAAAAATCGTGGCATTTCGGATGACCCTCCTATAGTTTGAAAAGTTCGGCCGTGTACAAGAACAAGATCCTGAAGAATACTTTCACCTCTCACCTAGCACTTCGATCGAAGAACTTGTGGAAGTCCTCCGACAGCATGATGATCTGCTTCTCCTCTTCGCTCAATTCCTTTCGACGCTTTCTCTCCTCCTCGGCTTTCTTCCGCTCCTCTTCTTCCTTCGTAATCGTGGGCTTCACGTCCTATGCACGCAACAAGTTCACTTTGAAATAGAGCTGGGCTGCGTTGGGTAATGCAATACCGTGAAGTTTTTCCTCTTTAGCTACGCTCTGGGACAGTCTCAAACTGATCTGTAACCTTACCTTGACTTCAGGCATTCCTGGAGGCAGTATCCCAGGAGGGAGCTTGGCCAGATACCCAGACGGCGACCCGGAGGACGGTGAACCGGAACCAAGGCTGTAAATTGTAGGAAAGACCATCGGAACACGCACTTTGCGTGGTTTGTGAGATCTTGCTTCCCTACCCAGGCAGCGAATCCTCTTCGAAGAACTCTTCCGGGTCATCGAATGCAAAGGTGTAGTAATCTCTGCCGGGGCCTCTCCGAGGCTGGATGTGGTCGGTGCCACTCTCGATCGTCTGGGTCTGCTTCGCATAAGTCTCGCTTTGCTTTGGTGGGATTGAAGTCTAGAAGGAGTGAAGAAAAGCTGATTAGGTCTTCTTCAGCATCACAGGATGTATTTGAAACGTCACAACGACACCGCCTACAAGTGTGCGTTACGGCCAAAAATGGGTCAAATGCCATTGATGTATGACATCGCTCACCTGGTGCACGGGAGTAATTCCCAAACTGATGGGCTTGGATCTGGCCGCTCTCCTAAGATCACCCGCTGTTCCTTCAAGGTCTGGATGGGCGGAGGACCCAGACCCCAGGGACGATGGGGCGAGGCCACCGGCGGAAGATGCATGGTCACTAGAAGACAGCGAAGATGGACCCCCGGAAGGCAAGGAACGAATCACCTATGACAAGTAGTTTTTGACGTCAGATAAGGGAATCATCGTGTCGTGAGATTATAAGTGCGTTAGTGACACATGACTTAACAAAGCAAACCTCTAAGTAGACTTAATCTCTTCAGCCGGGACACTTTCGCTCCACTGAGCAGAACATATGAAGGACTAGTAGGATTATACAAGTATAAGTCACAAAGAAACTTAGCAAGGATATGAAGCTACAGTAGGAAGAGCTTGGTCTAGCTATGTTCTCGCAGTGATAAGGCTGCAGTCCTCTACATAAAGAGGTAAGTTAGCACACACTGGGGGGGAAGGGGGGAATTTCCACTGACATCAAGACCCGTTTCCTCGATGCTTTTCTCGCTCGCCGGCCTCGCGATTGCTATAGGATGGAGCAGGGGCTGAAGAGACACACGCTGTCGCATGAGTTCTCTCTGCAACGTATACAGGACGTGCATCATGCATGGTGTCGTAACTGGATAGTAGATACAGCGTGTACCACGACAGACTTGATGTGAGACAGCCACCAGCATTCAGCGCAAACGAGATTCTGGCGCTAATCTTTATGGATCTGTGCAAAATACTCATTGGAGCGTCAAGGTTACCGAACCTTATGCTGTCGACGATGATGACATTTGCATCAGCTGAGTGAGTCACATTTGCAATATCTGATGCTAGCGAACTCTTTCATGGTCGTCGTCACGGACAGCATCTCTGAATGCTAACAGTACAATGACGTAGGAGGCAATCGTGCGTGTGGAAAGACCACATATGCATTCTTACGTTCTCTTTCTTACCTTGTCGACTGGCGCAAGGCCGAGGTTCTCCAGTTGCTTGTTGATGTCGTCGTGGGCTTTTGCCGAGGCAGCCCGGCCGGATCCCATGTTCTGCAATGAGGCCTCGGCATCCGCCTGCTCCCGCTCCCTGCGACGGCGTTCCTTATCCTCACGGATCTGGCGGAGCCTCTCTTTCTTGCGCTCCAATTCGGCCTTGCGGTCGGCCATGATTGGGCTGAAAGAAGAACACGGCAGACTTCAGATGCAAGCCCTGTGTCCTCGCGATCGAGGAAGAAAGACCCGAAAAGGTTGTGCCGTCGTGTCGACAGCCAGGTAGGTCCGGAAAGCAGGTCCAAGAAAGCGATCTCGTCGCTCATCGTCTCGCCTCCGGACAAAAAAGTCGAAGAGAATGTCGAAAATTGCTCTGTCCAGACTTCACCTGCCAAGATCTCGCCGCAGTCCGAAGTCAAGACCGAGTTGCAGTTGCTGAACTTGAGTTCGCCGTCCAAGTCTTGGCTCCCTCCCTGTCTCGCCTCTTCTTCACTTTCTCAAAGTCAGGCCACTGGAGGAAGACGGACGAGACGGAGGCAGAAGAGAGAAGGAAGTTGGAAAAGGCGGAGTCGCCGGCAGCTGCCAAACAGGAGGGGAAAATGAAACGAGGCAGCTGAAGCACTTAGGGGAGCCACTTGCCTTCGATGACCTCGACGCACTTCTGGGTGGCGGACTTTAGACTTCTTGGACTCGGTCAGGTCCTTGGTCATGTCCACGGACCTGACCGAGATCGACTAGAACTTATTCTTTTCTTTTCTAGGCCAATCTCTGTATTTTTCACATTCTTATCTAAAATATTTTTTGAACAAAAGAAGCATGGTTGTGTGACACTAAGACTTAAAAACGAACGTCTTAGGTCATCCCTGCATAATGAGGCAATCATACTTCATTCTTTCTAAAGAACGTATTTGACATCTGACAACACAGACACTTGTGACATGACTAAAATGCACTGTGCAAGTGCAACTCTCGAGGCCGCTCTGCAGTAGCAGCTCCTGTCGAAGACAAAATTATTTTGAAGTCTAACTAATACTAGTCTCTAGGTCATACTAGATTATAATGAGAATCTACATACTCTTCTTCAAGATCTCAGACTTTGTCGCCGTCCTGTCTTCTGTCGTGAACGCAGTTACACGTTACGTACGCATGGTCGGTCTTCGTGCCCGGAAGACACGTGAGATCGGTAGACTCATTCACTCAAGGCTTGTCTCCCGCTTTCGAGGACTGCTCCTTCGTGTAGCAGAACTTGTTCTGGGGGTTGATGTAGATGTTCTCGTGCTGCACTGATCGAGAGCTCGTCCGACATTTGGCCAGACACAGCTCAAAGTGGTCGGAGACGCTCAGCAGGAGAATGTTCTTCAAAGATCTGGCCTCGTTCAGTACCCCCATCAGCACGGGCTTCTGGCAAGAAAAAAAAAGTAAAGCCGGGCTTTTTTGAAAACTGCTCAAAAATATGAGTTGCTGCTTCTTACTTTTCGAGGATCCATGCAACACGAAATGCAGTGCTCGTAGACTTGGCAGCACCCTGACTGCTCGTGACACTCGTGGCAGACATAGCGCATGCTGGAGGTAGCGTTGGAGTTGCAACATCCTGACCCGAGGATGTCATCGCGGTGGCAAACGTAGCCTGCAACATAGAACACTTGACACCCACAATCCAGCCTAGCTCCATGATCGCTCACTCACCCCTGTCGTCTGCTATGAGCTTCTTGCCCTGCACCGAGTTCCTACAGATGACGTTCGTGTCGTTCTTGTGTCGGTTGGCCCCCACAGCTCCTGGCCCATGATTACCTTCCGCTGCTCGCCTCTCGTCGTCTTCAGGGGTATTCCACGCGAACGGCTGGTTAAGCTTCCTCAGCTGCAGTCCATGGCCTCCAAAGCCGTATTCGTCGTAAGGTACTAAATTCGAGGAGCCCTGAAAAGAGATCCTCAAGGAGTGCATTGTTGCCACATCTCTGGTCGTCTCACCTGCCCGGTTAGCACCTTGAAGATGAGGACGCAGCACAGCGCGGCAAGGGCGGCCACCAGGACCACTCTTAGCTTCGACCTGACCATGGCGCCGTCACTTTTCTTCTCCCTCTCCTTAAGAGAGTGTTCTTGTGTTGTGGCCTTGGGTCCTCTCATAGAGGCTGTGGAGGAATTCTCGATGGCCGCAGGGGCCCTAGCAGTGGGCGGAAGCTTTGCAGATAAATAGAAGAGATCGTGACCTGAGAACCTCCATCGTAAGCGGAGACGAACGCATCGAAAGAGATCTCGCTGCAGTCGCTCTTGGGGTCACTGAGTAACTTTGACTCACTCCGTCCAACAGCAACTCTAGCACTCGACACTGCAGTGCAGCGACTCTTCTTCGCTGGCCACTGCTACAGCACTGTAGTATAACCAATAGGGATGTTCTTCGAGCTTTTTTATTCGAGCCGAGCTGGAAAACCTGGAAGTTCAGCTTGATCGAGCTGAACGAAATACGTCCAAAGCAGCTAATTATTACGTATATTGTATACAATTGTGGCATATGTTAATCGGACTCATGCTCGTCCAACGCGGCCAGGCCCTGACAGTGATGTAGAAAGTAATGAAAACAAGAGGTCGTTATTCAGGTTCTAGTGGAGGAATCCGAGAAGCGTCAACAAGCCAAAGCACATGGACAAGTTGTCCATGGGCAAGGCCATACACCACAAGTGGTCAGACCTGTTTTTTCACATTGTATATTTTGTTCACTAACTGTTGGAGTCCTTGTAAATAAAATGACATTGCTACTGTACAAGCTAAGAGTCGTCCAATGCAACCAGATCTCGACGAATCCAGCGATCGGATCAAAACACACGAGATCACGAGAGCCAAGATGAAGTTATCTTTGTTCCTCATAGCTTTAGTGATCTTTTCTGGCCAGTCTGCTTCCTGCTCTCCTAATCAAGTGGCTTCTGGACTCTTACCTTTACTTCGTCTTCCACTGTGCACTAAAGAACCCATTCAGTGTCTCATCCAACTCGGCAAGATCTTCACGTGGAGGTAGAAAAGTCTCGGCTTAGACTGTAGAAAGAGATTGACGCTCTCAAGACACATCTGCAGGTTCCGCATCAATGTGCTTGACTTGTACGACCGCATCACGGATCGTGACGGCGAGAAGCACGCGGCGGTGTTGGCAGCAGGCAAGGCAGAGTTGTCTCTGGTCGAAGACTCATCCAGGGCGCACTCGTACGAGGCTGAATTGGCCTCCACCGCCCTCAACCTCAAGATGCAGCTCGTCCGATTGAGGCAGGTCAAGGAGAAGAAGATGCTACTCCATCTGGCTCAAGAGCTGCAGGCCAAGAAGTGGACTTTTAAAACGAGCTGATGCCAAAGGACTTATCTGTACACGACAGTATATAAAGATACAAGTATGAACACCAACACTGCAAATGCACGTAAGATCAGTCAGGGTGAGCTTGAGCAACGCGGAGTAGCCAAGCAACCTGTTGATGGAGACGTCTTTGCTAAGTCCCTTCCTCCTGATCATGAACCCCCTGGACCAGGCTTTGGCCGGCTGAGCCGCGAGTGGCCGGATTGCAATCAACTTGTGCAGTGGGTCTCCGAGCACAATCTGCCAATGGTGGAAGATCGACACACTAACTGCCTGATCCCGGGCGATCGTGCACTATTCAGTCTCGAAGCTGAAGGGGCCAATGGCCTGGACGAAGGCTCTGTTGGTGTAGACTATGACGAGCGTATCGTGCGTGATGTGACCTCTCCGCCTGGCCAAGATGATGCAAACAGAAAGGACGCAGCTCTCTCGGATGGCTGCACGTCCCACCGGCGTGGAAGAGTAGGACATCGACGTTTAATCGTTAATGCAGCTCGAGCTTAGGTTGTGGCAGCAGGTTTGTCAGAGGATTGTAAACAGTTCAAGGTTGCGGTACGAACGCCGCTACTTCAGTAAGATTGACATCCAAATGAACCATTTTAAAATGTCTATTAAACAATACTGTGTACAATTAAGTGACTACACAAAGTCTGACCTGTTACATGTTTGGACTAACGTTAAGCGGACAGTATCCAGGCGGGCTGTAGTTGTACAGTACGTTAACATAGCTGCTTTGCGATCGCGCTACTTTGTATTTGCTAGCTTGCATGAGGCCAACTGTATGTCTCCGAAAGATGCTCTATATTGCTATAGGAATGTTCAACGGTTGGATATGCCAGCATCTACTCACATCTCAGCACTTTTGCCGCAGTGTTGTTGCTCTTGTTAACGCAAGAAACTGCATTCTCAAAGATAGGTTGGGGTGGCGGTTCCGCTGCTGAATGATCCGGTGCCCAGTCGGTGCGAGGTCCGAGGGAGTCTCAGCCCCTCCTGGTCGGCGACAACGACGCAGTGAGGAATTCGCTGATAGGTGTAGGCCACGGCCAAGTGCTTCCTGGAGTCTGAATCATCCCTCTGACCAGGAGTGCTGTAATAGGAGGTCCCGCCGTCGGCAGAGTCAGACTCCGGGTTTAGGAGGCTGGGCGCCGGGTCAAAGAAGCCAGCCAATTCGCTCTTCGTGCCCTCAAACAGGTTCAGTCTAAAATTTATGCCATGTTATTGACGACATCCATATGATCAAGTCGAGTAGGCACAGTACTAGATGAGATTCCACGCTTACCTGCTGTTTTCCTCGACGAGACATTGTACAGGGATTGTGACGTCTGTGACTTCAGGTTCTCTGGAGGCGATGAGTTCTCGGATTCTCGGAGCGATCATGCCGTCGTAGTCCAAGGGATCCGGATCAGGGGAGGCAAAACTCACAGCCTCTACAGTGTCGTCTATGCCTGCAAAAATCAAAAGAGTCTGTGAGTAACAAGCTTACCTACATATGTATGTAACTTACGCGTGATACTTATACGATAAGCTTTGCACACTTAAGATTGTCATACCTGAAGAACAGAATTTTCCATATAGGGCAGCCACGATTACGAGTCCTCCCTTCGCATCTTCCTCTGCCCTGATCCTGGAGAAACGCTCTTTCATGAGATCGATGGAAGCCTCGGCCACCTTGCGCGACTCTGACACCCTAAGTTGGATGATAAATACCGTATTATAACTAATTACGCTAAAGTTAAGGAAGTAACCACCTCGCTCTGTTCGCCATCATTTGCTTGTCCCTCTCCTTCGCTCTCCTCCTGGCCTCGAAAGGATCCAGGATGAGCTTCTTGAATGCGAAGTAGGTCACCAGAGGGGTTACGGTACCGTAGAATATGGGTTGAAGAATTAGCTGGCGATGATGAAACTCGTGGGCATCGTGCAGAATGTTTGCCAACCTAATGGTCTTACCTCGTCTGCTAGGTGAAGCGGAAAGGTGTATGTCTGCTGCCCCCTGGTAAGTCTGATTCTTAGCGTGACTCCCACAGGAACCCCAAGTACCATGGTGGCACCCAACACGCTGTGCTCGCTCACTTTGCGCTCCAAACCGTATTCAAGAATAGCGCCAAAAGTGCCGAGCCTATGAACAGAGGCAACTGTTATTCCATGACATGCACACTGGCACAAGCTCAAAGATTAATAAGGTACGGAGAAAGCTATGCTACTTGCAAAACTACGAAGATTTACCTCATTTGCCCTCTTATCCTGACGCGAGCATTCAAGTCACAAGTACGAAATCACTTGAGTCCCTAGAGTATAACATGGCGTGGCTGATCTACTCACTTTAGTGCTCCTTTGGCTTTATTCTGAGGGACGGTCTCCTCCAGCTTTCTGGAGACAGACAGCATAACGTAGGTGTAGGGGATGCCGAACTGGAGCGAGCCAAGCAATCGGTAGTTCCCGTGGTTGTAAATCAGCATGGTGGACATGCCGGACTCTTCCTCGCTCAAAGCTATGCCCTGGAAGGGCGGAAGAGACGTGAAGGTGAAGGTGACATTTCGAGCAGCATGACACTCACTTCGTTGACTTCGTTAATGCGCCAATTTGTCGAGTAGGTCAGGTATCCCACTGTGGACGGCGACAGCTGGTTCCCCAAAGAGACGTTGAAGGAGGGTTTGAGGCCCCGACTGCTCAGCTGCATTGACCCTAGAGTTTAAATAAGAATTAATACCACGCAGGACGCCATGGACAAGTTGCAAATCATGATGAGGTCGATGGTCTCAGATGTCTGCTAGGGTTGCATTCACCGAGCAGAAAGTTAGTGACTGAAACTATGAGGGGATCATCGACGACGAAAAAGAAGATGACAAACTCAAGAAAGAGGGTGACCACAAAGGATCTGACTTCTTCATCATCGTCATGCTTTCATCGCAGCAGCAGGGGTTCCAGTCTCGTCCTCTCGTCATTACTTGTCGAAGAGGCCGACTTTGCAGTCCTTCTTATTCAGCTCGAAATGGTCATGACTTCCCCTCGAAGTGAGGAGAAACAATTCTGCTGTATCCGGGAAAAGATCCCGAAATCTGGCTAATCTCACTTGCAAGTGCGATACCGTCAATGCCACCGAAGTCGTCGACATCGAGTTTGACGACGTCGACGACGGCCTACAAGATTTGCCTTGGACATTTCTGCTATCACTGTAAGAGTAAGGAAAGTAACGTAAACGTTCGTCAATGGACGGAGGGAGTATCTTTCCCTGTAGTAGTAGGTAGAAGAGATCGTCTCCAGCAGTTTGCTAGACTGTGATACTTCCTGTTGGACCTTTTGCACGGAAAGTGTCAGCCTCGCGAAGCTACGTTCTATAATCCTTGGCAGCGTCGGATACACTTTCCAGGGACGAATGGACGCTGAACCGAGTTAACCTACACAAGGAAGGCTGAGCTCAAATACTAGAGATGCACGGGCACTCACAAGTAAGCATTGACCTCTTTGAACCTTGGCCGCAAAGCACCCACCTATTCCTCGTCAACGGGGTTTCTAAAAGTCCTTGCATAAAGCTCACCCCGTGCAAGAAGCACGAGAGAGTGTGGAGTGCGTGTTCGGTGACGGAAACCAGCACAACATTTACGACGGTCGTATCAATGTCGACTACATCTGCCGTCAGTTAGTGCTCATCCAAAAGCCAGAGTCTGTGGAGGAGAGAAACTCCAGACCTCCTACCTCAATAGGGTCAGTGGGTCAAGGCTGACCAAACTTTAACAGTGACATTAAAGCTCAACGGCCCCATACAGCTCTTGAGGAAATCAATAAAGTTGGGGCCGATTGCTACAGTACAATGAGTCGGCAGAGTTCCTACCTGACATGTTAAGGAAGATCCTGGGATTGATTCTCCTGAAGAACTTCCCCCCGGCGTGAGGCCCGTTGCCGAACCCAATGTCTAACTCATGCCAGAACTTGTCAGAGTGGACGCGCTTCCACGCGCAACCAATAGAGCCCGAGCCGTTGCCATTCTGTGTGGATACATTCCCTACAAAAGAACCAAGGATTGTAGGCGGGAGATCTTATATAGCAGGACGTGTACACGTGTACAAGATCATTATATAATCTTTCTCAAACTTGCCCGAGAGGACTACGTTGTCAGTGTTGGTGATTGGAAAGTCGACCGTCTGGCTGAAGGAGATCTCGGTGACTTCGAATGATGGCAGCTCACTTTCGATGACATCGTCATACTCCTCCTCATATAGGTACCTCTCGAATAGGTCAGTGGCGTTTGTCGTCACTTGCAGCCGTGATGTAGGGTTCGTGCGCTGTTGCAATCTTCGTTCTGTTCTTTCCCTGAATGAGAAGAAAGCTTAATACAAATGTATCAAAAGTGACAAAAATGTTGACTAACTTCGCCAATCGTTCATATTCCTCCCTGATCTCGCTCGGCGTCTTGGTCCTCTGGACAATCTCCCAGCCCTGCTCTTTGAGACCTTTTTTACCCAGGCAGTCGTAGATGGCGCGTTTGTGGGGATCGCTGAGCACTGAAGAAGCGAAGATGACAGAAAAGCATCAACCGTACCCTCAAGATAGCTCACCTTCATGAGCCAATTTCAGTTTCGCGAATAGCATTTCCGCCTTCTTCTTTTTCTCCGGATCCAGGTGCTTGTCCGGGTGGTACAATCTCGCCAGGCGCTTGAAGGCGGCTGCGATCTCCGCGTCGTCGGCGTCACGAGGCACATTGAGAAAGTGGTAGTACTCGTTATCGGGAGCCTCTGGAAAGAGATGTATAGGCATTAGACTATTCAGAAGGTGACTTTGAACGGGTCGCCGAAGTGGAGAGACCTGGGACACGAAGCATGATCTCGAGGTGGATCACACCCAGAAAGGAGGCACAAAGCAAAGCGATTTTTACGTAATGAACATATGAAAGGTCATTTCTCAATCCAATGACCCACCAAGGAGAGTGCTGAATCACCTGCAAAGCAGGGATTATTATCTACACGAGTTCAACGACACGTAAACCTGTCTGGACTTCACCGGGGGGTTCGGCGAGAAGAACGACAGAGGCCATACGACTTAGCCCGATCCAGCCTCTCGAGAACATTGCAGGCGCTCACGGTTACAATGGCCCTCGAGGTACAATTGAACCCTCCTCTTGCCCATGCTCCTCACCTGCTCTCCGTTGATCTCCTGCAGCCTCATTTTCTCCGTGCTCCTGTTGTTCTTGATCGTCAAAGTGAGACATCGCGATTGTAGAGTAGATGGCAGCGACGCCGTAAAAGTCTATAAGATCAGTAAGACGTCATAGCCGAAAGTCATAGGATCAGGACGACGAAGGACGGGGGGAAGACGTCGCACGCGAAGAACGGAACAAACGAGTTCCGAAAAACAAAGGTCAGAGTTGCCACGCAACCTGTACATCTCTGTACTCTGTTCACTTGTGCATGTGTACACATGTATCCTCTAAACAAGAATCACGGACTTTACAACAAAACAATGATTTTCTCATGTGTTCAAAGCAATAACTTTAAAGTTTCTGGCGAGAAAGTTCGAACGTGCATGCAAAGACAAAGCACATTTAGAACGATTTCTAATTTTATAATGTTAAGTTGGCATCTCTGGCATCTCTCCTTGGACGAGGTCAGCTGACGCAAGCGTACATGTCGTATGAGTTCCGTCGACAACAACACGCGACCTGGCAATGCGATCGGTGACCTCATGCAGGAGTTCACGCGCAGCGTTGCATAGTGACACGTCCATTAACAGTCATAATGGGCACTGCAATGATCATTTAGTGACGATTAGACACAACAACACGATGGGCGCTGGACGAAAACAGAGGCTTAGACAGAACCAAGACGTCCTCGCTTAAGTTTAACTTTATTAGTGCATTTCACCACAGCTGTGTCACAACTGAAGGACGATTGCGTTCTGCGACACCGCCATTCTCTCGCTTGACAAAACCTCCAGGTTACGCGTTAAGAGGCACAAAACCTACGTCATAAACATATCGGAATCAGTATGGTCCATAACTTTAGTGCTATGCCACGATATCATGTGTCGTCGGTAATACTGACTTCGCTCGCACGTTTCTACACAAAAGAACAATCTTGCCAGCCAAGATCAGTTAAAACTCTCCAACGAAAATGCTGAGAGCTCTAAACTCCAACCAGACCGAACCTCTCCGCCCTCTTCTTCATTTTCTCATCCAGCACGATCGAGTTTGTGCCCACGTTTGTTTCAACCTTGACATTTTTGACCTCTTGGACCTGTCCGAACCTCTCCCTCCTCTTCTGGATCTTCTCCTCCAATTCGAGTTTCTTCAGACTATCGGAAGATGTCTGTCCGAAACGCTCCGCCCGCCTCCGCAGAGTCTCCAGGTCAGTGCCAGGAGCCTCGCCGATCTTGCTGTTGCCTAAACAACAAATGAAAATGTTAAAGACTCCTCGCTATCAATGGCATTTCCATTTTACCACTTGTTCCGAAACGTTTCACTCTCTCTGCCTTCCTCGTCTCCTCGCTGGAGAACCCGAATCTTTCAGCGCGCTTCTTCGCTCTTTCAGCGTCTGTCAGCTTTGTAGGGGTAACCTTGGATGTCTCCTGAGTCTTCTCCTCGTCAGGGGTCGTCTCTTCCTTATCTTTAGCTTCCCCTTCCTCCTCTCCGGGGAAGGAAATCCTGGTATGCGCCACTTTCTTGGCTGGTGGAATTTCATCTGTCTCTACAGTCTTCTTGCTCTCAGGCACTTTGTTGTTCTCCGGCGCACTAAATAAACAAATAGGAAGATTTGTGTTTACATATTGATCGTGTGCGCACATGTTGTCCGCTCTATTTTGCGGAACTTACTTCTGGCCGACAACTGCGCTGGTTCTCTTAATGGCGACCTTCTTCTTTGGACTCTCGTCTGTTGCCGTTGGAGTAGTGGCGGTGGCTGCTTCGGTAACAGCAGCTTCGGCGGGTTTCTTGGCCCCTTCGTCCAAGAGTTCCTCCTCTTCTGCTGTCAGCAAAGCCTCCTCAGCGTCCTTGGGCATTGTGGCAAGCTAAAAGAAGATGACTCTCGCGACGTAGTTAGGTTGTTCTACCAGCAGGTTCACATGGGATAATTGTGAAGTAAGACGTATTCTCTACCTGAAGCCTCTCCACCAGCTCTGTCTTGTTTCCAGTGCTACTGAGTCCGCGTGCTTTCAACTCGCGCCTCAAATCAGCGACCTTCATCTGAAATGGGAGAAAATGACCAATCGCAATTTGGCAATTTTCCGCTCATCGCAGTAGAGCATAAAGTATCCAGCGTGTAAAAAGTCACGTAGCATTCGGTGCGTGCGAGCTGCCAAACTTCAGTGTTCTCACTACGTTGCAAATGCAAAACCCAACACAACTGCCACATTCTCTGTCAAACCGTGGTCACGGCTACGACTTCCTAGTGACGTACATCTTCGTCTATGGAAGCAGCTTGCTCCGGATCCTTTCGGAGAAGACAAAAAATGGATCAACTTTCAAGTCAAGTACAGAAGCCTCACCGACGAAAAGTCCATGACGCTTTCGTCCATCGTGTCGATACCGACAATCGACCCTGGTCTTGACGGCTTCTGCTCCGACAGCGAGGATGGGGAGGACCGGACGGGGTTGGGGTAGACCGAGTTCACCAGTATCACCTCGAGGCAGCCCGTAGGACGACGTCGTCAACTAAACCAATTGGGGTTGGCGTCCGCTCCAAGCTGCCTTGCGGCTACTGCCCGACGCGACCAGAGTTAGCACGAAACATTTACACAAAGGAAAGTAAGCAATAGCCATATCCCTTTTTTTCTCCCTAATGAACTCACTTCGCTAATACCACAAATTATAATGTGTACTTATTATTATTATATGTGTTCTTACTATTATCGCAGCACTATCTAATGCTCAGGCCCACAGGGTTCAAAGATAGAAGAGAAACCTCTCTCAGCGTGGTGAGGAGTTTGCAATGTGGCAACTCCTGGTCCTCCTTGGGCCGACTCCTTAAGATCAACACAGCTTAAGAAAGCGGCCGGGAAGCATCACAGACTCCTTAAGACAGAGAGAGAACAGGTCCTCTTTTTAATTGCAATGTGGACTGAGAGCGGAGCTCATCCGAGAAAAACAAGCAAGTACTAACGATAAGACCTTAGTAAATGTTTTTTTAAAATCTAAAGGGCTTATACTACGCTGCACTCTCAATACGTCTTCCTCTAGCTTCGCAGCAGGCATCTACGAATGGTCAAGGAGGATGGGAGGCT
>JAAUXU010123775.1_pt1 | contig 16503 bp, 18 predicted proteins | sample 7278151 | NCBI WGS metagenome assembly JAAUXU01 (sample SAMN14350113, study PRJNA611818) | marine sediment metagenome | isolation source: surface marine sediment (1.8m) | place: French Polynesia: Moorea | collected 2018-08 | reverse complement strand
GTATGAATTCCTCCCGTGATTCCTTACAGAAATGGCATGTCTGTTCAGAAGTACTGCCTATATTATGGTGATAATTTAGGTATAATTTAGGTAGTCATGGCCTGTTATGGCCTGTAAAGCTAGACCGAGGGTCAAATGGTCCAGGTGTGCAAGGGTGTCACCCAGGCAGCCAGGATCCTCCAATCAAAATTTGGTCTGGCCACAGGTGGGGAGATCAGACCACCTCATCTTCCACTTGTCATAGAAAAGATCTTTGGCTTTCCATTTATCAGTGTGGTCACCTGTGAGATCCACCCCTCATAATATTTCCCCCCCCCCCAAAAGAGGTGCCCCCTAAAGCTACCACACCCAATACCATCCCAGCAACTGTGGTTTCTGCCCCGGATCCATATGATTGCTTATACTGCCGCTCATTGGGCATGAAAGTCAAGCGGTATCAAGTCCAGGGCAGCTTCCATCCCTGCAGTGGGAGTAGATCAATGTACATGTGCCATAGCTAGCAGTCCCAGCCTCTGAACTCTGTCTAGCTGCTTTTTATGGTTGCTGGCCGCTTTGGCCCATACAATGGCACCATACGTTATCCTTGGTCGGACAATGCCTGTGAGGACCCATCGTACAAGGTACAGGTTAGGTCCCCACAGCTGCCCAACTGAGGATCTGACATGATATAAAAGTCTAGTCGCCTTTTTTGCTTTATCTCTGATATGTGGGCCAAAGCTGAGTTTACTATCCAGTATTATACCCAGGTACTTGACCAATTCAGAGTATTCAAGCATGGAATTCCCCATTCTAAGATGGGGAAGATCTGAGGTCCTAATTTGTTTATGTGTGAAAATGACCGCCTCAGTCTTTTCAGCCCCAAATTCAAGGCTGTTTGCAGTTCCAAATGAAAGGGCTCTGTTCATGGCCTCCTGCCCTTGTTCTATAAGGGTATGTATGTCGGGGCCTCAGTAGAATTGCTGCATCATCTGCAAAGCCCTTAATTTGGGCCGGGCCGGAAGTAAAGTCATCAAGTAGCTCGTCAAATGCTAGGTTCCACACAAGGGGGGAGAGTATCCCCCCCCCATGGTGTTCCCCATGTGAGTGTTCTGATAGCTGTGATGCCCTTAATTTCAGTCTTTACTGACCGATATCGTAGGTAGTGTGTATACCACTTTATGATATGGGGGGAAGGCCCTTTTGTTCTATTCCCTGGATGCTAGAGTCAACATTGAGGTTGTCAAAAGCACGCTTTATGTCTAGGAAAATTCCCAGGGCATATTGGTTACAGAGAATGGAACTTTCTATTCCATCGACCATGTCTGACAAGGCTGAGTCACAGCTCAATCCCTTTTGGAATGCATGTCGATTTACATTCAGCCTATCATGCACGTTATGTGCAGTTTCCAAATGTCTTAGAACAACCCTTCCCATTGTCTGAAACAGAAATGAGGTGAGGGTGATCAGACGGAAGGTTTTTGATTTGGAGTAATCTGCCCTACCAGGCTTTGGTATAAAAACCACTTTTGATCTTCTCCAACATGCTGGGATATACCCAGAGAAGAAGGAGGCAATATATATTGCCTGAATCCTACCAACAAAATTTAGTGGTAGATTCTTAAGGACCAAAGGTTTTATGCCGTCTGGGCCTCCTGCTTTGTTGTTTCCAAAGCTGGATATTGCTTCCAGAACACTGGCCAGACTTACATACATAATCTTTTGTTGGGCATCAGCAAACTTCCCAAAGAATGGGTTTCCCTTCTCCTCATCCACCAGAGTGGTGTTTCCAGGGAAGTGAATGTCCATTAGGTGATCGACTGTGCCCTTGGGAGTGTCAACCAGGGCATTGCTGAGGAGATTGATGCTGCAGTTTTCTTTGCCCTGCATGGTCTTAATGAGTTGTGACATAGCTTTGGAGTCTCTGGTATCCTCTGTGAAGAGTTTCCAGGACTCCCATTTTGCCCCCCTTACTCTCCTTCGGAAGGCTCATCTGCTCTTTAGATATGCAGACCAATTATCATCTGTGTGATTTTGAGAATATCTACACCAGTTCCTCCTTGCCAACCATCTCAGTTCCTCTACTTCCCAATAGTAGGGTTTGTTGGCTTCGTATGGTCCCTTACATAGGGGGCATACCTCATGGAGGGTCCTCTGTATGTACTTCTCAATTTTGGATGCAGCCACATCCGACCATGGTTTTGTCAAGAACTGAGGGTCCTTAAAGGACTGTCTTCCAAGAATTTCCTGGAATTTGTCCCAATTTGTCTTTGATAGGTTTGGGATAGCCTCAGTATAGTTCCCAGACTTTAGCACCAGACTGAAGTCTATGCGTCTGTGGTCCGAGAAAGTGACATCATCACTAATTTTCCACCCTTCGAAGATGGGGGCAGATTACGTGTTACAGTGATGTCTATGCATGTTTCTGCACCCCTGGCAGTGAAGGTAGGGACTTGTCCTACATTTTCAACTGTCATGGAGTGTGAAAATATAAAGTTCTCCAAGATCTCCCCACATGGGTTTGTCTCTTCCCCCCATAACACGCTATGTGCATATGTATTGATGCAAGCTATGAGGGGGGATCTTGAGTCTTTGCAGTGTGTTACCAGTTCCATCCAACATGGGGGGAAAGATGTCATCCACTGGTGACGTGATGTCGAGGTACATTGAGACCAGGTAGATGCAAGGGCTATTGTTATTGCGCTCTATACCAGACCGAGTACCTGTAACCCAGACTGCTGTGCATATGTCCCTTCCAGAGAAATCTGGGCAGAACCACACGTTGGTAGTGGGTGCGCCAATGATGGCCGCCCTACTCTATTTTACTTTTAAAGCTTCTATCCTAAAGGACATACAGAATATACCAGGCTGATATCATCTAGCGCATTCCGCAATATGTGCAAGTTTAAATCAATTTTCAACTATGCTCGACCATTTATTTTGAATCATAAATGAATGATCAATTTTAAACTCAAGTAATCGGGTGTTTTAAAACTCTTTTCAATACAGGATGGTCGGCTCCTGACGGAACAAGAGCTTTGGCCATCAGCAAAATCTATGCTCTAATTTATGTTACTATATCATCAACAACCAATTTATCGACGAATTCATTTTATTGACAGAGGAGCGCTTTTCCGTGACTTTTTTTGCCCTGCCGAAAGTGCCTACGGCAAATTCTGTGACGCATGTAAATGTCAAGGAAGTACTTCAATGGTTGGCTGCTACCGATATGCATATTCTGGCTGCTTCGGTTCACTGCAAAACAGGAAATTGTATGAGACTTTTTGTCTGATGACTTGTACAACTGCCTGAGGCATAACTTCTAATGAGCAAAATCGTTTGAACCCAGAAAAATCCTGAGAAGGAACAGTTGAGTTGTGAAAACTTGCTCACTACCAACTTCATGGATTGAACATGCTGTGAAAACCAAACATTTGATGCATCTTGGCTTAATGGTTCAAACATTTAGTTGTCACTGATGAATGGTTTTCCAAACCCGAATATTCGCTTTTGGGAAAATTCGGCCGAAGTCACCCACGGTCGATCAGCACTCAGAGGCCTTCGGCAAGGCCAGGGACACAGAAGGAGCTATAGTCGGATACTTCAGTACTGTAAATTGTAGTACTTAAATTAGTAGTCTCTAAAGATCCTGCTATTGTACAATAACGATGTTTTTCGTCTCTAACGAGAACGATACTGTCAGAAAAAGGGGGGTTCTTTGCCAGGAATTTGCTTTAATGACATAGTAAAGGATTCGCTTTCAGGAAGCACAAAAAACTCGGTTGACTGATACAATAGTAGCGCTTTTACATTTGCACGCGGACACCCTGTATGTTAACGTGAAGACACCGCAAATGGCTCTCTCTTTTTTCTTTTCGAGGTAAACCAGCGAAATGGTCCTAAGTCTGCTTACAATTATTCAAGTACAGTAGTACCACTTGAGCATCATCAGGCCCACGTGACCCACGAAGCACGCGAAAAACTTGGGAACCATAACTGGGCGAGAGAGGTCAACGGCGCCTCCAGCAGTTGAGACAGCAGCATTTCGTGTCCTCCAGCACTTACCGGCCTACCAATAAACTCAAGTCACTTTTATCTCTTTATTGCAGAAACGTGCAGCCACCAACTTTTGGTAGAATTTGAACTATCGTCACAGTTAAAACCTTGGTGCCGCAAAGAAAAATGCTCTTCGTCTCTGTAGAGGGAGAGAAAAGTGCGTGATTCACCTGAAAGTCCGGTCTCTTGCAGAGTGATACAGACCATTTTGTAACAGTGCATTCACAGCTAGACAACATAGAACTGTCCAACCTTAGCCGCTGTCAAATGCTCTAGGATTTCATTTTGGGGCTCATACTGTACTCGGATTTTGAGGTCAATCACAAAATTTCCCCCGTGCGTGTTTCTCCTGTCAAAATTAGAACTCGGTGCCTTTTTTTTGTCTCATTTCGTGCTTTCCAGGCCAGTATGAACACTTTCGCAACCGCGAGTCCGTGTTCAAGGAGTACCGTCCGTACTTCGAGCACCCCGGGCGCAACCTGTCTGCCGTGGCCGGCGAGACCGTCACGTTGAGCTGCGGCGTCCGAAATCTGGGAGACAGATATGTAAGTACTCGGCTGAGACAAGGGTCGTTCTATCCTAAAGAATAGGTCCTCCGGTGGCGGAAAAGTCCACTCTCCTGCAGAGCAAAATTACCATCGGTCCTTGGCTAATTCATGAAGAAATATCTATTCTCTTTTCTTCAGAAAACGAACAAGATTGAATTCTGCACAGAGGGGCAGGAGAAAAAGATTTAGCCTCTCTGGAGAAAGAAGCAAGAATCTCTTTATTTATTGGTTCGGCCAAATCTTCCTTTGACCATGCATGAGGAGAAGGGGAACGAGGGGTAAAGAGAGGACTGGTGTACGGAAGTACATAAACAGTAGTTAAGCAGTTTGCGCGCGTTTACCCTCCCCCTCTTCTTCAGTCCTCCTCTCCCCTCGAAGAGAATTTGTGTGGATGAATTTCAGGTAGTTTCTCCTTTCTGTTTGCGTGCGCGTGTGTGGAGTAGAGGATCTGGGCCAAGCAAGCGAGGGATAATTCAGTTCCCCCCCCCCCTCCCTCCTTCCACATCCTCATAGGGAGCGTTTGCACATGGGACAAATGTTTCTCGTCTCCAAGAGCGTCCACCCGTTGACTTTCCTGCCCCCCTCCCCTCCAGTGTCAGGGCTCCCTCGGTGCATTTATGTGAGAGTCGTCATCGATCAGGTCATGAATTAGGCATGCAGAAAGTGCGTTAATCAAAGGTTCTTTTTCCCCTCAGAGCACCTCGGTTGTGTAGTACGGTACTTGTGTGTGTACACGTTGGTCTGAAGGAACGTGGACCCACCCCACATACTTACACGTGTACAGTACGTGCCTAGTTTATTGCCCAGAGATTCCTATATCTTACGACTCTTGTTACGGACTCCTTCTTGCAGAAACCACGGTTTTATGTCTTGTGCACACAGACGGGATAGTGGTGTATCGAGTCGGAGCTCGGCTGGGTGCAGCCCGAAGTGTTGGAGCCGAGGCGTCGGACGTGCTTTTACTTGGTGGGGGCTCGAGACCCGGCACGTCGAGGCTCGAGACTCGGCACTCCTGAGGTCGATACAGCTCTAATAGAGGCGTATTCAACTTGTTTCACTAAACCTGCTCAAGGCTCAAAAAAGAGAGAGAGAGAGAAGAAGCGACTATAAAAGGTCGTTTCGCCAAGATGTTACACTTGACACTGGAACATTTACTGCGTGGGCCTCAGAGGGAGTTTCATATTTTTGTAAGCTGAGCATTCATACTTCACAGCAGTCATTTTGTAGGATTTTTTTTTTAAAAATTTAAAGTTTGTCCCCATGCAGAATTATCGTAAGTAAATCTGACAGTTATGACCGAGGACCGAAAAAGTGCTTTCACGCAGGGTTCAAAAGTGTGCGCGCAAAGTTGGTTGCTGTAAAAACTTGTGTCAGACGCATCCCTGCTAGAGATGGGGATAAGGGTGCTGTAGATGCAGGCATTCGAGACCTTTTCAGATGCACCTTGAGTCCTGGTTGGCGTGTAAAAAAAATGAAAAATTAGATTCTTTTGTCGTCACCTCCGGGCTCTTTGTGTACGTTTGATAACTTTGTTGTCATTGCATCTTAGGATGAGTAGGAGAGAGAAAGCATAATTGAAGTCTTCTCTCTCTCTCTCCGCCTCTGCAGAGGCTCAAAATGTGCGTAGCTGCTGCAAAAAGGAGAGGTCCTTGGCCGAAAAAAAACCAGAGCAGCGATCCCATCTTGTGCTTTGTCCAATGTGCAGTAAAAGTCCTGCCTCTCTCTTTGTCTCTCTGCCCAACTTCACATAATTTTCAGACCAGAGCAGACAACACAGTAGAATTTACGACCTTTAACTCTTTACATCAAAGGGTATGAAGCATAAACAGCAGAAGGCAAAATTCTGGGCCCTCAGCACTGCTCCTACACCCTTGTGGGGGTGCATACTTTATGAGAAAAGATGCCTGTGGCTTAGGGCTCATCGAAAAAGTTTTCTCATGTAGCGTCTCACTATTTTATCGCACTCCTTTCATGGTTCCAATTTTTCGTACTTTCAGTCCTGCAGGTAGAGGAACTCTCTCTTAGAGAGAAAGAGGCGGCTGCAATTTTCGCTTGTTCGAGGCATTCAGAAAATGAGGTCAGCAATTTTCTGTTAAAGAAAAGTCCTGGGACAGAACAAATGGGACTTTTCTCCCCTTTTCTCGTGTGGATCCTTCCTCTGGGGGTCACACCTTCCATTTTTCATGCAGCTCCTTCCTCCATTGTAGTCGAATTAAATGGAACAGCTACATGCAACATCAGATCAATATGCACGTGCCTTGACGACATGCACGGAGTAGCTCTCTGGCTGGGCTGACTTTGAGGAGATTGTGCGGTCGCCGGAGGGTAAAAACTTCTCTCTTTGTCTTTTTTTGAGACGTCTCTTGGCACTTGCCATGGTTCAGGTACCAATCTTTGTGTCGATGTTATCGTGCGTCCTTTCTTCTGTCCTCGGAGGCATTTCCAATATCCAGAAGAAAAATTCCTTGCTCGAAGGAGGAAGGAGGAGGAAAGGGGTAAGGGAAAAATCAAAAAGAGGGGAGGACAAGAATGCATTCCTGATTTCTCTCTCGCACCTCAGCGTCTCCGCCGAAATCTAGGCTGGCAGAAGGAGGACGAGGAGAAAAATCCATTGCTTAACGTTCAACAACTGTCTGGTGGAGTCGTTGTCGCACTGTCTAACTTCTTATCACTGAGCCAGGCAAGGTAAACTCGCGGATAGAGCGAAAGGGTTGACATTCATCATCACCCTCCGATGACAAGTCACAAAGTTGAGGGAGCCGAAAACAACATTGAATGAGGTGACTCGGTGGAAAAGAGCAGAGGGTGACGAGCATTGGATAATGACGATATAACTTATATTTGCTCACAATCGGACCCTTTTCGGCGAATTTGCTGCTGCTCTTCCTTCCTCGCTCCATCTTGATCTGCTTGATCTGCTTTCTTCTCATACTTGCATGTTCCAAGGGTCGAAACTCGCAACCTTGACGAGGTTCACTTTACTTGGATATGTTGCCAAATATGGTCGCGGATCTGTTCACAAGTGTTGGATTCCTCGAGAATGAGACGCATGTCCTAACGGTGGAATCGAGCTGGGCCCGTGCGTGAAAGCACGCCTGACATCATACGCCACGTCAGTCCCAAGCCCCTCTCGACTTCTTGCGGAGCCCGTTTCATCACTAGTCTGTCTGCAATCCCCCTTCCAGGTATCGTGGCTGCGCGGTTCTGACTCTCAGGTGCTGAGCACAGGTTATTCGAGGTTCACCGGCGACCGTCGGGTCCGCGTCCTTCCGGCGGAGCGGTCACACTCCTGGGCTCTCCAGATCAGGAACGTTAGTACCGTCGACTCCGGCGAGTACCTCTGCCAAGTCAACACCGAGCCCAAGATCTCGATTGCTTTCCACCTCAGCGTAGCAGGTACGTCAGCGCAGTACAAAGATAGGCAGAGACTCTCTTTCAACCTTTTAGTTAGGACATAAAGCATTTTTGATAGCGTCATGTATGTGTGTTTTCTATGTAAAAAAAAGCGAGAGAGCAAACGAATTTCCCGCAGCCGCACTGTGCACGTTGGTGTGCTACGAACACAAAGCCAAAGAAGTATAAAAGCCCGTAAAAATGTAAAGACAGAAAGCAGCCCCCAAAAAAATATCCTGAGCCCGCAAAGTCCATTGTTGTCGATTCATTCAGCAAACATCGGTCTGGTTTCTTTCAATCTCTCCACGAACAGAACTAGAAGTTCTTCAAATAAGTCGAGTATGAACACATTTGTCTGACGTGTCTGATTGAACGCGTGCTTTTTATCCCCTCTGTCCCTGCAGAGTCTTTAGCGGTGATTCCAGGCGCGTCGGAGCGCTACGTTCAGGCAGGCAGCGAACTTCGCCTCGGTTGTCGCATCAACAAGGTCGTGAGGTCCGGAGAGGGGCCTCCAGTCATCAGATGGTTCAGAAACGACTCGCAGGTGGACGAGATCAACGACTTGAGGATAGAGGTGGCGCCGTCGCACTACGTGAAGGTACATTTTCTGGGGAAGGAAGCCTTTGTGCGCAGCCAGGGAAAATACCGCATAGCTGCTCTTTGAGCGCCTTGGGAAACCCGCTATTTGCAAGTTCCTGCCAGAGAAACACAGTTGGAACTACAATGCTTCATCGACAGTCAGTACACTGCAGGTAGACAGCTCACGGCGTTCCCGTTGAGCTCCGACTCTGGCCTCTTTCTTCACAGCGCAGATGTGGGGATTCAGATCGATGGGACTTCTTGAGATTTATCAAGGCTGACTTCATGTGCCTGGTGTTCCTTAGTTCCCGCTCAAATTGTCGTCACATCCGAATGGTAACAGGGACAACAGGATAATGCACGAAATTGCACACCCTGAGGATATGGAGGCTTGTCTAAGCTAGGTTAGTTTTGCTTCGTAAGTTAAGTTAGGTTGGACAACCATGAAAAATGTTTTGTTCAACATTGTGGGCACCTGTATAACTTACATGCTCCAGAAAGAGCATTTTCTGGCCGCCCAATGCATCTAATTCTGCTCTGGCCACGTGCGATCCAGGCTGTACCTAGATCGGCAGCATATGGCAAAGTACTTTACAGACGTTTTGGGGCACTTTACCCCATGCTGTAGTCCGTAACGTGGCTTAAAGCACTATTTGACTACACGCTCATGCTAAATGAAACAGGCTAGAAAACGAAAAAAAAGGGGCCTGTTAGAGAGGGTGTAAGCTACCGGCGTACTTATTTATACCACCTGGACATGCTGGAAGTGTCCAGCGAAACCAAAACTATCAAAATTGCTAGTCGATGAAGTCAAATTTCAAGCCTCGCTCTTGCAAAAGTAGCAGCTTTCTAGCACTTATTTCAACTTTACCGCCTTTGGGGGCCTTGACGACCCTCTGGCCTCTGGATCACCAAGGTCGCCAAGGGCTTCGGATGTCAAAATGTGTGATAAAGCACAACTTTACCGGAATAAGGCGTACAGTCAATAACCTCCACTGGAGCTCCAGCGATCAGTACAGAAGTTTCATACAGTTGACTCGAGCGCGAAATGAATAGAAGTAAACCTAAGTTGACGAAGTCATAATTTCTGTTCCAGACCTGTGGTTCTAAATAGGTTGTCTCGTTGTATCTGATGTCGTTATAGCCGAGGCGCGCTGTGTTTTTGAGGGGAGGGTAAGATTCTTTAAGCACCATATTGTGAAGCTTAAAGATGTCACGGTTGGCAGCCAACATGGCTTTGAGAAACACCGAGGTTGTTTGTGGCTCTCCTCTTCGGATGAACCTTTAGAAATCATTGTATAAAGATGTGAACATGGGTCCTAAGCAAATATTCAGAGTATAATGTGACGTTCATACTGTGAAGCCGAAGCCTCAAAGTGGTCACGAACATGACCTTGCACAAGTGTCCCCTGAAGTTGCATGGTGGGTCCTTTCCCAGACCAGGACCAAGGTCCATGGGGAAGGTACTGGAGAGCTTCTTCTGCGCCACCATTTTACTTGCCAGGTGGAAATGGGGGACAAGAAGAGCAGCCACGTTGACTTTAGGCTTACATTTCCAAAGTAGCTTTAATAAAAGTTGTGGTTGTCGCCAATACGAACAAGGTTACCCAATAATGAAGTCCAAACGCACAAATGGAACTGGCTCGAACTGCATTTTGAAGAGGGTCCCCCCCCCCCCAACACACACACTCTGTGTATTTTACGTCGTTTCTTGCTACAGTGCGTTTAAGATCACCAGTGAACAGTACATATATAAGCCCTACTGCAATACCGCCACAGCACAATGAAGATATTGTACACGATCCAGAAACTTGGGCAACTGCATACACTTTTTTACTTAAGGAAAAACTGGTACTTTACACAGAGAAAGGGGACTGAGATGTCTGAAAACTGATAACGAGACTTCTTCTACTGCGGTACTGCGGTACTCACTTAGGGAGAGGGTTTGAGCGCGAATTTCGTCTGGTCTCCACTGCTTGACGCAGATTCTGACCCTCATTAAACGACTCTCCTGGTATCATTGCTGCTCATTCAAGCTGCAGACTCGGCGCTTTTGGACCCTCCACCTTTTTTATCCATTGATCGTGCTCGGTTGATCATTGCACGAACACACACACAGGGACGATGAACCTCAAGCCACTGCTGTGTTTGCATGTCTTCAAAAGCAGGAGGTTTCTCTCTTCTGACCCTTCTTAAGGCCAAGTTGCAGCAAAAACGAAGCCGCAACGTTTATGCAACGAGGATGAACGTATGTAAGGGGTAGTGCGAGCTTGAGCCTGAGCTGGACGAGCCACGAGCCCAGGGAGTCTCGAGCTCCAATCATCCTGACCTGACTCGATCCAAGGGTAATTTGTTTGAGGTGACCCGAGCCAAGATCATTTTTTTCTCCAGCTCTGCAGTAGGCATGATATTTTAGCTCCAAGTATACGATGGCACAGTCCAATGAGGGAATCTTCCAGAGTTAGAACATTTTTGTCACATGTACAGCTGACTCTTTAGCCGAGCTAATGATATGCTGGCTTGGGGAGGAAGACGAGCCGAGCCGAGAAACCACTCGAGGTGGCTCAAGCTCAGATCTTACGGGCCGGGAGTCATCCTGGGCCTCAAATAACTTAATTAGTCGGCTCGTCAAACTTTTCGAGCCACGAGCCAGCTTGGGTCTATCTATTCCCTGAAGGGGGGGGATATCCCTGGAATCTAGGTATCCCCACTGTTCCAGTGCTGCACGTTCACATTCGCGTGTAGGTTTGATATTTTACAAGTTACTAGCAGATCCGACCTGCTATGCTGCTAGTTCCAATGAAGTCCTCGACTATAAAGTCACTGCCTGTTCAGTCTGTGTCCCTGTGGTCCCCTGCCTCTGTGGTCCCTGCCTCTGTAGTCCCTTGTCTCTGGCTGTGTAGTCCCCCACCTCTATAATCCCTTGCCTATGTTGCTCCTGCCTCTGCAGTCCCCGCCCCTGCAGTCCCCGCCTCTGCAGTCCCTGCCTCTGTAGTTCCTGCCTCTGTACACCCTACCTATGTGGTTCCTGCCTCTGTAGGTCCCCTAGCCTGACAGACAGACGGACACTCACACACACTATGGATGGCAGCAGGTCCAGCTTTTGAGCTGGCTGGACCAAGTCAAAAGTACCACGAAGAGACATTATGACTTGGCTTATGCAGGCAGGCAGACAGACAGACAGCCTACATAAAGTCCTACTGCTTTTTATATGAGATTAATGGGCGTTACTTCACTTGTCCCCTCTCAACGTGAGTGGGTTCAGTTATTGTGTTTTCCAGAGAACATAAAAAGTTTTTCTCAAAGTAGATGTACCCACTTCTGACGTCATTTTTTCAATAAAAATCTGACCAAGCGTATGACAAGAGTAACTAGCAGCGTAGCACAGAAAAAAAGCAGGATTGCTTTCCGAACGAGGCTTCACAAACGAAGCACCAAAGAATTCCGGGGAAATCTTTCACCTAGAGCGCCAGGGACACATATAACATTACGTCTGCCAAATACACACATAGGGATTCCTTTATTTTTTCCTTACCAAGGAGGAAATTTTGGGGAAATCTCAGGAAATTCTGAGCAATTTAACTCCATCGTATTAGTTACCTATAGACGTGTACATTGTCTCTTTAAATCTTCTTGTCTGAATGGTCGCATTGGCCTAGTCCGTGACAAAGCATGTTTGTTTTCATTTTTGCAGCCCGCTTTTTTAGAAAAGTTCTGACTAGTTTGACGCTCTCCGTTATGAGTCATGAAAGTTTTTTTTTCCAAGGAATTCTTATATTTCCTTAGAAATTTTCTCCGCCTCAAAAAAGAGGCGGAGACATGCCATAGGGATTCAAAATTTCTCTAGAATTTACGCCCCATTCCTACATGGTCATTTTCCATAATGTGATACGGCGGTGCATCAGAGACGGATTCAAGGTGGGGCCAAGCCGAACTATTCGCAAACCGTGGAGGGTTGAACTCAGCTCGAGTTCAGCTCGAGTCCCATTTTAAAGCTGAATTAGACTCGGTTCGTTGAAGGCTTGGAAGAAAGTTTAAATAAGGTTTGTTACTTTCCAAGATTATGCATACTTCTGGAAGTTGTTGACAGTGAAGAGGTAGACAAGCATGGATGCTGCTTGAGCAAAAAGCTTAATACATCATTGCAATTCACTGCAGTGAACCTTATGCAACGTGGTCAGCCTACAGAGAGCTCTCTTCTAAATCTTACCAGCTTTATTCACTTCCTTACACAAGTTTACCCGAGGCCCTAGCAGAATGGCTACAGCCCAAGAATTTTAGGCTCGACATCTGGGGTCAACACTAGTACTGCTCGTCCGCCCTTGTACTTGTACGTTCCACCTACGTTTCCCTGTACCTTCACTTTTGCTTTGTGCGCCGAGCGCGCGTTGACGTACAGAGTGTGTGTGTGCGTGTGCGTGTGGGTGTGTGTGTCGGGGAGAGAGAGAGGGAGTACGAATGCGTACCACGTACTGTGAAATGCACGTAGTCGAACAAAAAAAGTACCCGAACATGAAGTGTTTTCTCTGCGTATGCAATGGCAGGAGAGACAAATAAGTGCCTCTGCCTGCGTCTTCTTCTTCTTCTTCGTCGTCTTCTTCGTCTTCTTCTTCTTCGTCGCCGTCGTCGTCGTCGTCTTCTTCTTCTTTTTCGTCGTCGTCGTCTTCTTCGTCTTCTTCTTCTTCTTCTTCGTCGTCGTCTTCTTCGTCTTCTTCTTCGTCGTCGTCGTCGTCGTCTTCTTCGTCTTCTTCTTCTTCTTCGTCGTCGTCGTCTTCTTCGTCTTCTTCTTCTTCTTCTTCGTCGTCGTCTTCTTCGTCTTCTTCTCCTTATTCTTATTCGTCGTCGTCCTTGTCGTCCTCGTCCTCATCGTCGTCGACTCTGCGGGCTTCTCTATCTTGATGCAGAACATTGAGGAATAGTTGGAGAAGCACAAAACCTAAAGCCTGGGGGAACCTTTGTTTTGCAGCGTCATATCCCCAAACGAAAAGGCTTCTCTTCAGACTGCATTTCCTAGCAGTGAGTCGAAGCCACCGCTCCCCCAAATGGCAACTGTTTTGCCGATGAGGTTCAGGAAAACGCAGCCAATGGAAGCAATTTTGTGTAAGCTTCCAATTCCCATTTTGTTCCATGTACATATTCATGGCTCCCATTGGCTGGAGATATAACGTTGTTTCCTCTCTCTCCAAACATAACATGGCTGTGTTCTTAATCCGCAGACAAGACCTAATAAAACCATGACAAAAAAACCCGTGATATTTCATCATGTTTCAGGCCGACAACAGCGTCAAGTCCAGTCTGACGATTCATTCAGTGCACCTGTCCGACTCAGGGGTCTACCGCTGCACCTCGGAGTCCGCCTCGGAGGCCAAAGTCGCCGTCATCGTTACCTCGGGTAAGGACGAACATGCGGCAAAGGGTGGCGGGAATGCAACTTGCATTAAGTCTTCACCACCCTGCGCAAACTCGTACGCCGTGCTTCACTTTTGTATTCCAGCTCAAATTAGACGTATTCAAACTAGAAGTGCTTGATATTTTTTTGATAGAATTGAACAGAAAATGTCAATCTTTTGTACAACGTTTCTCGTGACGTGACGACTCAGGTAGAGATTTGCATCTCATGAAACTGTCACGTAAGTTGGCAATATATAATTACTAGCACTTACGTGCTGCCCACTTTGTTGTGTAGGAGCAATAGCAAAACTATGAAGTGTTGCCTGTCTCCCACCTCTCGATGCTCATCACGCGCTTCTCGCCCACCATGCGTCAAAAACTACGCAATGTAGAGCAATGAAACTTTATATATTTCTTAAACGATGAATCAAGTACTTTAGGTTTCAAAATGATCCCCGTTGGCTTTGATCATGGCCTCGATCCTCGGCCTGAAGGCCTTGCACATGTCCCTGACAAAGTCCTCGCTCATGGACGCCCACTCCTGCTCCACTGAGGCCTTCAGGGAGGCCACGTTTGGGTGAGGGCTGGCGCAGGCCTTCCTCTCAACAGCGCCCCAGATCCCATAATCCAATGGATTACAATCTGGAGATGACGGAGGCCAATGTGGCCTCAAGCCCAAAATGGCCCAAATTCTTCTGGCACCACTTTTGGGTCTTAATGGCCTTGTGCCCAGGGGCGCTGTCTTGCTGCCAGATGTAATTACTAATTACCCAAAGGGTAATTAGTCTGCAGCCGAGCAAGACGACGTTCTTCATGACCTTGAGGTACTTGTTGGTGCCAACCCTGAGGTCTTTCGGGAACCAATAGGGGTCCATCCTCTTCCTGTCAGAGGCAATGACACTGAGCATCATCGCAGAGGCTGGGTGCTTGGTGGAGGTGATGGGAGGCACCTCGTCGATGTAGAAGGTCAAGAAGCGATTGTTTCTTGAATTTTGAGCCTGGTCCGCTGTCCAGTTCTTCTTGTTGGAGAAGATCCGGACCGTGGACCCATCGGACTTCATCCAGTTCAAGAGCTTCTTCCCCTTGACATCCCTGGTCTCCTTGCTGGCTGTCGTGAGGAGCTGGTGGCATCTACAGATGTAGGAGAAGGCTCTGAGATCCTTCACAGCCAACCTGATGGTTGAGTCTGACACTCCAAGGTCCTTGGCGAGGGCCCTCATTGATGTGGTGGGAAAGTTGGCACTGACAGTGCTGACATTGGCCATGAACTCCAAAGTCCTCTCCTTGTTTTGGCCACTGCTTCCGAGGAGCCTCTGGAGGCTCTTGCCTTCCTTCTTGAGCCTTTTGACCTTGGCAATGAGGCCTTGACAGCAAGGAACAAGACGGGCGATTTCTGCGTAGCCCATGCCTGCATTGAGCAGGGCTGAGACCCTGTTTCTCTTGACCTCCATTTCGGGCATGGTAGGTCCAAGAAAATTTTTGTTTTTACAAAAGTTGTTTGTTTTTTATTGTGCAATCAGGCTGTAAACGTAAAATTACTGGGAAACTTAAATTAGAGTCAGGCAAACCCTTTAACTTTTTCTCACGATTTGCTCATTTACACTGTATAAGAAAGATAAAGGTTTTGTAAGACACACTTATGTCGAGACCCTGCTGAAACCCCACCGGCAACTGTCGGTAGTTAGTTTTTTTTTTTCTTCACCTGGATCATGTTGATGCATTTCTTGGACGTGTTGTTTGGCTCGGACGGCAGGCTCTCGATGCAGTCGATGCATTTCTGGTGGCAAGAGCTGTTTGCGTCATGGAAGACATCGCAGACTATGGAATATTTGAATGTGTCTCATTTGAACTGCATTTGGTACAATCGATCTGGCACTTTCAGTTGTATGCATTCAAATAACAATGCGCGTGCGCACCCGTAGTGTTTCCTCACAGTGCAACATTTTCACAACCCCCAATATTGTGATGTACGCATGACTGTGCGTATCCCAAATGAACAGGACAAGAAGCAATTTTTGCATTATCTCTCTCTATATGAAAGGACAGCAGTCCCGTATATACGTGTGTGTGTGTGTGGGGGGGGGGAATGTCTGTCCGCGGCTGATTTTTTGGCTCACGGTTGCTTTGTGGCTGATTTTCGTCATTTTCGCCGCTGCTTATTGCGGCTGCTTTGCCTGTGTGTCTGGGGCTATTTTTAGCGGCTGTGCGAGACTGATTGCGGCGATTTTCGCGGCTGAGTTCTGACTTTTGCATAGCGTCATGTGTGTGTGCGTGTGTGTGTGGTCAGGTTTGGTTTGTCTGTGTGTGTGTCTATCTGCAGCCGATTTCCAGCTTTCGCGCGGCGGCACACACACTCGTTCATACATACAGACACATGCACAGCTCTTTGTACTTACATATATAATCTTTTTCTTACTTCTTACTTCTTATTTTCTTGCATCTATATTTATAAAGCTCTACATGTATGTATGTATGTATGTATGTATGTATGTATGTATGTATGTATGTATGTATGTATGTATGTATGTATGTATGTATGTATGTATGTATGTATGTATGT
>JAAUXU010087342.1_pt1 | contig 16504 bp, 14 predicted proteins | sample 7278151 | NCBI WGS metagenome assembly JAAUXU01 (sample SAMN14350113, study PRJNA611818) | marine sediment metagenome | isolation source: surface marine sediment (1.8m) | place: French Polynesia: Moorea | collected 2018-08 | reverse complement strand
TAGTGACCGAGGTGTACTTGACAACCTCTCCAAGGACCAGGGACATGAGGAGGTGACAGATGACAAACAGTCCCAGAGTCATGCTTGGCACGATCCTATGGGACTAGTGCATTGACACATCTTCCGTATCGTTATGGACGTACCTTTGTTCAGCGTCTTCTGGTGTTTCGGGATGTCTGTGTGTGTGTGCGTGTATGGGTGGGTGGGTGGGAGGAACAACTGCACGAGTGGGAGGCGCATAAATGTCAAGGGGGGATTACTTTTCAACCCATGTTGGTGAAAGAGGGATAATTAGGGGGAGGGGACTATAAAAGAGGGGAAGGTTAATGCAGCAAATACGCTGAGGCACTTTGACTCAACGATTCAATCTCGATTTAGTGACCCTTGGGAATGTACCTCTTGTGTCTGACTGGAGTTGTCTCAAATTGACCTTCACTATGACAAGGTGAAATATCTTTCTAGGAAAATGGCAAAAAAGCCTCTGCTTCCTAGAATAAAAACTACTGAAAAGTCCAGGAGGGCTGAGAGACTCCTACTGAGTCTTGGCGAGTCGACAGGTGATGAAAATGATAGCTGGGGGAGTTACAAAGCAATATATCAAACAGAGTTATCATAATCATGCGTTGAAATCGTTTCTGCCGGAGCAATAAGTTGATGTGAGGACCCAAAGTATTTATAGCTGGACAAGGCAGTCATTGTGGCCCCAATAGAGCTTTGCATTGCGGCGTTGTCATTGAACGCATTCAACAATCGATGTGTTTCTGAGTGTTTCACAATCATTTGTGCACCGGCGCACAGGACACTGTGTCCTGTGTCACGTCAGCCCCATTCTAGCTTTCCTGTCATTTCCCTGACTGGACCGCGGCTTTGAAGAATCACTTCAACGCAAAGAGTCCTGAACACTTTCCTACTTTTTTAAGCAAGAGCAGGAAGCATTTCTGGCCCTATATTTCCCAGCTCGGATGATATATACATGGCCTTAATGAACACTTTATATTCCTGACTTTCGTCGCCGCTTGGACCTTCCTGGGTCCAATATCGACCTCGGACCGGCTAAATTGGGTCAATGAAATCTCGACCACTACATTTAATGGTTACAACGCGGCCTTGCAATTGTGCACTTTGCCTCTGTCCGATACTGTAAGTCTCTTTTTGCCACAACAGCTGTTTGGCAATGTGAGTCCACTTCCAGAACGACGGGAATGGCGATGAAAGCGAACAGTTCAGCCAGGAAATGAACGGTGCCACAAAATGTGTAGCAGCAGCAGCAGCAGATATTTGGTCACATCTCCAAATGCGCTCAACGGTATTCTGTAATGTGTCAGATTTGGGGGCAGTTTTTGCGAACCTTAAGGACCAACCACAGGTGACTTGACGAAACGTCGTAGGAGGCTGACCGGGGCACGTCCCTCCGTCAGCAGGCCTTCCAGGCTCGGTCCTCAGCCGGCAACACCACGAGCAGGGACGTGACCACGTCTTGGGATGGGAGAGCATCACATGCACTTGGTCAGCTTTTCAGTATGACTGTTTCACCTTGCACAGCAGCTCGCTGGTGGTCGCGCACATCAAGGTCAAGTGCCACCCCTGCCCAGGAGGTGCCCGACTTGGCCGTCCTCCTCTTGGCGGCAGGCCGAGATGGTACTCCTTGCAGCCCTTCAGCCAGACCACCTTGGGGATGGACTCGGGCTCTTCATCAGCTCGTGAGAGTCATCTCTTGCGCAGAACCGACCCAATGAGTCGATCCCAAGGGCGGAATCAACTTCTCTCCTAGTACCCAGACACGCTGCAGGGACAGAGCCAAGGTGGGAAAGCATCGTGTCTTCTGTCTAGGATGAACAACGTTCCTCGATCTTGCTCTCTTAAGAGTACAGAGAGCATTGACAGTGCCAGAGCTGAACTCGATGCACACGTTACCGATGAATCCCGGACCGTCTGCCTCAGTTCATAGTCCGTTGCAGATGGAGCAACGGAGAAAATGCCAGGAAAGCTCAGCAAAAATATGTCTTCAGGGGCAGAAAGAACGTAACTCCTTCAACACTTCCCACGCACACGCATGAAGATGGGGACATAACACAAGATTACTTCGACCAGGAGCAACCGACTGCAGCACGCATCTAAGCACAAGTTATCCCACGTTGAAACTAAAAAATATACATGTAATGTAACGAATTTATTTCTCGGAGGTTTTCCTTCACTGACGACAATTCTGTTCACACTTCAATGCTCACATCGGTGGATGCAAACCTGAGAACCTCTCGTCCGGGAAAGTCTCCCTCTCCCTCCTGGGTCGTCTTTTGAAACCACTTTTCTCAATCACTCACCCAAGTGCATCCCTGTCTACGTATTTGCAGACGTCAGGGTCAACCCTTTGTCCACCCAATTGCAAAATCATGGTCACATCATGCTCAGTGAGAGTGAGAGATTAGTAGTCAGACAGTCATCACACATGAATTTTATCAGCTCCGTCAAGGTTGGCCGTGTGTGTGTGTGTGTGTTTGTGTTCAAGTAACTACATCGAACTGGTTCCTGAATCAATAGACAGCTAATTTAAGCTTATCTACGGCGTTGGACGGCCTATTTCACTAACCTAACTTTGCTAACAGTTGCACCCGGATTCAGGGAGCAGCAGCCTCGGTAGTCTATGGCAGAGCCGCCTTGGGCGGAGCTGTGACTTCTCGCATCTCGTCTTGCAACAGATCACTGGTCTTAGCTGTCTGGGTAAGAATAACTGTACACGTAGCGCAAATCTAGCACTGTTTGTCCTCGCTCGCTGGTGGTGTCAACCAGGACTTGACACCCCTAAAGTCGTTCCACGTCTCTGTCTGTTCAAGACAGCACTTGGAAGAGCACATTAGGCATCGCTAATGTACTACTTAATGCACGATCATCGAAATATTTCCCCGTTTTCACACTATATGTCAGCTCCATACATACAGCGTCATGTTTTGCTAACGTTTGTTCCTTCGGAGAGAAAAAAAGGAAATGTTTTGGTTATCGAACACTCATCAAATGATGCCTGACGCCATCTTCGCTGCCTGGACCCGCCCATGGACTGTGCCGACCCCGCCTGAAGGCCAGGACGGAGTGGAGGCCCGAGGTCCTCGGGCGGGGTCAACCCGGCCCAAGGGCGGCCGTCGCAGTGTCATTCACGGGGCGAAGGTGACGTAACAGCATAATAATGAGACCGAGCCTGTCCTGATCCTGAAACTGATTCGGGCTTAGATTCTAGCTCACAGGAACTAGAAACGTTACAAAGTAACGTCCAAAAACGCAAGCTGAAACGTGACGCATCAAAGGTCGCCAGTCCAGAGGCCGATGACCACTATTGCAACTATAGCTATCACTTAATCTCCCACAAAAAGTAGGAATCAGTAAAAAAATTATCTGAACAACACTCAGTCGGACTCAGGCTCCAGCCACTCACACCAGTTGCGTCGTGATAGCAAATTTGCCAATTTTCGGTCATTGCAGTGAGACCAGTGATCAATCAGGGCTGCATCTCGTTGCTCTGGTCCAGTTGTACTTCATCACACGTTTTCAACCTTGCAGCATGAGGGGGCCTCGGCCACCCGAGGACAGCAGCCCGGGGATGGTCAAGGCCCCCCTGGGCTGCAAGGTCGACAAAGGAAGTGTGATGCTGCTGCTACTCTTGCTGGAAGGACACGTGTTCATGGACTTCAGTACTGTTAGTTTTCATACTCGCCAAACTTTCTATTTCCAGCACACCACTTTGAGCAGTGTCGGGTCTGGTGTTTGAGGGCAAAAAGCAGAAGGTATGATTCTCTCATGCGTTTTGCCATACAGTAAACATGAAGTAAGTTGACAAAGTCCTAATTATATACGTCATTCTCGTAAAGAATGACGTATTCATTCTCGTCAAGCTTACTCACCTCAAGTTTATTCACCTGTTTCATTTACTGCGAGCGTGCGGTCAAATGATGCTTTACCACATGCTTGAGTGAAAAGCGTTTGTAAAGTACTTTACCACACGCTACAGAACTGCAGAACCCACAGAAATTAAATGTTTGGGGCAGCCAAAAAAAGGGAAACAAAAATGCCATGTTAAATCCATGAAGGATGCGTGCAATTCTATAGAGCATTTTCAAGCATTGTGGAGTCAGGCCAAGCCTTCAGTCCCACTAGCAGCAGAACACCCCTCAAGTATCCTGTATTGGCACACACGCCTGACTGTGTCCAGTGTGGGGAAAATGAAAGAAGCTGACGGGGCTTCTCATGCTCAGAACTCGTCACTACTTCGCTGAGATCATTCGCTGTCTCCGCAGGGTTGCCAAATGCACCATTTTGCACATTTTTCAATTCCCCAAGCCTCTTCTTCCCAGAGGTCGTGGACTGGCATTGTTGTCATTGTGTTTCTCTCAGTGAGTGCAGGAGCCAATCTTAGTTGTTAAATTCGATTTTCAAACCGTTTGATTTGTGGCTAAACAAAAAATGGATTTATAATTCATTCAGATGTTCCACAGCTGTAGAGCACTGCATGCCTAAGATAGCAACTTGGCTGGGGTTAGCTAAAAATGTACTGAAGCTTTTCTCTTCTGAAGGACACATTTATTTGAGAGTAGAGTTTTATTTCGAGATGCTGCAGCATATTTTTGGTTGGAGGAGCGTCAACACTGACAGTTACTTCTTCATCGTATGCGACCCCCTTCGCCATTTGAGTATGGCCACTTTGATATTTCACATGTTGCCCCAAAATGCACCGCTTGAAACTGTACAGTCCAGGACAAGCTAACCAGTTACTAGAGACAATTCTGCATGCTTGCTTCCAACAGGGAAAAAATCAAGGAAAAGTCAGAAGATGACATCGGTAATGAAGCCGATGCCCAAGTCCGCGCGTGAGTTGACAACAGAGGCAACTAGCCTTGGCTTGTTTGGCAAGAACAGAGTCAAAATTACCGAATCACACCCCAGGGGAAAGCTGTTGAATCATGCCTATAGCTCCTACAAGGCAAACAGGAGATTCGACCACACCTCCATAATCCTATTGGGTAAGCTATAAATAGTTTACTTTAACTTAGACAAAGAATAGTCATTTTATTCCATCAATCAGGCAAAACTGGTGTTGGAAAGTCATCAGTAATCAACCACCTCTTAAATGTGGGTGTAAGGACTTCAGCTGAAGAGTCCGAAACCAGAAGCACCACGGAGTATATCATTGAGGCACCTGTGAAGGAGTTTGCAGTCACTGATCTTTCACTCCGAATCATCGACACTCCTGGCTTTGAAGACACTTCAGGCCTAGAGCAGGCTGCTTGCAACCTCCATTCCATCTCAACCTTTTGCCACGAACTTTTGGGGAGCAACATGGTTCACAACGTGTATCCCAACATTGTCATGCTTTGCATTCAGGCTAATGACACCAGGTTCAAAGGTCCCAAGAGTCCCTTCCGCAAGACCCTTCATGCCATTCGATCCTTGAACATTGTGGACCAGCAAAACCCCAATGTAATTATTGTGATCACTTTTGCCTGCTCCCTTCCACACAAGCGTGGGGAATATGACGAAGAGTGGGAAAAGCTCATCATTGAAAAAGGAGACAAAGTCCGCCAGGTTGTCTGTGACACTTTAGGGGTCTATGCTCCTGTGACATGGTTGGAAAATTGGTTTACAAAGCACAACCTGGAGAAGCAGTCTGGTTACACAGTTCTTCCCAATAAGGAGTTGCAACCACAAAACCTGTACTTGAAAATCATTCGTATGCTGAAAGATAACAAAGATCATCTGGGACACATCACTCTCAGAGAGATGTTTGGAAGAAGTGATAAGACACAGGAATCCAAAACTGGACACTCTGTTCAAGCCAAAATTGCTGAGAAAGAACAATTGGACCCCAAAGAAACTCAGATCTATAATGCACTGAAGAAGTTTTCAGGATCAGGTGTTGGCCTCCCAGAAGTGACATGGAAGATTAATCAGTTCATATCTCAGAGGGAAAAATACTTGACAGCGGTAGGTGTCATAAAATATGTATGGGCTCAAGCATCTTGCTGATTAATTATTTTTTAAAGGATGACAAGAAAGAGGCTCGTTCAATCAGCATTGATTTGGTTGAGAGGATTGGGCTGACAACAAAAGAAGAAGTGAAGCAGTATAAAATTGGTGGGTTGAACCTGCTCCTAAGTAAGCCTCTCTCACCCTTTGGAGCTGGAATGATGAAACATCTTTTTGAAATTCATTCTGAAGGTGATATGCCCCAAACAGTTTTGGGTGTTGGCAAAGGCTATAATATAATTACTGATAAGTGGAACCCTTCTGCCATTTTTGAAGCTACAGACAAGGGGGAACATTCACTCTATGGAATCTTAATCCCCCCAGGAATGACAATTAACAAAGTTTCAGTGACTGAAAGCTACATGGAGAACCATAAAGATAAAGAGTCCTATGTCAATAGAAGGTTGGCACAGCTGAACGTCTCTGCTGATGTTGACTACACATTGTTGAGAATGACTACAAGAGGTGGATTAAGCATACAAAGTTCTCGGCAAGGGACAATGAATGTCGAAGAGAGGTCTTTTCTGTTGGAAAAAAGGCTTTTCCAGGTGGAAATTGATAACCTCCAACACCCTGATATGAAGGTGACTGAAGCCTTCACAAAGGCTGTCACAGACAAGCTGCCGGATGCTTATGACGGAAGTAGTGACAAAAACAGACTAGACTATGCAGATTTCTTTGGCAGATGGGGACACTTCATTGTCAGCTCAGCTTTTGGTGGTGGTTCCATTGAGGCTAAGGTGAACATCGAGGCTGCTGAAAACTCTAAAGAAGCTGAGGATGAGGCCAAGATGGAGCTGGATGCCACACTTGAGGGTCTGACCAAAGGTTATGGAGCTGGTCTTGATATGAATTTAGCATCATCTGGGCAGGCTTCACGTACAAGTTGCTTGACCACCAAAAGGTTACGGTGGGTGGGAGGAAACGATAACTATCATTCCACATTCCTCAAGGATATCACACCAAACGATTGGAAATTGTGGCAGGCATCACTGGCCTCCAATCCTGCTATCCTTACCACTGAGATGTCCCTCTTGCCAATCTATGATGTGGTTGAACTTGTTGATCCCAAAAAAGTAGAAGGGTGCAGAGATGCTTGGACAGCCTTGCTTGGTGTCAAATTTGGGGCACCAAAGAGGGAAAAACAGATAGAAGCAGAAGAGCCCCAGTTCAAGGAAGAACAAGAAGAGGCAGGGCGCAAAAAAGATGCAAAAAGTACTCCAGATCCTAAGAGTGGAGGTCATTGCTATGCCAGCAACTCCAAGGTCTACCTGCAGGATATGACTGTTAAGATGGCTGCTGATGTCAGTGTTGGGGATTCTCTTCTGGTTTCTGCTGAGTGTGGAACACTTAAGTTTTCTGAAGTTGTGATCATTAACCACAAAAGCCCTGATGCCCCAACAGAATTTTGCCAGATCTTCTATGACCTAGAAAAGGAGCCCCTCAAAATCACACCAAAGCACATTGTGATGGTGAATGGAAGTGCTCAATATGCAGGAGATGTAAAGATAGGTGACACTTTGTTGGTGCTGCACAAGACACACACTTGTCTTGAACAAAGACTCGTCCAAAGGGTTGAAAAGATCACTCTTAGGGGATTTCATGCTCCAATCACTATGGATGGCAAGTTGGTGGTTGATGATGTCTTGACAAGTTGCTATGCTCATGTTCCAGAGAAATTTGTGCTTGGAAGGAAAGTCACTGGGCATAAGTTGGCTCACATTGGCATGGCCCCATTCAGAATGATGAGGAAAATGAATATTGCAACAAAAATGCTGAAAATCAACGAAGGAGAGGACATGCCCCAAGCCATTCAGTGGGCAGTGAAAAGAGTTCTGCCCCACATTTTGAAATGACTTCTTTTTTCACAGAGTTGGGCTTTCACCCTGGAATTTTAAGCAATGACGTATGCTTAGATTGCCTTTTAGAAATTCCTTGAGTCCACAGCGAAGCTAAAGCTCAGCAGAGCACATGAAGGATTCAGTCTCACAGACCTGCACCACCTCGTCTTGAACAACTCCACGGACAATTGCATTGCAAACCTAAAAGATAAAAAAATTGCACGAAGGTCAAAGATCAAAGTCCACCCAAGATCACAAATCGAGCAGTGACGAGAAAGTGCTACACTTCTACGTAAAACATGTGTCCACGGACATGTCGAAGTTGACTTGAGAAGTCGTAATTTTTATAATAAAAAGAGTGATGAACCGTCATGAATGCGTGAGTGACTAACTGTGCAGGGCGTTTCTAATTCGTGTAGCCAAATTCGAGACCAACTTTGTCCAATCTTGTGTCCAATTTTTGGAGACCAACGCGGGAGTGCAGGGTCAGGATGTACTTGCCCGACGCCAGGCACAGTGACTGTCAGGGCTCAGGGCCGTCACCAAATGCCACCAGTGGGACCTCGGCAACCAAGCACGAGGAGGGACTCACGCAGACTCCTGGGAAGCCACAGGAGTATGAGAAATACCGTGGCACCAAGTCTAGGGGCCAGAGCAATGGACAAACTGGGCCAGCAAGCACCATCACCGAGAGGACTACCGCCACTGATACTGCGACCTCCAATCCATACAGGTGGTCGGAACAGCGGTCAGGAGACAAGTAGTGGGAACATAGAGCAATCCCTACTAAGAATGATACCTCAACCGTACGTGGAGAAGATCACGCTGACCGTGAGGGACCTGACGCAGATCCAGGAAAATCCTTGAGCATCAAAAGGGGGAGTCACGCAGTGGCTCGACAGCTCAAAGTCCAGCAACCCGTGGAGGGCGCCACTCTGAAATGAACTGTTTTGCCCCTGTTTCAGTGGCTTTTCCTCGAGGAAAGTGGCTGAAACTTTCTGGAGGTGGGTGTCACTACACACGCTCCAGTGCTGCACGCCAAAGATGGCGTCCTCCAGGCCATCCCTTACATGCTACGAGCCAAAAACCCCACGTTTGTAGACAGCTACCGAGTGTCTGTTGCTCCTCGTTTGACCACGATCATGTCCTTGGGCATGAGCGTGGCCTGTATTTGGCCTGTAGCGTGGTTGGGGATGATCTGGAGGGTGCCATTTTTGGCGTGCAGCACTGGAGCGTGTGTAGTGACACCCACCTCCAGAAAGTTTCAGCCACTTTCCTCGAGGAAAAGCCACTGAAACAGGGGCGAAACAGTTCATTTCAGAGTGGCGCCCTCCACGGGTTGCTGCACTTTGAGCGGTCTAGCATCAAAATGGGCAGTCATCAAGAAGCTGAAGATGCTTCGTTTTGTCCAGCACTGTCTGGGGCACTGATTCCACGCCAAGATCCCACCTCAAAAGCTGTCAGTGGTCGTGGGGAGCCCATTAAATGCCACTGCAATGACTTACGGCAAGCACTGCACTACCAGGCGAATGCGTGGAACTGCAAGAGTACCTAGGGTTAGCGCAGGATGGGACGGTCCCATTTTGAGGAGGATTGTACTGTACAATCTTCCTCTCTTGGCGGACCCTCATTGACATCGTGGCGTTCGTCAGTTCTTTGCCCATCTCTCTCGTTGGTCATGCTTGGTTAATCTCATCTCCTTGGGCTCTCAAAATGTTAGCAATGCTATCGGATGGTGGCCTCTGCATCCCTGGCTTGTCATTGTTTCCTATGGCACACGCTGGTCATGGTGTGTCACCTCCTGTACCAATGGTTCCTCCATAAAATGAGGCCCCTCTCGTCCTGTCACTGCGCGTGAGACCTGTCTGAGAGGAAAAAGTGGTGCTCTGGCCCCTTCCACTCCTATCTTTGGTATTGGTATTCCCGTGGCTACCCACATTGCCTGTCTTCACCTTAACCCTTTCAAGTATTCATTCTACCAGGTGGCGGGTTGCTGCTTCCCGACACTGGTCTGCTCCGTTGGTCTCCAACAGCAGAGGTCCAGTGGGACCCCATGTAACAAAGTACCTGACCGTCACATAGAGTAGGGACGTAGGATAACCCAAAGACGAGGTGTGGCCTCGGAGGTTGGAGTAGAGGTAGGCTACACTAGAGACTTGGGAGAGCAACGGGTGAGACCTGAGCCTTAGGATCTATGCATAGTCCTGGACCCAAGGAGCCTAAGGAATAAAGAAGACGAGAAGGAGGATGGAGGCCACGGGCTCCTGCGTCAAATGGAATTGTGTGGGTAGGTGTCGCAAAGACGTAGAATGAGCTGTCTAAGCCACGTAGGGTAAGACTAGGGCAGGCTGAGACAGTCTCGGATGCGTAGGCAGTGGAGCGAGTTCAAAGGGTATCCGGAACCAGACCACGATCTGGTATGACATACACACCCTTACACCCAGAACATCGACACGTTCAACAATTGAGGGAAAAGATTTAAAGAGGCAGAGACGAGATGAGGGCTATGACCCAGCAGAGAGTATAAACTAGTTAAAAAAAAGCCAATGAGAGACTCCCAAGGGCTGGAAACGATATCACAAATCATTAGAGGACAAAGAAGCTGATGCAACAGAAGCAACAAGATGATGTAATAAGAGCTGGGCTGGGGCAGCTCTTGGGGTGTTGAGTGCGAAGCGTGTGTTCCACAAGGGTCGAGTCTGCTGGTGGGAGGGATTGAGGCAAGTAGCATCAGTAACCCAAGAAGCGCTGGGCACCGACCACCTCTCCCTTCACAGTGTGCCTGTATGTAGTTAGTGACTTTATTAAAAATGCGTGTCCATTGACAAAAATTGCTTGAATAGAAAGCTACACTGAAGGGCTGAAACATACCAAAAAATTAAGATAATTGTACCCGCCCCTTTTGAGATATTAGGGCTGAAGTGTTATAAGCACCAAACAAAGTCCACAAACTGCGAAATAACAAAAATAGTACATTACATGCTTTTGGTAAAGTAGCATTTTACAAACCCTTGGTCCTTGCATCCCTCATTGCTGCCCTCGTTCCTCGGGCTGCAATGAGGGATGGAAAGACTGAGGGTTTGTAAAATGTTACTTACCAAATGCATGTACCGTTTTTTACGTCACATTGTTCATTTATGCCACTCGCCAAATGCATGTATACTAAGGCACTCCACCAGACAAGACCACTTCGTATCTGGTTGCTCTGGTCACTTCGCATCTGGTCGCACTGCATTTCGGCTCCACGAACTGCTCCTCAGCTGCGCTGGAATTAGCATGCTGAAGCTATGCCCCTCTTTGCCTCGCTGTGCAGGCATTTAGGCCTAGTTGGGTAGGGACTGTAAAAGGTCGGGACTAGAGCCACCAGCCAGATCAGGGGCATGATGAGACTGATAATCCAAGATGACAGTAAATAAACTCAATTTCATTAGTACGGAGATCTCAGAGTGAGACCTCCAGAGGGAACGCTGGACCCTAGGGATGAAATCGCTCTCCAGATGTGAACCTCTAGGTGATCTGCCCCGAGGTCCCAATAGGCATTAGCAGGCCTGGGATAGTCTTTCACTCAATGATAGAGACTAAGATGGTCATCCCCACCTCGCCCAAGTGAAGATGCCCCTTGCCATGGCAGTGAAGGTGGGATAACCAACACCTCCCCACAAAGTCCTAGCACTTTATAGTTATAGATGGATAAAACAAAAGCTTTCAGATCATCTGGTCCATCAGTGCAGAAAGAGAAATTCTAATACATTTAACATGCAAGCACTGGAAACTATTCAAGTGCCTTACAGATGAGGCATATTGGCTTCAATACATGCACCTTCACAGATGACCTTGTGAGCAGTTGCCATGGGCTAAGATACCGGGTGGCCGGAAACAAACTTGTCAGTACGATTATCATTTACGGCGAGGTTATGCATGAATTTTCTAGTTTTCTGTTAAAACATGACCGCTTCCTTTCCCCATTACCAACAATTGTTTATTTATTTTACTTTCATTTATGAGTTGATCTGAGTGAGAAAATGACCTCAAGACGAGACAATCGCGTCAAAGTTTTTTGCTTCTGGAGAGCGGCATGGGAATTGGAGAGGTGGCAAAGCAAGTTAGGATCTCCCGCCAGGCAGTGAACAACATCAGGAAGAGGGAGATGATGGAGAAGGCAGAGGGGGGTGGGAGGAAGAAATTGGATGGAAAAATGGACATGGGAGAGGTCAAAAGGGTGGTGGAGTCCAAGCCCACGAAGAGCTTAAGGAATCACGCCAAGGACTTGGGTGTGGGAAGGACGGCGTTCAGAGAAGCAGTGAAAGTCCTCGGGGGGAAGTCCCTGGTGCGGGTGGAGAGGCCCCTTATGACTCCGCAGATCAAGGAGACCCATCTCCTCCGGTGCCAGGGACTCCTGAACAATTTGAAGTCAGGAGCAACGAGGCGAGTGATCAACTTCTCAGATGAAAAGACGTGGACGGTTGACCCAACCAGGAATCGCCGCAATGACCGCTACGTCGCTTTTGAGGGTGAGATTGACGAGTCCATCCACACATTGACGACCACAAAGCATCCTGCCGGCCGTCATGAGTCTTGGTTTTGTGGCATCGGACGGCAAGAGGCTCCCGTTGATTTGGTTTCCTCCGGGCGGTTACCGGCTCAACACAGCGGACTACATCAAAATCATCAATGAGGAGCTCGTCCCATGGATCAGAAATGAGTGGCCAGATGCCAATGTTGTCCTCCAGCAAGATGGGGCACCCGCCCATGCGTCAAATCTGGCTCAAAAGTGCCTCGCTGATTGGAGCGACGTCATGGCCTTGTGGCCCAAAGACTTTTGGCCACCATATTCTCCGGACGCAAACCCCCTAGATTATGCTTTCTGGCCGCATATCGAGGCCAAGGCCAGTAAGGTCCGGCATCGAAACATTGAAGCTCTCAAGGCTGCTGTCAATGAGGAGTGGAACTTGATGACCTCGGACTATGTCGTCAAGGTCTGCAAAGCATTTCGGAAGAGATTGACGGCGATTGTGGAGGCCGACGGAGGCTACATCGACGACTAAGGAAAGGTAGAACCCATGTAACATTTCTGTTAAAATGTCGTCCACCAAGTCCACGTCATTGCAGAGCTACGTCTGATTGAAGTTCCGAGTCGAAACTGACAAGTTTGTTTCCGGTTTGTCATGAATGCCTCTGCTGTCATCAGATTTTCTTTGGTGCTTGTTACTGCTTTGTTTCCACTTGCAATTGCTGCTACTTTAAGTATTTGCAGTCAGAGTGAATTTCATAAACTGGGTGTCCCACCTTGCCCTGTTCATATTTTCAATCAATATTTTTGGCATCATATGTTCACATTAGATAGGGTTGGATGTGCATGTGCAATAGCTTTCATTTGAGGTGTAAACTAACTTCCTTCGACAAAAATTGACCAAGCTGATTCGAAATGGCCAAACTGAGGGAAAAAATCGTTGTGCATATCATTGCTGGAGACAGCATCATGGCTGTTGCTGAGAGATTTGATGTGACCCGGAAGACTGTGTACAGCTCCTGGAAGCTACATGAGGAGACTGGGGATTACCAGCAGTGCAGTGGAGGTCCAAGGCAACATTCTGGCTGTTCTGAGGCCTTGGTGGAGCCTGTGAAGACAAGGATCAAGGAGAACCCCAGCATCTCGACCCGCACCCTCACCAGAGACTTCAATGTGCTTGAGGCAACCATGAGGAGGCTGGTGAAGGTGGACCTGAGCCAAATAGCTTGGCCAAGACCAAGGTGCAGCAGCTGACCCCTGTCCACAGGTCCAAGAGGGAGTCCAGAGATGCTCAATCTTCTGTACCAGGAGACAGTCGGGCATGTCTTAGTGTTCTCAGATGAGGAAGACTTCCATGTGGATAAGCTCCTCAACAGGAGGAATGACAGGTACCTGGCCACCTCCACTAAGGATGCAGACCCCTCCATTAGTTATATTGGGGCCAGTAAACTCTCTGCCATGAAGATGATGTTGGATCAGACAGGGCAGTCTTCCCTCTGATTTGGATTGAGGGGAACACGGATGAACCCTGGCATACAGCAGCCATCTGGAGTTGAGACCCTCTGCCATCAGCACCACCAACCTGTTAAGTGCCATGGACAGGGCCACATTGGTCAGATTGGTCTCAAATTTGGCCTGAATGTATGGTTTTGCATATAGATAAAATCCATATTTGCACACCCTACGTCTAACTTTAATGAGAATGCAGTCAAGGGCATGTTTCCAATGTCACATGGTTGTGTATAGGACAAGGTGGCACACTCGGCATATGTGCATGGTGCAATCATGCTTATGCATTCCTGCAACATTTCCATATGAAACAGACACTCACAAGTGTTGCCATGCGCATACTGTTTCCAACACCTCTTCCCTGCTGGGAAACATGCATATACAACAAAGAAACAAAGGCTTTGAGGTCATCTGGTCCATCAATGCAGAAAGAGAAATTCTAATACATTTAACATGCAAACATCTGAAACTACTCAAGTGTCTCACAGATGAGGCATTATGGCTTGTATAAAAGCACCTCCACAGGTTACCTTGTGAGCAGTTGCCACAGGCTAACATATTTGTCATGACTGCATCTGCTGTCATCAGATTTTCTTTGGTGCTTATTACTGCTTTGTTTCCACTCGCAAATGCTAGTCATATAAGTATGTATACTCAGAGTGAATTTCACAGTAACTGTTCACATTTGCCAGTTTCTAACTTGGTCAATTTATAGCATGTCCACCTGGATATGAGCAATTCCTGACCAAATGTTACAAGCTGACCGTCACTTTTGCCAGATGGAATACAGCAAAGGAAAGATGCATTCGTGATGGTGCAAGACTGATGGAGCCCAGAAATCAGGATCAGTTTGACCTCCTCAAGAACTACTTTGGGAGAGTGGTTAACAAGTAAGTGTTGGTACACGAGTCACAGAAAAGCTGAGTGGTGCCATTGACATCATCCTCTGCTCTTGCAGCATTTGGTTGGGCATTTCTGACTTGGCCAAGGAGGGAGTGTAAGATTTAAGCACAGTTCTTTTGTCTCCACACTGAACGTTTACCAAGACTATTATTGTACAGCTTCGTCTATGCATCTAATGGACAAAGAATCACTTTCAACGAGTGGTCAACGGGTCAGCCAGATAATTGGCGAAACAATGAGGATTGTGTCCATTTTCAAGCAGTTGGACCTGTGGCTCGCATGAATGACATTGACTGTCTCACGCACTGGTACTCCTATGTCTGCGAGACACCGCTGAGCTATTCTAGTGAGTGCCATTGACTTCAGGTGTTACTGGGAAAGTCCCAGTGCTCTTGCAGTGAACCTAACTCTCCAAGCTAACTAGTTTGGTACTTCTGAGAATGAGACACCAAGTGAACTGGGTAGAATGTCAAAAGCTATTTCAACACAAAGTACCTGACTGTGGCAAATGCATACACTGAGGATTTTCTTCTTGAAACCTTAAAAAACAGAAATCACTTTTTGACACTTGTTGCTACCTCCATCTGGTGCTACTCCAAAGCAGTCTTTCACGTGTAGGCCTGACTTGGTAAGTTTACTCTTTGTGGCATTAAAGAGATCCTCTCCAGTTGATCTTACGACTGGAATCAAATGTGGTCTCAAAACTCGTGATCTCAGTCACTGTGATGACTCATGATGGCCTAGAGGAAGTGCCCACCTGGAGGTACCACTTCCCTATAGTGTTGCCTGACCTCTCCCAATTTTGGTGCTCTGTGTTCCACCGATGGTGGCCAATCCTGTCTTTCTTTGGGAGACATGACCTTTGGCAAAGTGTGCAGAAGACATTTTCCAGGCCACCAGAGGACTCTGTAATGAAGGGAACTTTTCACCAACTGTGCCACTGACAGTCAAATCATATTGCTGCATCTTGAAACAGAGCAATGCAACAACAGAAGACAGGCCCTTGACAGGTCAACTATATGAAACACCATTGCAACAAGAAGTTAGGTTAAAAGCTGAAATGCTGAGTTCACTCTGTGGGCTGCTATGTGTGGGAGTACATGAGCTTGTGTTGCTTACCCAACTTTCTCTGTCTGTATATGATCAATGAACTATATTTCCAAGTGCTGAACATTTATATGTACTGCTTCCAGCTGTTCGAATTTGTCGGCCTAACTCCAGGCAGGAAATACTTTACTAAGGGAAACGCTACTTGTTTGTTACTGAAGAGAAGAACTTTTATGAGGCTCGAGAAATCTGTAAGAACTTTCATGGAGGCAAACTGGCAGCACCCCAAACAGATGATGAATTTGATGCTTACAAAGTTGGTGGCATCTTCCACTGCACTACCAGAACGTAATTGCACAGAGTTTAGTTCCTCAGGCCAAGAGTTTTATTTACAGGCACTACCTTTTCTCCCCCAACAGAATACTTCTTGGCTTGATGGATGATGGCCGCAGAATTGGACAGTAAGAAAAGAAAGTTATTTACAAGTGTCATGAAAGCAATAACTGTTTTAGAGTTTTTATTGATTCACAAGAATGCACAATTGTGATGCCTGTGGGAAAGCTGTTCCATTGTCTGTGCATCCACAGTAAGTGTAGATCTCCCCCATGAGCAGTCAGCTGCCACCCAGTGTGAACAGCTACGCCTACAGTGGGCTGCCTCGTACAGGCTATGGCATGCACCTACT
>JAAUXU010031992.1_pt1 | contig 16509 bp, 22 predicted proteins | sample 7278151 | NCBI WGS metagenome assembly JAAUXU01 (sample SAMN14350113, study PRJNA611818) | marine sediment metagenome | isolation source: surface marine sediment (1.8m) | place: French Polynesia: Moorea | collected 2018-08 | reverse complement strand
GATCCTCCTGTAGCTCTCATTGGTATCTGCTCGTGTTTGGAAGCCCTTGGTTAAATGAGGCAACCCTGCTGACTTTGATGTCGTCATATTGAGTCACTTTACTTTCTGTTAGAGAAAAATCGGTGAGCAGCAAATAAATTGTAAGAGTGAGGGTCCGAGGACAATATAAGGCCGACGATACGACAAAATTAGGAAAATAAAGCCCTACTTTACAGCGATACGACATTTATTTAACACTAAGTCCTACTTGCTTTTCAGATTGGAAAGAGCTTGCCGCTCTTCTTCGTGGCCCCTCCTCCGGAGATCACTAAGCTCAGGAAGTGGTTCCGGGACGATAACCGAAGACCAGGCTCTGGTCGATACGGTCCCATTCATCGAAAGCATGCACAATATGATCCTACTAGCTTGCCGCTCTAACTTCCCTCGGAAGTTGTTCTATACTCTACGTACATGCACTCATATCCACTACTAAATATTCCTGATGCTTCTGCTAACTGCAAGAATATCATACTGCACGCCACTCTTTCTCTCTCTTCTCTTACTCCTACTACAGTTAAGAATAAACGTTCACTTTCACTGAACACAAGTTCTTGTTCTCAATAATAGAACAAAAGTCAATAGAAATTTATGTTAGACAACTTTCAACTAAAATGCCTCCTCATCGAGATACAGGACCTTTCGCTACGTAGTAATACATGATGAGACCTAGATGTCGCAATTGAACTACTTCATATTTGGCCGTGCTCATTTTTTTGTCTGGTGCTGCACACTTGCTTGATCGGATGTACAGTGGAGCCGCTTATACCGTCCACCTCGGGCCAAACCAAAGTGGACGGTGTAAGCGGGGAATCTTTTTCAGTAAAAATTCGGGACTTCGGCAAGTAGACTGTATAGATGGGTTCCACTGTACATTGTATATGAGTCGTGCGAGAAGGAAAAGTGGGAACACTGAAAGGAGATGCATTTTAATGGCGTTCATTTGGGGCTTGGGGTCTATAGGGACAAGACATGCTACTGACCTCCAAACTTGCTGAGGCCTTAAGAGCAGAGACATTGATCGATGAACACTTACCCCATCCTTGACGAGAATGCCGGTGATTGCTGGGCTGATGATCCCAGGAATGGTTCCAATGGTGTTTGAAATCCCCATGAGGATTGCCGCATACTGAGGCGCGATGTCCAGGTGGTTGATGGAGAATCCAGCCCAGGCAAAGCCCCCGCAGCCCAGTGAGAGGGAGATGCACGTGATGCTGGAGCCGCCAGGATTCCCGCTGGTCAGCAGAAGTGCGTTCAAGCTCATGAACAACGTCTGGCACACATAGGAGCCGCACGTGAACAACTTGCGCACCTGCGGGTACAATGCACTCCAGCTAAAGAAAATGTCGGTTGTAAAAGAAACACTACAATGTTTCAACCTGAGTCGTGGTCAGCCTTCCTTTGGTCCTGGCCCAGTCGGCCAAGATCCCGGCCGACTGCACAATCCCCGCCATCAGTAAGTAAGGGAAGGCCGCCAAGAAGCCAGCTCGGTCCAACTTGTAGTTCAACACGTCTGCAGTAGCATAAATAAGTCCTTTAATCTGAAGTTCACTGATGAAGTTTTGCTCTTTACCCCTCATGAACATTGGCAACCCAGTGAGGAGGGTGTAGAAGCCCCAGTTTTCCGCGAAGTGCGCGATGATGATGGCCCAAACAGCCTGAGACCGCAACATCTTTCCCCACGGAGGAGTCATGAGAGTCTCCTGTGAGCACCGTGTGTTTCAGTAAATAGGGCACCATGAAAATAAAAGCATCTCAACAGCCCATTAACACTACTGACGAGACTGGTGCCGTGATGGCTGGGGAAGACTTTCCAAGCTGTGTTAATAATCATGGTTCACCTGAGTGGAGACCCCGATGGCCGTCCTCAAATACTCGAGTTCGGCATCCGTGATTTTCCTGTCATCCTCAGGCGAGTCCTTCACCACCCACCACCAGAGTAGACACCACAGGATCCCGACCAGGCCTGCAATGTCAACCACGGCATCATCACCATTGATCAAAGTACGGTCAAGTCTCAAAATAACAATGTACGCACAGTACAACCTGCTGACTGATCTTGTACAAAATAACAAGTGGCTTTTTAAGAACATTGATTTCCACCTAAATGAGAACATGTTGAAGACGATGAGCAGGATGACCCTACTGATGAGGACTCTCCCACTATGGTGACGTCAGAAGTGTCCAGCTGCCATTTTGCTTGATGAAAAGTCTGGACTTTTCTGTTTATCAGTGTCAACCTGATTGAACGTCATTGTCTGTATGGCCTAAATGATATGCAAATAATGTTAAGTCAATATTGTGCCAAATTTCATCCACACCTCTGTCTTCTGGCTAAGTCTTTTAAAATACGAAGATCTCTCAAAATAACTGTGCAGTAGCTGCTGACAAGGAGCATCGTTATTTTGAGGTGTTACTGTAACGTGCACTTCTCCTGCTTGTTCCTCACCAAAGAAGTAGAAAATCGCCTCCCAGTTGATGTTTTCAGCCAGCAGCCCTGACATCGGCAGTGCGATCACGGTCCCCACGTAACTCCCCGAGAAGGCGACCGCGGCCAGGCGACTGCGCTCCAGGGGTGGCGCCCAGCGGGCCCAAATCGCGTGGATCGATGGGTACGTCATGCCCTAGAGAGCGGGCAACGTCAGACGTGATCCTAGACGTGCACTTGGTCGCCTAAGCTGCGTTGGCAGCTTTTTTTTTTGACAATTTTTACGTCTTCCATCGCTTCGCCCGTGCCAATGTGACTTTACAGCCCACATTGTTTACTCCGAGGAGGCCATAAAGACTTTATGTAGCACTGGGTGCAGGTTGTAAAGTCTCCATTACGCGTGGATTACTTTTTTACATTTACACAGTGCCAAGTAGGGACTTCCTTCGTTAGTGAACAAAAAAGTGAAGGCAAATTGGTGCTGATCAAATTTTAGGAAATCTGGAACATAAGACATGATGCAAGCGAAGGCGGCTCTTGAACGCGTCAATGTCACTCTAAGGGTATTTTAGGAGTCATTCAAACTTTTTCTGTTTTCTTCCTGTCAGACCTCGAAGAGTCCCTCGAAGATCCTGACGGTGATGAGGAATCCGACTCCAGCCTTGGTGAGTGCCGGCGTGAGGACAGTGAGAAAGGAGGTGGCAGCGATCCCCACCAGGAAGACTCTCTTCCCGCCGAACTTTGTGGCCAGCCACCCGCCGGGGATCTGGGTCAAGATGTAGCCGTAGAAGAACGCGCCCAAGATCACGCCCTGAGTTGAGGACTCCCAAGTGAAGTCGGGATACTGCAGAAAGAAGAGGGTTTGGAGTGTTCGTGGTTGATCTTTCCGAGAGGTTAAGCATTCGCAGTTTCAGCTCCAAGAGGAATAACTCGAACTCGACATTTAGCCGAAGTTTGAGCTCAAAACTCGACATCTTGAAGGACCTGAGTTTTAGCAAACACTAGTTGTGATCATGGTGAGTTAAATGCGGGGCTATTTGTTTTAAGAATATGGCCAATCCTTCTTAGGTTTTCCCCTAAAAAGTACTTTTCCTTCTTAGATATTTGACTTTTCTAGGAGAAAAAGAAATATTTCCTGATTTCCCCCCTAAGTTGTGAGGAGTTGGCTAACTCCTCACAACTTGAATGGCTCCGCTGACTTTGATAAGATGGTTCTCGTCACTTTTGGGCTCTGCCGAGAATCGGCACTTTCTCTACCGAGAAAACGTCTTCTGCAGTGCAACAAGTGAAAGGAGGAAAGAGCCAAAAAAAAGGAGGTCCAACGATCACGCGAACAAGATGATACTGCTCAAATAAGTAATTTGGCAAGTTTTCCCCCACCCAAAGAGTCTCCGTTTAGTTACAAGTGCTGAGATGTCGAAACAACAACCCAAACAAGCACCGTCGTAAGGATCGAGCTCTACAACATTGCCCATTCAATCTGTTAGAAGGGTCAACAAGCTGGTTTTCCTATCAAGTGTATTTTCTGCTCACCACCACGATGGTCCCGTTATCGTGCTTGTGGGTCTTGTTGGCGGTCATGGCGACGATGGCGACGCTCAAGTTGACGCGCAGTGCGTAGATGACGCAGAAGCCGAAGAAGGCGAGTGAGGCGACCACGTAGCGACGCTTCAGTGCCTGCTGGTACCAACGACTGGAACGAGAACAGACTATGGTAAAAAAGAAGTAGCAGGAAATTTGGACCCTTTGCGTGATTCATTCCCACAGATGAGAGCATTCATGAAAATTTCCTACTCCTTGTTCTCGACGTCCTCCTGGCCGCAGTTGGCGAACATCTTGAGCGGCTCCAGCGGTTCCGAGCCCGAGGCCAAGCCGCCGTAGGACGGCGGCGACTCGTTGGAGGCATCGGCCGCCAGCGGCTCAGCCGGAGCTGATGGAGCCGGGGCCGTTGCGGCCGTCGCTCCCCGGATGGGAGCTGTTTCAGCAGCAGAGCCACCTTTTTTCCTATGAGGCATTTTTATCTGGCCTGCAAAACGTACAAGGGTTATTTTCCATTTTTGCCCAAAGGATTCTGAGGATCTTTCCCATCTGCCTTTCCAAAGCACCATCCTCTACCTACTGCGTGGAAGTGCTGCTTGCTGATGCATATCAACACTCGAACTTATCTTTTCGCCATAACATACTGCAGAGGGGAGGATTTGCATGCACTACTTTGGTGGGCTTCAAGCTTATGGTATCTTTCCTCAAAGTACTCAAGTCCACTCACACTATCATATGCGCCACGGTTTGACTTCAGCTGCACTGGCCACAAAGTCCTCTTTCCCACCGCCTGGTGCCAAAATGCCAAAACGCCTGGCACACTTGGCACACCTGGCACCGGTCGTCAGCGGACGACGCAGTGGACGCAACAGACCTGCCTGCTGTTATACTCTGGACTGTGACTTACCATATGCTCGTAGAGCCGTAGCTGTTCGTGCTGGTTCCTCAACCTCTTCTTCTCTTCTCTCTTTTAGAGTGAGGCTCAGCTGGCCTCAACGACACTTCTCTCTGTAGTGGAACGGCCTCGGCCTCCCCACCAAAAGCGCACGCGCGCGCGCGCACCTTCAAAGTACACGCGCACGCACGAGCAGCCTCGAGGGCAGCAATTTTCAACTGCTGCTCATAAGGGTGGATTTTTAAAGCCTCAGCAGTTTTTTAATCTGCATTCTCTTGGCCTTAGTCAAGCCGCTTTGTCGCACTAATGTTAAGCAGAGCTTTCACTGTAACACTTTTTATGGCAAGTCGATCTATTATTTGCCAAGTCACGTCGGGCTTTTGCATTTCGGAACAAATGAATGTACGTCCACTGAAGATAGGCACGCTGGTCTCCAAGGACGGGGTGAAGTCCCATGGGTATCACAGGATGGTGGTGCTGGACAGGGGCACGAAGGCCATCAGGACCAAAAGAAAGTGGGGAGCCTGACAGAGGTGCAATATTGGTGGTGGATGCTGGTTTCTTTTGCCTCACACGGTAGGAAGGTACAGCAGGAAGACAGCATGATTGCTGATGCATGCAACGTACGGTAGGTGGGCCTTGTAACTTGAATTTTGGCTCTCAGAAAGTGACACTCATTTTCTGATACTTTTTGACGCAGGCTTTCAGAATCTATTTTTTAGTTTTGTTTTTTGCCAGGAGGAAGTCAATCATGAGTAGCTGATGAAAGCATCTGAAAGACACCGCTCTGAAATTAAGAAGAATTTTCATTCGAGACTTAATTTGGTAAATTTTAACAAATGTATTCCTAATTTTTGACTTCATGAATGAAATTTAATGCTTCTTCACAAATGACTTGACCGAACCCTTGGTTTGCTCTCCAAATATGAGGGTGGTGGTTCCACATCAAACTGTACACTGGAGGCCTTGAATCAGGAAGTAACAAAACCGAAAGTAACAAAATTAAAGATTGACAGCTAAAGGTTTTACCCCTAAATGGCAGCACTTAAAGTCATCCAAAGCCTTCACACAATCGTGCAAGGTGATAAGGACCCCTGGTGTGCTGTGTCGTCAAATATGTTGTCACCCTGTCATTTAAGGGCATATTGTGGAGGCATGAGACTAAAATATGTGCCACGGGGGGGGGCACTAAAATATGACACTTTTTAGGTGTAACAGGCCGACATTTAACGCACATCTGTCACTCTTCCCATTGGGTCAACTCATCGATTTGACTGTTGCTCATTTGTACTCGCCCTTTCATTGGAGGTTTATGCTCAAAACCCCACTGAGTTGGGTGACTTAGCCCAAATCTTGACTCCTGTGGATGCTTCTGCCCCAACATGCGCCAAAAGCTTCTGCTGCGGGCTCCAAAAATGCATTGCAGCAAGTGGGCAACATATCGAAGTTACACGGCTTTTCCCCAGCCCCATCTTGATTCTATTGACGGATTGAATTGAGAGAGTGTTCAAAGAATTATAAACGGAACCTAAGCTATGCGTATCCTCGAAACTGCAACTCAAAATCAGCTGTACGTTCTTCTACAGGGCTCATACTGTAGCAAATAGGTCAGGAATAGTAGTTCATACAAAATTACTCATAAAAAGAATGAAGCAGTAACTGCTTCTAGTATAAATATATTTCTTATGAGGGTGGGTTAAAAAGTCAACGAAAGACGTTACTGCTACCTCCTGAAACAGAGGAGTTGTTGACACTTTTCACTTCATCACTGACTATATCTCCTGTACAGTACATCATACTGTACCAAGTAGGTAAGATTTTCTTCGTCTTCAACATTATAGATGCTCTGGCTGGTGATGAGATCTGACAGGACTGTTCTCAGGGCTGGGGCTGGAGCTCCCAGAGCTGAGACCCTGGGTTGGTGGCAGCTGTGGGAGCTTGATCTGTTGGCTGCTGTGCTTTTTGCTCTTTTTATGTTTCTTCTTGGAGGAGGAGGACGACGATGATCCCTCCTTGCTTGTCCTGTGCTTTTTGTGCTTGTGCTTCTTCTTGTCCTTCTTCTTTTTCTTCTCTTTGTGCTTATGGTGGTGGTGAGGAGAGGGCACGGCTGTGGGTGCGGCGGAACTAGAGGCAGGAGGCATGACAGAAGAGGAAGATGCAGCAGCAGCTGAGTGGTCTGACGAAGAAGGAATTGATGTGGGGATCCCGCCAGTCACACTTGCAGCTGAAGGTGCTGCTTTGTCGTTATCGCCGCTCAAAAAGTCGGGGATGTCCACAGGCATCAAGGAGCGCTTTTCCTACGACGCAAATGAATTTTTCACGTTGTAAAAGGAAAAAAATCAGTAAGCTTCCGCCTCTTACCTTCTTGGCAAGGCTCTCCACGTTGTCTCCTGACATCTCCTCGGCCTTCCTCTTATCAGCCTTGGGAATGACAAAATTATTGCTGCCCTTCTGTGAAAGCAAAATGTTAATTTAACTATTGTGAAGAAGTAAGCTTTCTCGGGCGTGTGACGTTTACCTCCTTTGAGGCAGCAGCGGCCTTCTCTTTGTCCACCTTCTGTGGCCTGAGGGCAGCCAACTCGGGCAGGGGGATGCACGAGGGACGTTTACGTCCGTAGAGCTCGTGGTAGAGGTCGACTACATCGCACCTTAGGCGGCTGTCAAACCAGAATGTTGAGTTCATAAGCTTCCACAGTCTCTCCACAAGCGCCTCTTTGTCATTTCGATGATGCCGCGCCCGGGGGAACGGTGGCTGGTCAACCATGAGTCGGAGAATCCCGTGCTGGACATATGGGACTGGGTCTCCCTCGACCAAATCTAATAAAAATGAGAGATCTCCGAAGGTTCCTTCAATGCTGACGTAGTCCACCAGACACTCCAGGGCGACCATACGAACATCGATGAATTGACCTGTTAAAACAGAAGTTAAACGTCTATCACTTACTCAACGTTCGTCACGACAGTACATTACTTACCGTAGGCTGCGTAGTCCTTGAAGAGGACAGAGCTGCTGGGCAAGTGTCCGGTCTTCTGGAGCCGCCTGATGGCCCGCAGGCAAGAGCAGGTAACGGTGAACTTGTAGGACGGCAACAGCTTCTCCAGGTTCAGGTACCTTGATATCTCCTCTAGTACCAGCTTGGTATCTGGAGAGAGTGACTCGGCTGTCACCATCCCACCAGTGGCATTCACGGACACCACTGGAGTTACTGTCTCACCCAAGGCATCAACCTATTAAGAGAATTTTTGGTTGGTCCTACACAAATGTAGGTCTTCCAGTTGTCTCAGGACAAACTTGATCAAACCCTACCAGGGCTGCTCTGTAGTAGTTATCGGAGAAGCTGTTCTTGGAGTTGTCGTTGTACTTGAAGAGATCCAACAGGAACTTGAGTACCTCTGGTGGGCAGACACCGTGAGAATTGCGCAACTTTGCCATGGCCACCGGGATCTCCTATTGGGATTTGGGTAACGCCTGAGGAAGTCTTTTTACGAGCATTGAAAGCAAACCTTTTGCAAGAAGTAGGTTTGCAGATTGGAGAAGTCGTTCTGCTTGATGATGTGAGCGGCGGCGAAGGAGCAGAAAAGCTTCTTGAAAATAGCTAGCATGGGTGGGGGTCCATCAAAGTTGGCAGCCATTGAATTGGCAACAGCAGCGAGACAATGGGTGGACATGCATCTAAAAGACATGTCAGTCAACCTAAAGATCTATAAATATTAAAAACTTATTGTATTGTCACCTTATTCTGTAGAAGCATTTCTCATCTTCGATCATGTCGTTCAGCGCTCGGCACGTGGCTGGTGAGGGAAATCGGCGCAATGCTTGTGCTGCCTCTGCCTGCGCCGTGACATCCCGCTCATGTCGAAGTTGATAAATCCATTGGAAATCGGGTTGGCGAATATCCAACGATCGGATTAATTGCATGTCAGGATCAATGCGAATCCACAGCACTGGAGAATCGCTGTAATGTCACGTGTATAACTTCTCCGCGAAGAAAGTTCCCTGAGTTTACTCACTCCATAGCACTAAGATCCATGTCCACCTCCTCGTTGTTGCACAGAGGAATTTTCTTCTTCTTGTTTCTTCTGGATTTGGAATGGCAGGTGATGTCATGCTTGGTGTGGACCTGAGATATTTCAAAATTTAATATCAGTTGTTTTAACAGTGACAAGTCAGATGTTCGCCCACCTGCTCCAACGGAAAAGTGTACGAGAACCAGCCGTCCAGCTCCTGGAGAGCGACTGTTACGGGCCCCACGTACTTGCGGATGCCCCTCAACTGCTGGCTGGCTGCATCCTGATTAATCTGCATCTCAACTGTGTTCCTAAATTGAGAGATCATCTTCACGTGGCAGCCAATTTTTTCCCTTACTAAAGTTTAATAGGTCTTATCGATTTACCGAAGGCCGGTGTATGAGCAATATTTAAAAATATGTCTTAACATATGTACCGGGGTTTTTTTCCAAAAAGGGAGAAACAGTGGTGGATAATTAAACTGACTGAGGGTTAGGAGTCCCAAGGCCAGTACAGAAGCCCCAGTTCAATTATACCACCTTGTAGAAGTTGTAGGAGCAACTGGAGACACCTTCATCACCTCCGCTTATTTCTTTTTTTTTCCCCGTTCATTTTTTGATTAAAAACGGTTCTACCGACTCTTTTTTGTCGGACAATTACCATAGCCAGTTCTAGAAAATTTGCCTTTACCCACTAACTCTTCTTCTCACCTCTTCCTATTGAAGATGAATTCCATGGTGAACCTAGCATGACCTCCAGTGCGCACCCATTGGTCCATGAAGACGTCCATGTCCTTACCAGTGACCATAAAGATGGATCTGGTAAAGGAGGCCGTGTTGATCACCATGTTGGCCCACTGCACTGGGGACTTTACCACCTGGGAGGCATTGTGCGCTAGCGACAACTGCTTGTTCAGCACCTGAAACAACACTCAGCTCTTTCACCTGCCAGGTTAGGCAAAGTTACGTACATATTTCGTAAAAAGGCTCCAACTCTTTGAATGTCATCGACAGCATCGCCATCATGTCAGGTTTGACTGATAGGTCGAGAATTAAGATTTGAGTCCGTTTTTACCTGAAGCAACTGTTCTGCCCCGATCCTTTTCTCCAACATCCTGATGCAGAGATGTGCCTTCAGCGCCATCACCTCGAAGTAGAGCGGTGAGCACGTGTTGATGTTCATCGGGTGGAAGCAGAAGGGGTTCGTCTGGCTGGTCGAAGTCTCACCTGAGAAGGGTTTTTTGCTAAGAATTTGAGCAAACTCAAGAGTAGTTTCAAATAGTCTGACTCACCTCTGGCAGTGGGGAGGTTGGTAGGTGGCTGGCTGCTGTCAAGGATGATCCCTCCATACTTCTCCTCGTAAGTAACAACCTTGTTCATATGCTGTCGAATCCGGTGCCTGTACTCATTGTTCCCAAACGTCTTCTTGATGAACAATCCTGCCAGATAGAGTGAGATTCCCTTGGCCAGCCACTTGTCCGAGCATTTCTCAGTCGTGATGAAGCAACCGTAAAACTGGGTGGCCAGTGCCTCTGCCCCCTTGATCCTGGTCTCGTACACCTGGTCGATAATCGCTGAGGAGTGCAACAAAGTTGTGCTAGGAAGAAAGGACATTCGTCTACACTATGGCAACGACGACCACGGCTGCTTGACGCGTACCTCATGATGGCCATGGTGGAGTAGCTGGCCACATCGACGTACGCCTCGTCCACGAAGACCTGCTTATAGCTAGAATATGGGTAGCGGTTGGCAAGCGTCATTTCGAAGAACTCAAAGGCCTCATGCAGCCAGCGAGCTGTGGCTTTCAGTAGCGGCAGCAAGTGAGGCAAGCAGAAGTGAGTGACCTAGACCAGCAGAGTAAGACACAAATTGTGGCGGCATAATGCACATGAAAAAGTTACTCCAGGCTCACCTCATGCATGTTGGGGTCCACGTAGATCTCGAAGGGTCCCACGGCCAAGGCTATGTTGCAGGCTGTAACGTTGAAATGTTGTAAAAAAAACAGCAGGAGAACCTTGAATGCAGCACACTTACCAGGTGTTGGCGTATTCATCACGTAGTGAAATGTCTTTCTCTTCATGTCTGGAGTGTAGAAGGTATCGACAAGGTCACCACACGAGACCGCAGTCATGTTCTCATCCACCGTGAACTCCAGCTTCCACGTACACAGCTCGCTGGACGTGTCCACGCAGGGAAACCAGAGTCTGCACCAAAAAGTAAAATTTATAACTCAGATATTATAACAGTATCAAATCTGGCTCACCTTGAGGAATTTTCGTGGCTGCAGGAGAAAAGATGGGCAGCCCTGTCTGCCATGGACACCTGCGGCTTGTTGGTCCCCGAAGAACCGCCTTCGCCATTGTCTCCCGGATGCTCCAGGTGCTTGAACGGATTCTCCGGGACAACGAAGTGGATCCCTCCATGAGGTTCCTCTAGTGAGAACTCCACGCCCACCTTTAACACCTTCCCCACCACGACCAGGTTTGCTGAGTGGGCCTCAGCTGAATTAATTTAACTGCATCTATGAGACACACTTACTTAAGTGTTTCATTTTACCAGGAATTCTGATGTTCAGCTCTCCTCCATTGAGGTCAGGCTCCACCAGGTTGCACCCCTGCAGGTGGTTCTCTGAGAAGGTCTCTAAATCACGGCTGTGGAGGTAAAATTTGAATTCAGCATCAGAGACACAAACGAGGAGCTGGAAACCTACTTAACAGAATCCTCAGGAAGGCAAATTTGAAGGGTGGGGTCGAAGTACTGAAAAGGCGCCTCGATCTCTCCGTTGAGCGACACCCGGTAGATCCTGAGCTGCTTGGCATTGAGTCTGAAGGAGTTCGTATTCAAGAAGACGTCCTAAAAAGTGTCATATTTTCATTACCTGATGTGTTTAAGGTTGTCCCTGTTAGGCAAGAGGCTTAGCTCGACAAATCCAATGATGGAGCGAGTGTGGAAGTTGATGCCCGTGAGGGAGACTATCTGGTGGAGCGTGCAGAGCAAGAAAACGAAAAAGATCAGACCTGGTCTCCAAAAGAAGAAAATGCGTCAAAAATTGGAGAATACTTATAATTGGAATGGCCGGTTTTCCTGCTTCATGGGGGCGGCCGATGGCAGCCGTGGAATCAGCCGCAACCTTCGCTACGAAGTCCAGGTTGTGGAAGTACAAATTCGTGTCCTGCACGAACAACAAAACCGCCGGAATCTTTCGACGACTTCTTCTCAACATGAGATTAGGGATGGCTAACGAACGCATTTCAAATTTGAGTCGCAATCTTAAACAAGCCACTTTTGCCGGAGCAGTCGAAAAGATTCGAGTCTGTGAGGACGGATGGAGTGCTGAGGATTCGAATCTGATTCAGTAGGCCTCGCTACGTCTTCAGAGGGCTCATTTGAGGCCTACTTTGACAGAGCCCCGAAATAGGCCAAAAACAAGTGACGTCGAAAATCTTTGGTACATTACTGAACCGACCAAAACGTTTAAACGTAGCCTTCATTGCTAGAAAAGAGAAGAGAAACTGTTAATACCTGGACTCCATTAGCCTAGAGACATTCATGAATCACGAATCATTGGCTCGTGAATCCAGTCCGGGGATTCATCAGCCATCCCCACACGGCAACAGAATCAGGCGAAAGAGGAAAGACGCTGCTTCAGAGTTCAGCAGGGTTGCCACGTCTCACGGAGGCTTGTTCGGCCAGATCAAACACCAACTTGACCAAATTCGGCCAGGTAAGAAATTAAAAGTGAGACAAGCTAACTTCTTCAGCCCAAGTGGACTCAGAGTCCTCTGATGACTCCTTTCTTTTTAGGTGTATCGAGCCTGGGCTCGGCTCCTCCCGGTGACCGAAGACCAAAATTGCGGGCTTAAATTTTGTCCCTATAAACAATTTTGGAACTCAAGTTAAATATTCAAAGGGAATTTGGTCATTTTTTTATTTCACGTCGATACTCGAAAATATGAACCCATTTTCAGTTCAGAAGAGGTCTCGAACCAGTCCAACTGGCAACCTTGGATTCGTAAGCAAGCGGCATGAGGGTTGTCAGATGTATGGAACCTATCTGCCCCTCAAATGGATAGATGCCGTAGATTTCCTGAGGCTTAGTGATAACCCCACCTCCCCTGCAAATGTAGCTTTTGGCGACACGAAGGATTGCAAAGTTGACTGCCCTTTCAGCTTTTACAACAAAGCGTTGGAGGGATAGCAAGAGCTGTGTCCATGAGCCAGAAGTCATGGAGGTGGAGGGACACGAGAAAAGCTGCGTGAGTGACATCGACGACATGGAGCGGATACAGAACAATCAGATCTGCAAGTGTGAGGTGAAACACATCGAGATGGTGGGACACGATCACGTGAGCCGCAACAGCGAACTAGGCAGTACAGAGGTCGAGATGGAGGAACCCAGCGAGAGCAGCGACGGTGACCTGGGCAATCCGGAGGTCGAGATGGCGGGACTCAGCAAAGACAACCGCAAAAGTCGGAGGTTGCGAGGGTGAGATGCAGCAAAGACAGCCGCAACAGTCCGGAGGCTGTGATGGCGGGACCCAGCAAAGACAACCGCAAAAGTCCGGAGGCTGCGAGGGTGAGATGCAGCAACGACAGCCGCAACAGTCCGGACGTTGCGATGGCGGGACCCGGCAAAGAGAGCTGGCACAGTGAGCTAGACAACAGGAAGAAGGTGGAGTGTCTTTCCAACGCCATGTCTCTTCAACAAATCAAGTCAGGAGCATCCGCTCCAGTGATCTTTTGCACTCATTGCCTCGAAACACTTACATGTATGGCAACCTCCGTCACCACACAAATTTGCGCAGTTGTCAGTGAAGACCATGAGCATTAGGGTGGTCTCTAAAACTTGGAAGTCTGATTTTTAAAACTGGCAACGTCTGAAAGGATGATATTGGTCATGAGGAACTCTGCCAGTCAAATAGTTTGGGCCAGCTCCTCAGCAGCTAAGCCCTACAGGCTCAAAACTGTCCATGTCAACAGGGTGCTTCTGTAGCTGTGTGCAGAGGATGAAATGGCTTTGAAATGAAATTCGTTTATAGTAAGGGTCTACAACAAACGACTTTTGTTACATAAACTTTTTCACTTATCAACTTAAAAGTTAAATTTATTTAAGGAACTTCTTTCATGAAGTATTTCCCTGTTTCCCTTTATGTATATGTATCTGTAAATATATGTTACTAGCTTAACCCATCATCCGGCTTTGCTCGGGAGAATTCTACTAATCACTCTCTCTCCTCGTCCACCATGTACTTCAAGCTGTCCATGAGCCTCGACGTCACCAAGCACTTCGCACTCATGATTTTGGTTGTTACTTTTGGAACTGGTTGATCCGGACACTCTCCTGCTCTCTCAAGCTTGTGGCAGTGATGGCAGCAGGCCGTCAGCTGACGGGGGTCAAGCCCCAGTTGGGTTTGCTGGGTTTGTTGAGCTGATTGTCCACTTCAACTCATTCCTGACACTCTCCTCTTCTGCCCAGCTCACGGCAGTGATGGCAGCAGGCTGTCAGTTGATGGTTCAAGCCCCAGTTGGACTTGCCGGGTCGTACAATGTGCTGTCATTCAATGGTGACATCTCCCAGTGGTTCTTCACAGGCAACGTCATGTGGGCGAAGGTTCCAGACCTTCGGAAGGCAGCAGGAAGGCTACCTTGTTCCCCAATGGGCAGAGACTAACAAAGACTGCCTCCAAGTCTTCCACGAAAACCCCATGAAGGAGTTCTTGCTTGACAACCGTCCGGTCAAGCATCGAGGAAATGTCGACCCCATTAAGACTTTGTTCCTAATGTCAATGATCTGCGGACAAAGAATCTCGAATGGGCTGCTGACATTCAACTGCGATCACATCGCTCAGTGGCTTTTCACAAGTGACATCATGTGGATGACAAAGGTCTAGGAGCTGCCGGAAAGTCATCTCGTGCCGCAATTCCCACTGGCAGAGACCAACAAAGACAATCTTTTGGCTATAGAAGCTCTGATTAAGAGCCGTGACAATGTCAAATCATCCAAACATTGAGAAGTATTTGGCTGAGAACAGTGAGAAAGCTTGAACAAAGTAAAAAGAAGGCAAGTCTCTTGGGGGCATCTGTCAGACGAGCCTTCTTCGTCGATCGTTGAGCCTTCAAGATCGTCACACTGGTCATGAGTGTCGCAAATCTGTTCGCTTCGGTCATTCTCAAGCAATTGTCATCTACATTGACGGCGTCACAACAAACCACCCATCCAGTACTCATCCACGCATCATCTCGTACATCTACAGCTTACACGTAGTGATGTCAAACCAATAGCTTACCCCCCTCCCCATTAAAAAATGAGCATTTTGTACCCCCCTGTGCTCATGTCTGCCTGTAAATAACAGTTTCCGGACAAATGAACATTTTTAGTCGAATTCCAATTTTTATTCTGTACAAAATGGGTGGAAAATTCGGGAATGGGCATCAGTCCAAATTTATCAAAATTCACAAGGGCAGGAACATAGCCGTGCTGAAAATGAATCCGGAAGCGGACGCTCTGACCTTCTACTTGACGTACATCTTTGCCATGGACCTTGAGGGAAGTCTCACCTACTACAGAGACATCTGGCTGTTCCTGATCTATTTTCTCACCAACTACGAGGCGATGGCGTTCTATGGTGCCAAGAACTCTTGAAAGTTCAAGACTTCTGGGTACTTGCATATCCAGAAGCTCTTCCTGGACATGGTGATGGCCACTTGGGGGGGGGGACCATTTGCCAGAAAGACTGCCATGGCAAGATTGTGTTGGGATTAAAGCTCTGGTACAACTTTGATGAGGTGTCCTACATCACTCCAAGCATGACAATGGAATTCCCCAGCTTTGCCAACATCAACAGCTGTGTGTTTGGCATCTCCAAGCTTGCCATGTGGAGACACTCTCCGTTCTTGCGAAATGTGGCGATTCCATACTTCCGTACAGGGCTGGCTCTCCACCGTGCAGATGGCGGTCTGGATCTGGCCAAGGTCAGAGTTGACCTCTTCAATGCCAGACTTGAGGTGAGGGACTGCCTCCAAGTCTTCCACAAAAACCCTGTGAAGGAGTTCTTGCTTGGCAACCGTTTGGTCAAGTGCCGAGGAAATGTTGACCCCATTAAGACTTTGTTCCTAATGTCAATGATCTGTGGATGAAGAATCTTGTATGGGCTGCTGACATTCAACTGCGATCACTTCGCTCAGTGGCTTTTCACAAGTGACATCATGTGGATGACAAAAGTCTACGAGCTGCTGGAAAGTCATCTCGTGCCACAATTCCCACTGGCAGTGACCAACAAAGACAATCTTTTGGTTATAGAAGATCATATTATAAGCCACAACAACATCAAATTGCCCTGACCACAAGAACTGAGCGAGAAGTAAAAAAAGCCAGAAAAATATACATGAGTTTACATGAGTTCTTGATAATGCTGGAGATGGTGACTATAATAAACTTTTTTTGCCAATGTATATAGACTGTGTTTACAGCATTATTGTGATAGTGCTGCTTGTAGTACAGTAGCTCCTGTCAACATATCGTAGCAGTAAGGAAAATCTTGTCCCCCCTGGTCTTACGCTTGTGTGTGGTGACACCCGCCGTGCCAGTACAGTCCCAAAAAGTG
>JAAUXU010028371.1_pt1 | contig 16513 bp, 21 predicted proteins | sample 7278151 | NCBI WGS metagenome assembly JAAUXU01 (sample SAMN14350113, study PRJNA611818) | marine sediment metagenome | isolation source: surface marine sediment (1.8m) | place: French Polynesia: Moorea | collected 2018-08 | reverse complement strand
GGAAAGAGGAGATATATAAAAAGCTTTATCTCATCCTTCTCCTTCTCCTCTTTCTTCTAGCATCCGCCCATTCTTTCTCTTTCCTATCGGTCCCTTATCGGAAACGAGCCCAACATTTCAGTACATTGACATCGCGAACTAATCACTGGGATTGTCATTGTCAGACGAGAACGACAAATGACTTTTATTTTGTTCAAAAGCAAGAAAAAGCACCACTACTCACTTTGCCTTGTCGTTTCCATCGATGTTGACGACGAGGCCGACGTAGATGGAGAAGATGGTGAGGAGGACGCAGGCGAGGGCCACGCTGGCGAACTTGTTAACGAACTTGACGCCGACGAAGACGATGCCGCCCATCATGATGAGGGTGATGGTGCCGTACACGCGGAAGTTGTTGAACTTGATGAAGTCGTCAGTGATGTCAGGGCCGAACAAAGACATGCTCGGACCGACCAAGTACGTCTGCAGGGGAGAGGACGATGATTACATATTGCTTGGGAGCTGATAATGTCAGCCAGCGGAAATTTCCAAAAGGGCAGCACTTAGGACCGAAATTTTCCACTAATTCCGTCCAATATCCAATCAACGTTCCTAATTGACGTAAGCCTTCCTCACCATCATGATCTCCACCGCGCCTATGATGTACATGGCTCCCGCTACCGTCGTGGCCAGGTAGAAGAGTATCCCGACGGCGCCTCCGAACTCAGGGCCCAGCGCTCGACTTATCATGAAGTAGGAGCCTCCGCCTGGGACGACGCCGTTGGTGGCGATGGCGGCCATGGAGATGGCCGTCAGCATGGTCTGAAAGAAGGACACAAAAAGAAGAAGAAAAGTTATAAACGAAAAGGCAGTACGCAGTAATAATATCAGTCTGTTGACGGTGCCTTATCGCTTGGACGAGCAATGGGATGAAAGAGGGACTTCTGTCCTCCCTTGGCAGTAAACAAGGGGTACTTTTTTTACTGCTGACTCCTCCCTCCCCCTAGCTCCTCATCGAGAGGTGCTTTTCAGACCCTCTCCTGCTTCCTCGAGGTCGTTCGTTGTCGCCGCCTACTACTACTCCAACTTTGGCCTGTCAGCGCGGTGAGAAAACAGCAGGTGGCTGAGTGGGATGAAGAAGAAGAGCCAAGGGGTCTGGATGGAAAGGAAGCGTCAGGAAACGCGAAGGGGGAAAAGGGAACGGAGAAAAAGCCACGAATGAAAGTTTCTGGCGATGGCAGCCCCACCGACGAACGAACGAACGAACGAACGGAGGGCGGAGGGAGAGGAATGAGGCCTCGGGAGGAGGCATTCAACAAAAAAGTTTCCTTATTTCTTGTGATACCGTACACGAGTATTACGTAGGGCCCTTGTGCCTCTATTCGACTGTAACGTAAAGCAGTGTCCACACTCGTTGTTGCGTCGTTCTACTTACTGTGCTTGAAGCGAGGAAGACGACGAAGAAGCCCTCGATGGCGCCGGCCGAGCCCACGATCCACGTCATCCTAATGAAGAGGATGACCCCGAAGATGTTCTGGATGCAGGGCAGGTAGACGCCCATGAGGGTGCCCAGGTTGGCCTTCTCCACCGGCTTGGCGTCCGGGTCTGAGGGGCCCTGCTGGATGGCCGCAGAGTAGTTGGCCAGGGAGTTGATAGCCGCGGAGATGCGGGGGCGCTCAGATATGTCATCCTGCAGAAGGAGAAACAATGATAGAGAACAATATGAATGAATGTTGTTGCGAGGAAAAGTACGCTAGAGTCCCCTTTGTGCATTCTAAAAACCACGATGGATGAGGGCGCATGCTTCACAAAAGTTGGGCTGGCCGACGGACCGCGGAGGAGGGAGGGGGTTCACAGTCAGGCCCTGCTTATCACATATGTAGAGGAGGGGAGGGGGAAGAAGAGGGGGTAGATGAGCGTAGAGAGAGCCAGTGAGCCATCCGCCATGCCATCCGTCTTGAGGAGAAGAAGAGGGAAGAACAGACTTTTCATAAGTGCGGACGAGCAAGGATACGAAACATGAGCCTTCTTTCCCTTTTTGTAGCAGTGCAAAGACAATGAAAAGAGGAAGAGGGGGTAAGAATGTTCATTCCCATGTCCAAAGACATCCCTCGAGTTGCCAAAAAGTATTCCGGGCCCTATGCGGCAATTTCACGGCTGGCGAGGGACTGAAGGGAGTTCAACCCACGGTATATGTGGTAGATTGTAATCTCAAGGTTGACGGCAACATAAATTGACTTGATTTCCCTACGCGCGGTGCCTCGCGGTCAAATGCGCGAGGTAGGACGGATGGATGGGCTTGACAGGCCGTGACAAGAGGCGGGCGGAAGCGGCGATCCGATGGGCCAGAGGAAGAACGGTGTGGGCTTGACATGGGCATGGGGGGAGCTTGCACACGGATGCTCCCTAGTACGGAATAGTATTTGCCATTCATGACAGAATGTTCAAAAGACCGACATTTTTGTACAGTAAAACCCATTTGGTGAAGTTTCCCACCAATGTTTTGGCTTTCTACAACGTCACAGAACTGGCGGGGAACAGACAAGGGATTGGGTATAGGAGCTCTCTGGCCTCCACAATGGAAAATGCACGATCGCGGGAAACGAATGGGGAAAGAGGACTGTGAGTAGGTTCGGAGGATGGATCGGCTGTGCAAATTCCCCCCGCTGAAACCGCGGATGCAGGAGGAGGAGGAGGAAAGCCTGGAGCAAAATGAAAGAAGAAAAAAGATTTCCTTTTTGTCGTGGTTTTGCTTTGGGGCGTGGAGAAAGGAAGGGATCCGGCAAAAACCCTGCAGGGGTAGGGAAAAGGTGGAGGCTCGGCTGGCAAGAGCAAGCGCGGACTTCATAAGAGGATTCTCTTCTCTCTTTTCTTTCCCCACGGTCCCACTGGGAAGGGGAGAATGGGAGTGGAGAGGATGGCGGAAGAAGGGGCCTCGGGGGCCTCTCGGTTCTACTGGGCTGCTCAAACTGGGGAAGGACGGGCGGATTAGCCTGGGTTCGCGAAATCGAAAATTCAGCATTTGAGAGGAGAGAGACGGAAAGGGAGCCGCCTCTATACATGGGATTAAAGCACCGCCGAGGTTCGAAGGATCGAGGAAGAGGAAACTAGTTCCTTTCTTCTCTCGGGCCTCAACTTTTTTGCCCCTTTTTCTTTCTGCATATTTAAGTATTCGCCTTCTTCTTCCCCCTAGCCCAGGGAAACAAACTTGCTATGGAAAAAAATTACCCCCCTGCGCTATTCTGTGAGCTCAAAAACTTTTCCTTTCCTGGGGCATCCCACGAGATCTCTTCCCACCTACCTACCCTGCCACGCCCCCTCAACCTCTTTCCACACAGGGCTTCGTACGTGTGCACTTCATTTCCTCAACACGCTTTCTTCCCTCCGTCAAAATTCGTGGGATCCGTGGGACAGAAAGTAGGCGGCGGGGGAGGAAGGCGACTGAACGTGGCGTCGGCGTCGGAGGAAGAAAGGGCTGATTAATCATGCAAGGGCCTCTCTTGGCACCACAAGGCCCCCCTTCCTTCCTTTCCCTCTTCCCCCACCAAACAGGGCTTCCCTCCCCACACGGCAAAAGGGGTACATAATTAAGCACACAATTTCGAAGGCCGAGTAAGATCCCCTGAGCCAACCAATGCGTCAACTTCTGGCAGCCGCGGCCGAAGGGAGAAAGGGGAAGGGAGTGGAGAGAGAAGAACCCTTCCAGAGAGTTGAGTAGTTCACTCCCTAGTAAGAAAAGGAAGAAACATAATCAGGTGTCGGAAGGGGCCGAGGCAGACAGACTTTCTCTATCCGCCCATCTACGCAAGTCAGCGACAAGAATAAAGAATGGGGAATGAGTTCTTATACGCTTTCCCCCTCCGCCTCCCATCTCTGCCCGTTTCCTGCCATATGCTCGCGCCAAAAAAGTGCGCAAAGAAGTGAGTGAACAGGGGAGGAGGCAAAGGAGGACGAGAGGGGGGAAACGCCAGAAAGAGCCAGGAGAAGAAAGTTGGAAAAGAGCGGAAGAGGATGGGCGAGTGTGGGAAGAGGATGGGATAATAATATTGAAGGAAAAAGGAAAGTGTGGAAGGGAGAGAAATGGGGAGATGACGAAGGAGGGGGCCCGTTAGTCGCTTGATTTATCGCCTCCCTCTTCTTTTACAGCTAGAGAGAGATCCCCCCTTGCGCGGCCGCTGCAGACTCTTCCTCCCCTACGTCTTTCCATTCGCCTTTTCTCGGGAAAAACAAGAACAGGGTTGGTGTCCTATCATACCCTAAGGAAATCAGGGATGAAAGTGGATCTGAGCCGTATTCCACGGCCACGGTACAATGTTGTACACTTTAAGAAGAGGAATAGGATATCCAAATTCAGAATTTGTAGTACTGTACATGTGTATCTATTTTTTTCCCCAATGAAACTTTACTTTTCTTGGACCTGATGACTTCGCCGAACCGATGAAAAAGAGGGACCCTTTCTAGCCCGAGAGGAAAAGAGTTGGTTACAGGGAGTAATCCCCTATCTACTGCGGTATAGTCCCCTCCCAATTTCTCGCCAAGTCTTCGGGTCTTTTTTTCACCTGATACAGGTAGAGGTTGGTGGAAGCGGACTTCTCGCTGGAGGCCTTCATCAGTTTGTCCTCGTCTTGAATATCACCTGGAAAAGTAAAAGAAAAGATAACGTAGTTAGAGCGACTGATGTATCGAAAGAGACGCTTTGTCAGAAAAATACAGCGACAACATCTCATTTTCCGGGCGGCGACAAAATTCCCCTCCTGGCACCGCGCCCACCCGACACGTTTGTCGCCACGGCTCCCTCCCTCCCTCCAACAACACGCCAATCTCACGAATCTGCTGCATCGGCGGGCGGCGGAGAAGGAGGCCTTTCTTTTGTAGTATCCCATGGTCGATCTCTCTTTCTGTTCCCATCTGTCCCCTCCCACCCATCCATCTCCCATCTCTTCCTCCCGCCGGAGGAGATACAAACACGGCAGTCCCTCCCTCCCCCCCGATGGACGCCAGCTGGAGGGGGGGTCGGTGGGCATGCTAGCGCGGCAATTGAATGTCCTTTGGCACGAGATACAGTAGAACGGTGGGAGGGACAGAGGGGGGAGCTTCGCCATCTCCTCCAAGAAAGGCAAGTGGAGGAGAAGAGGGACTGAGCGGGCGGACGTCGGCAAGCGTCTTGCGTCTATACAGGGCCTTTTCTTTTACCTTCTCGGTCACAAGAAAGGGTTTTCTTCTTTTCCTCGTAGGCCCGTGAAGGGGGGTACGTTACTCTTCCTCAAGTGTGCCTACAGAGGTATGGCTGTTTGCCCTTCCTATCACCCCAATCAGCGAGAGAGGGCCCTCTGTATATATACAAAAGGACGAGGAAATTGAAGAGGGCAGTGTCCAGTTAGCGCTCCCCCTTTCCTGCGCGGCGACGAAGACCTCAGAACTGCCACGCCACAGGGAAAAGAGCGATTCCCTTCGGTGCAATTTGTGATGGCGCAAAGAACCCTCGCCAACCCACCCCCAATGATTGTCTTCGCACAGCAGCCAGCCTTCATGGCCAAGGTATCACCACGGAATCGATCCTCCCTAGCCCCTTCGGGTACCAGTCTATACCCTCGTAAAGAACCCTTTCTCCCCTGTCTCCCTCGGGGGGAGCGCCAAAGAAGAAAGGGAAGGTCGGAGGAGGAGGAAGAGGGCGATCGGTCGACCGACGCCGAAAATGAGGGAAAGAGGGAGGAGGAGGAGGGCCTCTCGAAGGGCTCGTTCCTTGGGCGGGAGAACGGGCCCCCCATTTCCAGTCCCCTTCTTCCTTCTACACACAAAAGTGCCGGCGAAGGGAAGAGGGAGGAGGATGACGCTTCTTCGGAGGAGGAGGAGGAGTGTGGATGGGAGTTGGAGGGTTGGGGGTGCCATCCTCAGCGGTTTCTTTCTTTCTTTGAGTGCTGGCGGGAAGGAGGAATAGGAGGAGGAGGAGGACCGAGGAGAAAAGGGAGAGGAGGGGGAGAGCAGTGGGATCCTCTTGGGGCAAAAGGAGAGGGAAGAGGGGAGAAGAAGAAGATGTGGAGTGACTTGCGTCATCGCTTTCTTCTTCCTCTCTCTTTCCTTTCAGATGTGCGGCGGCCTTCCTCCCTCTTCCCTTGGTCGTGGCCTCCTCCTCCTCAGCCCCTTTTTCGGCCACCTTCTCTTGCCGTCTTGCTCCCTCACTTTTCCTTGCCATATAGAAATGCTGATGTGCATCACACACCCCACACACTCCTCCTCCTCCTCGTCCCTCCCTTTTCTGCTTCGCGGATGAGCGGATGGCTGCGAAAGAGGGGAACAGGGTCTTTTCATGCCCAAGGGAAGCACGGATTTGAGGCTCTGTCGGGAGCCGGGGAAAAATCGGGCTCCTTTCGCCTCTTCGTCCATATTTTGCTTGCGGTGGGGGCGGACGGCAAAAAAGAAAGGTTGAGCCATGCCCTGGCCTGACATAAACTGCTTGTTGAGGCAAACCACCGCGAATGGGGGGGAAAGGGCTGCCCGACACGCAATATGACTGTAGTACGCGTAGAACAGCGAATCTCTTCCTTATCTGACGCACCGCGGTCACGATATGTCGAAGAGGAAAAGGGAAAAAACAGCGAAAAATTACACACCATTTCGAACCCCTGCCAAACGATCTTCGCAAGCAACGTTGGGAAGAAAATAACAAGGGAAACAAACAGGCGTTTTTCGTGTCCCTAAAGGCACTCCTCGCATTTCACGATCTCTTTAGAGCCTCCCCCCAAAAAAACTCTCTTGGCCCTTGCTCGTCTTGTTCTTTCGCTCCTTCCTCCCCTTTTTTACTGTCTGCAACAACAACACCGAACACCACCAGCCAGTTTCAGTCTAGGGAGAGGGGCGTGAGGGGAAGAAAGATGGTATAGGGCCTCCTTCCCCCCACTCCCTTCATCCTTCCCCACTTTTTTAGGGCCGTCCGCTCTGGTGGGAGGGAGGTTGGGGCGTCTGTCAGTGGCCGCGCTTGGGGATGGGGAAGGGGATGGGGAGAAGGCTGCAAAGAATGGGCGAGAAGAAAGAGAAGAGTGGGCGGGTGGGTGTAAGGCCCCGTCCGCCGAAGCAACAAGCCAGCAAGTTCTCTTCCCTCCTTTCCCTTATGTGATGGAGGGGAAAAGCGAAAATCCTCAAACAGAGAGAAGAGAAACGCCAAAGGAGGGATACTTTAAAGCTTCTGCTGCGGCACAGGGCTCTTTTGCTCCTTCCTTGGACGCTCATAGGAGATATCGAAGAAGTAAAAAAAAGAAAAGCCAAAGATGCTAATTCTTTATTCCCGAAAAGTCGGAAATTCAAGGAGTTTACAACTTCCATCCTCTTAAATCCCCGTGGTAATCTCCTCCTATACTATATGCAGAAAGATAGGGAGGAGAAGTGCATAACTTTTTTCCGACCTCAGTCACGAGAAAGTCCAGGAAATTGCGGGAAAGGCATACGGGGCGAAAAGAAGATCGGAAAGAAGGAAGGAGGCAGAAGCCCTTCTCCATCTGTCCGTCTGTCGTCCAGCAAGACCGCCGCCACGGTTTTGGAGAGGGAAGAGAGTCCGTTCTGGGTCGCCCGCGGACAGAAGGAGGAGGAAAAAGTTTGTTTTAAAACTCCCTCCTATTTCTTTTTCCACGACAGAGGGAGGAGAGACAGGGGGAAGGGATTGGAGATTTCTCTTCGTCCTAAAAGTCCCCCCTCCTTCCCTTCTTTCCCAATCCCAACTTCTGGGGAGAAAAGGAAGAGACGCCGAGGCCTTCTCCTCCTCCCACACTGTAGAGAATAAGGAATAGCTGCTGGATGGTACAGTGGGACGGAAGAAAGAAAAAATAGGGAATCCGCAACAATCTGAGGAAGCTGAGGCAGCAGCGAGAGGAGTTTCTTTTCCCCCTCCTATTTCTTCACGGTGGAGACGAAAGAAGGATACTTTCTATTCCGAGGGGAGAAGAAAGAAAGAGAAAATCTTTTCCCCTCCCCTCCTCTGTTATATACGACGTCGTCGTGAAGGAAGATTGAGCCTGTTCGTAGGGAAAGGGGAGCATTTTTCCCTCCGCAGACAAGGGGAAAGGGGAAAAGACCCTCCGGCCCCTTTCCGGCCCCTTACGTATGTATAGTACGTAGTCGACGTCAAGGGAATACGGTAGAGTAGGGAAGACGCAAAGCGAGATGGGAGGCGCAAGAGAAATTCCGCGATGTCTCCATTTTTGCCAACGTGAGGGCAGGATCGAGCGCTGATGGGCAGAAAGTACGTTATGTTGGACGAAAACATCTGCCCTCGCTTTTTGCCCCCTCCTTCCCTCCTCCGCCTCTACATCAATTTCCTCCTCCCCGTAGTGCAAAATGGAATCCAATATTTCTCCCCGGCCGATTCCGATGCTGGTCGCGTCCGCCACGGGACCGGCCTTCTCCACCTCGCGCTGCTCCGAGGACAAGAAAGGAGAAGAGACAGACGTTGAAACAAATACGAAAAATCTACTTGTTTGTCTTTTCCCTCTGCGTAAATTCCATCGCGGGAAATCGCGAAAAGAGGCAATGCAAAAATCAAGGAAGAAGAGTCTTTGACATCGATATAAGCCTTACACCACGACGAGGCAAAAACTTTCTTCCGAATTTCAACGCAAAGGAATCCTTTGAGAAAGTTGCCATTTCGCGGGATTGCATTGCAGTGGAGAGAGATGGCAGCGTCGACGACGACGAAGCCGAGGAGAGGCGGGAAATTGATGGCCGCCTCCTTCTCCTCTTCCCCCCAATCCTGCCGCCGCCGCCGCGCCGAAGCCGCCGCCGCTCCCGGTTCCACCCCATTAGATTGCGGCCCCACTTCAGAACGAGGAAAGGGGGAGAGGAAAGGACGGAAAGATCGCCCGAAATATTCGTCCCCCCGAGTCTCCTACTAGAATATTACAGCAATAATATTCCTGAAATATCATGTCGAAAAGGTCGTGTCGTCCTTTTGGACATACAAGAGACAAATATTTTTTGGGCAAATCCTTCATTTTCCCCCTTTTCAGCAGAGTTTGTTGGCCCTGAAAGTGCACTGAGGAACCGAATCCCTCCCGAACGGGAAAACTGACAAAAGGGTGGAGCAATCAGGGCGGCCGGCCAAAGGGAAATCAAAGCAGGCTTTTGTCGTCAAACTGCATCCAGCGGCAGCAGAAAACCCATCACCCATCGTTTTGGGTCCTCCTTTCCCTCAGCTCAACGAGCTGGCAATCTCAGGAAGAAAGAAGGGAAGGGCCCAATCAATTTGCAGTGGCCTTTTGAAAGTCCCCTCCTCGTCGCGTCCCCCGCCCACCCTACTTTGGCAAACCGTAGCTGGGGCTCTTTCCCAAAAACAATTTTGGGAGGGGGCACAGGAAGAAGTTGTTGCCTAATGCCAACACCCAAGCACTGCAAATAAAAAGAAAGAGGGGAAAATTGTGGGGTAGTAAGAATCTAGAAGCGAAAAGAGGGGAAGAGGGGATGGTGATTTCTCTCTCACGCGACTGATTCATTGGATAAGGAAAACACGGTCTCTTGCACACACACATGCAAGCCACTAGGGCGCCCACGCTATACTACGTACCTTGAGGATCCCATGCCGTGCACGTAAAAGGTGGGAATAAGGACAGGAGGAGAGGAGGAAAGATTAATGAAGTCCCGATTACCGTCCGCGGCCCACACGGTCGCAAAGTAGTGGCACCAACGTATACTAAACTGCGTGGAACAGATCATACTCAGTTCTGGGCTCCTGTAGCTTTTGTGCAGTACGTGCGAAATGGGTGAATTTTTCAGTTCAGTATTAAGTCAGGCGCGAGAAAGGAGGTCCTGGGATATTTTGACAGTGTGAAAGCGTTTCTTTGCGGAGCGTCGTCGTCTCCATGGTCGTATGTATCGGAGACGAAATTGTGGGAAAATATCGGGAGAAACTGGTGTGCGTGTACGGACAGATACAGACTCTAAGAAGCCTTCTTCTCTCTCGGAAACGACCAGAGGTGATGGGAGGGATCGAAGGCAGAAGGTACCAGCAGGCCTCGAATATACGGTATATGGGAAAGTAGCGAGGACCTATGGTGTTACGCAAGCGAGGAAATATTTCCCTCCCGCGCCAGCCGTACTGAAAGTGTACATAGTACGTGCTGTAGGCAGTATCGAAAGTTGTCCTTCTCATCGCCGCCGCCGCCGCCCACATTTAATATTCTCCTCTTCCCCTCACGTACGGCGGAAAGAGGAAGGAGAGGGGCGACGCCAACAACAAGGGATCGATCCCCGTAGAATAAATAACGACGCCGCCCCCGCCGAAAGCCTCGCTCCCGTCCTCCGTTATCGGTATTTCGCAAAGAACAAAAAGAAATCCGAAGGGAGACCTAACTATGGTCTTCCAACTGGCAACAAGGGGTGGTGAGGGATATCGCCATCGAGCAAAGACACTCTAGGCCAAGCTTCAAGAGCTCAAAAAAGGGGGCGGCGGCGAGGAAGGGAGGCACTGCTGCGAAAGTCGTAAATTTAGCTTTTTAGTGCTCTCTACTCCTTCTTCCACAGGCGGCGCACAGAGTGCGAGGCAATGTGCCGCTTGACTGCTAGAAAGGAGGACAGGGGAGTTTAATTCTTTGCAGCTGGCTCTCCCCCTAGACCTGTTTTTACTTTCGGGAAAAGAAAAAAAATCTCTTTCGCTATAATACACAAAGTTTTCTGCCTCCTCCCTCACGCGGTCCCCCCGAGTAGGAATAGTCGCTGTCTTCACCTCCCTGTGTGAAACAGTACTTGTTTGAGGGTGTGAGAAAAGGAGGATGAGAGTTGGGGAAAGAGCTCTTTCCTTCGCTCACCTCTCGTTTCGCGAATAGCAGATTGGAATAGTACAGAACAGTACAGATAGGAAGAGGAGAAGGTGATGGCTGTACAAAAGAAAAAGGAAGATATAAACAACGTCGTGCTTTCTAATTTAAGGAGCGGGAACGCTACATCATTTCTCCGTTTTTCTTGCCTTGTCCTTTCTGCCAGATTCTTCCCCCTCAAATCACAACCGCGAAAAAAGAGGAGAGGGAAAGAAAGGGGCCTCTCTCTTTTTTCGTCCTCTTTTTTCCGGAAGCACTGCGGCGGGGGAGGAAAAGGACCCCCTCGGGGAAGCCGAGGGAAAGAGGGAAAGAGACATTTCCTCTCTCATAAAAATGTCAGAATTCCAGGAAAGGCACGACCAAACGACGAAGGACGGACGGAAAGGAAACCTTCCTCCTTCCCCTTCTTAGCCGCGGCGTCGGTGGCGGCGACAGTCGCCATCGGCGGCGCAGGCACGCACTCTCGCCAAGCGAGCGACGAAAAGGGGACCCAGGAGTGTCTCCTTGAAGAAGGCAGATAACGCGGTGGCCACCGTGGCCGTTTGCTTCCCCCCTCCTCCCCTCTACGTCGTTCGGTAATTGAGGCCTCCCTCCCTCCTCTTTTTTTCCTTCGGAGGCGCTCGCTTGCCATTACTGCTACCGAGGGAGGAAGGGGAGAGGGAAAGGGAACAAAAGGGCCTGAACGAACGAACGGAAGAAGAAGGACACGGAAAAACCAATAAGGGGAGGAGAGAGCAGAAGGGAGGGGGGATAAGTGGGGACGGGCGGGCGAATAGAGGAAAGGGGGAGGAAGAGGGCATAGAGAGAAAAATGGTGGAGAGAAAAATGTAGTACTTTGGTATGAGAGAATTGGGAAAGTGGGCGTGTACGCACGCACGGAACTAAGGGTATGTAACATATGAGAAGATGGAGAATGAGACAATAACGGCATTTTCTTTGTCTCGACTCTTTACCTGGCTTGCCATCGGGAAGCTCCAGTATTGGCACACTCAAGTCCCCCTCCGCCGAGGCGGAGGTGGAGGCGGTGGCAGCGGTGGCCGCGCCGCCCTTGGCGTCGTCGTCGCCCGCCTCTGCCATCGCCAGAGGCGGAGGCGGGGATGCAGCGCCGCCGCCGCCGTCCGAGGCCCCGTTCTCCACCGGCGGGGGCGGGCCGTTCTCCATGGCGGAGGCCGTCGTGGGCGGCGGGGAGGCCACCTTGAACCTCGAGCCGGGGCTGGAGGAGCCCCCGGACGCGGTGTCCATTTCTGTATTGCTATAGTTGCGAAGATGTGGGACGGGGTGACACTTTTGTTGAGTCGCAGCCACCGCCGCTAGCTATTGCGACGACAGTGGAGTATTGGAAGGGGAAGACGCGCTGGCCGATGAGGGCGACGTTGACAGTTCCATCTGCTCTCGCTGTCAGCGCGAGGACGTCCAAGGGGAGTGGAGAGAGGGAGACCCGACGACTTCCTCCTCTTCTCTTCGTTTTGGTACGGGAAAGCCGCGGCAGGCTGTTATTTTCAAGTATTCGGTAGTCAGTCCTCCTCCTCTTCCATTTTCCTTCTCTCAAAAGTCTTCAACTCGGAACAGAAAGGGCAAGAAAGTTATTCTCTAAGCTTGGAGGGAGTCCGCAAAGAAAGGTGAAGAAGCCACCTCACCGTATAAAAATTCACCTTACAAAGTGGAGCAAAATTCTTTGTTTCGAAAAGTTCAGGCGCAAAGTACGGTACAAAGGAAAAGTTTGCATCAAGGCCTCTCATCCTCTCCGTCTCCTTCTTACTTGCCACTGCAGGATAATCATGAGACGGAAAGCGAAAGGGGTGGAGGGAAGTCGAAAGGAAAAAAGCTTAGTGTGGCGGTTGGCCACGATTTTCTCGGTCAGTTTGGAGAAGACGAAGGGGAGACCAATCGGCCGAAAAAGCCCAAGGCAGTGGAAGGAAGACAGCAGCTTTGGAAAGGCCGGGAGGGAGTGCGCACGCCGCCGCCACAAGAAAGAGTGAGTGAGTGGATGGATGGAGGCGCCTTGGTCCAAAGGCCTCGTCTTACAAGAAGGAGGCTAACCTGCTCTCCTTTCTCCCTGGGAAGGTCTTCGTCTAGAGGCCAGCTGACTTGTTGGTTGGAAGGTGGTGGTGTTGTGGAGGAGGGGGAGGAAGTGGAGGAGGAGAGGGAAGCCGCGGCCGCCGCCGTTTCGACTAAGGCGCAGGGGGAGAAGCCTGGAGGAGGTGAAGGCCGACTGACTGGAAACTAAAGCCGAATACAGAAGTGGTAGTGGCGCTGAAGGTTTTTTTCTTCGTTCCGGGTGGAGGCATGAGGAGCGCCCGAGGAAAGGGGGGAAAGGAAGCGGGATATTACTACTTGAGGGAGAGAAAAGGGCTCGTTGGCCTGTAGGGGATGGTAAAGCTGGAGTGGTTGAAGAGGAGGGGAGGGTTCTTCAAGACGAGAAATCTCCTGCCAAACTTTTTTGTCCTTGCGCAAGAAGCTTTTCGCGCGGCAAAGGACTTAAGAGGATAGAAGGAGGACTGAGAAGTTGTTGGCCAACTCCGCGGATCCAATCAATTACCCTTCTTCTTCTTCTTCCCCCTTTTTGCCGTCCTTCTCAGACTTTGAGCACCATCGAGTGAGTATGAAGAAGGGTCCTTTCTTCTTTCTCGCTCACATGTTTTGCCTTCCCTCCTCTTGGTATGCCTAAATAAAGGAAGACAGGCACTTCTCACGGATGAGCACGCAGACAGCACTAGGTCTTGTCTCTCGGCCTTGTCTCGAAAGCACACACCTTGCGCGGCAAAAAAACCTCACAGAGACTGCAAACGAATAGCCTTTCGGTCCTTCTCCCTTCTTCTCGGGCCGATGCCACACGAGAGATGGAGAGGCCCTCTTCTTTTCTCCTCTTCCCGCCAGTAAGTGTGTGGGACCCCCAAAAAGGGGGAAGGGAAGAGGCGCCCTAAACGTCTTGCGCACACACAAACACTCAGGAAAGAAGGAGGACCAGAGTAAAAGGGGCCCGGGTGGAAGTGGAAGAGACGCCCCCACCTCCTTCCTTCCTTCTCTCTTCTTCCTTCCCTTCCCTATCGCCGGTCTCTCGGTAACTGTCCCTAAATCCCGCTCGCCCCCCTCCCCACACACAGCGACCGTCCTCCGCTCTCCACTCTAAGAGAAAGCGAGATGCGTGCGCCGACCTCCTCTCCCCTCCTCCGTCCCACGGCCTCCGCCTCCGCCCTCGCCCTCGCCCCCGACCTTCCCTCCCGTCGGACTTGGGACTCTTCCTCCTCCTCCTCCGCGCGCAAAAGGCGTCAGCGCTTCTCCCCTCCTCCCGCTCACGTGGGGAGAGGGAAGTGGAGGAGGGGGAGGGGGGACAACGGAAGAAAGATGCTTCTTCTCCTTGGGAGTTGGCTCAAACAGAAGAGCGCGCTTCCTTAAAGAAAAGTGGAAGGGAGACCGACCCCGCGCCACGGCAAAGAAAAAGCCCAAAGCCGTGGACATTTCCCTACTGTGTCCATTACGCCTAGCTGGCTACGCTAATAATCAGCCACAGCAACCAAAGAATAGAGGCCCACCCAACACCTACCCGGCATTAAGACTATGTATCTAGAGGAGGGAGCGCATATGCTGCTGGAGGAAGGAATTACTCCCGAAAAGCAAACGAAGGAGGAAGGGCGGAACAGGAAGACGAGGCTGTTTGGGAAAAGCATGGGGAGGGGGCCTCCAAAGAGGAAGAGAAAGCGACTACGCCAAACTCTCCTCTCTCGGCAGCAGCAGCAGCTGGCAGAAAACGAAAGTTCCCCCAGTCTCTCTCTCTTTCTCTCTCTCCTGGCCCGCCCTTGCATTAAGGCCCCGCCGTCCGTCCGACGCTCTCTGCAAGTCTCCCCCTCCGCCGCCGCCGCCTCCTCCAGTCGTTGGGCACTGCTGCAAGGTCGTGCCTCAGGGGGAGAAAGAAAAGGGGAGGGGATAGTAGGGGTGAAGGAGAGAGGGGCGTTGATTTACATCGGCACGTCCATCGGAAAGAGGAGGGAGGAAGGAAGGAGCGACCGCGGCGACTCAGTCTGGTGCTTCTTCTCTTCCCTCCTTTACACAATCTTGTCCCTTCTTCCCCCCTTTCCACCTTCTTCTTTCGGCTATTACGACACGACAGGGAAGGAAGGGAGGAAGGAAGGAAGGGGGAAAGGCTTTTCCTCGATCCCCTTCTACCGCCACCTCTTCTTGCCCTTCGCGGATAGTCCGCAGGGGAGGAAGAGGAACCTACCTTGTTTTTACCCCCAAGGTCCCATGGGAGGGAGTGAGGCCGCGAGGGAAGAGAAGGGGAGATTTGTGCAAATCGGCCGCGATTATTATGCCCACAAACCGGAGGTGGGTCTGGGGCAGAGGGCCGTGGGTGGGCACTGGAGGGGCATCTGTGTACGCAAGGTGAAACAAGGCAACTTCCCTCCACAATCCTTTTTTTCCTCTGCCACTTTGCCCCCACGTTCCTTCCACTCCTTCCACTCCTTTCTCGTCCCGCAAACGAAAAGAGGGGCTTTGGAGTCAACGCGGCGGGAGAAGGGGAAACGTAAGAAGAAGCGAAGGGAAAGGAGAGGGGAACTCGGCTTTAGGAAGGGGGGGAATTAACTGCTAGGAAAGGGAAGGAAAGAGACGGCACGAAACGAAAAAGGAAGAAGGCGCAGCAGGTTGGGGAAAGAGGAGGAGGAAATGGAAGGGAAAGAAGAGGAAGAGGAACCAACGAACGAAGCTCCCTTTTCCCTCCCCTTCCTTCCTCTCTGCGGCACTCTCGCTCCCTTCCTCCTCCACGAAAAAAGCGACGCATAACAAGCAAGGCCAAGAAGGCCGATTCGGCTTCTCCTCTTTCCCTCCCACCTTAACGACCTCTTCCATTCCGCCCTCTTAGCAAGCAAAAGCTTCTGCCCTCGCCACCCTCACCGCTGTCTCCTGCTTTTCAAAGTCTTTCTTCTTCTACTTTCTCCTACGACCAAAAAGCGAGAAATCTCCTCCCGACGTCCCTTCTATTCTACCCCTTGCTTCTTTACCTGGGTACACTGCAAAGACATACAGCCGCACAAGACGAGGAGGGCCTTCCCTACGTTCCTTCGGTCCAAGACTCCAAACGTTTGCCCTGCCTCGGCCTCCCTGGCAAAGAGACAAAAGGGGGAAGGAGGAAGAGGCCTAAAGAAGAAAAGAGACAAAAGCCGATTTGTGGACGAAATGAAAGGGAAGGAGGATAAAGGGGAGAGAGGAAAAGAAAAGCATCGACCGACAGATCCTCCTTTGTGGGCCGGCGGCGGCGGCGGCCTCCTCCTCCTCCGTTGCTTCCGCCGCTGCCTGCTTCCTACCCTCTCCCTTCCGTCCGCCGTGAGTCTGATTGACTATCAATCTTAATGCCCGGCGGCGGCGGCGAGGAAGAAAGGAAGGGAGGGCAGCAGAGTACGAGGAGGATCCATCCATCCCGCATCTGAGAAGGAAGAGTAGTGGAGGAAGACGACGACGGGCCGGGCTCGACTTAGATAGGGAAGAACAGCGGGGGGACGGATTCGCCACTTTTTTACCGGCAAAAGAAGTAGTTACTTAGAAGCAAACTTCTTAAATTTCTTGGATCTCAGCAGTTGGGTTCCAAGGATGTGGAAATGTTTTTGGAAAACGACAAATCCCTCCCTTCTTTTGCCCCCCCCCCGCTTTCCATTAAGACATTTTCTCCCTTCCTCCTACGGCGGCCGCTCCAGATCGACGAAGGCGAGCGCGAACTTTTGGCCGTCGCGTCTCATAGTTTC
>JAAUXU010183783.1_pt1 | contig 16518 bp, 21 predicted proteins | sample 7278151 | NCBI WGS metagenome assembly JAAUXU01 (sample SAMN14350113, study PRJNA611818) | marine sediment metagenome | isolation source: surface marine sediment (1.8m) | place: French Polynesia: Moorea | collected 2018-08 | reverse complement strand
GGCGGCGGTGGCGGCGGTGGCGGCGGCGGCCAGCAACAGCCACAGCAGTATGGTTCGTCTCTCCCGCAGCCTCCGTGGGTCAGATAATTACAGGTTGGTATCGTTGCGTCTGCCTGTCCTCTGCCTGGTCTGGGCCCGTCCTCGGCCCGTCCTCGGCCCGTCCTCGGCCCGTCCTCGGCCCGTCCTCAGGTCAGGTGTCCACCCCCCACCCCCTGAACTTTTATGGGAAATGAAGCGCGCTCAAAAATCTGTGGAAAACAGCAAATTGACTGCGCTGATTGAGCCGCCTTTATTGCCTCCGTCACGGCGACAACGAGCAATTAGCAGGGGCAGCAAAGTGCAGCTTTATTGCTCTTGAGGACTTTGTCCGCGTTTGCGCTGCCGGAGTTTTATGCGAGTGCGCAGAAGCGAATAAAGGCCGAAAGCTGTGTTTTGGCGGGCGATTTGAAAGTGGCACCTAAATCTCCGGCTCCTCCGGGCCGAAGTCACTGCATTTTTATGGCGTGGAAGGAGGGGGAAAAAGGGGGAAGAGGAAATATCGAGGGAAGGAAGGAGAATAGAAAAATGAAGGCTGTCAAGAGAAGGGAGCAGCTATTGATTTATGCTCCAGATTAGGGAGGAGAGGAGGGATTTTATGCAAGTACTTAGCGTATTGGATCCGTGCAATGCCAGAATTTGTCTCCGGAGGAGCTTTGGAGATGCTTTCGGAGATGCTTTCGCTTTTTCTCCTCTCCGTTTGTGTGCGAAAGCAGGGAGCAAAATTGCATTAATTTTCCACCCTGACAAAATTCTGTCATCGCGATTACGTCGTATCTCAGTCAAAAGATTTTGCTCCTCGCTTTCATGCATTTGCAACCGTGGTTTGATGTACGTCACGAGCTCAGACGAAATGGCTGAATTCGGGAGTTGGAGGACGACGGGGAGGGAGGCCTCGGCCACGTCGGTGTCGAGTGTCCCGAAGGTGGAGCTGGACAAGTCCATGTGGTACTGGCTGCCCACTGGGACTAGTTATAGACGTACCGGGTGACACCACGGCTTCTTGTCCGACTTCTTTAAGAAGCTCAACGGGTCTCAAGAGGAAAGGTCACTTCAAGCTGAACCTGGGGAATCAAGCAAGACTGCACTGTAAATGCTATATTTTCATTTCTAACAAACACTTTTCTCAAAAAGTTCACGTTTAGTGGGTCTTAAAGACTGAATTTGTACCCTTATGTGTTTGTCAAATGTTCAGCTGGAAAAAAAACCAATCTAGGTTCATGTGCACGAAGATTTCCACGGCCGCCCACACGTTCAAAGACACTGTCAGCTCCGTCTTTCTGCCAACATCAGACATGCCATCAGGGTTGTTTTGGGCGTCTCATCCGTGAACATCCTGATGACTGCTTAGTTCCACCTAATAGGAGTACCAGATATATGGAATCTTTTGATGTTCAGCTAGTCTGACTGCTCCGGGTGGGTTTGGAGAATCCGGGAGGGCGGCTGTCCCGTCCTGACATTGACATTCAGCCCACTCGCAGTCAATGGATGTGACTGCTGTTGAACACCTTGGTCGTGATCCAGATCCTCATCCAGAATTCTCTTCTCTGTTCCAGAATCCCCGACGTCATTTTCCAGAAGAAGAAAAGACTCAAGCTAACCAAAAAATCGTCACGCAAGAAGAAAACGGCCAAAAATGCAAGAGAAACGAGCCAAATTCTCTTTCCTCGCGCTAAAATTCCGTACAAATAACTGGAAATTCCATCCAGAATTTCTCCTTCCTCATCCTTAATACTTTTTCTGATTGAGGGTCCGGAAATCCCCTTAGGGAGTGCAACAAGCAGATTGCTATTTCTACTCTACCAGACACTAAAAAAAAGGAGTCCTTGAGTGCCAACTTCAGCACCTGAACAGCGGGTGCAACGTTGCATGCTGTCATCAAGTACTTGTCTGGTAGAATCCATCTCCCCCCCCCTTCTCCAGAGGAAAGCAGCAGAACTTTCTTGACCTCACCAGAACTTTCTTTTTACAACTTATGGAAGAGGAGAGAAAAAAAAGTTCATTTGTTTTATACATCGAGGCATTATGCAATCAATTTTGGGCTGGTTTGGAGGTGTGCGCACCCTTCCCCACCTCTCAGGGGAGGGGTGTAGCAAAAAAATAAGGCTGGGGGGATTTTTTTTTGCTTGCACGAAATCCTATGATGACAAAGATTAGGAGCGAAATCTCTCGCCAAATCCGTTTCTGGATACTCAAACAAGATGGAGAAAGAAGAAGATTCTTACCCATTTAAGACTGTGTTAGGGACAACAAGAAACTTTTTTGGGGGGCTGAAAATTGGCTTGATGTGAGCTGAGAGCACCAGACTTCCTCCAGTCTTCACTAGCGTCCTCACACTCTTCATATATATATATTATAGAGAGAGAATATGTATTAAGTACAGAGTGTTCTATTACTCAGATGCAACCCAAGACCAGAGAATGCGTGGGTGTTTTCTCGAGGGCTCTCAATTACTTGACCACCGACGCGTCCCTGGTGCGCGTGGGCAACGAGGGGTCGACGGAGAGGGAAAAGCAGGAGCTTGAATGCATTTTCTGTTTTTACTGTACTGAATTTGGGGATGGTTCTTTATTGAAGAGAGATCAATTTCCCTAATGCTTCTTCCCGCACTCAACACGATCCCATTAAATCCAGAAGACGTCACGACTCCACTCAGAAAAAAAAAACCTTCCTCCTTCTATTTCGTGAGCGCGAGGAAAGAGAGGGAAAAGATGGGCCTTTGGGGGGGAATTTTGAGCCTGGCGACGACGACGTTGGCGTCGTTGGCGTCGCTGGCGTCGCTGGCGTCGTTGTCGTCGCTGCCACCTGTCAGATTCGACTAAAAGTCTCACCTCTGGGCTTAGATTTGTCCCCCCCCTCTGGGTTGAGACACTTAGCAAAACGTTCTTTTCCGTTCTGAAGAGAGAGAAGAAGAAGAAGTACTGGACTTCCCGGAAAAATTCTCTCTTGTTGGTGCAATTTCTTCTTCTATAAACTTAGATATGCTGTGATACACACTCGATTCTACTACTTTGGCTTACTCCAGTGTGCGGTCCATGGCTCTGCTAGCAATCCATGGCTTGGCTTTAGTATGACTTAAGAATGATGGAGCAAAAAGAAGGGAAAAGAAATGGGAAGGGAGTTGCTGCTGCTGCTGTTGCTGCTGCTGTGCCAAGAGGTCAGTTCGTAAAGAAACTTAGCTATTCCTACTATGATCCAAACTCTGATCCAAAGCTGTAAATAATAGATGATTAAGCTACTGTACTATGTTGATATTATGATGGCATTGATGTACACAACGGCACTCTGTTAATTGTTCGCAAAAAAAAACACTCACAGACAAGGACAAGTTTCACCCCCTATGCATTCCTGCTTGCTCGAGAGCGCAAAACATATGTGAAATACATGCAAAAATCATGTCTTCGGAATAAAATCTAGAACCTTGCAGTGGTTTTTCTTCCTACGCGTCGACGTTGACAATTTTGGGTCCAAAGATGCCAGCCTCCAAAAAAAAAAAAAAAAGAAATCTTTTTTTTTTTTGTCAAAGTCTGGTTTCTGGATTAGCGGTGATTGGCATGTGCGCGCGCACGGAGACTTTGTGCAAATCTCAATCAACGGGTTCGCAAAAAGGGGCTCCGTGTGGTGTCTCCGCACTGAATGCCGGATTCGCGAAAATGACGACACGATGACTCGGCAATATTTACCCTCATTCTCTCCTCCCGTGTGCGTGCGTATGAGAGATTGGGCGAAAAAATACGCGGACCGAAGGGATAAGAATGGCAATGAGAGGAGGTGGAGAAGACGGGATAATTAAAGCGACTCCGTCTCATTCCCGCTCCTCCGGGAGGGGAAGGTTTTGTGTGTGTGTGAACTCAGGGTTCCCCCCAGGGAGGGGAGGCGGTTCAGGGGTGCATGCCTGCCTGCCTGGGGGAGGGGTCGGGTCCAGGCTGTCACACCCACCATACTTTCCATGAGTAAAGGGTTAACTGTCCTCGCGTTGATTACCTTTCTTGGAGCTTTCTTTCTATCAAATTCTGGCCTCCAGTTGTTTATTTCTCATTTGTTTATTTGCAGCTTCTTTCTTCGAGAGCCTCTTGACCTTTGGCATGGACGTGGATAATTGAAATTGGAGGTCTCTGGACCACCTCGACCAGAACTTTCCTCGCTACTTTCCTGTCAGCATTTTATCCGCCCGATAAAGGTCTTTCTCACTGCTGTAAATTAATCACATTTCATACTGTAGCACGATAAAGTCTCCATAAAAAGTGCTCCTCTCGGGTCTGCCAAACCATTTTTCATCTCTCCACAAGCACGCACATATTCACTCACTCAGACACGCGCACAGGGGAGAGAGAGAGAGAGAGAGAGAGAGAGAGAGAGAGAGAGAGAGAACGCAATCACCGCTGAACTTTCTACACTCGCTTAAAAGTCTTTCCCCACATGAGGTCTGAAGTGCTGAGGGTCTCCGGGATGATCTGATCGAGTCGGGGGGAAACAGCTTCTTTTTGCCATTCAAGCACTGCTGTACAAGTCACTCGGTGATAGCTGGAAAGTCTGCAAACTTTCCTCGTCTGGCGCCTTCTTGGACAACTCACGGCTGCCAGATGGCAGCTTTCACCCCGGATCCATCAAGCGTCCATGGGAGTCAGGGATCTCAGGACGCTGGTGGCAAGCCGACAATCATGCGTGTTGCAGGAGAAGGACCATGTCGGGAGCGTCAAGGCTGTGGCCTCCAGGGAGCACCGCTGGAGGGCACAAAGATACTCTGGTGTCTGATAAGAGGCTCCACTGACTGACCACGAGGAGGGAGAGGCCCTTACTTGAGCTGCCCGCTGAGCTGGCCCGGGCCAAAGAGGCCCGGACCCATGCCGAGCTGTCTGTTCACCTGCTTTAAGTGTGCGTGACGTCGATTGGTCGGTGTAGAGTCACTCTACCACAGCGTGAGAAGGACATCAATAGGTCCATGAAGTGCTTTAGTGTCAACAAGTCAAAGCTTGCCTGGAAGGTGGTGTTGTTCGCTTTAAGATCTCGTCCAGGAGGCCTTGGACGACCAAATGCCACACTGGCAATGTGGTGCGTGAGGGCATCTCTACATTGATCACGGATCACAAACCCTTGTTCTCTGCATCGAGAAGGACACGTTGAAGTCCTCCTTGGCGCCCCACTGGCGTCAGAAATGCCCGTACAAGAGTGCCAAGCTGTTCTGTGCTTCAGTCGATTGTGGGCTCCTCAAGTGGACATTTAAAGGATGAGTCAGCTTGGGGGGATCTTTCTCATCAGCGTCAAAGCAGAAAAGATGCAAATTTTTGGCTGCCAAGGTCACTTTCATCGTCATGTATAAAGTATCTTTAACACGTTCAACTGCGGCAGGTCCGCTCAGAGGCTTTGCCAGAGTTGTTCCAAACATGTGGCTTTGCACGTTAGTGGTCGGTGGAGTGGAGCTACGCAGGTCTCACCCTGCATGGTCAAGGAAGACAACGTATTCGTGGGACTGATGAGGAAAGTCAAGAAGAAGACTCGAAGGAGGCCCAGCTTCTGCCTCTTGCCCAGCAACGGCATTGCTCAGACCGTTGCCCATGTCAGCAAAATTGATGGGAGTAAGTAGCAGGGCCTCAAGTACCTACCCACCAACCTACTCGACCTCCACGTCACGATCGTCGTGGCTCCAGTGGTGAGTGACCTTGCAGAGACAAGTTCTTCCTGGCGACAAAGACTGACGCGGTGGAAGACTTGGACAGCCTGATCTAATCTCTGGCGAGCTGAAGCAAGGAGAGGCCGACCAGTGGACCAGCCCAGTGTCTACGAGAGACTTCACAGTGACCTTGGCAGCGATGGAGTCCAATGCAAATGCTCGTCTGCCAGGTCAAGAAGAAGATTGCCCCTGTCACTCTCTGCATTCTGTCGGTCTGAGTGGCCTGAATTTATCAAAATCAATGTCTTCAGCCAGCTTCCCCTTTAGGAACTCATGGGCGGTAACCATCTCATTCAGATTCAGTACAGGAAAGTCATCTTTCAACCCCGGGGGCAGCAAGAAGTTTTGAAGAGCAAAATTCCCTCAGACGCAGCGAGTACTGGTACAAGGTATAGGCCAGTCATTGACGGCAAGGAAAAAGGACCAGGACAGTGCTCAGCCTCCACTGGCTGCTGCACTGCACTGGCTGCTGCACTGCACTGCCTGCTCCAGTTGTGTGGCGGAGAAGCTTTTCCTCCTCGCCAGGACCAAGTGCACCAGCACACTGGACAGTGCTACACTCAAATGCTGTTTACGCCTGAAACTTTGTTGCAACATTCAGATCTGCAGTGCAATCATAGTCAGGTCCAAATGTGGCACTTCCTCAACTCTGTTCTGGCATCTCTGAGTTAGCCTTTCAATAACCACGGGTCCTCGACGCACCAGATGTCGGGCTCCCCCTACGTCAGCACGACTCAACCCATGGAGCTCCTGTTGCTGCTGCTCCTGTTGTACAAAGCAATCTATGACACATTAACTTGTGCGCGCTTGTAGAATATTCCATGAACTGATAGAGAGGTGTTTTGTATCCTACAGGGTTCACAGTACATACGAGAGCGAAAGGAGGAGGAGGGGGGGAGTTAATCCATACGTACACACAAGTACCGCATCCCCCTCTCTCCCTCCCCCAGCCTAATTTCTGAACACCACCCTCTCCTCAGGGCCGAGTTGGTCTCGAGAAGCGCCCGACTGGCCTCAATTTGCGGGGAAAAAGGCTCCTACGGATGATTCCGCGTTTAAAGATTCATCTCTCTGATTGATTTCGTGAGAGCGAGAGCGAAAAGCACGCGCGCGCACACGCGGAGAGCCAGAGAGCGAGAGAGAGCGAGCCCTAAAACCATGAGAAGACAGAAAAAGGAACCATTTGGTGAACTGAAAGATTTATCATGATCCTTGGTCTGCTGTCTTTTCTTCTTCTACGTAGTCGGGCACGCGCGCACGCACGCGGAGAGAGAGAGAGAGACGTGATTTTTTGCCCCTCATTTCTTTCCTTTTTATTTCCTCATCATCAGATTTTGGGGGGATAAATGAAAGGAATATCTTCTTCTTCTTCTTCTGCGTCTTCTTTGAAGTTCTCTACTCATTCACTCTCCTGGAATTGGGCTCTGGAGGCAAAACCTGGATTGGCACAACATGAGCGTCACTAATCCGGGGAATTTTGTGCCACATACGACGAAGAAAAACTTTGTTGAGACTTTTCTTTCTGCTATGGGACCCGGAGGGGGTCAGGGTGGGTTGAGTTCGGTGCATAACATTTGTACCTGCCACAGTGAATCGAGCGAGAATCCATCCTTGATCTTTTCAATGCACAGCCCGATCTCAGGACTGCGGACGATCTCCCTGTCGTGGGACTCGATGCCGCCGAGATCGGCCAAGTACGCGGCGAAGACATCGTTCGAGTCCGGGTGAGAGTCGTCGATCTCGTCCACGTCGTCCGAGGCTTCGGCGGCAGCGGCAGCGCTGAGCATCGAGGCCTCCTCGTGCGTCGGCGAGGAGTAACGTGTCTGTCAAAATGAAACAAAAAATGCAAAAGTTGCATGGGGATTCTCCTAGCTTATTCACAATGACCTCTTCCTCATTGCTGTAATCCACCCCGAAGATGGGCTTGTTGGAATAAGTCCTGTGCAATGACTGGATCTCCTTGAAGACTTCCTTCATCTTCTCGATGGGATCGATTCGGAACCCCAGGACGTAGGCGCCGCTCAGCTCGCTGCTCTCCAGCACCAGCGCCGTTCCGAACTTGGACTCACGCAGGCGGACCTGACGAACAAAGCCATGGTAAAGCAGCTCCTGCTTCGTGGAAAGACACTCACGGACGCGATCTGGAGGTAGGGGATGGAGATGTTGAAGAGCTCGTTCATGTTGGCATACCAGACGACGCGCACGTTCGTGATGATGGCTGTGCCAAGATTGCCCTAGGGAGAATGCAATGAGGACGTGCGTGCGAAGTATAACTGCGACAATGACCCTGCTCACCTGGTCACTGGACAGGTTCCACACGCCGTGGACCGTGTTGACGATGCTCTCCTGAGGCAGCACCTTCAACTGCAACAGCCAAGTATTGAATCTTTTCAACGGTCTCGATCAAACTTGTCTTGTGCACCTGCTTATCACTCAAGATCGCGCCCCTCAGCTTCAGCTCGCGGTACGTCTTGGACGAGGTGTAGGCCCTGGACAAGCCACTCACATAATTATAACAATTAATCATCATCACAGAACTATGTCATTACTTGTAGACGCCGATGACGGAGGTGAAGAGTCTGGGGTTGCCAGGGACCAAGTTGGTGAAGATGAACTCGAACCTAGTGAAGTCATTGGTTATAATTAAAAGAAAGAAACATAGAAAATTTCTGCTGCCTACCTGGTACTGTTGCACTTTGTGAGGATGTACAGGGCCTCTGTGACACCGCGCAGCTTCGAGTTCACGGTCTTGGACGTGATGTTTAGCACGCAGTTGTAGCCAATAGCTAGTGGAGGATGAAAGGCAAGGATAATGGAGGTTTCGTGATTGCGCGGCTACTTCTTTTAGTCTGGACCTCATTCTTTGATAGGCAGTGCAGAACAAAATTTCCCCTTAAGTCAAAGAAGCCGCCTAAATCAAATTGGAGTTGTAAGTTTATTCAAATTCTTGCAGTATCAACGCTGTCTTTATTTAGCGTGGGTGTTGGGCCCCCTTAAGTGCGTGGGGGTCGCAGGGGCAGATTACCCCCAGTGTTGGAAAGTGCTGCAGATTCGAGGAGGAAGAAGCTCCCCCCGGTCTCCCCTTCAACCGGGGTCGACCCCCCCCCCTTTTTATTTTTTTTTGCAAATTCTCACTGAAAAAGCTGGCAAACAACATTACCTTTATTTTCTGGTGAATTGAACTCCATCTTGTCAATGATTAATTTCTTGGGCGATATCCACGCTCGACATGAAAAACCCATTGGACATGAAATTCCCAACATTCCTCCAACTCTGCTAGTAAAACTTTCAGCAGTTGGACACGAGGAAACACCCATGAGGATCTCACAGCCCTTTCTTTGGGACACAGTCTGCATATGGAATTCACCATTTTCTTGCTTTTGGTCCTCTAAGCACTGGATGGCGCCAGATTTGGCATGGAGCTGTCTTTTTACCCTGGTAAGGCTCTGGGAGGGGTCAAATCTGATCTCAGAGGTCACTTGAGGTCACACATTGAGGTCAAAATGTAAAGTTTTTCAGCAGAAGCGGGCCTCGAAATGAAAAAGTTCAAAAAAGCAAAGTTCCTCAGCAACCCTTTAAGTAAGGGGGAGTGGATGAGGTCAGATCTGGCCTCATATAAGATTGCAAAATGAAGTTTATATGTATATATATGCAGTATATGCCTCAATTTGCCTCGCCTCACTTACACAGACTGACTCTAGGCATGCTGGTGGAGTGCCAAAGCACTCTGAGGTTGGTGACCAAGAGCCTCCCGCGGTCGCCAGCATTGCCCTTGGTGTCCTCGATGGAGGCCAACGTGTCGATCAGCACCTCGCCAGGCCGCATCTTCATTTGCCTGCGATAGAGTCAACAGTGAGAAGTCCAACGTGAAAAGTCTGCATTCCGGCATCCAGATCGAAGCTTCACATCAGACCAAACTCCACTCAAAAGGCAAGACGCAAACATGAGAGAAATCTCGCAGTCCTCGGACTTACGACACGAGGATGTCGAATCTGACCTCCCGGTGCTGCCAAATGGTGTCCACGGCGGCCTTGTAACGCGTCTGGAAGCCGTTGCCGCCGGCACCAGACATGGCTTCTTATGAGAGGCTGCAAGCAACTTAGCAACGTTTGCGGTTTCTCGCTTACTTTGCGTCAAGGTCGAATCTGACGTCTCTGTCTTGCCAGTACTCGATGACGCTCCTGTTGTTGCTCCGCTTCTTCCTGTAGCCGTCCTCCTGGTTGCTCATGGTCACGAATATTCGATAGTGAACCGACTTTATCGATTGTCGAGAGTTTCGGCCAGGTATTGTGATGTTGGTTGTGGCTTTCTCCCCCTGTACGTACAGGGCGACACGCATAAGCGACCTTCCAGGAGCACCTTCAATACACTACAGTGTCGTTCTCATCCAGTATTCAACGTGAGAGCCCAAATGATTTTGAGAAATAGCATAAATGCATCATACGTTTATAAAGGAGGGGCTTCTCGCAGCGAATCCATCTCTCTAGACAGGCTTTGCAGGCTGCGATCATGTACAAGTGTCAGAAGCTCACGTAAGTCACCTTGTTGGTCTTCAGGCAGTCCCTACCCTTGCTTGACCAGGTCCATGAGCTCATTTAGGAATACCTAAACATGATCAGAAGACCAGAGAAGACACGAGGCCTGTTGTACATGAACGCATGTACAACAGCGACAATAGGTTTTTATTTCAGGTCAAGAACATATTTAGCACTTGAAGGTTTTACGTCCAGCACCGCAGCTGTGACTTCTCGTTGCGCCCGCGACTCGAGTCCAGTAGGAGGACTCGGGCACGGGAGGCTGCCCAGCATTCCAGACTGGTTCACTATTCTGCACCTGTTCAGGTATCCTGGTCTTCATACCCAGGAAGGTCGATGAGTGCTTCCAGTTCACGCCTTTTGCATCCAAGGATGAGAAGACAGTGTGATTTGTGATTGAGATTGTAAAGTGTGAGTGTGAGTGACTGTTATTGGACTCTCTTTATTCCACTTCCTGAAATCTGCTCATGTCCAGTAAACGCACAGAAAATTGAACCTACTCAACTACAGGGTGTCTGTCTGTCTGTCTCATTACCCTACAGGGGCAGTTTGTGCTCCTCCGGCGCTGGATGGTATTTCAGCTCGAACCAGTACCCGCACTCGCAGCGCTTTGGCTTTCCCTCGTACAGCCACATCCAGTTGATGTGCGTGTCGCCCTCGTTGCAGATGCAACCGATGCACCTGAAGCTGTCGAGCGAGTTTACGACGTTGGGCTCCTGGCGCGTGCCCTGGCCGCGCTTGCTAGCCTTCATGAAGAACGGATCGTATGAGCCACTCTGAGCCTGTGGGACGAGAACGAATTTCAACACTAGAAGTTTTCTAGATTGTATCTGCCTGGTCAGGGTACTTGTGACTTGAAAGAGCATCTGGCAAAAACCTTCACACTTGAGTAGTACAATATTTTTGAGTATAAAAGGTTGAGGTTAACATAAGGAAAAGACTCCAGTTTTCAATGTGTCTTGGCAGCAGTGACCCCAGTAATGGACACAGAGCAAGCACAAAGTCTTAATATAAAGAAAGGATCTAGATAGTACTTGTGCAAGAAGCACAAGTAATTGTAAGTAAGCATCATTTCTGCAGTCTTGACTTTCTGTGCTTGCACTAAAGACACAGCAGGAAGCTGAAGCAACGCGCTGAAGACGCCGCTTTTCAAGCATCCTCGTGACATTCTGTTCTCACCTTCAGCAACTCGTACTTCTCCAAGCCGGTGGCGTGATCGATGGGGTCGTTCATAACTGGAACAAGAAACATTTGAAACAATCAGAAATCAAAGAGGCAGTCACAATCGTCTTCTTACCCCAGTTCTTTGCGGCGGCGGCGGATGTGAAGACGTGGCGCGTCCTGGCGGCCGCATTGACAGTCGTGTTGACCGCCACCGCCTTGGGGATGCTGCGGACCAAGTTGGAGGCCATTTCCGACGAGAGATTCTACTCGCAATCCGAACAATCAATGGCTGCTTCTGCTGTCCTGTCTTTTGCTCAGCTCACGTCAGCTGCCTCGCACTCGGGCTGTTGTCAGCTCGACAAGCGAGCTCAAAAGTATAAAAAGGGGATTCCTGACGAGCCAGTCGAAAATCGACTCATTGTTCCATCCCTACACTACAGCGTTAGATGCTGCACTTCTTGCGTCGCGAGCCACGATGGGCTAAGGCTTCCACCTTAACCACGTCCAACCACAGCGCACCGGTGAACGCCGTCGCGTCGCACTCCTCGTACTGCACCACTCGGTCTCAAGTCCTGAAGGTCAAGTGGTACAAAACGAACGAGGAATTCGTACAATATGTTGTCAATTGTTCATGCTGTGTTCTTTACCTCACGTTTTCTTAAACGTAGTCATATTTACTATAGGAGGTCCTTTTTTTAACACGAAAAAACAACCCCAAAATGGACGTTTCTGACCAGAAATTTTAAGTCTGGATGGCGATTCTTTCGACGGAGTCATGAACCAGACCTAAGTAGTCTAACCTAGGTAATACAACCTAACTAAGCAACCTAAGTAACCCAACGCTTGAAGGTTGCTGTCTGGTCTTTCCCAATGAATGTTACTTTAGTAAGGTCTGTCTTGTCGTGCTTAGGAGATTTTGACCTCTTGCGAGTTTCTCGGCCCTCGGCTGTCACCAAGACCGACTACAAGCTTGGACTTAGCACAGCTTTTGTTCGGAGGAACTCGTCGGTTTTTTGTCCCCTCCATGAGCGAGATTCGCGCAACCTCTCCCTCCCAGAGCTTGGTGAGGGCCACACCCAGTGGTGCCATCTCTTGTCCAAGAAGTTTACCCATGAGTGAAAGACAGAAACTTGAGCGAGATGTGTCTTTGTGCTCCACATGGTCGTTGGATGATGAGTGGATCTCGCACTTTGACCACCTCTGCTCTGCAGCACTTTTGGGGCAGATCACATTTTCGGCGTCCAAAAGTGCTCGCTTGGTTGAAATGGGGTCAAAGCCAACTTGCGCTTCCCCTGGACCAATGGGAGTGGAAATTATATCCGAGAATTACGAGTACCGCATGAGGGGGGAGGAGGAGAGGAGAGAGAAAAAAGAGCAGCTGCTCCACCAGGCCATGAATTGGGGCTTGGTTTGAGATCCACCAGCTGGAGAATATGACTGGATCCGTTCTCTCTCTCCTCCCTTCCTCTCTCCCTCTTTGTGTGTGTGTGTGTGTGTGTGTGTGAGTGCAAGCACGCCCCTAAAATGGGCGGCCACTTACCCATATTTACTATTTTGGGTAGGCCAGGGCTAATGAGCTTTCGCTTACTTGCCCAATTCAAGCTACCAATATCATTGAGTGATTTGGGGGAAGCGGGGGGATGAGAATCTGCTCCAATTCTATGGACTCTTTGTTGTTGGAGAGCTTTTTGCGTGCACGCGCGCGCTCTGGCGCTCTCATGCAGAGAGAAGAGGGGTAATTTGCGTCAAGGTAGCGGCTGCAGCAGCAGCAGCAGCAACAACAACAGCAGCAGCAGCAGTTGCCTCCTGGACGTCGTCGAGGTTACAACGGTGGAGGAGATGTATACTTGGGCCCAATAAAGCAATGTTTCTTTCGTCCTCTTCTGGCGTTGAGCGGCCTCCGGCCTTTGGCCTGCTCTACAAGGACAGGTGGGGCAAGCACATCACCAGTTGCAGACTGATGAGAGCACAACCAACACCGGTAGTATAAACCTAAGGCTGTAGGAAACAAGTGATTCTCTTTGCTTACAGCGCTCGACCGGTGTACTTGAGAGAATTGGCCGCAGTCGCCGCCAGCTGTCAAAAAGAACCGCCGCCGCGGCCATCCGAGCGGCCGCCGGAGCGGCCGCCGAAAAGGCCTCACCTTCGCGGCCAAACTCGCAGCGGTTCCGGTTCTGCCTCCTCTAGTTCGTCGTCGCCGTCTTCCTCAAGAGTGACGACGCCAACAAGACCAAAGTTTCCATCACCGCCGGGTAGTCCAAAGATGGTGAAGCCGCCGTCGCCCGACGCAAGAGAGCTGCCGCCTGCACCGCCACCGCCACCTCCGCCAGCGTTGTCTTTGTCATCACCGTCTGCTCCATCTTCGGATACGTCTCCGACGTCCTCATCGCAAAGTAGTCTGTTTGAAATGGTGAAAATGGCTCTCCCCGCAGATTCACCAGTCATGCCCAAGAGGGACTCGCCGGCTATGATAGCCGCCAAGGGTAAGTTCAAGAATGGTGAGGTCTTGACCTTTGCATATCTATTTGAATGTTTTTGCCATGTGCGCAGCAGCTCCAGGCTGGGAAAAGTTCCTGAGGGTGAAGACGTCGACGTCCAAGTTGACCACAGATGAACAGACAAAGTTGACCTCTCCCCCAAGGCCTCCTCCCAAACCACGAAAACCTGCTCCTCTGCGAGGAGAACAGAAGCAACAAGAACAAAGTTGTCACGCTCATAGCAACAGTGACAGCAGTCTGAGCTCCCTGAGCGGCGGTCGCTCGTCCACGAAGTCCCCCGTCTCGACGGTGTCCACGGTTTCCTCCGGAAGCTCCACATCCAGCAGGACCTCCATGAGATCAGCCTCAACTGTCAGCCACTGCACAATAGCACTGGACGAGGAAGAAGAGGAATGCAAGGAGGATGACCCTGAGAGAGCAGTTGTGGATGCCCTGTCAAGGCTGGACAAGCCACGGCCAGAGGAGGAGAAGCTGCTGGAGCTCTTTGGTATACAGATAAATAAACCTGTGGTCGTCCACGTGCTTGATTGCGCCCACCTTCCAGACAACCTCGCCATAAAGATGCCCTCTGACTACTTGGACGACTTCTTTGACTTCGGCCAAGACAAGCTAGAGGAGAACGGCAAAATGTAAGTAGAACAGACTTTATTTACATACCAATGTCCAGGGTTCAACAAACTTTGGACTCGTTGGAGAGTCTCTTATCAGCACTGTAATTCCAATGGCCTGATGAAGCTTTCAAAGTTGCCAACTGCCTAATTGAGAGCTCTTTAGATAAGGCCCAGAATGCGTGTGTGGTAGCAGAATACAGAGCTTTTGGCATTGATCATTGGCACAAATCTAGCTGGAGAGAGAGAGAGAGACAGTAAAGCCTCACCTTACACAGCATCTTTCCTACATACCTGAGTAGGTTTTTTCTTTTCCGCTCCCTCTTCTTCTTCTTCTTCTTCATTTTTTGCGCCATCCCAAGAAGAGATAAACGCCCATTTTACAAACTGGTCTGGAGAAGCAAAAGTCTTGCAATGACGAAAACTGATTAAAACATATGACACACGAGATTTTCACATTCAGTTTACTTGAGAATGCATGCACGAGATTTTGGGGTGAGGCAGGGCTGAATTCAGCCCTGGGACAAAGCCTTTTGTTGCGTGCAGACCTCACCAAACAAGTTTTTCTTGCCGATTTTAATCCGTCGACCCCATAAAAAAGGTAGAAGAAAACTCTTTTACTCTGGAGAGAGAGGAAAAAAGGGTTGCTCAAGCTATGGATGAGACCCCAACATTGTACATTTTTTATCCACGCAGGCTGAAGGGATCCTCTGTGACAAAGAGCAGCTTCCAGACGCCCAAAGACGAGGAGATCAGGCCTACAAGGGTGAGTGTGGAGGAGGAAGAGGAAGAAGGTGCTTGGGCTTCACATACATTTTTTTGTTGTTCTGCTCTCACCCAGACACTTCTGTCTCGTCAACTCGAGCACAAGTTGGAGTCTCTTCGCCTCAAGCTCGCCCGCATCAAGGAGGCGTCCAAGCACAATGAGGACAACGGCAGAAAGGTGGCCATCGTCGTCAGGAGGAGCGCCAGGCCCAACGAGTTCGACAAGTACAAGTGAGTGAGGAGTTGACATTTTGCAAACTTCCCAGCTCAACTTCTTCATATTTGTGTTCAGGCTTCACGTGGAGGAGACGGACAAAATCGCGAGTCTGGCCAGCGGCTTGGCCTCCAGGCTTGCACGAGTGGAGAACGCGCTGGCGGCGGCGAACACCAAGGAGCTGAAGGTACAGACGTTGGAGGTGGAAATCTCTCTAGAAGTGTAGCATCCTTCCGTCCAGATCTGGCTAGCTGATAAATCTGGCATGATATGAATATCAGTTGCGATAGTGTCAGACACGTTCAAGATTTCGCCGGAAACCGACAATGGCTCAATACAACGCAGCCTGAGGGAATAATAACAACACACAGACAGTTTAGGCTTCAGGCTATGAAGTTATCTTTTTAAAAATGCAATTTACACTTGAAGCTCTAAACACTCTTAAGAGTGTTCAACCCTAAGTGCATTTTATATGACGTGTGCACACACATCTGTACGTGTTCCAAACCCTAGCACTGATTCCTCTTCTAGGTGCAACTGACTGCTAAGAGAGACAAGCTGTGTGATCAGCTTATGGAGGCCCGCGACCTGAAGACCAATATTGACCGCCGCTCCTCCAATATCGCCCACATGCTCAGCGGGTACCTGGGTGAAGAGACCTTCAAAAGGTATCAGATGTTCCTGAGGACTAAGACCAGGTTGATCGTGGAGTCCAGAGACCTCCAGGAGAGGATCGCTCTGGATGAAGAGAAGCTGACAGCCATCAAGGAAACTGCATAGTGACATAAAGATATCCAGGCTGTGACACCTATGATGTTTTGTGTACAATTCGGTCAGCAATTCAACGTAGTATTGTTATGTCAGACCCTAGTCTTGGGGCGCCCCCCCCCCGGGGGGGGGGGGGGGGGGTGGGGGGGGGGGGGCCGGGGGGGGTCGGGCCTCCCCGCAGATCCAGCTGATCCCGAAGCCGATCGTCGCAGATCGATGAGGACGGCTGGAGGCGACCCGTCCGGACGGGCGGGAGGGG
>JAAUXU010068689.1_pt1 | contig 16520 bp, 13 predicted proteins | sample 7278151 | NCBI WGS metagenome assembly JAAUXU01 (sample SAMN14350113, study PRJNA611818) | marine sediment metagenome | isolation source: surface marine sediment (1.8m) | place: French Polynesia: Moorea | collected 2018-08 | reverse complement strand
GCAGCCCTGACAATGAAGCTCTGTACTCAACATTGTGTCTGAGTATCATATCTATGTGTTCCACATCAAAATTCCATCTCAAAATGTCCCAGTGTAGCGCATGAGGTGTAGGAGGAGAGGAGACAGAAAGGCTGCGGCATACGATTCTAGTAAGTTTCTTAAACTCGACCACAAATAATCTGATTTTTCCAGGATACAGAAACCATCAAATGTCAAGGATCAGAGGAGCACTTGGAGCTCATACAGAAACACTAATACTCTCAAGATCATGGTAGGCTGCACTCCAAGAGTGTTGTTTCATACTTGTCTCCTGCAAGGTGGTTCAGCCAGCGATCGACAAATTATTGAGAACTCTGAGCTGCTTGATGGGCGATTCAGTGCTGGTGATGCCATCATGGCCGATCGTGGCATCCTCGTCCAAGATCTTTTTGCAAGCCAAGATGTCAAAGTGAACACAGCAACTACAATGCGAGACAAGAACCAATTGCCTGCTAAAACTGTCATTCATGACCACCACATTGCCTCCAAGAGAATGCATGTCAAGAGGATCATTGGTTTAGCCAAAACCTACAAAATCCTTCAAGGAGAACTTGATCATGCAAAGACCCCATTGGGTGGACGCATTCTGCACATTTGTTTCATTTTGCCCAACTTCAGAAGGAACACTGTGCCTAGATTCTGCTAATAAGTGTGCAAATATATTTCAACTCAAACTTTAAGCATATATTCCCACAGTTGCCTAACGTATTGCCATGTGTCACTTCGTCATGGCATTTTTCGCCACTACCACTTTCACCATGACCAATGCTGCCATGTACAACTCGCCATAATCCCTTCTGGCCATTGTGAAGTATTGCCATATCCCCTTTTGGCCATTGTGTGAGGTCTCAGCTTGCCACCACCTCTACTGTCATGTACATTACACTGCCACAAGTGTCATAATGCAGAACAGTGATATAAAGCATATAATTAGCTCTAAAAAGATGTACAAGAAACACTTTAACTAAATCAGAGTGACTATATACTCTAATAAATAATAACTTCAGAGGGTAATATAATGTGACTTTGCAATCTTCCCTCGCTTCTTCTTCAATGGGAAGGGGATCATTTGTCTTGCTTCAAGGCCAGACTGGATGTGGGATTGCATGCCATAAAATTGGAGGCAGCTGGGATCTTGGTTGAGCAGAAATGATGTGGCAAATGCTAAGGCTAATAGGGCATCATCTTTGTTGTACTGATGTTGTTCCACTGGCAACACTTCCACAGCAACATTGCCATACAAAGAGCGCAACTGAGCAGTGGATTCTTCACTCAATGAGTCTTCTGGAGCTGTACTATCAGCTATTTGCACTTGGCTTCCCACCTGCCTGGATGTGTACCAGTGCTTTTTCATTCTATCATGTGAAGTTGCACAGCATCACTGGACTCTGGCACAACATCCACAACCACTGTACTTCGGAGCCCACTGGCATTGGGGAAGGTGTTCTTCACAACCTTCAAAATTGAATTCATCATTGTCTCGTCAATGTGGTCAATGCTAGACTCCAGAATGGCCTCATGATGACAAGTCAGACCTAAAGAAGGATCAGCAGTGATGATGTTTTCTTCAGGATGAACTTTTCTTCATTCACAGATGACATACAATCAGGTATGGAGGTCTTGACAAGATCCTAAAGACTGCATGGGGCTGCCTCTTGAACCTTACGCTGACTCCTTGAAATAAGGCAAAGGAGTGACCTTGTTTTAGGAGTACAGCCGTACAGACATTCTTCATCAGCTCTTGCTTTCAAATGCTGTGCTATTTCTGATGGCAGTGCATTGGGAAGGGCTGCAGCCTCCTTCACAGCCTCATGGAGAAGTTCTTCAGCTTTCACCCTGCCCCAGTCAGGTGTGTGGGAGTGCTTCCCAACTCTGATGACACAGTCTTCTTTCTCCATGATACAGATGGTTGCTCCACATTTCCCTCGCTGTATGCACCTCCATGATGATGCTCCAGGGGTACCAGATAGCTTATTTTGGAAGGTGTATGGATATCCCTCATAAAGAAGCCGGTGGCCTCCCCTTTTTACACACACAAATTGGAGTGGCATTTTAACTCGGCACTACTGTGAGCTCTCCCCTTGTCCAATTGAAGATGAAGGTAATGGCTTGGCGGCTCACACGAAGTCTCATGAAGAAGACGGCGCCTGTTCCACTGAGGTTAGGTTAGGTTAGGTCAGCGGCGGCTCACACAAAGTCTCACGAAGAAGGCTGCAGCTCGGCAGCTCACATGAAGTCTACACACGAAGTCTCATGAAGAAGTCAGCAGCCACTGCTGTGAGCTCTCCCCTTGTCTAATTGAAGATGTACGCACATAGGTGAGCTCTCCCCTTGTCTGATCGAAGACGTAACTCTCTCCTTGTTGAATCGCCTGCTACATTGCTACCCAGCAGGACTGATAATGGCAACGAGTCATACAGTGCTTGGTGTAAATAATGTCGCTTGGTGCATATCGATGCAATACTCTTAGTGAGATAATTGTAAGGTTGACTTTTGCTGTGGAATGTGAGACTGACAATATGGGACATGAGATCCTGCAGTTTCATCAAGTGTTGACAGTTGAGGCACCAGAGCACTTACAATGTCATTAGTTGATACGAGCCTCGTGCCGGATGCAACCGAATTTTGATGCTTTTGACCATCAAATGAAAGTGAAAGCACCTGAAATTTTCTGGGAGCCTCCTGCCCCCAAGGCCCCCCATCTTGGGGGGGTTTGCCCCCCAAACCCCTCAGTGTGGCACCCAAAAAACACATTGTAGCACTAAATAAGCTAGAAAGGTTCAGAGACCTCACTCTACATTCACTGTTCTTGTTCACTGCTGAGAATGTGTGCCATTACTGCTCCTTTCTGCGCCAGCATCTGGAGAGAATAATTGAAAATGACAGCAGCTACATTGAAGGCCGCCGATACAACTGTTAAATTTGTTTTTGTTTGTCTGTCCTGAATAAAGTTTTTGTCTTTCCCGCTGAATACTTGCTAGTCGCCCAACTGGCCCTTTCAGCCAGGGATCTCTCAACCTTTCTTGGCCTAGCTTATTTAGTGCTACGATGTGTTTCTTGTGAGATGTGTTTTTCCGAGCTTTTTTCTCAAAGCTCAAACAATTTTCAAGCCATTTTCAAGCTCTTTAAGCCCCAGAAATCAAGCTTTTTCTGATATTTTCAAACTTCTTCTATTTTTCTCTCCTTTGCATGCATTATATTGGTGATGTTGCCAATAAATATAGCTAGAATAAAAACAGTTTTTCAACAATCTGACTTGTCACACAAGCACTGACTTGTCCACAATTCAAGGAACTCGGGTGCTTTGTCCTTGCACTCATTCTCACCAAGGCTTGGTTCTCGCACTCCAACAGGCACATTCTGCAGATGGACAACATGGAGGAGGAGGCAATTAACCAAGAGCCACTTTTTTTCCATCTGCCAAGCCCTTCTGGGCTCTTTGACAATGAGGACTCAATCATCATTGAAATGGAGAGCACTGGAGACAGTAGCAGTGGTGCAACTGAGCATGAGCACAATAAAAAAAGAGGATGACAGCAGAAGCCTGCAGTCTACCTTTGCCAAAAGATCCAAGTGCAAGTCATCAAATGTATGAGATGTATTTACAGAAAGCAGCAGCACTATGGCCACCTTCATCATCTGCCACCGCACTCTCAAGACCACCAGCAGCCAGACCTCTTCCTTGAAGCACTACCTGGAAATGAAGCATCCTGACGTCCATCTGAAGAAAGGGACAGAAGTGATGAAGATGATCACCATCTCCAAGATGTTTGGTAGAGTATAGCCCCACCTGGTGGCCTCCCCAACCAGGACAAAGCTGAGCAGGGCTGTGGCCACCATGATTGCCCTTGACTTTCAGCCAATGAGTATTGTCGAGGATGCTGGGTTCAGGCAGCTGGTCAAGGCACTGGATCCAAAATGTGTCCTTCCCACCTGCCACACCTTGACCAAGGAGATCTTGCCCCAGTTGCTCAGTGAGAAGGTGGAGTCTCTGAAGACAAAGCTGAGACAGACCAAGGATGTCTCCCTGATGACAGATGCCTGGACATCAACCAACAACACACCTTACTTGGTCATTACAGCTCACTTCTTTTGTGAGAACTCTTCAGACAAGAACATCTCCCTTGCATCCAGCATCCTGACCTGTTCAAAGATCAAGGAGTCATGCACAGGAGAATATCTGAAAGAGGAACTGATCTCTGCCTGTGACAAGTTCCTTATCCAGGAGAAGCTTGTTGCCTGCGTCACTGATGGTGGTCAGAACATGATAAAAGCTGTGAAGGAGATGAAAGGAGGTCACCACATCTCATGCTTCAATCATTTGCTCAACCTCTGTGTGCAGCATGCAACAGACAACACCCCAGGCTTCAAGTCCTTGAAGGAGAAGGTGAACAGCTTTGTGACAAAGACGAGGCAGAGCACAACAGCCAAGAGGGCATTTGAAGAGTGCTAGGTCACAGCTGGGTTCAACATGCCAAAGCCTTTGGTGCAAGATGTGTGTACATGTTGGAACTCGACCATGCTCATGTTCCAGTGCTTCAAGGATCTAAAGGCTGCTGTCATTTTCTGTATGGCCAGTGAGAACTTCGAGGTAGAGGTTTCCAGACAGGAATAGGATGCAATCACTGAGATCATCACAGTCCTCAAGCCTTTCTATGAGGTCACTGTTGAAATAAGTGGTGAGAAGTATGTCACATCATCCAACTGCATCCCTATGAGAAAACTGCTCCTGCATGCAGCAATGACTTTAGAGACAGAGCTGTTGCATTCCAACCCAGGTGGCATGGGATTTTAGCTGATCACAAAGATGCCAGTGGAACTCAACAAACATTTCAGCCACATTGAAGAGGTGGAGGCACTTTACCTTGCCACCCTTTTGGATCCCCATTTCAAGAGACTGGGCTTCAAGAATGATGAAAAAGCCCAGACAGCCATTGACCAATGCAAAAAGAAGGCCTTTGACCTCACCAACCAAGCTGAGGATAAAATGGTCGAGACAGCCCAAGCTACTGTGGCAGTGTCTGGACAACATTTGACATGGAGGTCGAGAGGAAAAACAAGAAAACCAAGAATGGCATGACATTGGCTGTGGTTGCAGAGCTTGCTGCCTATCTGGAAGGAAGCAATAGCAGCAGATCTTTCAGTCCGATACTCTGGTGGAATCAGCAGAAGGACACGTTCCCAACATTGTTTAAGCTTGCCAGGAGGTACCTGTCTGTCCCTGGAAGCAGCGTTCCTTCTGAGAAGGTTTTCTCAGCAGCAGGGAACATCATAACAAACAAGCGTGCATCACCAAATGACGAGACAACATCTATGCTCATCTTCCTTAATGCCAACTTGTAAAAGCTGCTTGATGTAAATACATGCATTACGTGTAAATACCTGCAGTAGCCTTCTCCCTCATCTTCAAGCTTTTTTCAAGCTTTTCAGCCTTAGAGATCAAGCTTTTTTCAAGCTTTTCAGCCTTAGAGATCAAGCTTTTTTCAAGCTTTTCAGCCTTAGAGATCAAACTTTTTTCGAGCTTTTTTCCAAGCTTGACCAATTTTGGGCTGAGCTCGAACTCAGCTCGGCTCGAAAAATTCTGAGCTCGATCCAACCCTACTAACTACTAGTGCCCTCTTGCGCCACAGCGGCCAAACTACAAACTATCGAACACGCTTCATTGATGAAGCAAATGCAGTAGGTGCAATGATGTGGCTTTTACGACAATGAACAACATTTATTTTTTTGCAAAACAGTGAACGATGCCTATGTATTTCTTCCCTGCAAAGTAGGTCTTTATTGATCTGAGAAAGGCTTGATGGACCTTGGGTCAGCTTCACCTCTGGAAATCAAACTTGCCCTTGTGCTGTCAAGCCTATTAAGGGGCAATTGAGAAACCTCACAGGTAGGGAAATTTCTTGTTCGAGACAAGGTTATGCGAATATCACCCGTTCACACAGGCATTTGTCACAGCACAATCCCTACCCCTACAATTCATATGTGAAGTCACTTCTGCCAAAACTGCCTGCCAACCCAGCTCTGTTTAGCCCAAGGCAACTCATATAGTCCAAAATAGCGAGCAGACGGAGTAATACCGATTACTCAACTCCCTGCTCTGGAGCCCAGCCTGTCTAGTCCGCCCAGCCTTGACCGGCCGGTCAGCCCAAAGTGTTGGCAATATAATGTAGTAATTGCTCCAATGTTGTCACTTCATCTTGTCCTCACTCTTGTTTACTCGGTCTTTCTCTCACTCTCTCTTTTTTTGCACTCACAGTCATCCTCACTTGTGCTCTAGCTCCCAAGATGTAAAGTGGAGGCATTTTCCTCACCTCTTTTTTCACCAGAGCATTTTAAACTGCGAAAATGCAGGAGGGTATATTTCCAGGACCAACAAGATAATAATTACGCAAAGGGGTTTCTATTGAATACATCACTGATCTTATATTGTCAACCTTTTTTGAAGAAAAATGTCACAATCGTTTGTAATAACGCCACTTCTGTTACACTTCAAAGAGGCCTTCAGGTGACCCTGAAACAAGTTATAGGAAGTTGGAACAATATAGGAACAATAATTTCACGCCTTCTCCATATTACTTTAACCACTGCTCTCACGCATGACAGCAAGGCTGAAGTTTTTCTCCTTTTCTTTTTTTGGAAGAAAGTCTTTGTACCACTTTGTGTAGAAAATGTAGGCAAATTTTGCTGAACCAGTCCCTGAAGCATATCGTCACTCACCCAACTGTGAAGTGCACATTCCACATTTGTGACCACTTGACTCGACTTGAAGTTTGGAGCACAAAAACCATCCCTACTCACCTTGGTGCTCGCTCTTGCTGCAGCCAAGAAGCTTTGTCCCAGTTGTGGCTATTTAAACATGTTTGCAAGTTCGAAAGATGCACATCTTGTTTCCCCCGTTGGACACAAGACGAGAAATAAAATGATGACCTATAATACTGAATTCAAACACTGTCACAATTTCGGTCTCCTAAACCATGTCCAAGGTGCCATCATCCACCTCTCAAGATTTTTTCGCCGCTGTAACTCAAAAAAATTCCACTTTCTATTTTGGAAAGTTGCGGTTTTTTAATGCCACTCGGTAACACCGCTTTTATTCTCTTTCCGTGGGTATTGCGCATTAAGTATTGTTCTTGAAATACGCCTCTTTGTGGTGCTGGTACCTGTAGGTGAAATCTTTAGTACAATGTGGTAAACTGCAGATTTGGTTCGGCTGCACAATTCTTTCCCACTGATTTCTTTTCTTACACTTCCCCGTTGCTGGAGACATTTTCAAAAACTTTCAGAAGTTGGCAATGGTGATATTCCTCCTGCGTTGCATTCTGCCATTTCTCACCCCCCTCACTACCGTCTTCTCGCGCCTGGTCAGGAAGATCCTTGGATGGGGTCCCACGCGGTGTTTGACTTTCATGGCTCCATGAGCAACATGCTCGAAGCAGAGGACGGTCATCGAGGTGCAAATGGCTCCCATCATTATCAAGTACACTAAGACCACCTGAGTGTGGAACGAGAATGCACATGAGCGTGATGCGCCAGAACACGAAGTAGTGCTGTCAGTCAGTCATGCACCCACCTGCCCGGGACTGAGGACCATCTTGTCCACGCTAGAGGAGGACGTGACTTTCCTGCCCACCCACTTCTCGATGACGTGGTCCGAGGTGCCTGTTTCCATTAGCGTCAGCACGCCCGCAGTGAACACGGGGACGATTGGTGAGTTGGTCGTGAAGATCAGCCCGCTGAAGGTAGCCTTCTCCTGGCCAAATATCTAGGCGGAAAACTTTTTTTGGGGGAACTTTGAGGTTTTCTGACATTTCGCTTTCTGCAATACTTTGAGATTTTGGTGGCGGGAAGGATTTTCTCTAAAGAATCCACGTAGCATTGCAGAAAATACGTGCATCACGCTTCGATCAGACTCAATTCTATTTAGGCCTTCTTCCATTCCGACAAATACAGTTTCCTCAGGGTTTTCTTCCTTCCGCCGCCAGAACTCAGAATAGTCCGGGTCACCCTGTAATGCCTTGTACTGGTACTGAACTTCATTGCCTAAAAAGAAAAATCTCGTTTGATTTCATACAGGGTGCGTATACACATTGGGGTGCTCTAAAACTGGGCAACATTGGAAAATAACCCTGCGACAAAGATATCTGGCAAACGTTTGACGCACAGCGAATTTAATAACAATACCAAAGATTCCGGTGCAACGACTAAAGAAGTTGCGAAAAATGACCAAAGCTGGGAGTCCTCGTTCATGATGGGTGATTGTCACGCCAGTCAGAGATTGAAATTCTATCTACTCTGTAAAGTAACTCTTTAAAGTAAGACTGGCGCTTCCGCGCCACCTACTTTGTTGGGTAGCAGGAATGACAGAACAATAAAGCACTGTGTGTATGTCAGGCTGTGTCTTATACCACACGCTTCGCTGTAACCATGCACTTGGTCACACAAGCACTGCACAAAGTCTAAAAGACATACACAGATGAAACTAACCTCACCCAACCGAACCACACACACAGCACTGCGCAAAAGTCGCGAAAGGCAGACAGACAGTCACACCTCAGCCGCCAAGATCAGCCACTCCGGCAAATCCGCCGCCAAAATGACGAAAATGCCAAAAATCAGCAGATCAGCCGCGAAATCAGCCGCGGACAGAGAGAGAGAGAGAGAGAGACACGTGCATACGGGCCTGTCGTTTTATGTAGAGAGAAATCATCCAGATACTACTTTGTATCCCCACCCAAACTTTAACTGAGTAACCTCATTTTACTGCTCATTTGATACTACGAGCAAGGGGTAAGCCTTTCAACCTGGTGAAAGTTGACCAGGTATCAGTGAAGCAAGTTCAGTTTCCAACGTGTTTAGAGCACTCAAAAGCACCGGTACACTCGTGTGTGTCAAGTATGCACAGTAAAAGGGGACAAAAGGATCGCAGGACGTAAGGATAACTTTGTTAAGAAGCGAAACAACTTTACAGACTTTCTCCGTAACATACGATTGTAAAGGAATCGAACATGTTGGGTATTAGGATGCAAAAATGACAAAGAATTGGTGGCGGATTGAAAGTGGCAAGATTGGGGCAACCCTAAATGTCTGGTCTTGGTCCAGGTCTGCTGACACCCTAAAAAGGATATTTTTCCCTTTTATGCTCCTCAGGATGAGAACAAGGGAAAAATTAAAATTTAATGACAAATGTTGGTCTCCCCCCTAAAAAAACCCTGTACCCGATTATTAGTTTAGGTTGGGTGAGTCTGCTGCAGTGAGGCCAAAGAGGCGGCCAAGTTGATCTTGGCCACCATCTGGTTGATTTGGAGCGTACGTACTTACAGTACACGCCACCGCGTACAAGAGGGGCATGCTCAAAGCCTGTTCAGGGAAGTAAGGTTAGGTTGACATGGACACGCTGCCAGTTCCAAAATCTGCATGAGTGATCCTGGTTAAAAACATGAACAACCAACAGGTAGAGTGACGAAGTTGTTTGGAATCACGGACTGGGTGAATCACGTTGGAAGGTGGGGACTGTCTGCGGCACACTCATCACGGCTGCCGTCACCACTTTTTTGCCACCACAGCCATCATGGCCACCATCGCCGCCGTGACTGTCGCATCACGGTGACCAGAAACATGTGGACATGCGTTCACGAGTATCACGAGTGAATAAATGTCAAGTTTGGACATTCTTTCAGAGGCAACGACACAGCCTCATGCCACAAGTATGAGTTCTAAAAAGGACTAAGGGTCGAAAAAGTGCTCCGCTTCATACTTTGGTAGTTGGCAGCCAGTCAAACCAGCTTTGCTCAGGGTTTTCGAGATGCAGTGGAGGGATACATTCAAAAACGTCGTCGACACAACGTTGGCCACCTCTTTCGCTTACTCAACAGTGCTGAGTCTCTGATTATGAGCACACTTTTCCATAAAAGCCCACTCGTGCCCCCCTTGAAACACTCGCTCATGAGCTACTTGGCAGACTATTTGTACAGCTACGGCCCGGACATGACGCTAATTTGAAGGTGAGGCTTGCTCAGAGGCTCCCAATGAGTGTGACCAAGGAGGGCCTGCAGAGAATGGAAATTCAGGGGATGAGTTCGTCCAAGCTATTGAAGCTGCTATAGAATCCCCCTTGCAAACTTAGCTCACTGGCTCTGAGAAGAAATCTGGACTCAATCTAGTCCTAGTCAAACTAGGCTTGGGAAAGTTAGGTTATCTTTTGGGGGATGTTCTGTGAGGAGACAAAAAAGATCAGAAGCGCAACACTTTGACGCAACCTCGGACTAAAACCACGGCATTCCGTCCGCTGCTGAGGACGACGATCTGGGCAGTGACGCCAATCTGGACGTCTTTGACCGGGTGCTGGAGCGTGGAGTGAAAGCATCTTAATCGTTCCCCTGTCATGTTCAATCAAATATTTCGTTACCTGTAGAGCCTGTGTTTTGTAAGATCGTGTGTGCAGCAACCTAATGTGCGTCGTGAGATCGTGTGTGCGTGGTTACGTCGGTTCTCATGTACAATGAACAAGCGCCTCCTCCGCGGATCATAGCACTGTCACGAAACCTGGCAACCTCTCCCCAAGAGCGAATGACTTTTGCATGCTTGCGCGCCAAGGAAGGGATGTCAAAGGGGGGTTTGGGGGCAGGAGTCCCCAAGAACATTTTCGGCCAATATCATAACCTTTAAGCCTCGCAAAAAGATTTCGGCGTCCCACCCTCTCCAGCTGGCTTCCTTTTGAGCACTGCAGCACCAAAATGGGCAGCCACAACCTCTGTACTCAACATTGTGCCCAAGTATCACATCTACAGGTTCCAGTACAGCGCATGAAGTGAAGTCATCCCACTCAAATGAGTCATTTGAATGATGTGGACCGAGTGCATCATCAAAATCATCCAAAAAGAGAGTCCTGTTGTTGGTGTTGGAATTTCTACCACTGTGTAGTGCTAGTGGGAGACACATATGTCTGCGACCGCTGCAAATTTGATCCTCAAATTTCAACTATTGGGTGTTCGTCTTTAGTTAGTCTCGGTGCTACCTGGAGTAACTCAGTGCAGTGGTGACAGAGTTTGTGACTCCATGAGAGCTATTTTGTAACAGTATTCCAACTTTTTCCACCTGTCTCATAATTCAATCTAAGGGACAAATGAACACGGTGAGTTATTGGGGTTGCTCTACTTCTGTTCTTTACAGTACTTCGGAATTGGCATTCCATGTTGATTAGTTTGCCATGATTATCCATGCCTGTGCTGGCTTTTAAAAGAATCTGACAGGTTATGTTTGACAGCCTTGTTTTTTACTTTCTGTCACGAGCAGTGCACAGTGCACTTCATTGCCAATAACCTTGTCTTGGGCCTGCGTGGCAACAAAATTAGTCTTCAATTGGCGCCAATATCACTTTTTATGATGCTCCAGCAGTGGAGCTACCAAGCATTTTTCATATGGGGTTAATTTTGGCGCACCCGGTACACATTCTAAAGGGTGACCACACAAACTTAAGGATGACGCAAATTTCATGTTCGTCCCCGAAGCTACATAATTTATTGCAAATAGACTAGATGTTGATCAATGGAACATCAGTAATAACCCTCTTTTGTGATCTGCTTGCCGTCCTCGTCCACTTCAGCCTCCAACCCCTAGGAAATGAACTTATTTATCTCATCCAAAAGTTTGCGCGGTCACCCTTTAGACAGATGACTTGCAACTCACCTGCCATCATAATCAATTTCCAGTCGTCATAAGCCCGTATAACATCCCTGACACCTTCGAAGGGAATGGACACCTCACTGGTGAAGAACATAGTCAGGGCTCCACCATAAAATGCATTCAACAGGACAAAGAAGTACCAACCAGAAGTAGAGGCAATCTTGTAGCCAGTTGTGAGTTCAAAGAAGGAAAAAATGAAATAGGGGATCAATAAGACCGTTATGATGATGACGGTCATTCCCAAGATCGCTTTCCATGCTTCATCCGTGAATGGTCTGATGAACAATCCTGTGTCAACTTCAGCTGGCTGAGGGGTCAAGACTAACTGCATGTTGTCACTATGTGTGAGCGACACAAAGTCCAGAAGCTCATTTCTCTCAATCCTGTAGTTCCACTCACTGAGGCTGACAGGGTAAACACCATTGATCACATCGCCCATTATGCCGGCCCAAGTGCCGCTACAGTTGTAAGGACCCTCAACTGGTGCAACGCCCCATCCTTTTTGACCTTGAATTGAAATCATGGTGAAGTTAAACAACTGTGCAATCAGTTGCGATTGATCATACAGTGCTCCATAGCTTGTTTTGCACTGCATCATCTCTTCGTTGCAATCTTCAAATACCAAGTGGGGTGCCCACGTGTCAGATATGGAAGTGACTCTCATACCCTGCAAGTTGTACTTCTCTCTCACTGTGTGAGTCCCTTCCACAAATTGGACAGGACTAATAGCAACTTCTTCTTGGTGGTTGAGAGTGATGACCTGGTGCCATCTCAGAGGTACTGTTGACCCAGAAGCAAAGTAGAAGAATGAGTTTCGACCGAGATTGGAGAGTGTCGTTCTGAGCTGTGACAAATCTTCCATGGTCAAGTTGTCCGAAAAATAGATGAGGCTGGATCTCCTCTTTGCATCAGCCACGAGCTGGAGGGTTTGTTCAAATATCACTGAGTCGGGTCTTTGGACGACAAAGACGTTGAAGTCCCGTTTGGTATCCGACATCTCTGCCCGCCGTTCCATCGTCATCTGGCGGGACATCACAAGTGCATCCTTCATGAACGCTCGATGCAACACAGGGCAGAAAGCACGTTCCTGACAGGCAATGCTGACACACTTGCCGGTGTTGTCCCTTACAAACGAGGCCATCTCCTCGGCAACAAGGGACATCTGGTTCACGTCGGAAGTGTGGCAATCATGGAGAAGGAGAATGACCAGGTAGAAGAAGGTGGCAGAATAACCGGAGGTGGTGCCCCCCATTGCGACCGTCTCCACTTACAGCATAGCAAGCACTGACTTACATCTGATAAGGACGTCCTGGCTGTGTTTGGCGTGACTGACACGCAACCTGGAACAAAGTGCAACATTTAACATTGTCGGGAACGACTTCACCAACATCACGATTATTCACCCCTCATCAACTGCCGAGAAAATACAAGCTTGGCCCAGCTCGGTCAGCTGGAGAAACTATCTCGTGACTGGTGAGACAGAAATTATGCATATCTGGCAGATAGTTATGCGGGGCTTCGCTTTAATTATTTGTGCAGGCTAGGTGAAGTAACTGTAAATGTTGCCATAGCGGTCCGTGGTTCTATGCAATACTGTCCGGTCTGGACGGGCAGCACATCCGTAAGAGTCAATTTATCCGCAATAACTAAAGGCATTAAAACGCCGGGATATTGCTGCGATGGACTTTAAATGTTTGATGAGTGTTTACCCAATAGGTGCCTGCACGGCTATGAAAAAAGAGCCAAACACAGCAGTTTCTCTCCCAGACCGAAAAGAGAAGTAACGGCCATCGGACTGGTATCGGCACCAGGTACCGCCCATCACAACATGTCATAACGACTTGCTATGCCCGTCACGCTGGTAATTTAGACGTCCTGCCACAACTGCGAACAATGTTGATTTTCCATTAATAGTAATGTACTGGTGCGCCAAAGCTTGCAACAGTGGCGGGATAGCTCGCGTGCCAGCGCTATTGTTGACCGAAGAGAGCTGTGACTTTCACGTGTGGTGCTAGACAGTGATCGCTGTCTGTGCGCCTCCTCGCGCCATCATAATGACACTGGAGAATGTCACAGCTAAAGTGAGCAGTGGCTCACAGATTGCGGCCTTTGATATTGTCGTGCCATCCATTATGAGCGCTCAACATATTATTTTCTAGCCTAAATCATTTACGAAATAACTGCCTAACATTCAGTCGCTGAAATTATCACACGGCACCCGGCTGTCAACTCAGCTAGTCCCAGGATGAGTGGTAAGGAACACGCTAAAAAAATATTTCATGACTACTGCACGCCACCTACAGCTGGAAGCAGTTCGACGACCACAACTTGACGTGCTACAGCTCATCTGAACCTGTCCGTCATTCCTCCGTGCATCATGCATCGATACAAATCTGCAGAAGCGGAATGCCACTGGACTGACTTGGAGTACCACGTACTGCTCACGCCCGAAAACTCTACGCCAACTTGGCAAATGGCCTCGACACATTTCGGCTGGCTCTGTATGAATATTTAAGCACAATAAATGAAGTATTGGACCTACAGGGTGCATTTAAATTGAGACATCGGCGTGACGGCAGCAGCAGTTCCGAGAACATCATTAGGTGGAACTTGAGTGGACCAACCGACCTGTTAAATTGGCCTGCACCTGTAGACCACAAATGAGTCACAAAAGTCAAGTTAGAACAAAATGTGAATGTACATAATTGGTGCGCACCTTGCCTGAATCCTCTGTGCCCAATGCCTTCCCTTTTAACCAACCACAATGCATAAACAGAAGCTGTGCCTTTGTAATGGTAACTAGAGCCAGCTCGATTAAATCATTTGGCTTGTGAGAGGTGAAAGCGTCAAGTGTTGAGTGCATTTCTTGATGATTACATTATTGACTAGCGCTGACGCACTGGCAGCCCAATTCGTTGGGTAGGAGGAATAACAGAAATATGAAGCGCGATGTGTGTATGTGTGTGTTCGTGTGACAGTCAGCGATTTCGAGCTTCGCGCTCGACAGCCGCTCAGAAGCTGGACAGACACCCCACACCCACACGCACATGCGACCCTCGCGAGGCCTCTTGTCTATGTCATAGATTTGAATTCTCCGACGATGACGTTAGGGGAGGGGGGGATGTGCTACCCTTCGGGAGGAATGGGGGCGCTGAAGACCACGGTGAATCAGAGCTAATCGTGGCAACTTGTCTGAGGATCAGCTCATCAACACCTGCCTAGGGTTCATGGGCAAGATGCCACAGGTGGTGGCCAAGTATGGAGAAGCAGAAGTTTAACGGCCCATTTCCATTATTTCTGGCAATATCTTTCATTGCGTCATGTCCAACTAGTTGTTCTTGATGGTGTTTGTCTTGTCTGTCATGCCGTTGTCTCAATGTGAATTTCGCACCACGTCGGTTCACTGCTCCATCCACCAGGTGTGAGTGATATTAAATTCGACATAACATTGTAAGAAGATAAACAGCACTTCTTCAACTATGACAACTTCCACTCCTCGTCACCGTCTGATAGACGAGCTGTACTCTTTGATGATAGCCTCGGCTACAATGTCGGTTTCGACGTCCCTGTCCTCAGAATGAATTTCATGAACAGCGTTGTCAGTTGGCCTGCCACTGACAGCAGGGCGGTCGTCGTCGTTTGCCACGTCTTTGTCAGGTGCAGCCTCCTTCAACGAAGTCACTCCGGAGTTGCTGCCAAACATATTGGCGGGCAGGTGAAAAATGGAGGAGAGCTTACGACTGCCGGAGCCCTCCGATTCTAGAAAGATGGCAAGAAATGGAAAGGCCCAATGTTGATACTTGTATAAAAACAGTGACCAACCGTTAGTTTGTCTCGTGGTGCTTTTGTCCTCCGACTTCTTGACCCTTTGAGCAGCGATTAGGAACTCCTCTAGCGTTGTCGTGCGCAGAATCTCGGGCATACTTAAATTGCCGGCGTTTACTGAGGTCGGACTTCTGGGAGTCGCTGCAAGGATACGAAAAGCCTTCTTTACTCTGGTAAGAGTTCGACATTTTATGTACGCTTACATGAGGGTCTCTAATAGTAAGATTACTTTGATTGCATTAGTGGATCGTTTATGCGCCAAGATAGGAACCGATAATCTAAAGTACACAAGCACAAATATACCCACTCCTGGAACATATTGTACGCAATGCGCAATATCAAGTAAATTAACACAGAGGTGGAATTATCGAGATTGCAGAGATACTGTCAGGTGTCGCAATAACAGCCATTTTGCTACTGACCAGTTCCTTGCAAAATGAAGTCTGACACGTGCAACGTCAAAAATTAGGTCAATGTTATGTGTCGACAATAAGGTTTTCAGTTTAAATTTTTAATATGACACTCAAAGAGCACCTCGGTGCTCTCTCTGCTCTCTGCATAAACTTTTGGCCAAGAGCAGTAGCTTGATTTTGCAACTCACGCGAGTCCGGGAGCCTGTGTTGTCTGCACTGGGAATCGTGGTGGCCACGAAAAAGTTCCTGTGGCCTCAGAACGAATTAATGGACGAATAAAATAAGTTTTAGAAGGCTGTGCTGCATTTCTGTGGCTAAAGTCATCTTTTGTTACATCATCAGCAATGGCACCATCAGCCTCGCAGCAGGTGTGCAGGTATTACCAAATTCACTTCGGTTGAAAATGTAGAATTTTTTCCCTGCTGTCTGATGTCTTTACTACACGGGAATTCGACTACAGGGTCGCCGAGCAAAGCGCTTACCTCTGCAATGGCGGGAAATTTGAACAAAAAATCTGGTAGCCTCAAGATTCCTAAATGACACAGCAGGGGTCTGTGAATG
>JAAUXU010021496.1_pt1 | contig 16525 bp, 13 predicted proteins | sample 7278151 | NCBI WGS metagenome assembly JAAUXU01 (sample SAMN14350113, study PRJNA611818) | marine sediment metagenome | isolation source: surface marine sediment (1.8m) | place: French Polynesia: Moorea | collected 2018-08 | reverse complement strand
GCCGGCCCCGAAAGAATGGTCTGGCCGGGGAAATCGATCGATGCGTTAAAATTTATGTTGCCGCCGTCACCCTTGAGGATACGAATCGGCAGAGAAAGACCTTTGGATTCAAGAGATTTTTGAATGGACACATAAAATTCTTTGTGGATGGGATAAACCGCGGCATTTAGATAAGTTGTTGCAATTCTTCGAGAAAAATTTAGTCGGCCGGAAATTTGATGCCCCAGGAAAATTTTTTCGCAAGAATTTTTCAGGATGTCAGCAATTTGTAATTCATGGTCGGGATTGCGAATCGAAAATTTGCCAACCACACCGGCAGTTTGGATGCCTTCTGCGCTGAACTGGTCAGCCACCTGTTGTATTTCTTTTGGATCGAGTGGCTGTATTTCACGACCGCGGTGGTCGATGGAACCCGATACCGGATGATAATGCGAATTGGTTTTAAAATACTCAGGATGTATTCCAGGGCCACCGGTGACAATCATGCCCACCGGCGATATCTTTTTCTGGACAATAGCATTGGTTGTTAAGGTTGTGCTGAGGACTATCCTGCTGATGTTTTGCAGATTGATATCAGCGGTGATGGTGTTGATTCCGGTTAGAACCGAGTTGAACAGATCGTTAGTGTCGGTGGGAACTTTGACCTGCTTTTCAAGGCCTTTATCTCCGATAAGGACCACATCGGTATGTGTACCCCCGACATCTAATCCGATAATCATGCCTATTCCCCGATCCTAATCCAGATGAAAATCGACAAATCCTATCTGATACACTCAGGGTTGTCAATGTTCAAAGGTTCCCGCCGTGGCTTGAAAAGCTTCCGACTTCGCTCTTCGAGCTGCGCCGGGACTAGTCGGCGCGGCTGGCAGGTTTGATTTTCAATATGGCCTTGGCAAACCGGGCGGAGCTTTGGCCGCAATTGAGGGCAATCCGCAATTATGCGGTGATCTGAAAACTGAGCTTGATTACCCGGGTCTTTGTTGTTTATGATGCTAATTTAAAAAAAGGAGACATAAATGATAGGTAAAACGATTGAAGCGCTAAAGGTCGGTGAAACGGCAGAGTTTGGCAAAACGATTTCTGAATCAGATGTCTATCTGTATGCCGGCATAAGCGGAGATTTCAATCCTGCGCATATCAATGAGGAATATGCGGAAAAGACGTTTTTCAAAACCCGCATTGCCCATGGGATGCTTGCCGCCGGTCTGATATCTGCCCTTTTGGGCACGAAATTGCCAGGTCCGGGAACCATTTACTTGCAACAGAGCCTTAATTTTCAGACGCCTGTGCGGATTGGGGATACGGTCACCGCGCGTGTTGAGATCATCGAAATGATCACCGAAAAAAACCGTGTGCGCTTAAAAACGGTTTGTGTCAATCAGGATGGAACCAAAATTTTAGATGGAGAGGCCGTTGTTAGTCCACCCAAGAGGAGGAAGCAATGAAATCGGATGATGCCATTCAGCAGATAAAAGATGCCTTGATTAAAGCAGAAATCCCTCCCTGGAAGGCCGAGGATCAGGCGGCTAAAATGGGATTTGCAACACCTGAGAATATTTTGGTGGGCGTAAAGGCGCGGCGCGCCTTTGTCGAGGAAAAATGCGGTCAACCGTTTTATCATATCGAGCTGCCGGAGAATCCGTATCATACGGGTTACCGCTGTCCCAAAGACGGCACACTCTGGACGCTGGCAGCAGATGATACCTATGTGCGATGCGGCTTATGTGCCACGCCGCTTGAAGCGTTGCCGGAAAAAGAGCGTCACAAACCCCTGGTCAACAATTATATCGGCGGGGTGGAGGATTATTATAGCTATGCCGGGGAAGTTACCGTTTGTGGTGATGTTGAAAAGACCTTTCAAAATATTCTGTGCTGGGGCCCGGGTGTCGGGCACCTGGGTATCAGTGTCGGATGCTTCAAAATCAATAAATACGGGCCGGTCGAGGTGAAAGTGTCGGACTGGGGCCAGGCGGCCAGGAATTTAGCATTTGTTTTTGATACCGAAGGTGAGCGCGAAAAAGCCCAGGCACTGATTAAAACCAATCTTGCGGATATTATCGATCAAATGACCCAGGCGCAGCTGGCCGAATGGAACGGCGAGGTATTCGATGTTGATTTTTTAAACAAACAGCATCATGCAGATCGTATATTGCATTGTTGTTTTTATACCCGTTTTGCCGATCACCGCGGCCATGGCCAGACATCCCATGCAGTCGGATTGGCGAAAAATCTAATCGACGACCTGTTTGAGCGTCAAAACATCAAATGCCGGATATCGGTGGTGGCCATGGGCAGAGACGGTGATCTCAAGCCGTCGCCACGAAACCGACGCGGCCGATACGTTTCTGCCCAACAACATATTCCGCTTAAAAAGTTTGAAAAAATGATCAAGCGCCCGGTCGAAGATTTTCTGTCTTACATCGAGCTCGATCGACAGGGGGTCTTGGAAGAAATTGGATGGCCTGCTTATACCGGCATGGGGGGAGAAATTATCCCTGCTTTTTATCGAACCATGAAAAATAATCCCAGACCGTATCTGGTTTCCTGTTATCAAAAGGTTTACGCCTATATACGGGGAACCGATTTAGTCTTTGGTGTAGAGCTGCCCAATGTTGAAGTGGGCATTACCTCAAGCCCGGAAGGCATTATATCACCAATGGCCAGAGAAGCTTTAAAAATGGCCGGTATTCAAAGCGCCAAAGAATACGCTGCTGCGGCGGCGGCCATCACCCTCGGCGGTGAGTTTAACTTTGCTGTCCGCCATATTCAGGAAAAGATGTATACCGGGAGATAAATGGGCATATTACAAAAACCGATTTCTTATCCTGCCGGGGACATAATCGTTCCCGGCATTTTATGTCTGCCCGAGCATCGATCAGACAGCGCGGTCGTAGTGGTATTGCATGGGAGCGACGGCTTTAAACCCAACCATGGGGAAATAGCCATGCGACTGGCCAACGAGGGTTTTGCAGCTGTGGCATTGTCCTGGTTTGGCGGTGAATCCGCGCGTTTACATTGGAAAGAGCTGCGCGCTGATGATGTTGTCTCGGTAGTTGATTTTTTACTGCAATTGCCGTCGGTCGATGTGGACAAATTGGGCATGATCGGCTTTAGCCGGGGCGGCGGGCTGGCGCTTATCATGGCATCCATGATTCCCCAGGTTAAAGCGGTCGTTAACTATTTCGGGTTGACGGCTTGGCAGGGTGGCCTGGAAGAATTTGGACATTTGCCATTGAATCAATATGAGCCACTGGATTTTGTTCGCCACATAACCTGTCCGGTTTTATCATTTCATGGAAAAATCGATACTGTCGTTTCGGTTGCCAACACCATTGAATTAGATACTGCTTGTAAAGCATACGGCGTCGATCACCGCCATATTCTCTATCCCAGTGTCAATCATTCGTTTATCTGGCCAGGCGATAAGTATAACCACAAGGCGCATCGGGATTCCTGGGAAAAGACCCTTGCGTTTTTCAAAACCCATTTACGGTAAGTAGCTACCGCAATTTAAAGAGTTTTTCAGGTTTATCTGCGATTCCGGTCTTTTCTAAAATTGTATCCATACCCGATTAAAGGCACTAATTTTGCAATGCGAATTGAAGTGAGCGCCGTGCAATCTGCGGTCCTCCCTTTTCATACCCCGAATGTGATCAGCCTAAAAAGACCGATTTGACCGCTCATCGAAATGATTAGGGATTGGGGTAGCATTACATTTCATTTTTACAATATCATTTTGGTCAAGGAGGTGCCAAATGAAACAGGAAAAGACAGATCCAAAAACTGAATTTGCGCATCCACTCCTCTCGCAAGCGCCCGGGGCGCGTGCCAAAAAGGGAAAAGTCGTGTCAGCTGAAGAGGCCGTGCGTCTCATTCGGGATGGGGATACAGTCGCGACCGGGGGATTTGTCGGGATCGGATTCGCAGAGGAGCTTGCAATCGCGCTTGAAACCTATTTTCTGGGCAACGGGAAGCCCCAAAACCTGACGCTGCTCTATGCGGCCGGACAGGGAGACGGTGCTGAAAGGGGGTTGAATCATTTCGGTCATGAAGGTCTGGTTAAACGGGTGATTGGCGGCCATTGGGGCCTGGTGCCCAAGCTGCAGAAACTGGCGATCGACAATAAAATTGTGGCCTATAATCTGCCCCAGGGGGTGATTTCGCATATGTATCGCGATATTGCCGCCCATAAACCCCGTACCATCACCACCGTTGGTTTGGGCACATTTGTTGATCCGCGAAACGGCGGCGGTAAAATTAATTCGATGACCACCGATGACATCGTTGAACTTATGGAGTTTGATGGGAATGAATACCTGGCTTACAAAACCCTGCCCATCAATGTCGCCCTGCTGCGCGGAACCACCGCCGATACCGATGGAAATATTACCATGGAAAAAGAGGCCCTCACGTTGGAGTCTCTGGCAATTGCCACGGCGGCACAAAATTCCAATGGCTTTGTGATTGTGCAGGTCGAGCGTATTGCGGATCGGGGGACCTTGAATGCCAGGCAAGTAAAGATCCCCGGTATCATGGTCGATTGCGTGGTGGTCTCACGCCCCGAAAACCACTGGCAGACCTTTGCCGAAGTGTACAACCCGTCTTTTAGCTGTGAGCATAAAGTTCCGATGCAATCCATCGACCCCATGGAAATGAATCCTCGCAAAATTATCGCCCGAAGAGCTGCCTTTGAACTGAAAGCCAACAGCGTCGTCAATTTGGGCATCGGCATGCCTGAAGGTGTGGCCAATATTGCCAATGAAGAAAAGATCCTGGACTACATTACGCTGACTGCCGAACCGGGCGTAATCGGCGGCATTCCAGCCGGTGGTTTGAACTTTGGTGCCGCTACCAATACCGAAGCGGTGATTGACCAGCCCAATCAATTTGATTTTTATGACGGCGGCGGACTCGATATGGCGTTCTTAGGCCTGGCCCAGGCCGATAAAGCGGGAAATTTAAATGTCAGCAAATTTGGCCCCAAATTGGCCGGGGCCGGCGGTTTTATCAATATCAGTCAGAATGCCAAAAAAGTCATTTTTGTAGGCACTTTTACCGCGGCAGGTCTGAAGGTGTCCATTGAAAATGATACCCTTAAGATTATTCAGGAGGGTAAAGTCAAAAAATTTATTGATCAGGTGGAGCATGTTACCTTCAGCGGCAGATATGCCCTCGAAAAAAAGCAACCCGTGCTTTACATTACCGAGCGCTGCGTATTTGCCCTAACTGATCAAGGCATGACGCTGATCGAAATCGCTCCCGGGGTGGATCTGGCAAAAGACATTCTGGCCCAGATGGATTTTGAACCCATCATTAAGGCGCAACCGCGCTTGATGGATAACCGCATCTTCCGTTCTGTGCCCATGGATCTCAAAGCGGATCTTCTATCCCTGACATTAGAAGAGCGGTTGACCTACGATCCAGCTGAAAATCTGTTTTTTGTCAACTTTGAAGGTTATGCGATTCAATCATCACAGGATGTACAGGCGGTCAAAGAGGCAGTAGAGCGGATTGTGGCACCTTTGGGAAAAAAGGTTTACACCATTGTCAATTACGACAATTTTACCATTTTACCGGATATCGTGGATGAATATACCGACATGGTTAAGCATCTGGTGGATCACTACTACTCCGGGGTGACACGCTATACCACCAGTACCTTTTTGCGGATGAAACTCGGCGACGCCTTGCAAAAGCGGGATGTGGCCCCTCATATTTATGAAAGCAGTCAGGAGGCCCAGCAGGCGTTAAAGAAAGCCTAGACGATCTGTATCAATTGCTCTACAGGTTTTAGTTGGTTATTCGGGTTTGAGCGCAATATTGTATTTTTTCATTTTTTTATACAAAAGCGTGCGATGAATCCCCAGGAGTTTGGCTGCCTGCGCTTTATTATGGCGGGTTTCCTTTAAGGCATATTGAATGGCATCTCTTTCCGCTCGCGCCTGCACCCCTTTGATGTCCATTGTAGACTGATTCTGCTCGGGAAGCTTTTTCTGCATGCGGCTCACATAAAAAGGCAGGTCGCCCAAATGAATGATGTCGCCTTCAATTGAAGACAGGGCTCTTTCCAAAACGTTTAACAATTCACGGACATTTCCGGGCCAGGTGTATTTTTTCAATGCTGCGGCAGCATCATTGTCCAGTGAAATTTCTGAAAGATTCGCCTCTTTGGCCATTTGCTTTAAAAAGTGCTGGGCCAGCGGCAAGATATCGCTTTTGCGTTCTCGCAGTGGCGGGATATGCAATGGTATGACATTTAGCCGGTAAAACAGATCCTTTCGAAAGCGTTCATCGGCCAGCATGTCTTCAAGGTTTTGGTTCGTGGCCGCGATGACGCGAAAGTCTGAGCGAATGATCTTCGTGCCCCCGACGCGTTCAAACTCCTTTTCTTCTACCACCCGCAAAAGCTTTGGCTGCATCACCAGCGGCAGGTCTCCGATTTCATCTAAAAAAACCGTGCCCTGGTTTGCGATTTCAAATTTGCCGGGTTTGCCCTCGGATTTGGCCCCGGTAAAGGCGCCTTTCTCATAGCCGAACAACTCGGATTCCAGCAGATCTTTGGGTATGGCCGAGCAGTTGATCCGCACAAAAGGGTAGAGTTTACGGTGGCTGGCGTGATGGATGGCCTGGGCGAAAAGCTCCTTGCCGGTACCGCTGTCACCGGTGATCAGCACCGGGAATTGATTGGCCGATGCTTTTAGTGCTTCCTTTTTCAATTCGCGAATGGTCCTGCTGTTGCCCACAATGCTGTCAAAGGTATAGCGGGTGGATCTCAGATTGATCAGTTCCTCTTCATAGTGTTTGACTTTAGATTCCAGCAATGAAAGTCGATTGGCCAGATTGGTGACATCTTTGACATCTTTGAACATGACCTGTCCGAAAACCGCAATCACTTGACCGTCTTTTTTGATCGGAATCCGCTGAACGACCATGCTTTGCCCCTTGATCCGCTGGGTTTGGTTGATCTCGGCCTTTCCGGTCTTGGCCACGATGTGCATGCGTGTATTTTCAACCACTTCGGTGCAGTGCTTGCCAATCTGATTCGCTGGATCAAGCCCCAAAAACTGACCGTAAGGTTTGTTAAAATGGGTAATGATCCCTTCAGCGTCGGTGACCATGACGCCGTTATAAATGCTTTCAAAGACCAGTTGATAGGCTTCCAATTGATCTTTAAGTACCACAGACCCATCAGGATCTGCTTGCAACTCTAACGGGATACCGTTTTTGGATGCCCGACTTATTTTTGAGCCGGTTTTCATCGAATCCCCCTTCTGTATCAATATGGCAACATGTATATAGATTGATACATATCAGCCTATACAAACAACCGCTGAAATTGTCGAGAAAAAAATGCATCCAAAGTATAAAACAGCCATATAGTGGGCACTAGAGCAGTATTGCCGCTATCGGCACCGGTAAGATTTCACTAAAACGTTTGGTCCAGAATTTGCAGATTTAATTCTAACCCACCGTGCAATCGAATCTGAGCTTCTTTAAGGGAGGACCCCTATGGACATCCGAGAGCCCGAGATCAAGCGTGAAGACATATTGATTCTCGAAGATGATAATTTCAATACCCACAACGTTTGTATCGTTACCGGGTCAGGAACCGGTATCGGCAGGGCGACAGCCATCGCCGCCGCTGCCAACAATTTGATGACTGTCGGTTTGGATTTTAATGAAAAGGAGGGGAAAAAAACGCAAAAAATGGCCCGGGATATGGGCGGCCAGATGATTTTTGTAAAGACTGATTTATGCCAAGATGCGGATATCGAGCATGCGGTCGCTGAAGCCGCCAAACTTGGCAGCATTAAATTTGTGGCCAATATTGCCGGTATTCAGCACATTGATTCGGTCGACGATTTTCCGATGGAAAAATATGATTACATGCAAAGATTGATGTTGCGGGCACCGTTTTATCTATCCAAGCTAACTTTGCCGCACATCAAAAAAAGCAGTGACGGGGTTGGCGCTATCGGCAACATGGCATCCGTGCATGCCCACATTAGCACCCTCAATAAACCGGTTTACAACATTACCAAGTTCGGACTGCGCGCCTTGACCCAGTCAATTGCGGCCGAAGGCGAGGGCAGAATTCGTTCCTTCACCGTCAGTACCGGGTTTGTTAAAACTGCTCTGACATTAAATCAAATCCCTGCCCAGGCTGAACAACGCGGCATTACGCCCGAAGAGGTTGTGCGAGAAGTCATGATGGGTTACTCCCGTATCAAGGAAATGATGTCACCCATCGAGGTGGCAAACCTTTTTATTTTTGGATTTTCCCGCTTTGCCAAATATCTTATCGGCGGCGACCTTTTATTCGATGGGGGAATGGTGCGTACGTATGCCCAAAAAAAAATCGAATAGGGATCTCATAGCGCAATTCACTAAATTCTAAACGGTTTATTGTTAAAATCAGGCCGATCATTTGAACTCATATTTTATTCCTTGACAAAAAGGGGGTGGTTATCGATAGTTAGCGCTACGTTGTGCAGGTGATTATTTTCTAATGTTGACATTTCAAAAAAGGAGAATCGTGATGAAGAAAAACGCTTTTATGAAAACGTTAATCCTTCTTCTTGCCGCCAGTTTTGTGCTGTCTGGATTGTTTTTAAGCTGTGCAAAACAGGAAGAAGAAAAAAAGCCTGCTGCGGCAGCAGCTCCGGCGGAGGAGCCCAAAGCTCCTGAGGCAAAGAAAGTTTTGATAAAGGTTCCGATCTGCTTTGCCACCAGTCTTCCGGGTTTGGGTTCAACCATCAAATGGGTTGCAGACCGAATTGAACTCGCCAGTGCCGGTACGATTGCAATGAAGGTCTACGAACCGGGCAAACTGGTAGCGCCGTTTGAAATCCTGGATGCGGTATCCGAAGGTAAAATCAATGGCGGGTACAGCGTTTCAGGTTACTGGGCCGGCAAGATACCGGCTTCGCCGATTTTTACAGCCATCCCCTTTGGCCCCGAAACCGGCGAATTTTTGGCCTGGCTGTATTATGGCAACGGTATGAAACTGTGGCAGGAGATGTACGACAGCCACGGCTACAATGTTAAAGTCCTGCTGTGCGGCATCATCGCACCTGAGACCTCAGGCTGGTTTACCAAGCCCATTAATTCACCGGATGATCTCAAAGGCCTGAAGATGCGCTTTTTTGGGCTGGGCGGCCAGGCCATGCAGAAACTGGGCGCTTCGGTCAGTTTGATTCCGGGTGGCGAAATTTTTCCGGCTCTGGAGAAAAAAGCGATCGAAGCCACTGAATTTTCGATGCCCGCCATCGATAAACTGCTGGGCTTTCAAAAGATTGCCAAATATAATTATTTTCCCGGCTGGCATCAGCAGGCCACAACTTTTGAGCTGCTGATCAATAAAGATGCCTGGAACGGCATGACGGATCACCAGCGTGCGGTTATTGAAATGATGTGCAAGGCCGCCACGGCGGATGCCTTTGCCTACACCGAAGCCATTCAATGGCAGGCGATGAAGGAAAACGTCGAAAATAACGGTGTGACCAACATGTACTGGTCCGATGAAATGCTGGCGACCTTCAAACAGGCCTGGGAAGAAGTTGCCGCCGAGCAATCCGCCAAAGACCCGTTTTTCAAAAAGGTCTGGGATGATTTTTCAGCCTTCCGTAAGGATTATGCCCTGTGGCAATCCTATGGATTTTTGCCGCGTCCCAAACCGCCGAAACAATAATTTATCTTTAATTGAATATGTCATCCCAAAGCGTTGCGGGGGACCCGATAACGATCTCCTGCACCTTTGGGAAATATTCGTTACGAATAACCTTAACCCGATTAATCGTTCCCGCCCTATAGGGAGATTGGCATGAGCGCAGAAACCCAACAGGATATGGCCCCCAGCAAATTTTGTGATGCCCTGGATAAATTCATTCGTTCCATCGGACACGTGGTCATGTGGACCAACGGCATTCTAGTTCTTGTCATTATTCTGCAGGTCATTTTGCGCTATGGCTTCGGCCGTGGCCTGGTTATACTGGAAGAATTGCAGTGGCATCTATATGCGTTAGGGATCATGTTCGGGGCTTCTTATGCCCAGATGATGGATTCCCATATCCGGGTGGACATCATCCATGCGCGTCTTTCCCAGAAATGGAGATACCGCTGGGATCTGTTTGGTACCGTCGTTCTGTTGTTGCCCTTTATCATTATCATCTTCCATCAGAGCCTGGATTTTGTCTGGGAATCCTGGCGGGTCAATGAACGCTCTGATGCGCCCATGGGGCTGCCCTGGCGCTGGGCGATCAAAGGGATTATCCCCATCACCTTCTTCCTGCTGGGGATCGCCACCATTTCAAGAGCCGTGCGCACCTTTCTTTCTCTGAGGAGAACCTAAACCATGGAATTTAACGATTATCTCGTAATCGCCATGTTTCTGACCTTTGTCAGCCTCCTGTTCACCGGCTTTCCGGTTGCCTGGGTGTTGGGGGGCGTGGCCATGATATTTACCCTGGTGGGCTGGGTTGCCGATCAGTATTTTGGCACCCTGACAGGTCTGGATTACCTGACCCTGGGCATGGTGATTAACCGGATTTTCAAATTCATGGATAACTGGGTCCTGGTGGCCCTGCCCATGTTTATCTTTATGGGTCTGATGCTCGATCGTTCGGGTATCGCCGAAAGCATGATGAAGTCCATGCAGAGTCTCTTTGGTAAAGTGCGCGGCGGGTTGGCCGTCACCGTTACGACCATCGGCATCATCCTGGCGGCTTCGACCGGTATTATCGGGGCTTCGGTGGTGCTTTTGGGGCTGTTGTCTTTGCCGGCCATGATGAAGCAAGGCTATTCCAAAACGCTGGCACTGGGGACCATCGCCGGCTCCGGCACTCTGGGTATTTTGATACCGCCCAGTATTATGCTGGTCATTATGGCCGATCAGCTGGGGTTGTCTGTGGGCGATTTGTTTATGGGTGCGGTTGTACCCGGTGTCATTTTAGGGTCCTTGTATATTGCCTATATTTTGATCTTTAGCTTGCTGAATCCCAAGGCAGCGCCGTTGGACCCCAATCGGCAGCCCATCGCCTGGCGCATGCTCTGGGATGTTCTCAAAAGTATTTTGCCGCCTGCGGGATTGATTATTGCCGTGCTGGGCTCTATATTTGCCGGCATCACTACCCCCACTGAAGCCAGCGGCGTCGGCGCCCTGGGCGCTACCATATTGGCGGCCATGAACAAGCGGCTTAATTTCAAGGTCATTGTCGAAGTTATGAAGGCCTGCTTTAACACCACCGCCTATATTTTTGCTATTTTTCTGGGGGCGACCTGTTTTGCCCTCGTGCTGCGCAGTCTCGGGGGGGATGAATTCATCGAAAGAATTCTCACCGGAATCCCGCTGGGACCATATGGCATCATGGCGGTTATTCTGGGGGCCGTATTTCTGCTCGGTTTTTTTCTGGATTGGATTGAAATCACGTTAATCGTTTTACCCTTGATTGCACCGGTTGTCTCTGGCCTCGGGTTTCAGATCGAGGGGCACGGCGTCGTGGATAATCCGGAACTGGTCTGGTTTGTGGTCCTGATTGCCGTAAGTTTGCAAACCTCATTTTTAACGCCTCCTGTTGGATTTGCCCTTTTCTATCTAAAAGGTGTTGCGCCGCCTGAAGTGGAACTTGTCGATATTTATAAAGGCGTGGTGCCTTTTATCATTCTGCAGCTGATCGGACTGGTGATCATCGCTATCTGGCCGCAGCTGGTCATCTGGCTGCCGGCTTTGGCTTACGGCTAAACCATAATACAGCCCAGTCATACCCGGGAGACCAAAGGTCGCCGACCATTATTTAAGAGCACACTGCTCACAACGTGACCTTAGATGAGGAGGCGCCTCATGAAAACCAAATCTTCCATCGCAATAACTGCCATTTTGTTAATCATCTTGCCGGGCGTTATGCTCTGCAACAGCGCTTTTGCCGGCGAAGCTTTCCATCTCGGCGTTGCTCTGGGCCTTTCCGGAACCGGCGCTCCTTATTCAAAGGAGGCAGTAGAAGGCATCGAAATCGCCGTCAATGAGATCAATGCATTGGGCGGACTTCTGGGAGCGCATCGGATTAGACTTTTTATCAGAGATACCCAGACCAAACCGGACGTCGCCAGACAGGTGGTCGAAAATCTGATTCAAACCGATAAGGTTCAAACGATTATCGCAACCTATTCCAGTGCGACGGCATTGGCCATCAAACCCATATGCCGTAAAAACAGAGTGTTGCACATTGCAACGATCAGTAACTCTGAAAATATCACCAAAATTGACCCCAGCCCCTATACCTATTCGGTTGTCCCCAATACATATATGTTGTCAAAGGCAGTTGTTGTCGGCGTTGCCAATTTGGCCAAAAAGAATAATTGGAAAAAGTTTGTGACCGTTGCTTCCGACTATGCCTGGGGCCGTTCCAGTCAAGAGGTGCAGGTCGATCTTTTAAGACAGATCGCACCAAATCTAGAATTGGTCAGCACTTACTGGCCAAGACTGGGTCAGTCACGGTTTAATTCCTTTATAGTTGATATTCTGGCCCAAAAGCCTGATTTTGTCCTTGGATCCATTGCCGGGACGGACAATGCCTTCTGGATGAGAGATGCTAGAGACTATCGATTATTCAAGCAAGTCGAATATCCGGGTGGTCTAATTAGCCTGACCGAATTGAAATCGCAAGCCAGAAGCATTCGCAGAGACCAATATGGTAGAACCCGGGCGCCATTTTTCGCCCACCTGGATATCCCTATGATGGCCAAATTGGTGGATACCTATAAGGCCAAGTTTGGCACCTATCCCAGCGATTGGGTAGTGATGGCCTATGACGGCGTTCATGCCCTCAAACAGGGTGTTGATAAAGCAGGCATCATCGATATCGAAAAGGTCAAAGATGCCATGAAGGGAATGACCATTGATACCACCCGCGGAAAGCTTTTTTTCCGCAAGATTGACAATCAGTTAAGCTGTTCAACTTACTTCGGGCGGGTGGCCGATGATCCTAACTATCCCTTCCCCATCTATCACGAGCTGCTGGAACTAAAAGCACCCGAAAACTGGCGACCCGAGGCCGAAATAAAGGCTGCTAGAAAACAGTAAAAATCCGTGTCTTTCGAAATGGCTGCGTTATTCACGACGTGGTCTTTTCTTATTCAGGTCGCAATAGGAGAAATCACCGTGTTAAAGCCCGGCAAAACTTATGCTGACGTATTTGATACTTTCCGTTGGGAAATTCCCGAGTATTACAATATCGGTGTGGACATTTGTGATCGCTGGGCCGACCAGCGCAACCGTCTGGCGCTGGTTTATGAAAATGAAAACGGCCAGGTTGAAAAATATACGTTTGCCGATTTAAAGCGTCTATCCAACCAGCTGGCAAATGGTCTGCTGGCCAGCGGTATAAAGCAGGGGGATCGCTTCGGCATCCTGCTGCCCCAATGCCCGGAAACGGCCATCAGCCATATTGCCGCCTACAAAATCGGCTCCGTTGCCATCCCCATGTTCACCCTGTTCGGCACCGATGCCCTGGCCTATCGTCTGGCCAACAGCGCAGCCAAAGGCGTTGTCACCGACAGTGCCAACCTGCCCAAGATTATCGAGATTCGGGACCAGTTGCCGGATCTGGCGGTGATCATCGTCACCCGCGGTGAAAAACAGGATCAGGTGCAGGATTTCGCAAAACTAATTGAAAAAGGATCCACCGATTTTACGCCGGTTAAAACCCGGGCCGATGATCCGGCCTTAATCATTTATACATCGGGCACGACCGGCCCGCCCAAAGGGGCCTTGCATGCGCACCGGGTGTTGTTGGGCCATTTGCCGGGAGTCGAGTTTCCGCACAATTTTTTCCCGCAGGAAAACGATTTTTTCTGGACCCCGGCGGATTGGGCCTGGATTGGCGGGTTGATCGATGTGCTCTTTCCCAGCTGGCACCATGGCATCCCCGTGCTGGCGCACCGTGCTAAAAAATTCGACCCGGAAGAAGCCTTTCATCTGATTGCCAAATACAACATCCGCAACGCTTTCATGCCCCCCACGGCGCTGAAGCTGATGCGCCAGGTCAAAAACCCGCGTAATCAATATACCTTAAATATGCGCAGTATCGGCAGCGGGGGCGAAACATTGGGCGAAGAGCTGCTGGAATGGGGCCGCGAGGTTTTCGATTTGACCATCAATGAATTTTACGGCCAAACCGAAGCCAATTTGATCGTAGGCAACTGCGCGGCCATCATGCAAAATCTGCCCGGTTCGATGGGCAGGGCCGTTCCGGGGCACACTTTGGCGGTGGTGGATGGTGAAGGCCGGCCGGTACCGCCTGGCGAGGCCGGTGAGGTGGCTGTTCGCCGACCCGATCCGGTTATGTTTCTAGAATACTGGAAAAATCCGCAGGCCACGGCGGATAAATTTGTGGGGGATTGGTGCCTGACGGGGGATTTGGCCAAACAGGACGAAGCAGGATATTTTTGGTTTGTGGGCCGCAAGGACGATGTGATCACCAGTGCGGGATATCGCATTGGTCCGGCTGAGATCGAAGACTGTATAATGAAGCATCCGGATGTGGGGATGGTCGCCGTTGTTGGCAGCCCGGATGAGGTGCGCACCGAGATTGTCAAAGCCTTTATTGTTCTCAAGCCCGAAGTTGCTGCCGATGATGATCTCGCCGCCGGTATTAAAGACTTTGTTAAGGTTCGTTTGGCAGCCCATGAGTACCCGCGGGAGATAGAATTTGTCGATGAGCTGCCGATGACCGCCACCGGCAAAATTATGCGCAAGGATTTAAAGGCCTTGGAGGTCAAAAGAAAAGCGAAGCGGTAGACGTTGGGAATATAAAATAGGACACAGATACACGCAGATGTTCACAGATAATAAGGAAATCAACACGCTTTCAATTCAGGTGGAAAATCACATATTGTTTTTTATCTGTGATAATCTGTGTAAATCAGTGTCCCAACTCAAGCGAAACATTATTGCAAAAAATTAGTCCTCGCCATTTTCCGGTAATCGGACGACCAGGACCGGCTTCTTGCAGCGCCTGACCACCCGGCGCGAAACACTGCCCATGACGGCATCGGCCAGAAAACTGTGGCCATGAGCGCCCATTACGACCATATCATATTCATTATTTTCAACCTCTTGCAATATTTCTTCCACCGGCTTGCCAATGGTGACCTTAATTTTGTCTGTAATAAACGGGCATGAGGGCAGCTCGGCCTGCACATTTTCGCAAAACGATGTCAGTCGCTTTTTGAGATTAGTCAACACCTCTTTCTCATTGTTGCCCCGGAGCTCCTCCCACTTTTCCTGACCGATAATGCCGACTACCAAATTATCGGTGGTGGGCGAAATATCCTCTAAAACATGCAGGATGGTGATACCGGCATCATATCGGTTGGCCAGGCTAGCGGCATAGCTGAAGGCATAGCGTGCATTTTCAGAAAGATCGGTAGTGTATAAAATTTTATTTATTTCTGGTATCATTGCTTCTCCTGTAGGGCACTGCGATCACGAGTACATCAAAAACCAATGTCAATCATAAGTTCGAATTACAGCCATTTCAAATTCAGTTCACTGATAACGGATCACCCATAAGGCTTATTCCAGTCCGGATTGCTTTCGAATTGCACGACCGATAGCAGATACATCGTCGTCCGCGTGGCCGCTGGCAATCAGACCATTTTCGATTTGTTCGACCAGGGCGGTGGCTGGAAGTGTTACTTCCAATTCCCGCGCTGTTTGCAGTGCGATTCCCAGATCTTTGTGGTGCAGTTTGACGCGGAAGCCCAGCGGGTACTCGTTTTTGACCACATTGATACCCCGGTTGTGTAAAACCCACGAGCTGGCTGCACCGCCACTGATAGCCGCAATCACTTTTTCCATATCCAGCCCGGCTTTCATGCCCAGGGTTAATCCTTCGGCAACCGACAAATAAGTGCCGGCAATCATAATTTGATTAATGGCTTTGGTTATTTGCCCGGCACCGATGGGCCCCACATGCGTGACGGTTTTGCCCATGATTTCCAAAATGGGTAAGGCTTTTTCAAAAGCATCCGAATCGCCACCCACCATTATGGCCAAAGTGCCGTTGTTGGCCCCTTCCGGCCCACCGGAAACCGGGGCATCCAGCATTTTGATCCCTTTTGTGCCCAGTGCCTCCGCCATCTGACGAGTGGCAGTCGGGCTGATGGTGGACATATCGATCACGATTGCGCCTTGCGGGGCGCCATGGATGATCCCTTCATCCCCCAGAACCACTTGTTCCACATCGGGGGTATCACTGACCATCGTGACGATCACCTCAGCACCTTCGGCGGCTTCCCGGGGAGATTCGGCTCGCTGAGCCCCTTGTTTGGCAACATGTTCTTCCTTTTCCCGGGTACGGTTGTGAACGCTGACTTCATGACCGGCTTTGAGAAGATTAAGCGACATGCCCACTCCCATGGTTCCCAGTCCGATAAATCCTATTTTCATAACTTTCCTCCTTATTTAAAGGTTCAGGGTTCAGAGGTTCTGGGTTCAGGGTTGCACGGTGTGGGTTGCGTGTTTCGG
>JAAUXU010069326.1_pt1 | contig 16526 bp, 13 predicted proteins | sample 7278151 | NCBI WGS metagenome assembly JAAUXU01 (sample SAMN14350113, study PRJNA611818) | marine sediment metagenome | isolation source: surface marine sediment (1.8m) | place: French Polynesia: Moorea | collected 2018-08 | reverse complement strand
TGCTGCTACTACTACTACTACTACTACTACGCATGCCTATGTTTAGCATTGGCAGGAAGAGCAGCGCGCTGCTGCCTGGCGCAGCGTTGCAGAATGACATCAGCGTGGACGTTTTGTTCGGGGCCTTGATGCGTTTGATCCTTTTTCTATTTACCGAGTATTGCCTGCCTGCCTGTGTGCCTGTGGGCCGCCCGCCCGGCCCGTCAGCCCGGCCCTTCACTTCACTCTCGCATGCACGTGTGTGTGTGTGAGCCTGAGGGCCTTAGTGTGTGTGAGCGCTAATTCGTGACGTGTGTGTGATTGGCATCTCTTCTTCCCGCCTCTCCCTGCTGCTTATTTTCCGCACAGTACATCATAAGTGGTTTCCCCCTCACCTCCCCGCATTGAGCTAGCATTACGAATATTATTCCTGTTTACTAGTGCATGCGCGTGTGTGTGTGAGAGAGAGAGAACGTGCACGCACCATATTTGAGCTCGATAGCCATGGCACGGCGGAGAAAGAGAGAAAAAGGGGAGAAGAAAAAGAGGGAGAGAGTGAAGCCAACCAAAGGACCCTCAATAAATCTTTCGCTCGGTCGGGCTCTGTAAGAAGAGAGAGAGAAAGAAAATGCTGCTGGCGCGAGTAAGAACGGGGAGAGCGAGAGACAGATCGACAATTTCTCTGCGTTCGTTCCCTTAGCTCGTCGACAAAAAAGGCAAAGAGGAAGTCTTCCAATCATCTCGGCTTTTGTTGATGCACTTCCGAGCTAATGGGCGCTGATCTCTTCATTGCAACAGAGCGTCTTCAGTTAACAGTTACTTGGGGAGGAGACTGCTCATATGTGCGCGTCAGAAGCCTCTGTGTGTCAGCAAAGGATTCCAGCTATATCGATGTCCTGGCGTTCACTCGTACGTCCATGGATAGCTGAATGCATTGCTGGAACAAGGGGGCAAACACTGCTAATGATGAACCCAGAGTTCCACCGGTTGTGTGTGCTGTACTATCTTTTTTTTTTCATACGTATGGAATCGTAGAGACTATTTCTGTGGACGACGCGCAATAGCAGCACCAGCGGTTTGTTTGTAAAGTGTACAGAGGGGGGGGGGGGAGCTTTGCAGCCTGCTCCAGATTCAGCCAATTGCGTTTCCCCCGCCGCGCATTAAGAAGAGCAAATTGAAAATGGAAAAAAAAAGTTTGGCAGTGTATTTTGTGATGTCTGTTCGACTCGACCATGTGTGCACTGTTGACTGAATGCCAGTGGACGGGAGATGAGTCAAGGAGGAGCTGTCAAGTGTGTGCTCAGTTCGTTGGCAGTAATCATTCTTTCATGCGCTATATCAATCCCCCCCCCACTCCTACAGCCGTGGGCTGCACATGTCCATGAGCGCGATCTCCATCAGCTTCGTCCCAATCCTCCCCCCCTCTAACATGGAGGCAGGAGAAATCCAATTCGGGAAAAAGGAGGCTGCTGCCTTGCGCTAACAACGCAGCAGAAGTGTTCCTCTACCTATCGGAGTCGACACCGCTGCTGCAGCTGCTGAACGAGCGAAACTCTTGTGTTTTGTTGCTTCTCTCTGAGCACTACTGTATGTAAGGTCTGGGGAAGAGAAGAGGAAAGAAAGAGGGAAAAACTTTTTCGTTTGTCGATCCACGTGAACACGGCAAACGATGGCTACGCCAGGATATGGAATGGAGTCTTTCCCAAACATTTCTTCTATCAAGAATTAAAGGAGTCCGAGGGACACAAAGAAGCTGAAGCGATGGATGTGATAAGTCCAGTGCGTAGGCGAGACAACATCGGCGGTCACCACACCCCCGGAGCTTGGAAAACACACCAGCGTCCGGACTGACTGATTCTCGTTCACCGCGATCTTCGTCTGTCTGACGTCGAAACCCATGCACAGGTAGGTTGTTTCTCTGCTCGCACCAGCAAGGTTCATTCGCTCTCTCTCGCCCCCTCAACGCATTTGCATGTGATTAAATCAAAGCGAGCCATGCTCTAAAGCTTAGTCGGGGGGAGAGGGAAGAGAGAAATGGAGGAGGGAGTCTTTTGCGCACAGAAATGAAGTGGACCTCACAGGAAAACTAGTCTTCTCCTCCAAGAAAGTTAAATGGGAATCATCACGCACGAAGGTGTTCGAACCCCCTCAGTAAATGAGAAGCAGGCTGTAATTAGAAAATTCTCCCGAAACACACAATGCGCATTACTTTTGTGCCATTCAACAACACTCACACACCCCTCTCCTGCAGGACCTTGCATGCTACAAATGTTTATGCTTACTCATGGGTGAGAAATGAGTGAATCGTTGACAAAAAAGGGGACGCACTGAACTATGCAGCTTAAGTATTTCTCATTTGGCGACAAAAGAGACGATCACACGCACAGTTTAAATACTGCAAACTTGAGGAGAGAGAATACGTGCGATGCGTACACACGCACACATTCCTGCAAATAAGTAAAAAAAAGCGCCAAAGTCAACAGCAAAAACTCCATCGCCTCCACTTCTTCTTTCACTGCATCATTACAACCTTGGCCGCCGCCTTAGCCTGAGTTCCACGCGTGAATGGAATCGTTGGCGGCGAGAATGATATACGACAGGCTAAAGGAAGTGAGTGTGTATGCGTAGTACTGTAGCTGTATGTAGTGGCCACAGCTGCGAAAGTAACGCAGCAGGAGAGAGACGTGCTAGCGACATGTTTAGGGTTTCCCCCCTTTAGAGTATACGGGTGATACTTGAGAAAATGACAAAATGTAGCTCGGAGAAGGAGAAAGCGGCTTGTGTCGTCAGCCCTCCTTGCACTCCTTAGCTAATTACCACGAGGTTACAGTGCCTAAGAACGCCTTTTGTTGCGACTCACTGCACGAGCAAATTGCGAGAAAAGTTTGGCAAAACAAGCGCTTAAGCCTTCCAAAGCCCGACCAATTTCAATCTTAGTCTCCTGTTTGGCCGTGGCGCGGCCGCCGCGTACAGTAACGCGTCTAATATGCTACTAGATTCCTCCTGAGAAGCTGAAATCGCTTTCTTCTGCTTGGCTAAATAAAGACAAAGAAAAGACGGATCTTACACGCTTTCTTTCTCTCCTTACAGTACTTTCTGCCAGCAGAACATGCTACAGCACCACTACAGCCCCCTCCTTATTCTTTCACCAGTCTTCCCTTCTCTCTCATCTTCTAAGCGACGGGAAAGCCTTCGCGAGTAGAATAGCAGGAGAAGGGCAGGGACTAATGGTGAGATTGGCGAGATTTGAGGAGACAGTAGCAGTCTCTCCTCCTGCTGGGTGTGCTCTAAAAGACGACACCACTGCTACTGCTCTGGAGAGAGAAATGCCATTCCAAAGAGAGAGCGAAAAGAGCTGCTCCGGCTCTTTGACAACACGGTTGCACAACAATTCACTTTCAGCAACGACCACAGCCTCATTTAGGGAGATGGATCATCATCGCTTGAAGAGCCAGCATGTCAAACATTTTTGCGCTCGCTTTCGCGCAGACTTACAGCATTGCAAACATGCTGCAAGGGTCTTTTTCTTATTTTCTCTTTCTTCTTCTTCCAGACGGCGCGATGAAAGATTGCACGCGTTTTTGCGCCCCCCCCCCCCAGCTACCGCCGCGGCCTATCTAGGCCCTGCCACGACTGTACTATGGCAAGTCGCACGCCACAGTAATGCGCGCGCACTCATTATAATGTGCATCGCATGTATTAACAGTGTCACGAGCCACACACAGTAGTACGTTCGTCCGCAGTGGGGACCGTGCGTTGGACTGGGCCTACCTACTTAGGCAAGTACATACGGACGGACCTCCTCCTCCTCCACCGCCGCTTATGGGTGACTGCCACGGAATTATGACAAAGACTCGATTTTGGCCATAAGCGCGGGTGACTTGCCCTGGCGGGACGTTATTAGGCCCTCTCAGCGGGGGGAACGAGCCCTAAACCATATACGTACGTATCGCTGAGCAGCAGCCCCAGCCTCTGCAAAAACACGTGGGGTGCTTATTACTACTATGCTCAACTAAGTCGGGGCATTGAGAAGACGAGCATTTACGAGCCTTCTGTGCCGGGAAAAAAAAACTTACTGCAACTTAGCCACGTCATGAATGCCAATGCATTAAAGCATGTCGTAATAAAATATCAATAACAGCTTCTCTTCGCCAAAAAACCACACACGACCCACCTGTTTGGGTTGATCACAAGGCCACGCGAGGTTCTTCTCTCAGCGGGCGACTCAACAATACGAGGCACTAATTTCTCACGCCCGCTTGATCGCTCGACTGGGCATACGTCGTTAATGTTCAAGAAAGGCAGAGTGGGAAGAGCAAAGAATGAAGAGTGTGCATGAAAGTTTCACGAGCTCTGTAGTCTGATGATCACTTGAGCAGCGGAGCCGGACTCGGGGTCGGAGTCACTGGCACACGCCCAGCCGGAGGCAGCAGCGACAACACAGGTAGCCAGACGAACGAGTCCCACGCTATTAATGTTTGGTTGAGAGTTGTGTGCGTTCAGAAAGTTGGTACCAGACCAACAAGGAGGGGGAGAAAGAAGGAAGAGAATCCCATTGATTACGTGCGTTTAGTCCCTTCCCTCGATCGCATCCCGCCAGAGATTTCGATTTAACGCCGAGTCTGAAATAGGAAATGTCAGTTTGGTCCGCCCAAAAGAAAAAAAAGAAAGGTGATCGCGCTAATTCGTCTCATCCGTCTTCTAGACACCTGCTCAACTGCTGTGCTTGGGCAGTGGCGGCGAGCCAATTGCCTCTCAGCAACGGCCACTTCAGCTAGCAAAAAGTGCACGAACTCGGGGAAGAACAAGCATTAGTTGTAGTACTCGGGGGCAGCACAGGACTTCACCAAGTCCGTACTATATCACCACGTTCCTATCTGCCAGCGACGAATGTTTTATCTGCGCATACGCGCATTAAAAAGATGCCGGATATGAAAAAATTCGACCGACAATAAATTACGCCGACCCCCCTCCCACCCACAAAGCAGGAGAAGCGGTGAAAGTGTCCTTGTGTCTCATACGCATTGTGTTTCTCCTTCCCTTTTGACAAAAACTCTGCACTGTGTCATCATTATTCGCATGTAGGCGTGTATCTGTTGTGCAGAATTGAATGCCAAGAGCAGAGGGCGAAAAAGGGAGATTAACAATGTGGTGCGCACAAGGCAGCAGCACATGCCTATCACTTGGCCCGCTGAATGCATCTCTTGCTGATGCTGCTCGTGTCGTGACTATCGAATCACGCTGAAACCACAGTCACCCAGTGTCTTCGAAATGAAAGAGCAGCGGCAAGGAGAGGAGAGCATAATCTAGCCACATGTTTCCTTATAGTTACCAATCTTAATCCCGCGGAGAAGAAGATAAGCAGCAAGAGGGGAGGGGGCTTTTATCCCCTCGAGCGTTGGTTTCCTTTCCTGTGGATTCCCCCCCCCCTCCTCCCCACGATACTGCTGCCGCCGCCGCCTTTTCATACTGCTACTGCTCCACAGCGCTTAAGCTCAGCTATGGCAGAGTCCCCTAAAGTGCTCCGCTGCTACGACTGCGTCGACAGGCTGCCGTCAAGGCTGAGAGATTGTTTTGAATTGTCTTTGCTTCTTTCTTTCTCTCTCGAGGAGGCTAGGAAGACTCACAGCAAGCATACAAAAAGAGACAGAAGAAGGCGAGGATGGAAAAGAGAAGTGATGGGACACGTTGAAGACAATGACGAGGCAGTTAACACGTATATACAGCACAAACAAACAAGCACGCAGGCAGGCAGGCAGGCAGTCACCAGCCAGGCGGCCAGCCAGGCCGGCAGCAGGGCCGGAGGGCAGGCAGCGTACAAGAAAAAAAAAAGGGAGACGTGATCTTTGGCGATTAAGGCACAGTGCTTGGTTAGCGGAATGAAATTGTATTCTTGGCCTTACAAAGCAGGGATTTTGTGCAACGCCGCATGCGTTGCGGTGACATGCAGCGCCTCTCTTAAACAGGTGGATCTCATACTAACTTTGATCTACAGGCAGCTTGTCCGAGGAGGATGGCGAACATACCTGGCACACTTTGCGACCTATGGAGCCACAAGTATAAGCTAAGTAAGTTTGAGAAGCATTGCGGTAGGCGGCTACCAGCAGAAGCCCCGAACAGATTAGTCAGTCTGCCTCATGTAGAAAGAAGGCACAGGTATTTATCTGAAGTCACAATGAGTATGCATGAACTTGACTTGACATTTCTTCCCATCCAAAACATGCTTGGGCGTTCTATTAGGAGTAGAGCGAGGGCGTCTCTTACTTCTATCACGCAAAGGTTTTTCTTTTCCTTTTCGACCCAGGACAGCCAGTTTGGGGACTGCTACTCTGAATATCAGCTCCTTACTCTTCTTTCTCCATTGGGGGTTTCTTTGCTGCTACGACGAGCTATCAGTGCATACGTTGTTGCACTGCAGAACTGTACACAAGCCAGCCTGTCCGTGGAGTTTAGAGGGAATGTGACCGAATCAATTGATGGCTGCATAACCAACATTCCTTAAATCTAGGGGAAAAAAGGGAGACTGGAGTCACGGGAACGTGTCCTTCGAATAGTACGATCGTCAGCTAAGCCAATGCATACAACTATGGCATTCACAAATCAATCAAGTAAGACCTGCACAAGCACTCGCGCAGCAGCTGTAAAGCGAGGAAAAAGAAACCAGGCACAACACACTAGGCACAGGAGGTGGCAGACCCAAATTTGCTATGAATATCGCACCTAATGCGGCCTGAGCGCTCAGGCCCGCCCGATACTCACTACGGAACGTGCGTACAATACATCTGCAAGCTGGGACAGGAAGCCTGCAGAAACAGAGCGTAAGATTGACTCCTCCGTGAAGCGGATCTGTTTGCGTCAGTGCCAAATGATGGATGTGGCCTATGAACGGGGAGTGCGATCCGTTGTGGCAAGACGGAGCCGCCGATACGCAGCAGCGTACACGAACTTGGTGCATTCGTCCAGGATGACGAAGGACGCAGCGAAAGATGATGACACCACACCGACAACCTCTTTCTCCACCTTTCTTTCTTTCCTTCCTTCCGTCATGATCATATTGCTGCTCACAGCAAAGACGTGTGAGTGTGTGTGTGTGTGTGTGTGTCCGTCTGCCCGTCGTTCACCCACTGTTCCCGATGGGGATCACACATCGAGCAGCGGAGCAGCGGAGCAGCAGCGCCAGAGTCCGGGCCGATTCACTTTCAAATGAGGGGCCATTAGATCGGTGTTGCAATAACGGGGAACGTGCACGCAAGCGGGGAGGGGGGCATAAATCGTGACCGAACACTCTAAGCAAACCAAATCGCCTCCCCCCTGTGCTTAATACTTGTTCGTCCTCTCCCATAGGACGTCGAAAATTGTGATGTGGGCGTCCAAATCGACATTTTGCCAAGCTCATTTCTGCCGTAGCTCACCTTTCTCCTTATTTATCTCGTTCCGCTCTCACGCTACAGTTAATTAACCCTCCTACTTGTGCTACCGGCGGACGACGTCGAAAACTTCTAAGAACATTTTTCCCCGCTGTCGAGAATTCTCGCTTCTTTTTCTTAGCACACGCACGCACACATGAATAGAGAAGAGACGTTCCATGTGGCCGGTTTAAGGCAGTCGCCCCTTTCTTCTTGAGCGTGAGTTTCAGCACGCACGCACACGCAGTACAGTACACGTGTGCGCGCGCGCACAAATAGCAGTAAAACAAAGTGAAGGAGAGAGAGAGAGAGACTTCACTTCGTATGCAAAGTCGGGAAGAGAACTTTCAGAGTGTGTGGCAAGGAAGAAAAGTTTGTTCTCACAAAGACTTCCCCCCTCCTCTTTCAGTGCCTTCTATCCTTTTCTCCCATGCCTTTAGGTATGTACATCCTTCCAGCGTGATTATTTACAATTTCAGATCTGCCAGGCGGGCGACTATTTTTCCGTCGCCTACCCGCATGACGAGTTGAAGGGAGGGAACAAGAGCGTGACTAATGGCGACAATAACCGGCGGGCAAGGAGGAGCGGGCGAGCACCTGCACACAAATGTGGTCGAGGCAACAGAGACACATTGCACTGCGAGTCAGACACGTACCACTTCGCGTTGCGTACGTGCACTGATCTAAGGGGGAGGGGGGAGGGGTGGGGAGGGGAGGGGAGGGGAGGAAGAGAAACTCGATCGTTTCACCTACGTAGTGGAGGTGGCAAGAGACAAAGTCAAGCCCCGTTTGATTTTCATTTCCTGAGAGCTTCTCCGTGTCCTGTCTTTATCATGCTTTGGCCTTTCTCTCTCCCCCCCCCCACCTCAGAGGAGAGTCTCTGGGGGAGACTTCCTGCAAATTTGAATGCCATCAAATACGCAGGGTTCCCAGCGCGTGGCCGGCACATCACAATAAGGATGACGAGGAGGTCCCTCAACCCTTCACACGTACCAAGCGTTGTTAAGCACTCGAACATCGAGGAGGCTTGGGCTTCACTCAGATCAAGCGCAACTTACATCGCTGCCACCTGTCTGCAGCATATGTGAATGAGCCAAAAGTTGCACACTGATATGCAAGGACGAGAGGAAAAGGGATCCCATTATCGGTTACCTGAGGTTGCGGCAAATTCTCTCACGACATGAACGCGCATATGCGTTAAGTGTATATCAATAAGACGGCATACTGGAAAGGTCGTTCGAGCGCAAAACTGCTGGTTGTGTACCATGTGTACTAATGTACAACACAAAAAGCCAGCCGGCCTCGTATGTACGGAGCCAGCCTGGAGATTTGCAATCAGTCATCATCGCCTTCGACTCAATTTTTTTTCTCTCCTCTTTTTTTTCAGTCAGAAACAGACGTGTAAAAAGTGCGATTGTACGTACTGAGTTCGTACATTTATCAGAATGCATTAGGAGGTGTTTTTTTTTTGTTTAGCCTCTCCTACCTTCATCCTCTTGCTGGTGGGCATAACCCGTTTGTAGAGAGACTCTATCCTTCCACCAGCAGAGCCCTCGGTCAGTCCAAGGAATCCACCAGCCTCCTTGGCCGGTGAAGAAGGGCCAGCTGACTTCACGGAGGACTTGCCGTGACCATGCTTGAACTTGCTCCCCTTGGTGTCCTTGATCTTCATCTTGAGGGTAGTGCCAGGCGTGGAGCAGTTCGACGAGGTGGAGGAAGCCGGCGAAGCTGGCAGAGACAGCGAAGCCAGCGAGACCTTGGGTGCCTGCTGAGGGGCTTGAGGCTGCTTCTCGGCCATATTTAAAGCAACTAATGTTTATTCACGCTTTAAGCTGCTGCGCCGCCCCTCCTCTTCACGACACAAATCATCAAGTCTGTAGTCTATTGTTATTCACGGTTCCTGGCAAGACGTTCGACCCCTGTAATGAGGAAGAAAAAGCATTCTTAATGGCAATGAATGGCGGAGGGTCGCACGTACATGTTTCGCGTATCTCCTTTTCATGTGCGTGTAAAATGTGAACCAGTGCTCTTTATCCTCCATCTAGAGCGCCCATTGCCAGGCAGAGCAGTGTCTTACATCAGCGTAACAGCAGGCACATGAGCCTGTTGTATCGGTACCTCACAAGATCTCCTCCATGCATGTAGCCATTGGATGGGCTAACTTTTTGGGAAAAAAGCCAACTAGGAATGCGCTATCACGCCTGCATAGAAAAAAAACAAGGCAAAAAAACCTGCTTCCGTATACGATTAGTCAATGTTCTGTGTACTCGAACGTACGCATGCAGAAGTGCATGAATAAAAAAAACCCGACACCCTCTTACTTATCACTCTCTAGAGACTCTTCTCCACCTCTCACCCTGCCCCCTTACAACCCCAACTCCCGTTGACCTCCGCGCTGTCCCCCCACCCAAACCTCTTCTCACAGGTCTCCATTTATTCTTTACGGCTCACGCTGAATGTAATTGAAAATACCTTTAATAGGAATCGTAGCATCATGATTAAGTTGGGACTGCATGATGCAACATTTCGATGTTTGATGCCACGCTCCCGAGGGTTTTTTTTGCAGTCGACACTGGAACGGCATTTCAGAACGATCGTGTCATTCCACCTTCAGTCCCAACATTCGCAAGTTACGCATGTAACGTCTGACAATGGCACATTTGACTCGTGCACAAGAGACGTGGAGGCTTCCTCGAACCAGAAGGAACCCTTGCCGCAGCTGAACGCCACTCATCAGGCATATGCTTTAGGACACAGTTATCGCCCCTCACACGACCACTGGCGTGATATCTCACCTCAGCAGCGCATTCTGAGCGTTAATCATTCAACACTGGACTTTGGGAAATCGCCAGTAATATGGCAAGAGAAATGGAGCACTTCTGTGTGTGTGTGAGAGAGAGAGAGAGAGAGAAAGAGTCTGTGCGCGTGCGTGCGCGCGTTATCTCTCGATTTGTTATCTCTCCGCGCTCGAGAGTACTTAGGATAGCACGAAGTAGTCAAGAAATAAGATGCGGCATCCGCCATTCTCGCTGCATGAGGTCTTCTTTTAATGTAACTAGCAGTCCTCCTCTACCCATCTTTCTCTCTCTCCTACATACACACGCTGCTGCGGCCTTTGTGAGAAGCCTGGCAAGCAAGCATGCAGGAAGAAGAAGACAGACAAGTCAGGTTCTGATTGTATGGCTGATCTTTGACCCTCAAAGGAGCCAAGAGGAGTGGGGGGGACAGCAAGCACTGGCATAAGTGTAGGGGGGGGGGGAGGGAGGAAGAAGAATAAAGAGGGTAGCGATCTGTAAAAACAGCGAGCACATGCACCAGCCCTTGATGAAGGGAAAGTAAAAGGGAGTCAGGAGCCGCATTTAAGTCAAAAGATGTGACCAGAGGGAGTGTTAAAAGATCTTTCTTCTCCTCTTTTTCTCCAAAAGTAACCATTTGACCCGCCCCAGTGGGTAATGCATATTCATAACATGAGAAGGAAGCTTTGCCCGCACTCACACACAGATATCATGGGTTTCGTGGCTGCATGGAATGCACTCTACGAAAATGATTCATGTTGTGCGAGGTCCCTGAGAGGAGAGACCCCCATATATCCTCGCTGGATGGAAACGCAGCCTCGAGCAAGGCGTGGCATATAGTACGTCTTTGTATCACCCTCAAATCGAGGTAAATCCGCACCGTCACCTTAAGGGGGAGCCCCACAATAAAACGAATACGCAGGCACAGCGAAAATGTGGTCATGAAAAACCATGTGCGCCGCCCGACTTCTCCCTGGACGAGTCTTTGCCGATGAGCTCGGCGCTGACCGCCGAGGGCGTCAGCAGCAGTTTGCATCCAGCAGCAGTTTTCCCATCGTGATGAAGGGAGTCAACAAAGCACTCGGGACAATCCTTGCTAACCTTTGGGGGGGGGGGGGATTCGCCCAAAACTGCTGCAGCACCCAAAAGGATGTACGAAAGCGAGGCTGCGCCTAAAAATGAGGGTTTTTTCTCTCTGTCTCTCTCCCCCCTAATCAGTTTGCATAGACAATTACCCGCCGCTGTCGCTGGCGGCCAAGCTGGGCGCTGCCGCCACCATGATGTGGCTGCTGCTCCTGCAGCCTTCGCCTTCGCCGCGACTACACCGGTGCAGCAGCATCGGCGGCTTCTTCGGCCGCCGCTGCAGCAGCAAAATTATCCTCCGGCAGGGGCCACCACTGGAGATCGCGACATTTGAACCGTCGGCGCGGGCGAACCCGGCGACACCGGAGGCCAGTTTTTTGTCAGTCTTACCGTGAAGGCTTGTTGGCGGCCCGGCCGCCCGGATTAGTGCCGTCGGGTCGCTGGTTCCGTCGTGCACCGGATTCTTTTCCGTTCGGTCCTCCCGTGAATGTCAGAGCCGCCGCCACCGCCGATCGAGGGAGAAGAAGTAGAGCTGTAGCAGCAGAAGGAGCAGCAGGAGGAGCGGCTGGCCCAGGGAGGGAGGAGTGAGCGCGCTCCAGCGGCAGCTCCGGCGAGTCCGTGCGCCTCGTGCGTGCATTCAGCTGTGGCGGCCTGGCGTTAAGAAGGGGCCAAGTCGGCCTGGAGCTCGGAGGAGAGGGAGGACGACGGCGACGGCGACGACGGCGACGACGACAACGACGAGGAAGAGGAGGAGGAGGAGGAGGAGTGTTTCTTTCTCTCTCTCTCGCACACACCCTCTCCCTCACTCTCTCCCTCTGAAAAGCTCCCTCCCTCAGTCACTCTTTCTCCCTTCAGTCCACGTCCCTCGCCCGCGCCCTCACGCACTCTCCCCTCAGCCCTCCATCAAACGCCGCCGGTTATCCGAGCGAGCGAACGAGCGAGCGAACGAGCGAGCGAGCGAGCGAACGAACGAGCAAGCGAACGAGCGAGCCCAAGCCGGCCGCGGCGGCCGCCTTGGCCGCCACGGCCGTGGCCACGGCCGTCGCAGCCACCACCGCCGGAAAAGTGAGAATGGGGGAAATGCTAAAGGAGAGAAGAAAAGAGGAACAAAGAATGCGTTTTTTTTCTGTGTGGCTAATTGATGTCCGTCGAGTCGGGACCGATCGCGCCAGCCGACTGAGAGAGAGAGAGAAAAGTCGCACAGAAATAATGGGCCCCAAAACTGCTCGCTCGAGCATATCCTAAATAGTGGACGCCGTCCTGCAGTTCCGCATGGACGTCGAGGAGGCCTGCAAATAATTGTTATTTCTCAACGATCGCGGGCAACTTCCGGTGGCCCAAATAAACCAGATTGCGGGGCCCTCTCAAATTATCTTGATAGCAGAAGGAGGGCGTGATACGGTTAAGTGCACACTTGTCCCCCCGAGCCAAGCAGTGGCTGCTGTCCTCATATGCACTGACATAACTACTACATGAAGAAATTGGCTGCCTGATCAGAGCGGAGCCGCTCTTCTTTCTTGCTACAACGTCGTGTGGAGTAGGTGAGGAGCAGTTCCCGAGTACGGGCAGCGCACAGCCAATCAATCCTGTACAGAGAGATGTGTCCTAAGAAGCCCCTGGCGTGCTCTGCTTATCCTACACAGAACTGGAACGCGACAGATTAGGATATACAAAAGTAATAGATTTCCCCCTCCCTTTCCCATCTCTGTGTGCTGCAAGCACTTTGTACGTATGCAGCACGAAACTGCTGCTGCTGTTGTGGAGGTTGTGGCTGCTGCTGCCACATCTGCTCTCTCTTCCCGTGACTGCTGCTCCCACTTCTACGCACACACCACGTCCTATGTAGTACCGCGTGCGCGTGTGTGTGTGTGTGTAAGCAATGCTCTAACGTCCAAAATGAGATACCACACCGCTTCTACTCATAATATTAAGGGCAACAGAAAAAAAACTACTGGTTTTATTACAGTACTTCTCGCATAAAGTACTATGTAACTCCGTGAAGACATTTCCAGTGGGTAAGCTGAGCTGGGTTTTTGGCGGAAAGAAAATTGCGCAAACTTATAGCTTTTCGTGACCGTTACTGCAGTGAACGCCCACTGCCCCCCCCCCTCCCTTCCCTCAGCCTGCGAGTTTCCCAAGGATTTAGTTTGTCTATCCATCAAAGAATGAGGGAGAAGCGCTAAAATGAGTTTTCGAACATTGCCACCACTCCTATTGTAATATACCTGCAGCACAAGCAGTGGTTAAGTATGCTCCAATGCTGTGCGCCGCGTTGCCGAATTTTTTGACTGCTTTTTTTTGTCCTTTCCTAATCCTAATCTGCATCTGCAGACTGAGACATTTAAAATGTGGAAAGCAAGAAATTTATAATGAGTTGGAAAAAAAAGACGAACGTGACTTATCCACAGAGCAGCGGAATTGTTTTTCACCTCAGTGTTTGGTTGGTGTTGGCTAATGCTAATCCTTTCTCACAGGAGCAGGTGCAAAACTACAGCTTCTTCTGATCAATGTCTATTTTGTAACGGAGGACGTGTGTCCTACAATCATACCTCGTGATTTACAGCAGCTTGCCAGCATGCTGTGCACGGAGAGCACATTGGGACACGTGGGTCGCAGAAAGTCGAAATAAATGCTTTCCTTGGACAGCAAAAATAATCCGCAGACGCTTGTCCAACACACTTCATGCGTCTTGGAGTAGAGCATGCACGGCCAGGCACTCTTCTTCTACCCTGGCCATGCAGGTACTAACCTACTCCTTGAGCTCAAGCGTCACGCGTGTCCATACGTACATTGATTGCATATTCAGCCCTCTCAGCCGACGATGCCTCAAGTCTAAGAAAAATACTCACTAACCCACTCCCACAAACCTCCGAGCATTTCGAGCATTCAGTGCATACTCGCTTATCTCAATCAATAATGCCTTAAGTCTTAAAAACGCTTTCCCTTGCAACGTTCAAGAAATGCAATAATGCTGAAATCAACATCCTGCGCGGTTGCTATATCGAGAATTTTGATTGACTTAGCTTCAGCAGGAGAGAGAGAGAGAGAGAAGGAGCGACGACACAAAGAAATAAACGGATTCCGTCCTCGTTTGCCAGAGCTCGCACGAGGCTTCTAATGCCTCGCCGCAGTGGAGCGAACTGCCAATGGCAGTGGAGAATTCGCCTATGCCAGCCTCTCATTGGCGGCAGACGCAGCACCGAGAAAGAGAACGGAGAAGTGTAGTCTCGCGACGGCGGCAGGATTCTCGCCATCGATCCGGAGAGAGAGAGAGAGAGAGCGCGCCCGCCTCGCACACGCGCACGCACGGCTGCTACATTAAACTGTAGGGCTTGTGCACATTATTGCAGGCTACGACAGGGCGAAAAACATTGATGATTGTTGATCCTGCCGAGTAAAAGTGCAGGAAAGAAAGCCTTTGCGTGAGGTTGGCAGTTAACGCGGTGAATGTAAAAGGTTATACAAGTGCAGCCTTCGTACTGGCAGCACCTACCTACCTACCTACCTTCCTACCTTCCTTCCTACCTACCTACCTACCTACCTACCTACCTACCTACGTACCCACCTACCCACGACCGTACCTCTCTGCAGTGCACAATTGTGCATTGTGGCACGTATGGTACCTATCTGCCTTGACAGCATTTCGCAGAGCATGTCTGCGAGGCATTCTTGAAAGGACATAGCAGACTGACACAAGATCAAATACTGCACATTACATACGGTAAACTTCCATCTCTTGTTATGCTTGGGCGCAACGCAGAGGTTCGCTGAGTACACCGATACTCAGCTTTGGAGAATGCGATTTCAGTACACGGCCAACAACAACTCTGGCCTCTCCTCATGCCTCCACACCCCTAACACTCTGACCATTGCATAAACAAACACTGGCCTTCTTTTGAGGCCCGCACGGTGGAAGGAGAATAAAAAAGAGCCCTCCTATCTTTTTCCCTTCATCTTCTTCCTCAGGGAGGCCTCCTTCTCTTCCTCGTACTGAATGCGTCGCCGCCACGCAGTCGTTTTTTATGCCTCTTCCTGGCCAACAACATATCTTCTTCCTCTGCTCTGGACTGCTGGAGCAACAGAGAAAGAGAGAGAGACGACATCTAACATGATATGGAGTTTCAAAGTGCTGGCTCGTGGGTTTCTGGCGCGCAGGAAAAGGAAAGAGGCGATCGAGTAAAAAATCTCTGGCTCGATGCGAATGAAGGTGGAGAAGTTTTGCTCCCCCCCCCCCCTTTTTTTTTTACTGACTACCGTGTGCCTTTAACATTGACTTTTGCGAGGTTCGTGGCTACCCCGCGTCCGCAAACTTTGACGCCACTTCAAGGCGCATCCGTTCACTTTCTGGACCTTGCACACACGCAAGCACAGTTCAGTGCTGCTGCTCCTCGTGAAGGCGAGCGTGTGCATGTTTGTAAGACGTCTCCCACAAGGGGGGGGGAAGAGATAGAGGGGAAGGAGATCGGGGCAAGAAAGAGGAGGAGGGAGGGAGTCGAGGCGGCTTCACTCGGCCTCGAACAACTGGAATTGATGGCTTAGAAGATAAATTCCAAGATTTTCATGCGGTGCTGCTTTTCTCTCTCTCTCTCTGTCGCTGCCTTGTCATAGCAAAAGAGAAGTGTGTTTGTGTGTGGGTGAATGCGGTTTATGAAACGAGAGACGTGATACTGTAATGTATATTGTGCGCCAGAGAAATTGCGGGGATCAGACAAGTTTAAGTGCAAATGACCAAATTGAATACATATATATGTGAACCTTTAGCTATTTATCAGTCCGTGTTACCGTCGGAACGATTGAGTGCGCACGGAGAGATAATCACTCAACAGTTGTGCCTACATTTTGTTCCGGCTCTCGCCACATTTATTCGCTGGTACAGCTATTGATTTAGGCAATGAAGTTGGCAGCCAAAGTTGAAAACACTCCTCTCCAAATGGAAGTACGCGCATGTAGAGGGCCATAGAAAAGGGCGAAGGTGAAGCATTCACCACGCTCATGTGCTCACTTGTGCAAAACTTTTTTTCTCTGTCATTTCATGGATTTCCTACCGAAAAGTTAAGCGATCTCAATTGTACAACAATTGTCACGAGCAGTGTGACAACGGAGGAGACGAAATCATCATCAAGGCACGTCGGCTCCAAGGATTTTTCAACTCTCTCCTCGTAGCTCCTCCTGCACACGAAGCGGAGGAGGCAGCAGTAAATACGGAGTCTCTCTCGGTCTCTCTCACCACAACGAGCGAGCAGGCGAAGAGCGGGCGGGTGGG
>JAAUXU010048402.1_pt1 | contig 16529 bp, 12 predicted proteins | sample 7278151 | NCBI WGS metagenome assembly JAAUXU01 (sample SAMN14350113, study PRJNA611818) | marine sediment metagenome | isolation source: surface marine sediment (1.8m) | place: French Polynesia: Moorea | collected 2018-08 | reverse complement strand
TTTTCACACACCTGTTGCTGTTGCTCTTCCTCCCTTGTCCCTCCTATCCACCCTGCCAGCCTCCTCCTGGCCGGCCCCAGCGTGGCCGCGTCCCAGGCCCGATGCCGCCGCTCCTCCGCCTCCTGCGCCGAACGCTTGGAGGCCCTGAAGCGCGCCAGGCGGGCCATCTCAGAAGAGGACATGGTTGGCGAGGAACTGATCTGGGCTCAGGGTGGCGGATGGCAGGATGACGGCCAGGTGTCCAAGACAAAGATGCTTTGGAAATGTGCACTTAAATCACAAGTGTCCCTCTACCTCTGTGTACCAAGAGAGCCATAGTAAAAATGAGAGCAGCAGCCAGCGCCCAGCAGCCAGCAGACGACTTTGTTTTTCTCGGCGCATGCGCAGTAGGGAAGAGAACGCAAAAGATTCAGTAGTGCGAGTACCACATCATAAGTAGTCGTGTGAGTAAGAGGTGAAAGCGTTCGATCTTCACGAAGGAACGAAGGGAAGATCGCAAAAGAATTTAAAGAAATGAGTCAAATGACCGGCTAAAAGAAAGGAAGGAAGTTTGCAACGATAGACTGTGGGACGAATAAAATTCACCCACCCAAGGACCGGAACGGACAAACGACAATTCGTTTCGTACATTTGGTACATTTCATATTTTGTGCGTACAAAAAGATGGATACCGAGAAGATGAACATTTTGGTGAATTTGTCACATGTTTTCGAAATTGCTGCATGCGATGCTTGTGTTTGAAGGCAAAGAAAGGTAGACATTTTGGTATATTTTTTTGGCCTTTTTGCTCTCATTTCATAAATATGTCACACTTGCGTTTTGTCTAAATTGCTCCTCCCAGGTAAGTGCCCCATCTCCTATTGAATTCTACTGATGCTTACACCCTTGTTTTTTCGTTGAAAAGGGATCAGCTATTCTTCTAACTGTTAACGTTACATGTTGCACTTGAACCGCGATATTCTAGAGCTTCAAAATAATAGTCACTTCTGATCGTACATTCTAGAGAAGCTGTTGAATGCCGAGATTTTATTGCACTTTCACAATATCTCCTGTGAGAGCGAGGCGTGAACGTATGTACGTCGCACAGGCAGTAGGTAGTAGCCACTTGAGCATGTACACTGTATGATGGGAAGGTTGATGGAGAAAAACCAGTTTTTCCCAATCCCCATCCCTCTTCTCCTCCCCACGGTTTGGAGTCGGACTCGAAAAATGTCTTATGCTGCAATTTAGTGATGGGTACGAGTCCAAAAATTACGAATCGAATCAAGTCGAATCTGTCAGGTTTCGAATCGAGTCGAATCGAATCAGTAATCGAATCCAAGTAGTAAGTATGCAAGTTCAAAAAGTATGTGATTTTTTTGATAACTTCACACTGAATAATAGGGGCCTTTTTTCTACGCAATCAAGGAGCAAAATTAAATTTTTTACTTATATTTTTATATTTAAATTTCTGCAAAGACTTTTTAAAAGTCCCGGCTTTTTTTTACTTTTGGGAGTAATCGAATATAAAATTACGAATCGAGTCGAATCGAATCGGTCAAAAAAGGGGGTGGAGTCGAATCGAATCGAATCGAATCCGGATTCGTACCCATCACTATGCTGCATTAATATCAGCCAAAGATATGGCCGGTCATTGGAGCATAGTACGTAGAACCTGCGTGGCCCAAAGTACAAACCCAAGGACTCGATTTCGCCCCAATCTCTTCGCCGTACTGTACTATCGTGAATCTAGGGGAAGGGTAAAAAATCACGTAACTTCAACTGACCGACCTGCACGAACGATGATTGCCTAAGACGGAAACAGCGGCCTGAGACTTTACTTGTGCGTATATTGCAACGAAATAACGAATGTTCAAGATAGAGAAATGGACCAAAGCCAATGCTGAAAGAACCTCTTACAAAGAAGGTCGCATAGAAAGCAAAAGCTGAACTTATGCTGTAGCAGGGATTTTTAAAATTTAGTCCGTGGTCCCTCGAAATAGTCATTCGTTTTCCTCCTCCTTAGGCTTGCGGGCATAAAAGCTCAGAACGGAGTACAAAGAGGGAAATCTAGCCCTCGCATTCCCCTTTAAACGGGTGGTTGGGTAGGTGCATGCAAAATGCCTCCTCCTCCCCATACCCTGCAGTCTTCGGGATTGTTCCCCGCCGGGCGGGCACAGGGCAGTGGGCAGGCACCAAGACGAAATCGGAACCGGTCCCTTTCCTCCAACTCCTGGACGGCCGTATTGCTACAGGGAAAAGGGGGCCGCCGCCGAGGGGGGGAGTCCGAAAGGTACGCGGGGATCGAGCGGGCTGTGCAGAGAAGGGCCACTAAATCGCACCGCGTGTTACAGGCAGGCAGGTAGGCAAGGCGGGAGGAGTTTGTACTTCGCTTCACAACGGGGCTGGCGGCCTGAAAAGGGTGCGGCGGCGGCGGCGGCGGACGGAGGGCTCAGAGAGGGAGGAGGAGGAGAGAAACGAAGTACATTCGGTACGAGAGGTACACAATCTCTCTCTGCCATAGAGAGAGAACGGGAACTGTACGGTACGACAAAGTACCACGTTGCCTGCTCGTACTAAGCGTAGTGTTATTGTACGACAGATTAAGGAAAAGTTGACGTGTCTTTAGATCTTATGTATTACGCGAAAGGTTAGATTTATGTTGTTTCCTATAAAAAGTGACGAAACACTCTTTCAAAAATAACTTTGACTTGATGTTTCAGTAGTTCTCTTCCCCCCCCCCTCTCTTTGTGCCGATGGAGCCTGGTTCTTGAGATATGTTGGAGGTGGGGTCGTCCATCCGCCTGTCGGTTACGGCATTATCCGTGGGTACTTCGGACACACATGCATTCGTACGTGGCTGAGTAGGAGCGGAGTGTGCGAAGAAGGGGAGGAGGGAACGTACGTTTGACGTTGGGTACGAAAAGCACGGAGAGGAGGAGGGGGAGAACGAGAACAAGCGGCGCACTCGTCCCAGCTCTCACCCACCGTGGCACTTGCTCCTCCTCTCTTTCTCTCTCTCTATGCCCCCCTCTGCGGAGGAGGAGGGGACGGCGGAGGCGGCACAACACATGAGCGCACAGAAAATTATTACACGCTATTTGAAGCACTGCAAGCATTGCAGAGGAAAGGACTGTACACGTGGCCTGCAAGAGCTAAAGGAAGAATATAATCACCTTTTGGGAGCTGCCGAAAGTCGTAACCCTCAATTTCAAACTTGTAAGGGGGGATCCCGTCCACCAGAAATAAATGTCTGCTTCGTTGGTTTCTTGGAACAGCTCAGTTTGCGTCAGCTATATCTAGTTTATGAACCCTGCTATGCCCATGTGTGTCCCGGCCGCCTCCGCCGCCTGTGCCTCCCTTCTTTTCCCTCTATATCGCCGCCGCCGATCCCTCCTCCCTCCTCACCGTCACCGTCGTTCGTCCCCTCCGTATTTTGTACTTCGTACGTCGTACGTACGTACAGTGGCCTCCTCCTCCTCGAGGCGAACAGTGCTGTGTACAATAGTAGCGGCTCAAGTCCCCTCAGTCCTTTGCGGAACCCATCTTGGGCAAATTAACCAGCGAAAAGCGAATTTCTGTGCCGCATCTTGTTCGGTAAAGGAGCCAAGGTAAGAACAAACAGTCTTGGCAAAAGTTTCTGCCTTACTTTACGGTTGTAAGGTAGTTTAGGGGAGAAAGGCGAACGCTCTGTACGTTGCCTTGGTGGGTACGAGGGGTACGTCCTGTACTGCAGAGGGGGGCACTTCTTACGACACTTGTGTATCCAACGCAGCTACGTCGTCCTTATGTTGCTCACTCGGAGGAAAAAAGGGGTCGAACTGAAATATGAAAACACACATTTTGTCCATCGAAGTTGAACAAATAGTAAATTTTGTAACAAACAAGGGATTTTTTTACAACCATGAGAGTGCAACCACCCTTCTGCCGCTTGAGGGACAAAGATGCAATTTTCTCGCCTTCCAAAAAAAACCAGGTGTCTGTAAACAGACACTTGATTAAGGCATTGGGAATAGACTCCAGCTTTTGATATCCTATTAAATAAAGGCAGTACATTATAAAGCATGCGCATCTATAACGCCTCTCTCCGTCATAGGCCGCAATTATGTCTGCGACGTCGGTCTCCGCCGCCGCCGCCGCCGCCAAGGCCGAAGAGGTGGAGCGTCTCCAGAGGCAGCTCCTCCACCGCCAACAGATCCAGTTCCGCGACCGCCTACGTCACCTTCATGTAGAAGACATGAGGGCGAAAGCGGCGGCGGCCGAGGAGGTGGTCACTTCGGGGCCTCCGCTCTCGCCGCCGTCGCCTGTTAGCAGGCCGTTTGTGCTGGACGCGAGGAACCCGCCGAGGCTGCCCAACGAGGTACCTGGAGAACAACAAATCCTCCAGCTCAAGAGACAACAGCAGCAGCTTGCAATGTTGCAACACCACCGCCAGCAGCAGCAACAGCTACAACAGAAACAAGCGTCAAGTCCGTTCCCTCCAAAGTTGGGGCGGCATTCTCCTTCGGAACCAGGGATCGTACCTCCTCCGTCTCCTCCGCCACCCGCTCAGTTGATGCCGGCAGCTCAGAGGCCGCCTCCGCCATACATACAGCCTCTCCCGCAGCACTTGAAATACAACTGGCAGGAGAGGGACTTCGTCCCGGTTTTCCAAGGGTTCAGTCCCAAGACGCCGCCTTCTCCTCCACCTCTTCCGCCGCCATCAACTGCTTCAGTGGCAGCATCCCAGCAACAAAGCCCCAGCCCTGAATATAAGCAGCCGCAGCAACAGCCTCGGACCAAGAGGAGCAGCTTTCCCACCTCTGTGATCCCAGGAACGACTCCTCCTGAGAAGCGCAAGGAGTGCGACGTGTGCGGAGACGACTCCGACGCCCGACAGCACCTCAACTACGGGGCCAACGTCTGCTTCAGCTGCAGGGCGTTCTTCCGCCGCGCACACCAGCAGTCCGCCAGGTAAGAATTCTAATCAAAAAAATCTTTAAAAAAATCCAATCAGTTTGAATAGCTAACAGTTTCTTTTCTCACTAAAAAAGGCCGGTCTTCATCTGCAAGTGGAACGACAACTGCGCCGTAACGACCAAGAACCGCAGGCGCTGCCAGAAGTGCCGCTACCAGAAATGCCTGGAGGCCGGGATGAGGTCGGAGTGCGTGCTGGACGTAGCGCAGAGGAAGCACAGGTTCAGGAAGGCATACCAGAAGAAGGCCAAGGAGGCGGGGGCAGGAAATACCGTCGCTGCTCCTGCTCCTGCTATAACCGATGCTGCTCCTGCAGCTCCTTCTCACACAACAGAGCAAGTTACAGCAAAACCGTCCATATGCGAGAGGACAGCGAGCAGGTGCTCTTCGAATTCGGACGGGAGCTTGGCCCTCGTCGTCGATGCTGGGGCGCAGGCGGAGAACAACGTCCCGATGGCGGCGGCATCCACCAGCAGCACCTCCGGCTCCTCCACACCTTCGAGCTTGACTGCCAAGGAGGAAGAGGAGTTTCTCCTCGAGCAGATCCGAAGGGTCAACAAGAGGAGCGCCAGCAGCAGCGGCAGCAGCGAGGACGACGGCGACGACTCCGGCAGCCGCCTCGAAATAGCGGAGGAGGACGGAAGCGCCAAGCTGAGGAAGGACAGCAACGATGACCTCACCTCGCTGCCGCTCCTCAAGAGGCTCAAGATGAGGTACCACCAGCAGGCGGAGGAGGAAGAGCCGGAGCCGGTCCCTCAGGAGGAGTTGGCCAAGGTAGAGGAGGAGAGCGGTTCCAACGACAAATGGACCTCGACCGACGACCTGGCCTGGACTCTGCCGCCGCCGCAGTGGCCCCCCGTGGTAGGGCTAGAGAGCATGATGACTCGCTCTGCGCCCGGCGAGAGGTGGGTCCTCGTGCCCATGAGGGTCTCCGAGATGAGGGGCACCATCGCGCACATGTTCGAGGGCGGAAGCGGAGGCCTAGTGTACCCTTGAGATGACTACCTACGATATCGATTGCAGTGATACGATTTCACCTACGTACGTTAACTGCAGTAAAAGGTGGCAGCGGAAGTCGAGGATTTTTTGTGACGTTACTAATTGGTTTATTCGCAACATTCCCTAAAGCATATATTTTACTTTGATTGTAACAAATAAATGATCAAGAGACACTCAGTGAGCAATGCCTTCTTTTTTAAATCGCGAGAGCGTCTCTACACATGAATGAATGGCGGCACTTCCCTCCTTCCAAGCCGAGGGAGGTAAAAAAAAGTCTTGCCTTTGGAAAAAAATTTGGGATGGACAAATGAATAAATCTTCGAATCTGTATCCACGTTTACGAGTTTCTGTGTTTTTTGATAGACAACTTTCCTTGAATTCCCAACCGTCAAGAAGCCGTAGGCACTGGTGTTTTTTCTTCTTTTTTCGTCCGAGATCACATCAAAAAAGGCTTCGGGCTGTGGTGTTGCCGGTCCTGAAAGTTTCTCCTTTTCTTTCCCCAATTGTTTTTAGACAGGTTTTTTTTACCAGAGTATGTACACGTATTGGTTACTGGGCAAATGCCCAGACTCGATGGGGCTATAAGAAGCGGGCTATCTCTTTTTTGGTTTCTTCTTGCTTTTTTCCCTATGCCTCAAACGGTCAAGTTGGACACAAGGCATCTTAAAAGGAATGAAAATTCGCAAAACCACTGCATGTAGCACGGAGGGGACAAAACTAAAGGATCGACGCTATATAATAAGTTAAGCCAAGCCAAGAAACTTGACCTAGCGGATACCAGTTTGTATTCGTAGAGCGGGTGGGGTTTTTGTTTTTTTGTTCTTGCGACGTCGATATGGCAAGTTTTTTGGAGAAACAAAATTCTGCTTTGCTTTAAAAGAGGACTGAGCTTTCTAAAAATGAACCACCCATTTGAAGAAAAAAAATGAATCACCGACCTTTCATCAGGTCAGGAAGTCGAATAGGTCGTTAAGGTTCTCCCCGTCGTCCAGCGAGAAGCTGTAGTCGGACGAGGAAAGCGGCGGCTCCAGCGGGAGGAGGCCACCGTCGGAGGCGGGGTCCTCGGACGCAACCAGGGTCACGTTGTGAGGTGCCCCGGGTGCGGCGGCGGCCGCTACTGCTACTGCGGCGGCGGCCGTGGGAATGCCAGGTAAGGATGCGGCCGTGACGGCGGCGGCGGCGGCGGGGGCCGCTACGACCACCACCGCGGGCTCCCCGCCTTCTTGAGAGGATCCCGACGGGTGAGGTTGTGCTGCCGCGGATGAACCTCCTTGGCTGGCCGCTGGACGTGAAGGCGCCGGTGCTGATGACGAGTCGCCAGAGGACTGTGACTGCGCAGCCGCAGAGGCATCCGATGCTGTTGAGTACAAAGAATAATACAATTAGCCGAGTGGTCAACATAGTATGTAGAAATTAGAAATAGTTTACATATTTCATCCTGACTAAAATGAAATATTATATTTTCAGGTGTTATTTCCACTTTTCAGGTGCAGTCGACGGGGATAATTTGCAGCGAATTGCTACGCTGAATCATGTGGTGCTATCAACGGCTTATGAAGCACGGAACGACACCACCACAAAATGCAACGCAACAAAACTTGCATCTAGTTATTTTTTTCCGCACTGTTGAGGATCTTCTTCTGCCATGAAAGATGAAAGGCTGTACGTCGGTGGTTCAGCAACCCGTCCTCACGGTACTGCTACTGTGATACACCCTCAGAGGGGAGCCTTGTTTCACAGCAACAGCCCCGTTAGCACAGGCGCTAGAGTCCTCTTCCTTGTTTCTTCGGTTTTCGTGAAATCTTCCGTCAATTAATCGATGTCTTAGTTGAATTGGCAACAAAATAACGCGTAAAAAGCGGGAATTGGTATGGAGAAGACTACTCACTCTGGTCCTGGTCGAGCGTCTGCAGCTGCAGCCTGCTGCTCCCCATGGGCCCGAAGTCTTCCGAGGCGGAGATGAGGACGTTCCGGATCTGCCCTAAGTCAGAGGCCGAGGACGTCCGCGTCTCCTCCTCGCTAAGGTCGAGCCTGGGTGGCGGGCTGGGCAGGCGGTGGTGCCTCGTCGCCCGCGCGCCCGCCACCGCCTTCGTGGGGCTCGCCTCAGACTCAGTGTCCGTCTCTGTCGCCTCGTCCGACGAGCAGGCGGCGGCGGCGGCCGAGGCCAGCGTCTTGGTGGGCGAACCCGTCGCCGCCTCGTCCTCCGGGCACAGGAACACCTCTATCTCTCCGTGGTCGCTCTGCATGTAGATCTGCATGCCCTCCGAGGGATGCGGCACCTGCAGCTTGGCCTCTGGCGGCGCCTTGATGGCCATGACCGTCTGGTTGCGGAATCGCCCGATGCCGCGCAGGTCCTGGTAGGTGACGTACGCGCTGCGCTTGTCCTCGTTCAGAAGCTTGAGCTGCAGCTCAGCGTTCCGGATGAGGTCGTCCAGCTGGTTCTCCTTGGCCTCCAGGTCCGCGAGGTCTGTGTGGAGGTCGGCGTGCTCCGCCGTCAGGTCGTGGTAGTGGCTGCCGCACCAGTGCACCATGTTCTTGCTCTTCTTCTCTACCAGCCCGATGCCCTCCAGCACGTTGGTGATGTCGTAGATGCGCCTCTTCTGTACGTTGAGTGTCTCCGAGGCCTTGTTCAGGTCCACCGTGCCGGACGGGGAAGACTGGAACAGGCTCACGAACTTTTTTGTCAGCAGCCCGAGGCTCGTCTCGTAGCGGGTCTTTTCCAGCGGCGAGCGGGCAGTCACTGGAAATTAAGGAATACATTTTAATTGTCCACTCGGTATATTCGATATCCGTTCAACTTACTTTTCTTTGGACTAGGCGATGATAAGTCTTGTACTCTCCTCTTTGTGGCTTGCTTCTGCGGCGTCTTGAATCCCTCCGGGTCTACCGGCGCCGCATCCAGGTTGAGCCTCCGCCGCGCCTCCGTCTTGGGCTGCGGCACCATCATGATGCTGGTGGGCCCCATCCCGACCACTGCCGTGCGGCCGCCACCGACGTGCCGCCCCAGCGACGAGGTGCCGCCGCTGCTGCTCGGGGTAAGGTAGATGGCGGTCCTGCCGCGGCCGCCCGAGGAGGGCAGGGACTGCGGCGTGCTGAAGGACTGGCCGTACTCGTGGTCGGACGCCGAGGAGGTGCTGGAAAGGCGTTGCCTGGACAGAAGGAAAGTTAAAAAAGATATAATTGCTACCAACCAAGCTAAGATGGGGGAGCAAAAGACAAGCCAAGAACACACAGGATATTTTTCCTACACCATGACTTGAAAAAGCAACATCAAAAAATCTCGGAATTTAAAATAGTGGGCGAACATTAACTCGGGTGCGTACCCAGAAAATATGTTCGGGGAGGGCTTATTGCTACAAAAATTGAATTTTGGTGACTTGTAGGGAAGAAACGGCATTTAAAAAAAAAAAAAATGTATAGTAAATTGAAATTTATGGGGAGGGCCTACAAGCTCTCAGGCCGATACGCGCCTGCACGTAACTACGAGGATGGTTCCTCTCTAAGATTTCAATGAAGACGGTAAGGACACGGAACAAATGAAATCATCAGTCTACCTGTTCCCCGCCCCCGCCGGCGTAAGAGCCGCCTCCTGCTTGATGATGGTGAATGCCGCCGGCGACGAGGTGCCCACCGCGCCCGCCGCCGAGGCCACCACCACCTTGCGGCCGCCGCTCGAGGAGGGCGTCACCACCAGCGGCGAAGGCAGCACCGAGGAGGACCCCGACGCCACCGGGGAACCCATCTCCAGCTTCACCTCCCGCTGCTGCTGAGCACCGCCCCGGATCATCTTGGAGTGGGTCCTCCGGTGCTAGGGATGCCCCTTCCTCCCGCGGGGAGGGGGATCACCGGAGTGATGCAAACGAAGAAGACGCCGAGAACCACATCAGCATGGAAAAGGCTGGCAAACTCGTTGGGCAAACACAGCTCCACGTAAAAAATGCCTGAAAAACGTAAAAGGACTTTATTTCAAAAAAAAAATCCTCAAAGAGAAGTGCTAGTTGGGTATAATTACAAAAACCCCGAGATGACCTCAGAGAATTGGTGCCCCCACTCTTGCCCCTACTCGAGTGCGGAGTGCCGCCCCCCTTTTCCCTCGCTTTGTGCCCCCTCTGCCTGCGCCGCCCTCCCCCGTCTGCCCAGGCACAAATGCCGCCAACAAGATTCCCGCCCCGACATCCCCAAAGCCACCAAACACAACCAAAACGGCCTCAGGGAGGACTCCACGTTGGATCCCTCGTCTCTTTTGCGAACTCACCCCTGCCCCGGCCTCCCCCCGGGCCCCGGGCGCAGTCTGAGGTCCGTCGGTCTCGGAGGCCGCCGCCGGAGGTCGATTTTGTGCCGCCCGTCCGGATCCTCCGCCTCCACCTCGCGTTTTCTCCGCCGACTGGAGTGACCAGATCGAGAGGGAAGAAAGCGACTAAAACCTGTTCTAAGACACCATAAAAACTATTCTTGGCTACAAACTCAATGGACAATTATATTTTTCGGACGATGTATAGAACCGTATGTCATTGGAATACAGTTGAATTTGCAGAAAAATAGGTCTAAAATATGCTTTAGCAAAAAGATTTTAAAGTTAATTGCTAGGGCTAGTGTTTTTGGTTTGTAGAAAAAGTCCTCTAAATATTTTTCTCGTCGAACCCAATCTACTCATACCAACACATAGTTTGAAGACCCGTCCAAACTTTATAAGCTTTGTCCTAAACTTTACATTTAAGTTTGCCAAAACTTGCTTAACTACGTACTGTATTCAACATGGTTAAATTTTGAACAATTTTAATAGAAGACTTCAAGAGAATGCTGCCTGATGTGCACTTTGCACCAACAAAATTTTTTGTCGATAACAATACAAAATCTGCTCCACGCGTATTTGTAATTTTGTAACAATATTTTTTGGCCTTTTATTTTGCCGACTAGTAACCGAAAATGTCTATGATGACGAAAAGTCGCCGTGCCTCTGCCCTCTCTCTCACGCGTTGTTCACAATGCAGAGAGACATAGTGGACTCATCCGGCCCCTTTTCCGCTCGCTCCTCCTCCTCTGCTTGCTCTCCCGCACCGGCACGCCGGCCTGGGTAGCCTGGATGAGAAAGCCACCTGTGCAGGCAGAGGAAAGGAAAACTAGTATGAAGGGGATTGTTTGTGCGCGTTTTTTAAGGCTTATGGCACATATTTTATTTACCAAAATATGACTTGGATTGTTCCTTTTTAAATTTTTAACAATCCAAGACACCTTTTTTTGATACAAAAATGTACGTATCAAAAGTTATGACGCGCACAAGATCCAATTCATACTTGCTATTCCCTTTCCTTTCTTTTATGCAGTGCCCGCCGCACCGGGCCGACCAAAAAAGGAAGAGAGCGCATGCGCTTGCTGGGAGTGAGACTACTGTCTCTCTCTGTACTGTGCGTTGTTGCTGCCCTTCCTTCCTTCCTTCCTCTCGCGGCGAAGGAAAGGGAAGAAGGAACGGGGGGACGCGGTGGCGGTGGCGGCGGCGGACGAGCGGAGGGGGATGGCCGCGGCGGTGGCAGATGGAGGAGTGGAGACTGGAGAGGGACGCCGACGACCAAGGCACAGGAGGACAGGACGAAGGGGGAGGAGAATCCAACTTTGGAAGCGGCGGCGACGGCGATGCTGCAAGCAGCCAGGAAAAACTGGGAGAGGAACAGAATAGGCAGGAAAACTCCGCCGGACGATAGGGAGGGAGGATCCATTCCAGAATAAGATTGGAGAGGCGGACGGGGGGAAAAGTCAGACGGACCCGAGACGAGAGAGGAGGGTGTCAAACGACCGAGACAGAATTATCCGTCCTCGCCTCCAATTTCGCCTTTGTTGCAACTTGCAAGAAAAATAATAATTGATATGCTGCAGTATGCTTAAGTTTTAAATAATAATTCGAAACAGCAAGTACTAGTCGTGACTACTCTTGTTTTAGTGGAAATGAAATGCAGTAGAACCACGGCAGACAGTAGTTGCTGCACTTTGGGTGTCGCTATTTTAGCTGCATGCAAAATTAGCCCGGGATCATAGAAACTTTCGCCGGATACGAAACGAAGCTTTCATCTGTCTGTAAGTACGTCTCTCGCCGCTGCCTGCGGAATAGACGCGGTTGGGCGAGGAGAGAAGCAAGAGGAAAACCATTTCACCCTTGCCAAACAGGGTCTGGTTTTGTGGGCCGGAGCGGAGAAGGAAGAGAGGAGCGGGAGCAGCCCGGTGAATTCACCCCTTTCTCTCACCCCTTACGTACATCCGCTGTACCTCCCCCTCTCCTGTCAAGTCGAACGCACTTCACCCTACTATAGCACTGGCACAACCTAGGTATACTTACTCACTTGCTGTACTGACGAGAATTTGGAAGGAGGGGTGCTTGGATGCAGCAGCAATGGCGGCGGCGGAGGATCCTCTCGCCCGCTGCTGCTTCCAAACGGAGGATTGGAAGATGAAGGGAGGGAGAGGGAGGCTTTGGCGGGAAAAAGACCTTACTACGTGCAACTCCTCTGCACAATATTGGGTAGTGCAAGAACAAGAAGGAAAGTAGGAAAATCAAGTCCCGGGCTCATTTTCTGCTGGATATCGCAGTAGCATCACGTGCTGTTAGCCAGTACCCTGCGTCTCCTACGGCACAAACTGGGCAAGGCACATACGTACGAAACGCTTTCTATTCATCCTCCCGCTATCTCGGGAGCAATATGCGAAGCTTGGTGCTTCAGATCGACCGAAGAAGCCGGCCGGCGTCGGCCGTTTGTGCAATAACGCCAGCTCTCAACTCAAGCATTCATTACAAATCGAGAGAAAAACAAGCAGCCGTTACTTCTTTTCGACTGGACTTTTGTACGCCTACGGAGTATGATCTGACCATGTTGTGCAGGATGTAATTTCAAGAAAAAGGAAGGGAGGTGGATAGGATGAAGGCGGCAAGATGAGACGGAGAAAGGCGAAGAGGAGTCAGTGAACTGTCAGTGTCCGCCGCCGCCGCCGCCGCCGGTAACCAAAAGGAGGAGACGTGGAATTCCCTTCTTGGCCCCGACCCGGTTTCACCCCTCCTCCTATTTTTTCCCGCCGTCTCCGTTTGTTCCTCATTCCGCCGACGGCACCAACGGATACTCCTCCTCCTCCTGCAACTGCGGGGGATCAGAGTGCTGCAAGGGCTGGCTACACTGGGGGTTAGGACTTAAAGAGGCCAAGGAAGCGCAGCATAGTTAGACAACACTACTGTAAATTCTATTGAATCTATTCATAGGTGGACGTAGAAAGATCTCCTATCCAATCTCCACTTTTTTTGGAAATATCCCCAGCTTCCACTAGAGCTCAAGAGAAAGGGCAGGAAAAATAGTCAGAGAGGGCAGCGCCCAATTGCCGGCAAAATGCAGAGTGCACGGCAGCGAGGGAATGTACAAACAAGGGAATTTCATGAAACGGGTAACCGGGGAGTTTCTTGACTAATTCTTCGCGTAAAAAACTCAAGCATACGAAATATTCACGATAAAAAGCTCTCAATCTCATTTTACCTGCTTTGCGGCATTGCAGAGCCTTTATCCCAAGAGAGAGCAAGAGAGGGGAATATTGACATGAAGAAAATTTGTAGCTACTTTCACACGCCAAAAACCATTTTATCCAAAAGCTGAAATATCCTTGGTTAACAGTTAACCCGGGTTAACTCTTAACTCCTCAAAAAAAAACCTCTTTCTTGGACGAACTTTATTCTTTTCCGGCCTGTCCCTCCTTTTCCCGCCACTTTTGGTAGGTTGCGTGACTTGAGATGCATGGAGTAGCGAGGGGAAAAAGACACTTCCCCAGCACACAAAAACAAAACAAAACCAAAGGCGGCCGCGGCATCGACCTGTCAGTCTGTCACCCTTCTTTGACCATGTCCTCGGGCGCCCGAGTGCGTGCCAACGGATCCTCCGGGTCCCCGGGCCTGTCCCTGCACGTTGAGGAGGACCACCACCACGTGCTCCACCACATCCTGCGCGGGGTGGGAGCCAAGAGGATCCCACTCTCGGGCAACGCAATCCTCCACCTGGACTCCCACCCGGATCTCCTCCTGCCCCGGTCCTTAAGTCCGGAGGCCACCGCGGACCGCCGCAGCCTCCTCTCCGAGGTCTCCATCGAGAACTGGATCCTGCCCACGGCCTACATGGGCGTGGTGGATAGGGTGGTGTGGGTGCGACCGCCATGGTCAAGCCAAATCAGGGAGGGCGAGCACTTATTCCAGGTGGGGGTGGAGAGAGGCAGTGGGAAAGTGAGGACCACCTGCCTCGAGCCCTACTTCGTGTCGGAGGGCGTCTCCTGCCACAGGGCGGACATGGAGGAGGAGGGCGCCAAAGATGTCAGGCTGCTCGTCGTCACGTCGGACGACGAAGACATCGCAAGAAAGGTACACTACAGTGACGACACAAACAGCACTAAATGAAAAAGAAGAGAGAATGACTGTCCTCGTCCTAGATATCTTCCTTCCTTGGCACCGAGAGTGACTCGGACGAGGGCGGCCTCATCCTGGACGTCGACCTGGACTACTTCTCCACCCGCAACCCCTTCCTAGGCCTCTACCCCTCAGCCAACCTATACGAGCGCCTCCGCGCCCTCTACGTCTTCCACCCTTACCCGAGCGGGGCGCAGGGCGACGCCAGGGTAAGATACGCCCTGGAATCCTGCGAGCGGCGCGCCAGGCTGCTGGACGAGCTGGAGGACGTCTTCAGGCATCTGAGCGATGAGGGCTCCCTGGAGAGATACTCCGGTCCCGGGTCGGCGCACGTGGAGGCGGTGCGGGACATCGTGGACGCGGTTGAGGCCAGCGCGGAGGGCAGCGAGGGAGGGGTGGACTGGATGCAGGTGCATGACGCCGGGTGCACGTGCGACGACACGGAACTGCCGCACCACGTATCCGACATGGAGGAGGTAAATCGGCCTACCTAACACGTGTAATTGGAGGCCACAACTTTATCCCGCAGGTTCAAACAATGTGTGATCAAATGTATCGGCTGTTGACGACGATAGGGGACAGGTAAACAAATGGCGAGCTTCCGACAGCAGCACATTGCTACAAACCCGGTGTGTTCGTGTTCCAGGTCCCCGGTGATAATAACCATGGCGAGGTCTGCACTAGACGAGTTCACCCCTCCGGAGCAGGTGGAGCAGATTCAAGAGGCGGCAATCGCGACGCTCAAGAAGGTGTATCCGGAGGTGGAAGTACATTTTAATTACGACGATTGAGAAAAAATACACACGAGAGAAACATAAGGTAACATATTCCGTTCCAGGGGAGGAAAAGATAAGGGAGGGAGAATCCTTCTCAAGATGTAATAATTACAAGTTTAAAGAGGCAAGATGTCGATTAGTTATGGGGGGTAGGGAAAAGGGTCTTTTTTTCTCTTGCGTCGAGACGTTAACACAAATTCTCCATGTCTTCCATCCGTTGTATACAAGTTGGGGGCTACCTTAATTACGATTGAGAATGGAAAAATGATATACTCGCGCGGAAAAAACCCTCATAAGGTTAAGGTGATTTAGCGGACGGGGCTAAACTTGAAAGAAATGAGAAGGGTGCAAGCGCGGGGCGAACTTTTTCGTGGAGACGATCGGATCTCCAGGTTTTTCGTAAATGAGAAAGAGGGTGAGGAACGTATTGGTTCGAAGAGCCGAGGTGTAGTGCGACAATAGAGTAGAAAGGGAGGGGGATCTTGACTGACTCACCCCCTCTGAGCGTCAACCGCGGGCGCCAAGCCCTGGTACATGAGCGCGGCGTTCCTGGCGTAGCGTTGGAACTCCACCTCGGCCGCATCCCTGGCGGGAAACTGGCCGCCTCCGCCGCCGACCAGGGAGCCCTGAGCCTGGTACCGCTGGTAGAGGTGCTGGTGTGGCATTCCAGGAGGCATTCCAGCACCCGCCGAAGACCTCTGACCCATTCCGACTTCGTCCACCGCGGTCTTGATCCTCTTGGCGGTGTTCTTGGCCGCCGCTGCTGCCGCGGCATCGTAGACCTGATTTCTGCCGCCAGACGACGGCAGCGAGGAATCGGCGGCACCTGCGTTGCCTCCCTGGCCGAGGGAAGCCGCCGCCGCAGAAGAGGACGGTGGGACTGGGACCTTCATGGCCAGGTTGTCGTAGTGAAGTACGAGGTACCTGGTGGCCCTCTCCCACCTGGCAACGTCGAAGCAGAGGTAGTTCCCCTCCTCGTAGGTGTCCGTGCGGACGTTTGGCGGCTGCTTGGGGAACCTGGCCACCCAGGTGCCCGTCGCCTTGTTGTACCGCCAACCCTTGTCGTGCAGCAGGTTGCCGGCCCAGATCTGCAGCTGGTCTCCAGTCGCTGTGTAGAACAGGAAGAACAGGAGGTCGGTTGGCCAGTGGTTCAGCATCTTGGGGAGCCTGGGAAGAAGAAAACCTCGTTGATGATTCTACAAAGCAATACGTCCAAATTTGAGGACTTACTTGTCCATGATGTTCTTCATGTTGCAGTACTCCTCCGGCACCTCGCAAGAAGAGAGAGGAGTTGCCAGCTGGTCGCTGAAGGGGGACTCCAAGTGGCGATACAGGGGGGAGAAGTTTCGCCTCACGTGCTCAGAGAAGCCCAGGTCCTCCGCCGACAAGAAGCGCCT
>JAAUXU010157330.1_pt1 | contig 16531 bp, 11 predicted proteins | sample 7278151 | NCBI WGS metagenome assembly JAAUXU01 (sample SAMN14350113, study PRJNA611818) | marine sediment metagenome | isolation source: surface marine sediment (1.8m) | place: French Polynesia: Moorea | collected 2018-08 | reverse complement strand
CTACTGTCAAGAAGAGAAAGAGCAGGGTGATGTCAATTCGTCTGTGTTAGATCCGTGCGTGCAGCTTTGTCGTCATCATCAATCATCTCATTGAAGAGGTAGAAAGTGGTGTTTTTCTTCTCTCTACGTATATGGGTGAGCACAAAAGAAACACTGAATGGTTCTGAACAGTCCACTTGAAGTGAAAAAGCACAGGAAAATCTTTTCCAGGCAGCAAACAAAGGAATGAGAAAGGAGGCAAAAAGTCCGAGTGGTCCGAACGATCGGAAAGGTGGGCCTCTCAGGAAATGACGGCAATTACAACAGTTTTACAGTTCCAGCAACGCCTGAAATCTTCACACTTCGGTACTTCCCTGCGGGTTCAGCCCTCCCTCCGCCTCTGCTATAAAGTACGCGTACTCCGTACTAACGTACGTACAGAACAGTGCCTCGAGGTGCGGACGGGGCCACACTGGGTGGGTAGCAGAGCAATAGATCGGGTGCTACTGTGTACTCTGTAAGTGTGATGCCAGCTAACAAAAGCCTCCCAAATTACCGCTCTATGCGCCTCTAGCCGACGAGAACGAGCGAATAAATATCGGGCCATTTTTTAAGCGCACTTTTAACGCCACCGACCTGCGCAGCTCGCGTGCCTCCTGCGTCGCCCCCCACGTGCGTGTGCGTGCAGCCAGGGGTCAAGGATTGGTGGAAGCGGAGGTCATGGCAATGGCCTTTACTCCTGATGAATGGGAGGTTTGGCGGCTTTGCGCGGCTGGCTTTATTACATCTCCTTTTTCTTCTTCGCCTTGTTTCACACTTGCGCGGCCTCCGGATTAATCGACGTAATTTGTAACCTCCGTCAACCTCACCTTGCCCTGGCTTGGCCTCAAATGGGGACACAGAGGAAGCAGAACATCCGATGGCACGAAAGCCTTTTTCTACTCGTGCATGCTAAGTACTTTATTCACCTTTTCTGTGTGCAAGGAGCGTGCGAGAATTAGCATTCAGCATTGCCACTACAGTGTACATACATATTTTGCGCATCACTGACGAAAAATTGTCGCTTGAAAGTACGGATTTCTCTATTGGACCGCGAAATGCTGTGGGACTCTATGTCCTGAAATCACTGTATACAATATATGGGCAGGCTTATGTAATAGAAAGCCGGGATCTATATAGTTAAGAGGCTAGTGTGAGAAGGTAGTTCTTGGAAATAGGAAAGTAGTTTTTGGAAATAGGAGGACTTGAGGAAAATGATATTTTTTGTTCTTTGGCGAAAACGTTAGGATTTAACCCGAACCCATAATTTCTTTAAGGACCATTTCCTAGGGGCGCTTTTAGCTTAAAGTTCTATAGCACACTGCTTGTGATGAGTGTAGCAGATACTTTTTTCATCCATAACTTTTGACAGGATGGAGCCACGCAAGAGGTTCACCACTTTTGGGAAAGCTAAGAAGCTCTTCTAGAACTAAACTGAATTGCACTTTTGTCCCAGGGCCACTCATTTGTTCACGATATGATCAAACTTCTATCCAGTAAATTCGGCAACACTACATGACTTTGATCCCATATCGTGGAAAAATTAATAGTCCTTGAGCAAAAGAACTCATCAGTTTGGTTTTAGAAGAGATCTTTAGCTTTCATTACGGGGGTGAATCAAGTCCGCAGCTCCATTCAGTCAAAAGTTATGGCTTAAAAAATAGTGTCCGCTACTCTTATTTCAAACCATATGTTAAAAAAGCTTGTGTTAAAAGTTACCATGACATAACAATTCTTTCTCATTAAATGAAGCTTGCACTAGCTTAAACGGTGTCTCATGTTAATTTCACACCCCAAGAAACCAAAGTTGACATTTTCAAACAAGCCTAATAGTTAATGTATCACAGCTTTCCAATATATCCCAGTTGGTTCCATGCAGTGCCCTGTGGCACTGTGCTACGTACATTCGAGCGAAAATTTTGTGGCAACAATTCCTCGTCTAATCACCAATGGCTGGTATTTTTTTGTGTCTCATGAAAATGCTCTTTTGGCACTTGTACTCACACTATTTCTATCACTTAAAATGCTACTTTTACCACTGCAAAAATTTTTGTCACTGAAAATGTGTTCACATAGCTGAAATTACTATTCAAACATTTAGAAGTACTCCTCCATTGTCGAGAAAACTCATGCGTCAATGATAGAACCGAGCTGCAAGAAGAATTCTCATATGTATTTGGATTTAATGATTATGAAGTACCTATCGCTCAAACTTTTTTACGCCAAAAAAGTACTTTTTGATTTTGTAATCTTGATTCCCCAAGCCAAGGTAGATGGGAACGCGCTAAGTGCGCGGCATCATTGGACTCCCCGGCAAATTGGTTAGACAACATTGGTGTTCAGGTGCAAATTTCAAGAACTGGTCATGGACAGCTTTCCATGATTTTGTGTAGCAGAGGAATTCAGTCTGGAGAATGACCCCTGATGACAATGCTTCATTTGCTTCATCTACATCAAAGAACCACTGCTCCTGTCCCTGCTATCACAAGGGATTCAATTTGCAGACATACTCTTGGGATGGGGATCAGCATGAGGATGGTGAGAGCTCCAAGTATTGTCTAACAGGTCCCCATGAGGCAAAAGTGAACGTGAGGGAGATCTACACCGTTGAAGCTGGTCTTCTTAAGACAATAATGGCTTACTCAATAATCTATTCTTTCTGTCATCCAGATTTTAGTTTCTACAAATATATGCACCGACTGAGCAGTTCCTTTAAATTTTTGAGAGAAGTATCTTCTTAATGCATGATTTTCAGCGCATTTCCCCGCTCATTTTCTCTCTGGAGGGAATTATTCTTGCACTATATTTCTCCCTCCGCAGGATGCGTTGTGATTCAACACTCCGAAACTATGGCTGCCTCAGCCATATTCTCGTCCATTGTCAGCAGTTTCTCCACCATTCGTGAGAGTTTGAATTGTGTGTGAATCGCGACTCACTTTCTGCAATGTATTTCCTAAATACAGGTGTCGTGATTCCGAAAATCTTGCATTAAATTCCAAATTAATGATGAATGTGCACTCATACGTCCCTTCCTTGGACTTGACAGCGCTCGGGTCATTTTATATCTCGAGGGCTTAACCCGAGACGCTCACGAAGTCAGGTACATGCAGTGCTACAATATGAGCCTTAACATAAAGCTATTATTCTGCTAGAATGCGTCTTAGTGATAGGATAGGAGTTTTAGTGACTCAAAGTTATTGACAGAAAAAAGCATTTTCATTGCAAAAGCAGCATTTTCATGAAGCTCCCAAAAGTAGGCCATTCTAAATTGCCTAGCTGTCAGGTGCACAATATTTTTCTCGTTCTGACGGAGGATTTGATCTGCACATGCATTTATGTGTGAACAATACACATATTGACGTAAGGATTTCGTGAATATCGCCTGGTCTTATTTAGTTTCATGAAGGTGAGATGCAACCGCTTTTCCTCCCAAGGGTGAGAGTAGGAGAGAGGGCAACAGTTGTTGCAAAAGTAAGAGCGAGTAGGAAATAGTGAGAATGAGAGAAAATTAAGACAATAAACTAATCATTGCCTGCTCTTTGGGCTGACTGGCCAGGCTGGGCTGGGTGGACTACACGACTAAACTGAGGGTCGTCGAGGTCTCGAAAATACGAAAAGAGTGTGTTTAGGCTTTGGCCAGATGCATGTTTGAAGTTGAACGTACACTTTTTTGCTTTTGAAATACTTTTAAATTTACGATTTTTCCTTTGTTTTGTGCTACTTGCCCACACACTTCCTGAAAATAAAACTGAAGGTTAAAGAATCGCCAGCCTTTGGACTACATGAGTTGAGATAGGTCGGCAGGCAGTTTGGGCAGATGTCGCTATCTTCACCTATGAATTGCAAGGTTTGTGCCGTGATAAACATGCCTGTGAAAGGGTGGTAAAACCCTTGTGTCAAACACATAGCTTCCATCTCTGCAAAGTGCCTTAATTGCCCCTCGACGGCCTGGATGACCCCGAGGCACTTTAGCTTCCCCAGGTGAAGAAGCCTCAGGATATCAAGTTTGCCCTTGTGCTATCAAGCCAATCTTGAGTCAATAACGTGTTACTTTACAGTGAGGGAATATGTAGTTAGCAAATACACATTCCTACAGGACAGGTCAGAAGACACCTCAATCAAAACTTGGAATATATGGTTCCACGAAACAGCCAGACACCACTGCTATTTTGTAGTTGGTAGACTAGTTTGAGAAGGCACTTTTTCTGGAACATGATATGGGGACGACCGCAGTTTTTGGCCTTTGGCCAACATGTTAGGATTTCACTGAAGAAGTTTCCTCAAAAAGGCCATTGCTATGGGCACTTTTAACTGAAAGTTTACGACATAAGGTCAGTAAGGAGAGCGCACGGAGAACAAAAAGAGGGCAAACAAACAATTTATTCAAGTCTGCTTTGGTGAACAAAGTTACTTTTTAAACTCTTTGCCTCTAAATATGGTCTGTCTTCTTTGTCTCTTGCCCTGTTTAAATTATACCATCCATTCCCTCCTAACTTTGAGTGAAAAGTGCCCCTAGAAAAAACCTTTTTTTTTTTTTCAAAACGCTTCTTTAGCACTTCGTCTCAGGCCAACTTCCCACCATAACAGAACAAAATTGACATTTTTTTTTAACTGGCCTAAGAATACATAGCATAGTCCGGCGCTGCAGGTCAATAAATAGCCACTTCACTCGTCCCGACTTTACTTTGCAGCTTGAGGCTCGTCAAAGCTCTGGGGAGCTGCAAAGTCCGGAGGGACATGAAGTGGTTGATGCTGAATTACATTTGTCTTTGGTCATGACAGACTTCATTTCACTGTCACTGTGTTTCAATCAGGAAAGAATCGTCATGCGTCGTCATGCTTTACATTCTACCACACTCTCTGTCTCGCTACACTTTTGCCCTTCTGAAATACACTTCAGATATATCAAGGCTGTCCTTACGAAACGAACACTAGCGAGATCAGATCAGGACAAAGTTGAGTGCTCATGCATTTGAAATCGAACCTTGCCTTTCCAGTTATCTGAGATCAAACTCAACAGCTAATTCACATGGGATCGGACCACTGGGCTCGAGATCTAGAGATAAAATGTTAAGACCTTAAAACTAGCCAATTGAGCTGAGTAAGACCATGAAGGCATTTATGATAGTTGTTCTTAGTATAATTCTGGAACTTCAAGATTAGGGGTTAGTATACACAAGGTAAGGATTAGTGACCACTTGCTGGACCGAGTCGAGATGAAAGTAAAGCTTTACTATGATGCCAGATAGACTATTCTGTAGCCTTGCCGCCTGGACTGTTCTCATCGGCAGGCTGGTCGAAAAACAGGTCTCATCGTCATCGTCATGGTTTCGCTCGTCCACATGTCCTGTCCACTCCACGACCGTACACTCCACATGAAGAAGCTTGCCTATACGTTCATCCAGAACGTATTGCCAGCCTCGAAGTTGATGGTGATGGAAAGCGACGTGTAGGGGAGTCGTTACTATGGCATCTCTCGAACAGCTGCTAGATTGTTAAGTACTCGACTCGGTGCCCAGAGTCGGGTTTCTTGAACACATAAACACCACAACGTCGCCAACTAAACAGTCGCAATTACGAAACATTCAGGGAACCCAGCAACATATATTGTCTTAAGATCACAACCCCATAATCATGACATAGACGTCATATAGCCTCCAACTTTGCGTTCCTTCGGAATTCCACCTCAGTTTATATGGTGATATTTTTTGGGTACGTTATACAATATTTAGTTGCAACTGTTTAGTTGACAACTTTGTGGTGACCATATATTCAAGAAACCCGCCTCAGGTGATCACTTCTCGTTTTACACAAGATTTTCCATAGAGAAGCAAAGAGAAATGGTCATAGTGAACGATACAATGCAGTACACCATACAAGAAAAGACATGGACTTTGTACTGCACGTACATTCTTATTCTCACATAGGTGAGCAGTTCTTCTCCACTAAATTCTAACGTAACTTGTAATTCACTTATAAACTTGCTTGTTCATCAACTGGATACTACTGAAAGTTAAGTCAGATGCATTTGCAAAATGCATCAGCATTTTGCTTGCTTTTGTTGTCCTTGTTGATCTGAACTGCATAGATGTGAGTGGTTTCCACTTAAAGCAAGGTGCCACCTGCTGTTTGTTCAGCTTATGGAGAAACTGGCGATATTGGCCCACCTTTGGTCGGGTGATTACTGTTGCGACGAACGACAGTTGGCCAGAGAACCGACCAGTTAAGGTGTAGCAGGATGTAAAGTGTGACAGGATCAAATTCTTCGCAGGATGTAAAGCTTTGAATATTAGCAGGATGCAAAGTGCAGCAGGGTGTAACTATCTACGCCTGAATCTCCTTGAGATTAAAGAAAAGGACGGTAAACTGTCTCGTCATAACTGCGTACGGCACTCTGGGAAAAGAGGCAAAAGCCTCTTTTCCCAGACTTTGCTGTCTGATAAGGCATTGGGCTATCCAAAGGCATCGCCTGAGGGTCATCCTAGGCCGGCAAAGTCAAAGCTTTTTGTAGTTTGCAGTTGCCATCAGTACTGACCCTTTTTGTGCACGAAGGCTTCAATGCCTCGTTCACCAGAAAAGCCGTGGTGCGGCCAAGTGTTCTACTTTACCGCCCGCTCGACTGCCTCCAGAGGGACAGTAAGTTCAAGTGCGCGACAGCGACCTGAACAGGTGCCGCGTGTGCATGGCTAGATCCAGTGAGAAATCCCCTACCTAAGAGCGCAGAGGTCAAAAAAGCACGTTCAACTTTTCAGGAAATATGGCCCCCGTCGTGTGGTGATCTCGTCGTCGTGCTCGTCGCTGCGCGGCCAGTACTGGTAGACATAGTGAGTGGGATAGGCAGAGGCTGCAGGTCTGGCATATACATGTAGGCTTGGTCATGTCGATGAAGGCAGGAGGCGACAATCCCGGATTTACGAGCAAACTTTCTGACAGGAGCAGCTTTTATGCAAGAATTATTGCCTGGAATATTAACTGCCATAACTCAAGGGTGACGCCACCGATAGTCCATACGTTGCAGTGCTAAAGGGCCTGTTTGAAGTAAGGTGAAATTGACCAGAGGCCCTTGCTCGGGGGGGGGGGGGGTCGAAGGGCGCTTTAGCTACTGCTCCCATAAAGTTGTTTTGCACTAGCAAGAGCGAAAGGAGACACTTTCGCGATTTATACTGTTGCAATAAAACCGCGACGGGGAAGATTTCTTTCTTTACACTTCACACACGCATGTAATAACTTGCACGCAATAACTTATAGAGGGTAATCATAAGATCCTTACCCTATTATAGAGGCCTCTTGCTCAGTGTGGTGTTCAGCTTAGCCCGGCAAAACGACTAGCACATGCTTCATGTCACCAACAAAGTTTTTTGAAATTTTGGGGTCTTTTTTCTTGATTTTTTGAAGGAGTCTGGGAGGTGATCAAAAAGTGAGGAACTGACTTAGGAGTCCTCCACTTAGGAGAATTCTTGTGTAACCCTGAAGTTGATTAGAAATATTTAAATTTGTACTGTTACATCATGGAGACCTATTGAGCTGCGTACTACAGTTGAGAAGTCACTTAACGCACGATTGCGGGAATATTTCGCCGTATATTTACTCGCTGCAGGAACATTTTCTTGCATCATATCTTGCAGTTTCTCAATCATGTATAAGAATGAAATTTGTATGTGAATCATGACTCACTTTCTGAACTGCAAATCCCCAAATTTTTCAATTTGTTTTGAAAGGGAGAAATATCACTGTCCCACAAATCGTGCTTTAAATTACAAATTAACGATGGATAACGTGTAAACTTACATGTACCCTCCTTGGATTTGACAGCACTCGGGTCATTTTATGTCCCTCTGGCTACGCACTCGAGATATAAAATGGCCCTCAGGCAGTCAAGACCAAGTAGATGGTACAGATAGCACAACAATATGCGTCGCTAATAGGTAGTCTTTATGGATGCAATGGACACTGATTAAAAAGAAATAGATATCACATCTGAGGCCACAATTTTTGCATCTCTAACATAGGTAATACTGTATATTGCTAGCGATAATCAAGCAATGCTCGGCTAGCCAACCACATTAGGCCCCCCTCAAAGTCTTTCTTAACAACGATGCAGTTTCTTGTTTGATGCGTGCTTTCTTTATACATGGGTTCGTGCTGCTGTTGCTTTTGTTGTTGCCGTTCTTTGTAGTTGTTGTTGTTTCATAATTTGCTGGAGATTGATGATTGGTGATTCATTGAAGATTAAAAATTGCAGCAGGGAAAGGTTGAAAACGTCAAAAATCGCATTGGGTAAAGTAAATTTTGCGCGCATGCAGTGATAAATTATGTTGCTCCGTTGGGAATAAGAGAGACCGGTAAAAAGCAAAGTTTACATGTTCGTTTGTCGAATCAAAGTGCACCCAGTACAAACATCTTGTCCATGTTCTAATCCTTTCCTTTCTGTCGTCATTTCCGCCAGTCTTCTGGTGTTCCATTACACTGGGTGGGCGGAAAGTGCTGACTCATTTGGGAGGCCGAGGAGGGCCTGAGCGCACGTTTTGGGTCACTTGTTGTGGAGATTCATTTGTTGCAGAATTACTTCTGCCAGCGAAGGCCTGAGGAAGGCCTTGTCAGAGAGGCCCGCCAAAGCTGTCGTCGTTGCTAATTAGTTGCACGTACTTGTAAACTAAGTGGGGAAATTGTTGCCGCTGGCGGCCTCTTTTCCCCTTAAGTCGAGGCTGATGTGCCTACCTCAGTAGAGGGAGTCCTCAACTGTAATTTGACTGCGTCAGCCAGAGCACCTAGAAAGAGCTGAACGGCTTTCTCGGCGCAGGTTTAATTTCATAACCGAGTCAAGCACGCGGTCAGGGCCTCTAAGCCTTTATCTCGACACCAGCTTTCGTTTCCTGTCTGTCTGCTTCGTGGTCCAGAGTCGGGCTGGTTCCAGGCATGGCTTGTCCCTGTTCCCCGCCCCAGAGTTCACGAGTCCCGCGTACTCTTCCTAAGCAATTTCCGCCAAGGAGACTGAGAGGCGAGACTTGGCGAAGAGGATCTACAATGCGTGGCTGTTCCACATTCCACTGTTTCCATGGCTCAAAGCATATTGAGCGAGGAAAAAAAAAGGGGGGGGGGAGGGGGGTCTGACTGACTTGGGCTATCTGGGAAAGCCAATATGCGATGCAACCATGTGTACGCACGCACCACCGAAATGTTTGTGCTACATACTGTTCATACAATCGACGGACATGTAGCAGTACACATTTCAGAAATGAGGCCATTTTCTCTCGCTCTCCCGATAGGATAAGAGGGAGGAGAAGGAGAAATAGAACTACTGCACGAAGGTGCCGCACACAGCGTCGGTCAGTGGATTGAGATTGAGCCCCACCACCAAGGGGGGGAGGGAGAGGGGGAAGAGGAAAAAATGGGGAATCGACATCGTTTTTTTTCCGCCAACCTAAATTGATTCTCATGCAGTTATCGGTCTCCTGCTAGTCTACATAGTGGAATGTACGAGTAGCAGTAAAAGAATAGAGCACATCTACGCACAGTCTTGCTCGTGTACATGTAAGCGAATGTTGCAACTGTATGTACTGCGACGTTGAAGGTGAGGTAACCCTTTTTTTCGTCTGAACAAGACTCCATTCTCATGGGTAAAAGAGATAAGGCAGAAAAAGAAAGAAGAGCCAATGAGAGAAGAAGACAAATCGTGCCAGCTTGATGATTCTCTGGTGGGTCTTTTCTCTCGAGCCACATCATATGGCACATTTGAGGGAGTAAAAGCTTAAAAGTTGACCTCTTTTTTTTTTTGCCCCCATAGAGGGATTGAGGAGTGTATGTGTGTCTCCAGACAGAGAATTAGAGGTGAGCACATGATTGCCATGTGCAAGCTCACATTAGTGTATAAGATATGACTGCGACTTTCTCAATTTCGCCCCAGCAAGCAACAAAAACTGCTCCAGCCTCGACCACAAAGTTATGAGATTCAGTGAAATTAACGAACCAAATACATTCCAGCCATTGTCTAGGTGCGCAAATTCTAATTCACGACCTCCACGCTCATGTTATACCAGGGGGAGAGGGAGAGAATTGCTGCCACCTGACTGCGGGTTTGTGGTGAATAGAAATTCATTTGTCACCCAGGAATTCTATTCGCTTATTTCTCGAGAGGCCAGTGATTAAGCATTCTCTCTCTGACGCCACCTTGTGCTGCCATGTCACCGATGACGAATAGGCTGTCTCTTATGGGGCTTACGTCCTCACCCCATTTGCTACCCCCACCCACCCACGGTTAATCCCTTCAAATCTCCCTCTCATTCCGCACCCTCCCTTTCCACCTCTTCTTTCCAATGAATTGAACGATACCATAAAGCAGAATCATCTCTTCTTGGCGGAGAAGAGAGCGGACGGCCTCCAGAGGCCTCACTGTGCACTACAGTACTTCTACGTCTTTACAGAGTCATTCCGGCAAGGGGGGGGGGCGAAGGATGGGGAAATCCCTGATTGCAGCAACAGCAGCAGAGGAGCTTCAAAAGAACATTATTTCTTGTGCCGCGGCGAAGGACGAGGACGCGTCGCCAATACGAAATGAATGCGTGGGGTGGTGGCCTCGATTTTTTTTGGGGGGGGGAGGGGGGAGATTGGAGGGGGGACGAAAATTTCCTGGCAAGGCGTAATTCCACACAAAAACACGGAGGTCGCAAAACGAGGCAGAGAGAAAGCAAAAAATGTCGCTTCATAGGGCCTCCCATTAGCCCACGCGGAGGTTTCACGACATAACCCCCCCCCCCTCTTCATCAGCTCTTCTTTCTCCGAAATAGCCGTAACCCCACACTACTATACTGTACCCAGCAAATTGGCTGCTACAACCACAATGCACACACCACTAACATACCCAAGAGGACACGCTTTTATCTGGTTTGGGGAGGAAAGAGGGAAAGAGGCAATTTCCAGCTCACGAGGAACACGTTTTACTGTACGTGCATTCACGCTCAGAGAAAGAAGAGCTGACACAATCACAGCCCGAGGCCATTTTTCCTCTTAGCCTCCTCTTCACTGTCGACTAACCAAATAGGTGTAAGCGGCTTGACCTTGTTTGCAGCGCCCCAGACTCGGGGTGTGGAACAACGTGACAGTTCTGTCCTTCCCCATACAATGAGTCTCCAAGGACTCGGCATCAAGTCGTGCATTCAGACCAGGAATCGGTGCAGATACCAGTAAGAAACTGCGAAAGTTTGAACTTTCCTTGAAGTCACCCAATGCCTTCCTACGCTACAGTCCAAGTACTTTTGGGGCTGCAACCTGTGGACGCTTCCAGGCTGCATTTTACGACCATGAAGAAAAGGAATTACCTCCAGATCCTGAGGCGGTGGTGGCCAGCCTCTTCTCTGCCGGCCTTTTGAGCGTGCTAACCGCCAGCTTGGTGACGTCCGAGCGGCCCCTGCGGTTGGACGCGAACAACTTGGCGTCGAAGAGTGCTGCTGCGTCCAGACGGGTGACGATGAACGACGGCACCGACAGCGTCTGGTTGCGCACCAGAGTGTCGCTGCCTCGCAGGTACAGCTCCAGCGTGAAGATCTAGCAGAAAAGCATATGCAAGTGTTTGCTTGTGTGTCGAGTGCAATTTGTGCAGATGGCATCAAGTATGCTCCTCTCCACGTCTCGGTCTTATGTTCTACGCAAATGACGAAAAGTACGTGCATTGACGCATGAGCCCTGCAAAAAAAACCACTTGAGTGACAGCTGAGGCATGGGCACCGACGGTTGTGTTGCAAAAAGTCTTTGCATGAATATACCATTACCGAATACCAGTCTTAAAGCAAGCACTTTGTGACATTTCTTGCCTGTGTACTCAATTTCGTAACACCTGCCACCTCTGAGAGAGAGAGATGCAGTGGATTCTTGATGTTAGGACCCTAAACTTAACAGTCATTGCTGAAATAACGGTGCTTTTGTTCAAAAACCTCCACTTCAGTGATGTGCGTTCAGCAGCAAATGTCCCTCGAGTCGAGTGGAGAGATGAAGGTGAGCCTTTATCAATCAGGATAAGGTAGCATTGATTGGGGAGTCCAGAGTCAAACGACCTCACTCTTGCCTACATTTCGAAGGAGAATGACAAGAACCCCTAATGTTGCCTGTTTTGGCTAATCAGACATTACGAGCACTTGGCACAGTGGCATCTTACGAGCATGACGTCTGTGCAGCCCGAAAGCGTTGCCGCCCCAGGCACGAGGGCAGCAGTGAGGGCTCCAGAGACCGAGTGTTTGTAAAATGCTACTTTGCCAAATGCTCATATTGGGTTTTACGTAACATTCTCTATTTTGCGTTGCTCAGGTTGCTCTGATCGTCACTTGCATGGCTCTGGTCGCTCCAATCACCACTTTGGCTGCTCTGATTGCTCCAATCTTGCTCTGTCTGCTTCGATCGTGACTTTGACGGCTCCGGTCACTCTGATCGCAAGCACTGATTGTGGAACTGCAGGTCCCATATGTTGGCGGCAGTAGTTTTTTTTTTTGGTAGTGCCTTAGCAGTTCTGACCTCTACTTTACCATCCACTCTCAGTACATGAAAAAGTAGTTCTTTTCTGAACTTCCTCAGTATGAATGCCAAATGGACAATCTGACGTAAAAGCTCTCATAAGATCAGGAGAATGAGCTGGAGGAAGAGTTGCATAAATGTTTTCTCAAGACTGGCAACCATTGCCTCCTGACATAACCTTGAACACCAACTTGATGTCGTCGGTCAGGTTGTCCACCAGGCCAGGGAATGAAGCAGTAGCACCGAGAGCAACAGAGATGGGTACGGTATGCCAAAAGATTGTGGACCAAATCAGCCACGAGTGCCTTGAGGCCATAGAAAGCGTTTGCTCTTGCCCGCAGGACGATTTAAGGAGTGTCGTACACAAGGGTCTTGGCATCTGCCAGCGAAAACTCTTCCGCGATTGAGGTTGGCACGGAGGTCTCTGCTTTGCTTCGAGCTTTTTCCCTAATTTCCCTTCAAAGAAAACTTAAAGTCTGTTGTTTAGGAGGCTTCATGTGAGCCGTACCAATGGTCTCGACATGTTGACAACATTTTTGTCACAGTGCGAAATCGAGAATCTACTGAAGCTACACGATTGTCACTGGAGAGTTGGAGGAGAAAGGGTTGTAGAGAGGTGACAGCTCTGAGGTTCCATCTCTCCGCTAGCATTAGTGCGCGACTTACATGAGAGAGAGAGAGAGAGCAAAGTAAGATTGACTTAATGTCAGTTCTTTGATGCCTCATGAGTTTTGAGCCAACCCATGGTAAGATTCCCCCTCCCCTCTCCGAAAATGGCAGTTCTTCCAGGCCTCCAAAACATGTATTGAACAGCGTTGCCACGAACGTGAAAAGGTTTTTTTTACCTGCTCCAGTCCTCCATCGTAGCCCTCCTGGCATTTGATCCTCACAGCTTCGGATGAGTGATTGTACTGGGTGCAGTTGCGCAGGGGATGAGGTCGGCCTACGGGTCAAACGGACGGAATAAATGGCCTACATAAAATAGGGGAAATTATCGGAGAAAGAGGAGAGAGAAAATGCTTTGCTTGCATTAAAAACAGCAGAGTAGCAGTAGTCAATAGCAGCAGGATGAAAGAAAATGTGCATTAAATCAAGTTAGCGCTCTTGGAATGGAGGGAAATCGATGTTGATCGCGCCATTCGATGAAGTTGTATGATTCTTGCCTGAGCAAGGTCGGACAGTACTGGCTGATACGATGACTACACGTGTACATGTGCACTTAAAGCCTTCTCAGAATTCAGCAGATCTTTTTTTCTCACACTTTCTAAGCCAACTGAGGCTCCTGCACTGTGGGAGTCTCGTATAATGTGCTTGTGTGCGGCCTCCAGCTAGCTGGTCCAGGGAAAATGAAGGAAAATCACGCCTGAAATATGACCGGCCTCTCTTTTCCCATGCGGATGAAGTGTGTGTGTGTGTGTGTGGAGGGGGGTTCTTTTTTCAAAAGCCTGGAATATTCAGGGAGGAAAAATAGAAAGGATTTCTTCATTTTTTTCTAGAAGAAGACTGATGATGACTTTCTGGGCAGCATCTGGATCCATAGGTTTCACACAATGCTTTCGTTCATAGTATGATAATACCCAAGCTGTTCGTACAAAAAAGGGGAGCTGCATCCAACGAGTTCTTTCGGTCAATCAGATGAGGCGTCATTATGATCCACTTGGCGATCCACCAACAGGTGTGGTTCCCCTTCTTGGGGAGGGGGGGGGCTTTTTTGGCCTGCAGACATCCCTCTAAGTAGGCGAGGCAGCCCAAGAAGTTGCGCTGGCGTAGTCTATTTTCCTCTTGAGAGAAGATTGCTTGGCTGGCTGCAACTCTCCTTTAGGCGCAACCCTGTCTCTTCTTTCAAATATCCTCCTGCCCTCAGCTACAACCATCTTTAATGTGACATCTTTAATGAAACACGGAAGAGTACAAGGCGCCTTCGAAGAGTACAGTCGAGTGTCACCTTATGTCACCTCTCAATGTCACTGAGTCTAGGGAAAGACTTTGGATATTCATGAGTCAACCCCAGCAATCAGGTCCCAAGAAAAAGCAAGGGGTCGGTTCAGAAATTGGTGGTGTCTGCTAGAAAGCAAGACTTTGCCTACGAAAGCTGGTCTGGTCAAACATAAAGAAAAAAAGATGGCTGTCACAAGGTGACATAAGCGAAAATTGGACAAGATTCATGAAGGGTCTTGACGCCCCTGGAAAAGTCAAAGTTCACAGGAAAGATCAAAAAACCCTGACAAAAAACTCATGCTGTCGTAGGCAAGACTCCTGGGCAAATGCTGGGTTGCTACGAGCTGGCATTACCAAACTTAGTTTCATTCGTCACTGTGGTCCACGGGAGGACAGTTTCTTTGTAGTTGCTGTCTGGGTTTACTCAAACTGTTGGACCAAAATATGTAAACGCTACATTTTGCATCTTAAACAGTGGTGGTTGCAACGCAGTAAGTTGACATATCACAGGTGTAGGCAAATGAGAATCTGCCGTAGACTCTTTGGTGGCATGAGGCATATTTGAAAACAGTGACTATGGTACTCAAGACCCTGAGATTTTTGCTGAAATGTGTGTCCATCAGGTGATCAGTTAACCATACATGTTGAGCATTCTGTCTTCAGCTGGGTTGATATGAAGTTACAGAGGAACCTGTGACTCTGATAGTAAGATATTGGAGTAGTTTTTTTCAGCAAATGAAAAAGTCACTTTTCATTTCCATATGTCTGGTTGAGCACGTCAGTCGTTGCCCAAATAATTTGTCATGACATGAAACAATGGGAAGGAAGTTATCTACAGATTTTGGGTCCAACGGTGCTTGAATGCCATCCTCTGGATGCTACTTGTGGAGCAGCAGGATCTTAATACACAGATTTAAGGTGTTCTACTTACCATTTGAGCGTCTGAACATTACATTGCTTTCTTCGAGCATTTCAGTTACAGTTTACAATTTAGGGCCATTTTTAAGACGAGATTGTGTTTTTCAGACGTCCTGAACATGTCACATTCTGCGTGAGATCTGGCGTCAGTGGTAGTTGTAGAAGAACACTAAGACTTAGGGACATTATTTCATGTCCTCGGCAGGGGTGTCGGAAGCAAAAAGTTGGCCAAAAAATAGAGCTAAGTAGGACTCATACTGCAAAAGTTGGCAAAAAACAACGCTAAATAGGACGCATACCGTTAAAGTTGACAAAAACATTCAGCTAAATAGTGTCCTTCATACTGAAGCGCGTGACTCCAAGTCGCTCTGCAGCGCGTGGAAAGACATGTCCATACGTTGATGACTGGCAAGGAGCATGCACATACGCACAGCATTTAGGTCACAGAGGATATGAAGAAGCTGAGGACCGAGAGGAGCGTGGACTAAACGTATGTGCGCGTCAGGTCGTCGGAGAATGCAATTCCACTTCTTTCTTCTAATCTTTCCTGGGATTCATTCTCACACCTCTAGATAAGGGAAGGCTGGGAATTTCACGATGGTATGAGAAGGTCTGGCCTTTATTGCTGTTGTTGTTGTTGCCGAGGCGGCTGCTAGCTTTTTTTCCCCAAGCGCAGAGTGAAAAATTGTAATTCTCGCCTCCGGCGGCTCACGTCATATTTTATACCCCGAGAGTTCCCCCCCCCCCTTTTCCAGCCCTGCTTCCCTCGTGCTCTGGACTATGTGACGCCCGGTTCGGGATTATAGGAAGAGATGGGGGAAATAATGCCACACGCTTGCTTTCTCCACCAGATAACAAGATCTCTGAGTTAGTCACAGTGTGTAGTGACTTCACCTTGCACCGCATCCTGTTCCCACTGGGCTGGCACTGATCAATCTCCAGAGGGGGCATCTCGAGTAGAAGATCCTTTTCACTGGTTCATTCTTCTTTAGCAGAAGACAACCGCACGTTTGTTGGGGGGGGGGGGCGCCCCGCGCGGGCCCGCCGGGGGGGGGGGGGGGGGGGGGGGGGGGGGGGGGGGGATGGCGGGGGGTAAGCCGGGGCCGCGTGACGAACAGGAGGGGGTGGTGGGTTTTTTTTTATTGGCGCGTGGACG
>JAAUXU010141536.1_pt1 | contig 16537 bp, 17 predicted proteins | sample 7278151 | NCBI WGS metagenome assembly JAAUXU01 (sample SAMN14350113, study PRJNA611818) | marine sediment metagenome | isolation source: surface marine sediment (1.8m) | place: French Polynesia: Moorea | collected 2018-08 | reverse complement strand
TGCATAGCTTATTTAGGTGCAATGACAAGTCTCCTTCAAGTACTAGTACTTGCAGTACTGTTCATTGCATGAAGCTGCGGCTGCATCAAGTTAATGACGACTAATGGAGAAGTGAGACCGCGAAAAAAGTCGCTAATGCATTTCATCAGTGAGCCGATAAATCGGTATTTCCAGCTAATTGACTTAAGGACATTAACATATTCTCCTTAAGATCTCTCGTGCAGTGTGAGGCACAAAAAGATCCACCAGGGAGTGGTGAAGACAGCGAACGCGGAGTCTTAATCCAAGCCAAACCGACATTTGACTACTTGAAACTTTTTCTCTGGAGGGAATGGAAGATGTTGAGCAGTCCAGTTGTAAGAATCAGTTTGCACCAGGGAAGGACCCTTGAGGGATACGCTTTCCCCGCCCCTTAGAGCAGAGACAAGAGGTTGGACTTGCGCTCCACGAGGACTTTGAGGAAGTCCCTTCCCGGCCGATATGAGACGTAAATCACACTCTTGGCCGAAACCTGACTCAGCCTCACATTGACAGCCTCTTCTCCGCCACCTCAAACAGAAAAAGAAATCATTGTTGCTTGTCTGGCACCATTGGACCGAAATCTGTCGATAACTCCTATCAATATTGTTTCATGTGATGGCAGATTCTTTGGGCAACGAATGACTTTCATTTAGTAATCAAAGGTAACTTGTAAGAAAAATATATAGTTCAGTTTTTCATTTTCAGGGTCTCATGTTTGTTGGGAACTTCATGTCAATGCTGCTACTGCCAGAATGCTTAACGCATACGGTTAACCCATCGTGTAGACTCCAATCTCAGCATCGCAAGTACCATTTGCAAAATATACCTACATGCGCAGACGAGTCTGTTGTCAACCTCAGATCCTTCTGAGACGCCAACATATTCTTCTGGGGCTGATCAAGATGCAAAATGCGTCATCTACGGACTTTATTCCAACAGTGTAGGCCTGTCTCGCGTGTGAGCAGCATTCAGCGGACTCCACTGTAGTTGTGAGGACTAAAGAAATCGCCCCCTGCCTCCTTTTACCCGTCACACTGCATGTGCGGCCGCGAAGTCACTCTGCGCTGTGCTGTTGTGCTTGGCCCTAAAGAAGCGGAGCCTCCCTATGATTTACCACAATGGAGATGATTTACAACACCTTCTCTTCACGCGAAATCTCTGTTAACTCAGCACCTTCTGGCGCCCGCATTGAGAGCAGTCAATGTTGTAGCTCAGAGCTACAATGGTCACGGTTTGCTTCAAGTGCAATTTATCAAGCGCCTTTTTTTCCTTTCCTAGAGAGAGAGAACAACTTATTCTTTCATCCAGAGAAAGAAAGAGCTAGAAAAAAGGGACCCGAGAACGAATTCTTTCTTCTCACGTCATAACTAAGGACTTCTTCGCGCACGCACTCAGAGAGAAAAAAGTAAGACGAGGACTTGACACACACGTGCCCCACCTTGTCCGGGGTGTTGCCGGGCGTGAACTCGGTCACGGTGATGATGGGCCTGCTGTTGCTGCTCCGTATGCTCATCGGCTGCTGCTGTTTGCTGCAGCCGTCCGAGGCGGTGGCCGTGGAAGTCTTCAGGGCCTTGGCCACGGAGGACGGGGTGCTGATCTTCCTCAGCCCGTAATATCTGAAAAAGAACAGGAGGGGTGTGATGAAAAAATTGGCCTCAGTTCGTGATGTCTCGCGTGGATTATGCAAAAAAAATCGCAATATGCAAAGCATTTTTTTTAGCAAGCCTCTGTCATAAGCCAGTACTTTGTGAACTGAACTATGCAGTCGTTTAACAGTCTTGCTACTTGGCAACGTTGCTTTGAGCTGCAGAAAATGTTAATATCATCACACATTATAACCAACTGACTGCGTGTCTGTGCATACGTGTGGAGAAGACGCTTCATATATATTATATATATAAATATAGCGACACGCCAAGAAAGCTTCGAATAGAAAGAAATCCCTATGTTTGCTGTGAAAGTTTTGGTTTCCTCCCTCTGTCGGCCTGGTTTCTCTCTCCTTTACACAAGACAAATGGCCGTCGGAGGCAGCGGGGGACACTGATTGAGGCCTAGAACTCTTGCAAAAAAGGCCTGGACGCTCTTTTCCTGCCTCCTCTGATTATTTTTACCCGGGGCAAGTGAAGTAATTCCACTGACTGCTGCTGAAAGCTGTTTTTGCACAGGCCTGGCAGGCCTACGAAATCATGCAGAAGGGAGAAGTAATAAATATTGTTTACGTTCTCCTGCATTACGTGTTATGCAGATATTTACTGCAAAAAAAGGAGGTGAAGGCTACGAATGAGATTACTAGGTGGGGCTGACGTGTTCAATAACACGCTATGGGAGATCACGTGGGGATACGAGTAAAAAGAGAGAGCGGTTTGGCACCAAAACCGTACAGGGTCTCGCTTAAGCCTGGAAATGTATACATAGAGGCGTCTGGAGACCCAAATAAAGAACGTATGAGAGCAAAACTTTGCAGTGTCATAGCTACAAACACAACGACGAGATTAACATTCAATGTTTCCACCCCCTGATACGAACAGTTTCAGAAAAATGTCTGGAGACTGTGTTGAATGCGACACAAATGACATCTGGGAGGATTCCAGTCTCGGTTGCTCTGACATGGCTGACATGGTAAACATTCTATTGAACCAGACTAAAGAATTGGTCACTAATATAATTTGTGAATGCACCAAAACTTTGGATAAAAAAGAATACGGTGATCAAATGAGAGTGGCTCCAAACTTATGCAAGACCTATAATATACTATATATCAGGCTAGTTCGCAACTGTACTTTTTTGGCCTGAGGTGTTTTTTGGGCCTTTGTCCAAAACATTGAGATTTTCTACCAAAAAAAAATTAAGGGCTACTCACTGTGGGAACTTTTGACTCAAAGTTTTATGACATAGTGCATGTTGTAAGTGAAGTGCACATATCTTTTCAGTCATAACGTTTGATTGGATCGAGCCACAGAAGTGTTTGACCCCTTTTTGCAAAGCTAAGAAGCCTCTCTAACACTGAACTGATTTGCACTTTTAATCAAGGTACATGGATTTCTTCACAAGACGGTCACGTTCCATGCCTTAAATGCTGCCAAAGTAGTTCACTTTGCAACTCTGAGTCAGAAGTACACATAAAAAAGAGTCCTTAAAAATGTTTTGACAAAAGTGAAATTTTTAAACTAGCCTAATATACATTACTGGGAAGGAAGGGGGACCAGGACAAAAAATCGGTGCAGAAATCAGCCCAAGTTCATGCCAAAAGTAACAAACAGTGGTGTCGGTTGAAAGTTGAAGGTTTTCATTATCAATGACAACGCTTAAAATAATCCGAAGCCTCCTCAAAACCGTTCGATGAGAACCGAAAATCACACTATAGTATATAATTTTATATGGACGCTCCAGTATGTACAATTTGACGAATACAGGGTGGTCCAAGTGCTCGTCTTCGATAGTGTCGACTCTTCACCATGGGGTTCGCTTGGATGGAGAGTCAACCGGAGAGATTTCACATGTTCCGGAACGTTAATTCTGGTCATGTGTGACTGGAACTGCGTCGGGGTGTGTGGATAGAATGGACAAGGATGCATGATATGTGTTGAGGTCACGCATGCTCCAATTCTATATGTGTCCTTTATGACTACAAGGGTGTGGCTGCCAGCGTTCCAGAGGACATGCGTCAAAGGTCCGTGATGAGCCGCAGGAAACAGGCCCAGCAACATGTGGTAGAAGTCATGTCGAACAAGGAAAAAATGTGACATCAAGATCCAGGAGTGTTGGCTTTTGGCACTTAGCAAGATAAATTTCCACTCTTTGGCTCTCCATCCATGAAAAACACTTGGTCCCAGTTGACATTTTTGGCTTCTGATAGAAGAAAAGAACTTTTCCTTGATCACCTTGCACGTACGCAAACTATGAGAGTGCAAAAGCAGCTGACACCACACGAATTCGTCACCCAGTGTTTCTTTATCGAGCCTGACCAAAACAAGCGAAAAAAAACCCGAGTTTGACCCAAACTACAAAGTTTCGATTTCCACATCCTCAGACCCGACTTTTTTTTAAAATTGACTTCAAGTTCATTTTTCAAATCTCATTTCACCTAAAAGGCTGCAGAGCAAAAGAAATGGAAAGGAATTGAAGCAGTTGTGTGATGTTGACACAATCATAATGTTAGTAATGTAAGTTTCAGCGCTAGTCTTATGTGGTCGACAGGTGTGCTAAATGTGTTTAAAAAGACTTTGTCCACATTTCATGCGAATGTTCTCTATGCCTCCTGTTTTTTAGGGTGTGGTCCAAACCAGCTCAAGATTCGAATTCAAAACTTAACTTTCGGACCAAACTCGAATGCAACGACTCAACTTTTGAACCAAACTCGAAGTCATTTTTTTAGAAACTCGATTATTGGGCAACACCAACATCAACCCTGGAGAAAATTAGTCCTTAGTGAGGACTCTATACTTCTACCAGCAGCGCTAAAAAAGAAAATCTTTTCCCAATCCAAAATTTAGTGAGGACAAACAATAAGCACTTAGTAGAATGCACCACGTTGGATCTACATAAGTTAGAGAAGGCGAAGAAGTGGAAAACAAAAAAGAACGCATGCAATATATGGTACAGGGTGAAGAAGAAAAAGACTCCAGCAGAAACGGTGTTGACGTTTTTGGTGGTTCGCTCCTATGCTGTAAAAGCAATAACAAGAGAGCTTCCAGTAAGAAAAAAGCCTCTTTTGTGTGAAAGAAAAAGAAGGCAAAAAAGGCCGAGATTGAAAGAAATGGCAGGTTAATGTTTTAAAGAATGGTAGCAACAAACTGACGTCACACAGAAAAGTTATATAAAATTGTGGATGACAAAAAAACTAAGGGGAAGTGGGCAATATAGCACAAAAAGTCAGCACTACGAATATCAAAGACGTTGTCCTCAGAATTTTTGTTGAGAAACTCACCCGCTTTCTTTCAGTTCATCGATCAAAGAGCTTGATGAGAGGAGGAGAGAAAGGATTGAGATAACAAGAACCTAGTGTAAGTTACAGTACATAGTGTACACACAATATAGTACAGAGCACTTGGAGCAGAATACATCAAATACAGACACATGTACAAAGGAACACAGGTAGAGGTGATGAATGCATGTGCAAAACTTAGAGTCCCACTGACTTCAGTGGGAACGTGGTCAAGGAGCAACACAGGTTCGACGTCATCGAGAACAATGGGGCCCAGGGAGCAGAGGATCCGAAGCATAGGGGATCCCCATGACGCTGGTCAGGGGGAAGCGTCTGACTTGGCACCAAATCTTTGCTAGATGAGGTGGTAGAGGTTAAAGATCTTGGCACGGTCGCACTCGTTTCAATGCTTGCTTTTTGCGAATTTGACTACTTATGTATGTTCGACAGGGTTCCTCCTATGCGCCAGATATGGCTGGGGGCTGGAATTTTAAGTGCAATTCTAATAGCACTCAAATATCTATTGGACTCTAAATTTTGCCACCAACTTTTCGGGATGGGAAACATTTAGCACCAATTTTCATTCGACTTTTTTAAAACTTTCTCTAGTTCCCTTTTGTTAACAGAGAGACGGTGAAAGAGATGAGATATTAAATTTTCTGAGAATAAAGTAGGTAGATGGACGAGTTCGTCAACAAAAACTAGAGTGAGGTCGACGAGGCTTCCCCCAACCCCCGATAAGAGAGGGCGAGACAGCATTTAAGAGGTTCGTTATGATCGACTTAAGCAAGCCTTGACTGCACACCAAGGCAACAGACTACTGACGTTCTCCTCCTTTGTGGCCCCGCCCGTCTCATCCCTGCCGACACCCCACTTGACCCGGCATCTCACGTTAGAGGACACCAAGAACCACATCGTGTGCCTGACCGGGGTCTAACAAGACGTCCTGCCAATTTGCCACATTGGTCTTGACAAACTTGTCCATGTTGAACAACTACACAGTGGTTCTCTTGAGGAGATGGAATTGGCACTAACTTTCTCCCACCCTGTGCGTGTACTTTCACTGGAAAGTTTCTCTCTCGTTCTCTCTCTCTCTCTTTGTCTAAACGAATTAAAAATTTTTGCTCTGTGATTCTTCTATCGCGATGGACTTTTGTAGTCGTGTAGGACGTTCACAACATCGAGGGGTACAAGAAACCCTAGATCCGGGTTGATCTAATCTAGTGAAACACACTTAAAGACCATCGTGGAGACCGCAAAGATCGTTGCCTTTTTAAAAAATATTCAACGTTATTGTAAATCATTGTCAGATATACATCAGCATTGTATATTTCGCAATGCTGATGTTTTCCTGGCAAAAATGTCTCAGTAGGTAAGATCACCCCTGAGCTGTGCACAGATGATACATTACAGGCGGTCTACGCTTCTCATATCAACTGCGCACAGCGAAATACTATTATTGTATCAGGACCATCTATCTATTTATTTATGTATCTACACAAGAAAGTTGCATTTCATTGTCACAATGACTGGGCCGATTTAATATAATGAGTGTCTATGACCCAGAGAGTCTCCTCAAAGAAAAGGACGGGATTCAATTGTCATTTTTTTAAATAAGAAGCGTTTAATAAATTTTTGGTCCCTTTTGGCCAATTTCGTCAAAAAAAATGTCCAGGGTCAAATGTTAACCGTGCCCTATGGGAGTTTAGGTTTTACTACAAAAAGCTAGCACATGAACATCTTTTGCAAATGAGGCAAAGCTGAAGCACTTTTTTTCTTTGCATTTGATCACAAAATCCTCAAGTAATATGTAACGTTATTTCCAAGTTCTACGTATCCATGTACAACTCCAATTTTCACCCGGGCCTGGGTGTCAAAATCAAATTGTTCCCTGTATATTCGGTTCGCATTGCACGGTTTTGAGGAGGCTTTGGACGATTTTAGCCGTTGCCATTTGATAGTTAAAACCTTCATCCTTCACCAGATTCCTGGTCTGAGAGTACAACTTGATGTGGACCCCCTAGAATGCATGTAAATCATGTGTTTCTTGTTCAGTATATAAAAAAAAGTTCATGTCAAGGACATGATATCGCGGCAGATGACTGTGTGACTGAGACTTAAGACCTTTTGAAGCCGGCGTTTTTAGGTATTCTTTCACCTTGTGACTCCCAAGTCGTCGACCCTGAGTGGTCGTAAGATAAAGATAAAAATGTAAGGGTGAGACCTTTTGAAGAAATTGCCCCTTGAATTGGCTGTGCTTCAAAGTGGCAGTCACAGGTTTACGTTACGTCCTTATTTAACCCTTCTGCTTCGATGCGTTCTGACTTGTTTGTCATGATTAGACCTTATTTTAGGGCTTTTTGCTTGTTTCGTAGGGTTTAACGTATGTTGCGGGTTTCATCGCATTTTGTAGGCGTTAACTTGCGTCGTAAGTATTAAGGTTTACGCCACAAGTATTAAGTTTTATGTATTAAGTTTTATGTCGTAAGTACTAACTTTACGTCGTTGGTTTTAGCTTGTTTTGCAGGTTTTATATCATTTTTTGGGTTATTTTTCTCCCCTTTTGTTTTTTTTTGCCTAAGATTCCGTCATAAATGAACATTTTTTGTGGATAGCAGAGAAGAAAAAACCTTTTTCCCTTGGTATATGCCGACTCTTGGGCCCCAACTGTAGTTACGTAGGAACAAAGCTTTCCAACTCACACAAAAGCTGCCTTAGTTCTTGGTTAGGTGGAAGAGGAGGAAGAGGCAAGTTAAGGGAGCCTCCTGAGGGCCACGGTGACGTTGATTAAGGGGAAGATGCACACATCATTTCATCTCGTGATCCACGAGCCGGGAATGAAGCTTCACCTACTTTCGTCTCGGTGCTGGAGCGATGTGAGCAACGAGGGCAACAACAGCAGCTATTTCGACGTGGACACCCAGATCTCAGTGGTCAACATCAAGACCATGGTGGTCTCCATGTCGACCACCAAACGCTGTACAGGAGCAACAGGATCCTGCGTACTGACAGTGAAAGCAGTTTCTAGCAGAATTTAGCGAACTACTGGAAGACATTTTATTGGTAAATTCGTATTAGGCACAGTCGCATATTTAAGTCATTGTAAGGCCTAAAAAAAGATCGCTTTATGTGGCTTACTTTCATCCACTATGTGAGTCTTTTGCGTCGCGCCACGGTATCAGCCTCTATTTTGAATGTGATCATAGGAGATTCTTGACCTGACGTCAAGGCAATATTGGACAGCAGCCCTCAATATAAGCTCGAGACCATCTCCACACAATTACAGTACATTCAAAATTTAGGCCATTGAGGTGCTACAAGGGTGATGAAATTTGTATTTTGACGCAGCAGATTTGTTTTGCGATTGCGACAATTCTACTGTTCGCCTGAAAATTTGTGGTGTCAATCTCGAAATTGATTCTGGTCAGATTTTCAATTTTTGCTGTACATAAATTTTTGTAATGTGTTTCTTTTTGAAGAGCACAGTCATGCATCTCTAGGTCTGACACAACCTGAGTAATAAACATCTACCAGGTGTAACGATAGCTGAGGTACGCTATTTCAAATACATCTTTCTCTAAACATAAATTCATTTTTGAACTAGAAGTCATGATCAAAGACTGTGGATAGTTTAGCTACAAATCCTTTTGTACTTTCTGGTATAAAAATAAATGAACAAGTTGGGCCTTGCCAAACTTCTGAAAAAAAGTACTTGGTGTCTCTGTCAAGGACATTGACAGAGCAGAGGCCTTGTATGAAGAAACAGCTGGATTTTGCAAACGGGAAAATGGAGGCCTACGTCATTGAACATGGAGGGCAAAGCTCATTGGTGGAACGTGACATCAACCCCAGCCCTCACACGTCCTCGAGAAAGTTGGCCACCGACAATGACAACACTTCTATGACCATGCTGAGGATCGTCAAGGAAAGACTTGGGCATGAGCTCGTGAGCAATGCAGAAGACCCAACTGTTGACACAGATGCCAAGGAACAAATGGCTTGAGGGGAGCAAGACTATTCTCTTCTTGTTGAAGAAAAATGTGCAACAAAGTTCCTGGTATTCTCAAATGAAAACACTGTCATGTTGAACAGTTTGTAAGCAAAAGGAACACGAGAGCTTTGGCCAAGACTCCTGACTATGCTGACCCTAATCAGAGTTATGTTAAAGCCTCGAAGTTTCCTGCCTAGAGCCTGGACGTCATAGCAGCAGATGGGAAAGCCATGCCTCCAGCTTGGACCGTGTGGACTTTGGATTCTGCTGGATGCATCAATATCCTGGAGACTTCGGTGATTCCTCGACTCAATAACAGCAGTGGGGAGGGAAATGATGTCCCAACATGAAGCCTCCAGAAACACATATGCAGCCACCCAATTGTACGTGGTGAAGAAGCAGGGATCAGAGGGATTCTGGTCAAAAGGACTTGTGGCCGCCATCGTCGCTGAACCTGAATCCCCCTGATTTCAATGTGTGGATGCATTTGGAAAGTCCCAAGGGAGTGTCTTTGCGCCGAAGCCTACTGTTGTGTAGGAGTCACGGGCCATCATGTCGGAGGACACGGTCAGCACTGCCCGCAAGAGACTCGTTGAGGTCTACACCAAGCTCTTCAACAAAGAAGTTAATGTTAAAACTGTACAGAACTATACGTGTCACTGTCATCCTCCGGTTCTTTGTGACAAAGTACTCATTTAAAGTTGAGATGGAACTCGTAGTTGGGAAGGAGTTACTCCTGGTCCACCCTGTACAATAGACTCTGCCTACTCCACTGTAATTTCAATTACTTTCCAGTGAAAGCGTAAGCAAATACAATGGAATCCGCTTAGGGTGACACCCTCGGGCAGAGCCGAAGCTGTACCACCGACAAACTGTCACCATGCATTAGCAACATCTGTCTTCTGTAGAGACATTTTCTCTAAGAAACTTGTATATAAGCAGCCTCCCCCCTCAGAAATTCACCCGTACGAACCGATCTTGCTACTAAACTAATTTAAGATACCCTGACTTGAAAAAGAACTATGAGAGTAGAGAAAAAAGTTGGTCCTTCCTCTTTGGCGGCAACTCTTGCTTTTCCTCTCCTTTCTCCTAAACTACATTCTTATGGCATCTGCCATTTGGACGCGGCTGCCAAGTTGCTCCTTGCCTTTCCGTCTCCGCCAACGTTTGTTTCCTGGAGACTTTGTTCACTTTAGTACCTTTCTTCGACTACAGTGCTACTACTGCGTTGCTCTTGTGCATCACTGGGGAAGGGAGCGGCATTTTAGGTGAAGGGGACGCAGTCAATGAGGGGAAAGTGTTGGCATTTCATTCTTAGGTGGCTTTCTGGCTGGGGAAGAGTGGCTCAAAATATCTGGAAATACAGTCGAACCTGGAATTGTAAAAAGTTCCATTTTCCAAATGAGTTTGATTTGGGAAAGATTGCCGGGGGAAACATTTTTCACCGCGGCAAAATCACTTGATTTTGGAAAGTACAAATGAGGGAAATTTGAATCTGTCAAGTTTTCCCCTCCCAATATTGCACTTTTTGCCATTTTTGTCCTTGCTTGAATGCAATTCTTAGCGCTTCAACTAGTGGGGATCCGCAAGGAAGAACCGAAGTGCCGTGGGATTAGTTCGTATTTTGGTGCTTAAATGGCCTATTCACTATGTTTTTGTTCAATCTGTTTGAGGCTATATATTTGCTTCTTAGATGTCAGTCTGAAATCGTCTTGCCAATAGCTGTCAAAATAGTGGCAATATATATGGATAAAAAAGCACCACTTCTCTGGAAAGAACCTAAAATTTCGCCCCCCTACTGATCACGACGGATCTGCTTACGTCTGGCTCAATTTGAGGGACTTTCCTTTGCCTTTTGCTAAGCTCAAGTTGATCCTTGGGGAGGGGGTATGAATAAGGCATGATGATGCCTCATCCCGCATGCATGTATTGTATGTGTGATGTTCTGTGGACATTGGACCAGTTCTCACCTCAGACTGGGCATTGACTTCCCCTTGACGAGTCTGCTGCTTCCGGGCAGGTCGGATTCGGGGTCCTCGGCCGTGGCAGACTTGACCTTGTGCTTCCTCTTGCTGCTGTGGCTCTTGGAACTCCTGGTAGTCACGTCCAGGGTTTTATGTACCTGGAAAAGATGGGCTTCAGCTGTGTTTCACAGACAGTGTGAGCTGCGGACGTGGTTGCAATTGGGGAGGGACATGCTTTTGCACTCAGTGTGCGTGCGTGTGTGTGTGTCTGTGTTTAAAAAATTGTAGTGACAAAGAAGTACCCAGGTTTTGGGGCCCATTTTTGCAGCTCGAATTTCACTGATTTTTGGCATGTTTGGAGGCGAGCTGTGCCAAATTTGATGGAACACAAGAGTGATCATTTTATTTCATGCCATGCTCAAAGTGGCCGCCATTTTCCGCAATGCATTTCTTTGCTCCTTTTTTGCGAGACTTTGTGGGGATGATCTGATCATGTCCTCAACAGTGTTACTTGCAACATCGTCCACGACCACTTTGAGATTGTCCTCCGTCGCTGGCTGGTTCCTCGCAGCTGCGCGACTTGATGAAACGAGCCAAAGCTGCCATTTTCGGAGGCTTTTTTGCAACTTTTAGCTTTTGGAAGCTTCATTTTCAGTTTCTTCTTTTCCAAATTCAGCAACTGTTCTGGCTGTAACAGGCCAGCCTATTTGTAATACAAGCCTACGAAAAAGCCAAAAATCCCAGCAACTGAAATGGGTCAAATAGCTGGACACTTTTTATGTCGATGGCTTGAAGCACAGCTTATTCGTACAGGGCTGCTACAGTAGTCACCGGTTGTAGTCATCACGTCGGGACCCAAGGTCTGATATATTTGAATGACCGACAAACAACAAAGCATGTGCAGGTACAAGGAAGTATTTGAAAATCAGTTTTAGTTCGGGGGTGGGGGAGAAGTTTTGGTTTTCGGGTCGACCTGAGACTCTCAAGTATTCCTGGGTCTGACTGTTCAGGGACCAGAATTCTGACATATTTCAGTGAAGGTGGACCAGATGAGGCAGGTCTGCTCAAGACAATGTTGCCAGCTGCTGAGGGAGCACATAATGCCAGGATATAATGCTGAGCAAGTCCTTACAGTGCGGCCCCTAGAAGCAGGGGTTGTGAGGATGGCCCATGGCTGGACTTTCTGATTCACTACTCACATTTTGCTGTCTTGCAGGTAAATTACATGAGCAATACAACCTCCACTTGGAGCAATATTTGAAACCAAAATCTGCTGAAAAACCGATCGGTTTCAGTTTTCGCAGAAGTATTCGGATTTCCGTTCGGTTTTCCGCACATGCTTTATTCCCTTCACAACAGTTGAAAGCTTTAAATAAGGATTTTACTACCATGAAACTTTAATTATGTACCTTCAGTGCACAAACTCACATATTTTTGTCTGCATTCCTCTTAGCTCACAACATTAGAACGTTAGCAAAATGAAGCTTTTGTACAAAGAGTTTCCAACCAGTCATTGTCCCCACGCTTTTAATTGCCCACAAAAATCCAGATAGAAACGTCCAGACAATAAAACACAGTAATTTAAATTTGTGCAGGTAACTTGATGACTCCAAAAAGCGAGGTTTGATGACTTTAACCGATAGAAACGCCTCCATTTCATGAAGTAAAAAATTCAGGACCAGGAAGGGTGATGATTCCAACCGGATTATAACACGAACCGGAGACCACTGTATTTAGTTTCCAGGATTCGATATATGTGGCCTTTTTTTTAGACCCAAGCTACCAATGGCTGCAGCAGTTTGTATGGACATTCCCTCCCAGTGAAGGAAACATAAATATCCTCTATTCGTTTCCACCTCGTTGCAAGCCAAGGCACTTCACAATCTCCTTGTCCAGCTTCTCAGGGCTGGCAAAGTTGCACCCGTTGATGCAATTGAGAAACACTTGTGCCTCCTGGTTTAGGTAGAAGGTAGCCGTGTTGTTATGGTTGCTGTGGGCTCATACACACTTTAAACAAGTATCACTTAATTAGGCTGGAGCGGCTACACTTGGATTTAGGGCAACTTTGTAGCAACCCTGTGCTTGTACGATTGTACCGTGTGCTCAAAAACTAGTTGGAGTAGCCGAGCACTCTTATTCACCCCTCTTTTTTATTTGCGATGAACACCTGTAGCCCCTTTGAGACAAAACAGAAACAAAAAAAGTTTAGTAAGTTTAAATGCAAAATGCGCTAGCATGAGATTGTCTTCACCTTTACCCCTTCCGTGCTGGAACTCAGATAAAACTGTACTTAACATTTTCTGAAGCAGCAAATAATTTGCAGCGAATGAATGAAAACAATTGAATCTCGATATAGGGGATTTTTTGTCGGCAGCAAAACTTATGGTCTAGCGAGAATTTGCAATGTATCAAGAATTTCTCGTAGAAGGAGATCTGCTATTTAAAGATTTCACTGTACAGTACAGATCCCTTCTTCCCTGGCCTCATTGATCTTCCTGGGGAACATGTTACTACACATGGTCTCGAGAGCCAATATCATGAATGCAGCTGAGGGAAATCTAATTTTTGAACGCACTGTACGTACGTACATCGAAGGGAACATTGACGTAGTTCGCAGATTTACCTCCAGTTCTGAGAAGCTGGCCCTGGAGCCTCTTCTCTTGGCAGAGGGATTGAATTGGTAGTCGTCATCAACGACGAGACCGCCCTCGCCGTCGCTGTCGTCGCCGTACAGGTTCCGGTCAGATTTGGACATGATCTTGGACTCCACGAAGCTCTTGAAGTGCTTCAACTTGGTGACATCCAGACCCTGCCCAATGATGGACTTCTTGCGTCGGCCGCCTCCCGTGGATTCGCCGCCGCTGCCTTTGCCTCCGAGACTCCTGGCACGCGTGTGGAATCCGCCGGAGCTTTCACCGCGACTCTCAGCGTTTAAGCCGTAGCCGCCGCCATAGCCGCCGCCGGTGGATCCCTGAGTGGCCACGGCCGCCTTGTCCACGTCGTGCTCGTCGTCGTCGTTGAACACAGTCACCTCTATCTTGGGCACGGGTACCGAGTTGCTCCGACGCCGCGGAGCGGAGAGATCGTCCGAGTCGTCGTCGCTGAGCACACCGAAGCCGCCGCCGCCGCCGAAGCCGCTAATGTTGAGGCCCGCGCCGCAGCCTCCGCCGCCGGGGCGGCCGATGTCGCTGTTGCCAGTCATGATGCCCTTGAGTCTGGAATGCCGAAAAGAAAGCAAGGATGGATTAGAGAGAAAAGTTTCCACTGAAATAGTCTCTCTTTCTCTCCGCCACCAAATGTGATTCTCATTCCATTACTAGTACGTGGATATCGGTCTTTCCGAATGCCCGAATTTCCAAAAACGTAATCGCATTTAAGTTCGTGTTTGGTGGGAAAAAAAATCGAGTTTGGAAATCGTATTCGAGATTTCGAAGCCCCAAAAAACAGACAGGACTAGTGAAACTCCAGTGCAGACGAAGTTCTGCGTGTACTTCTGCTTACTCGTCGACTGCATTTTCCTAGCACCACGTTGAGTTTTACATAATTGTTACGGTACTAATGCTGACGCGTACAATAGTGCGAGTGTTAGCATTAGTACCGTAACAATTGTGTAAAACTGCCAAGTGCTTCATTCATCACTCTTTCCATTCTTTTTCATTAGAGCCCTTGAAAGCCCTCACTAGGCTACCTTGCGAGAATGCAATAATGAACTTGAATTGGAAAGTACTCCTTTCGTCCGGAAAGTAAGTCCACTTTTGCTTGGCAGCTTTCAGGACCCGCAAGATGTACGACACTGGAGAGACTTGTGTCTGTCTCAGGACTCTTGGACTACAATTGGCCAGAGATGCTTTTCTGAACTGAGTCCTTCTGATGAGAAGTCCAATAACGTGGGACGTCAAGTCGGTGACGCTGACAAAATCTGTTCTCTTCAGAAAATGAACGCAATTTTGAGGCACAATGTGAGCCCTGATGAGAGAAGGACCACAACTGAATGATGCCAAATTGCCCTTCAGACCCTTGACAGAAATTGCACAAAACAGGGCGTCCCAAAGATTGCAAAGATGCTCCCAAGAACCTGTTGTTACAAAATTGAATTGCTATTTTTTACTGTAGCATTTGTCCCATAGTTTATTAACCGTGAACTGTTGCCCGTGAAAGAACGAGTGAGTGAAACAAATCATTGGTGAAATGATTTGTTTGTTTTTGTGCCACAGCCAGATTGTGGACTCACATGGCCGGACAGATGTTACTGCAAAGATGGGCTACATTTTCGAACGGAAACAGAATAAAAAATCGAGTTCCAATTTCAGGTCGAGTTTTTCCAGCTGTGGTTAAATCGTTTCCGAGACACCAGTGCAAATACGTGCATGCACAGGGTCTTGCAGGTAAATTCGTGCAAATTTTAGAGCCTTCTAGAATAAAAACGAGAGTACACGGAATATAGTAATGAGAGGTTTAGGAAAGAATAATGCCTGACTAATTGTAAAGCAGAGCTCCAAATCCCGACAGCAACAATGGAGCAAGCGAGAAGGTCAGCAGTTGTTGAACTTCACCGCATGGGCAACATGTCCGCCAACGTCGCCAGACTCGTTAACGACCCCAGGATGGCAGTCTACAGTGCCGTCAGGGCCTTTGATAAGGACGGAAAGACTGTGAGACCTCAAGGTCAGAAGTGCCAGAATTCGTAACCTCAGGTTCCCGGCTGGCTCTCTCCATCAAGGCCCGTGGCCAGACCCCCGTTTCTGTCCTCGCCAAGAACTGAAATGTGAGCACGCCAACCACCTCCAGGGCTGTCAATGAGGACTTGGGGTTCAAGTCCAGGGTCAGGGTCAAGAAGCACCTGTTCACCGAGCAACAGAAGACTCTCACGACCAAGCGGTGCGCAAAGATTTTGTCGTCGATGATGTCCACCGGTGGACAGATTCAGTTTTTCTCCGACGGGAAGATCTTCACCGTAGACCAAGTTTACAACCAGAGGAATGACAGGCGGATCTGTGGGGATCCTCACAAAGTCCCTGCCATCATGACCAGCACGAATCCAACTGCCATCATGCCCCCAGGAGTCATCGGCTTGGAGGGGGATGTCAACCCGCCCCACTTCTTCACAGTGACGGAAAAGGTGACCAAGAAGGTCTACCTCGACATGATGAAGGCCATGGTGAAGCACTGGATGGATCGAGTCGCCAATGGGAGGCCATACACCTTCCAACAGGATGGGGCCCATGTGTTCTTGTGCTGGAGGAGGACTGTAAGATTTGCACGGATCTATATGTAAGACCCTGTATGTTTGTGCGCACTGCGGATTCAAGAGTTGCCGCGATCATTTCAAGGAGGGAAGAGATGAAAGTTTCGATAATGGCATCCCAACCGACCGCTCAATGATTAGGGCAGATTTCCATTCTTGATAGACAGAGAAGTTCCCATTTTTCTGTTCGTCCTTTTGTCTCTCTCTCTTTCCGTCACTCTTTCTTTCCCTCATTCTTTCTTTCCCTCATTCTTTCTTTCCCTCATTCTTTCTTTCCCTCATTCTTTCTCCTTCCTCCTTCTTTCTCCTTCCTCCTTCTTTCTCCTTCCTCCTTCTTTCTCCTTCCTCCTTCTTTCTCCTTCCTCCTTCTTTCTCCTTCCTCCTTCTTTCTC
>JAAUXU010171430.1_pt1 | contig 16554 bp, 13 predicted proteins | sample 7278151 | NCBI WGS metagenome assembly JAAUXU01 (sample SAMN14350113, study PRJNA611818) | marine sediment metagenome | isolation source: surface marine sediment (1.8m) | place: French Polynesia: Moorea | collected 2018-08 | reverse complement strand
TCACATTTTTGTTTAAAAAAAATTTTTGTTCCTTTACACGGGAAACCGTGACCCCCCAAAAAATTGGCCCCTGGGGGGGGGGGGGGCTGTGCTCATGTCTGACTGCACCATATTGCATGAATGCTATTGCTCAGGGAAAGGGTGACGGATATGAAAAGAAAAGGATCACCCGTTCAATCAGCTCCCCTTCAAGAGCAGACCCTATTTTTCGAAATAGATGCTCCGTCGGCGGCGCTTGAGAATTAGGGATATGTCGAGCCTACATTTTGGCCAGTCCGAGTCGAGTCGGGTCCCCCAGACTCAAGTCCAAGCCAAGTCCGAGTCTACACTTTTCATAACAGCTATGCTGAAAATTCAAGTCTTTGCGGCGAAAGAAGTTCTGTTCAGTGCGCTTTAAGAGCCAAGAGTTCAACATCATCTGCCATGAAACCATCATTGAATTTTTCTATTGATGAAGAGACTGCGTGAGAAGTGTGGAAATGAGCTCAGGATATATTGGAATGGAGGCAGATGGGCATGCACAAATTTTCTTCGTTCAGCCTGCTTTTCTTCAAAATACAGTGGAACACACTTACAACGATGTTGGGACCAAGAATCTTTTTATCCTTGTGACCGCTCCAACTGTATGGCAACAAAAGAGGGGCAAAAAGGGCTCAAAATCACCAAAATTTTCAAATGCCCTCAGAAGCACCCACCCACCCTTTCTGGCTTTGCCCCATGCTTCCTCCTTTGGAAGGACAAAAAAATAATGCTTGATATTGGTCTGACTCAACGTTCAGCCCTCGCAGCTTTCGAACTCATCCAAGAGGGTGATCAAGCCCAAGATGAATGAGCCCCTTGAACAGGGTAACCAGCTACTTTGTATCTCAGATGATCATTACATCCATTTTGCAGGACTCAAGTGATCGCTGCATCCATAAGGCAATCAGTACAAAAATTCTCGTTTGAATTGGGCCATGACTTCTTGAGCGGCGTATCCCTGCCAGAATTTACAGAAGAGAGTGTTTAAACTAGGACTGTACCCCGTATGACTTTCATATGAACTTCTTGTGTTGGGTGAATCAGTGATAAGGCCTATCAACAAAGTTTTGAGGTAGGATAGACATCATATTTGCGTAGAACTTATGAACATGGCTTGTTGATCTTGATGTCGACTTTTATATACTACAGAATTAAGAAAAAAACTAAGGCATCTATCCTCATCCAGTAGCGCATATGAAGTTGGCAGCAATATTAACTTAGCCCGTGTTCATACGCACTTGGTATTAACTCCATATGTATCAATCTGGCAGGGATCTGTATGACCATTATATCCGGCGATCATTGTCATCGTGTTCCACTCTAATATCACCTGGTGATGCAAATACTTGCTCGCTATGTACAGGGGCCATTGAAATAGGCAGATATTTGATGGCCAGCCCAAACAGTGGTGAAAATCTCTTTCCTATTTGCAGCCACCATAAAAATGGATTGGACTCCTGTGGTTCACATTAAAGTGCAAAAAAGTTCCTTTTATAGGTGTTTGCGGTGTCTGTAACTGCCGCTGTTGTTGCCATGCTGCGTTGTTGCTGCTGCTTCATCTCATCATGGTAGATATTCCAGGGGTGTGATTTCTTTGGAGGAAGATGCATGTTGGCTGATGCACCTTCCATTTTGGTGGAAGCACATCCTGCTGTGCTTGCAGCAGCTCTTAAAGCTCTTTGTTAAGGCAAGCAATTGCAATCCTCTTCTTGTATGGATGGTGAAAGAATGTAGTTTTGTAGAGGCAGTCGAGCAAAGTCACTTGAGTCAGAATTCTAATGTCTACCGGGTGCGCGGCTCAATAGTATCCTGTTTCACCTACCAACTTTGGCGGCCTAGCATTCCTGACCTGAGAGGCCCATGCCCTCAGGTAACAGGCTAGACGAGGGCCATGTCGACCAATGTCGCCAGGTTCCCATGTCCAAAGTGAGCAGGTCCATGAAGGGGACCTTTGGAAGTTGGCACTGGTACCCTTGAAGATGTTGACGCAGTACACATATGCGGTTTTCACTTACGTGACGTTGTAGGCAAGAGTCATACGAACAAAATGCAGGGAATTTTTTTTAGAATTGGACAATTATTAATGATTATATTATTAATTAATTATGATTAACGAGAGCAATTTTTGTATCACAAATACAATCACAACTTTACATTGACATTTTGGGCGGCGATGGGCTGCTAATGTAGCTGTTTTTGGACCTGCTGAAGTCGATGGTGGGACTCGAGGGTTTGGGGCTGCTGACCTAGCTCTTTTTTTCATCAGTGGCAATGCACCTCTCCAGCGCCTGATCCTGGCACAGACATTGTGGATGTAGTCCAGGTCAAGGACCTCCCCTCCCACTCCTGCTTCACGGTGGCCTTCATGGCACCCCAGTTGGGGTGATGGAAGTCATTGGCAAGGCTCTTCTGGCTCAGGGCGGTATGCACGATCGGCCTCATCGTTGTCTCAGGTGTCTCGAACTACCTGGTGAGCTGGTGGACGGAGATGTTGTAGTCGGCGTCGATCCTTACCTCTTGGACTGAAACCCTAGAGAAGTCAGCTAAAGTTTGGATTATCACATCCTAATCAGTGCTTCCTTGTGTGACAAAGCTATTGAATTGAGCCCCGGCAATTTTGCTTCTTGTGTTGTAATGAGCCTATAGATCATCTAAATTGGAGAATTGGAGTGGAGCAGATTGCTGCTCCTTCGTTTTAGGTATTTCAGAGAAGTGAAGGTTTTCTCAAGTGTCAAGCTGGGTCGGAGCTGTGAATTGACACTCCAAAAATTTAAGAGCCAGCCAGACACTGAGTGCAAAAGCCCCCTGCCGTCATTTAGCTGTTGGTAAACAGTAACGACCGTTGTCCTGCATGTATCAAAGAACATGGCCCAAAATGCGCTTTTATCGCCTCGATCTTTGCGTTTGGGGAGATGCACCAGTGTCACTTTTTAAAATGTCATTCCTATCTTCTGAGGGTCTGGCTGAAGGTCACGTGACCTTCAGCCAGGGTTCGGGGAACCCTGGCCTTCTGTTTCGGGGATGTCACATGACATCCCCGACACAGAATAACGCAGACAATTGAGCATTCGCATTTGTCTCCAAAAAGCTGGAGTAGCTAACACCTGTGGATGGCAGTCACATTGGTTGAGCACCTGAGACATTAGCAGATGCAAGATGCTAAGTATATGTCACCTTTGAAATGTATAAAGTACCTGCGAATGAAATCATACAATAAGCCTCTTAAATTTCACAGTTTGTTCGTATGTCCCTACAATCAATACGCACTGATTCTTTTGTCCACTTATCACTGGAAGATGAGAGGCTTTTAAGGTGTCACATGAACGAGGTTCTTTTATGAATCCGGATCTTCGTTCTGAAAACGAGTGATAAAAAGTTCCAAATAGATGACAAAAAGTAACTTTTTCTTATTCACTTCCATTTTGATCACTCTTTTTCTCGGGAAGAAACTATTTTTGCAACAGATCTTACCTATGACAAAAAGTGGGTTAGCGTACCGGTTGCTCAATATTTCTCTATTTGATTCCCGGCTGAACTGTGATATTGCAGATTTTCGTTTGGATCATCGCCGAGGATGTCATACTGACGCTGTGGGTAGTTGAGGCCTTGTTGTCAGCGGGGGAAGGTGTCTGGCTGACATGGCGCTGAACAACAACCCCACTCCTCCTTCGTTCGTCCAGTCTGGCGCTGCATCTTGTCATCGTCTGGTCAAGTCATTGACTGTGGACGAGCAACTTGTCGACGCAGTGGTTCCCCGTCATGTCATACCTTCAGTTGTAAGCTAGAATCTCCTCGTGTCAGCGGATGTTGCTGCAACATTGACCAGCTGGGTGGCACTTCAGTGACCGATGTACTCATACACCTTTAGCAACTTTTGGTAAGCAGCCAACCTGTCTAGGGATTCTGTGGGGGAAGTTGTTCCCATGGCTTCCTTGGAGAACCCGGGGCCTTACAGTGGCCGAGTTGAACCCGATCTCGCCCAGGGATTTCTTCACAGCATGCACATATGCCTTGAGATGAGATCCAGGGCAGGTCGCAGGGTTGTCAAGACTCTTGGGAACAAACCCGACCGTTCCTACAGCTGTAGAGAATCTTGAAAACTGATCCCATTGACTTAAGTTATTACTATGTGTACTCCTCCACAGTACTGCTGATCGCACCCGATGTGAAGCTCTGGTCGGTGACCAAGAAATGCTTGACAGCTTTAAAAGCAGCCAAACTGAGCCCAACACAGCACAAACCCCCACGAGTGAAAGCAACCAAAAATCTAAAAAGGTTTTCCATGAAATGCAGTTTTGACGGTACCAAAGCTGAATGTCTAGACAACTGTTAAGTCTTCATTTTAAAGCCTGTCTTTGACATCTAGCGGAAAGTCAAGTGTCTTTTTTAGAGCAAAAAAAACATTGAAGAGCTCGTAAACACGTTTCTCACCTACATATGTATATTTTCGAAATACTTATGACATCGCCGCTTGACACTTACTACGTCGTATGATGGCTGACTACATCTCTTCTAACGTGACTTTTTTCTTCTTACAGTACACTGAGGTTATTCTGTGCGCAGTCATAGCACAAGATTCAGTGTTTTTTCTTCCGTCTTACCGCTATGCATAGTTAAATTAGCATTTAAGATGTGAGGCAGTAAACATGAATGAAGACAATAGGTAGAAGAATTGTGAACTGACAGTCAATATTCTACTTTGATGCACTGTCCGAAGTACGAATAACTTGAGTAGAGCGAGTATTACCTGCAGCATCAAAAACTTGAGAACAAGGGACTGTTCAGTGCTGACTCTAAGCTACTTAAGACTCTTAAATTGCTAAGGAATTTATGGAATTTTTTTCTTTTTTTTCGGTGCAGAAGTTCTAGACGTATGTATGTACCTAAACTTGTGTTCGTTTGTACACGTAAACGGTAAGTGATTACTACGTATGTGGATGCACTGTTGTTGCCTACCACCGTATATATGTAGGTAGTATGCATGAATGATATTGTAACACTTCCCATCCTATGCTATACTACTGATATGTTAAGCAGCTGAGTTTGATGCAGAGTAGACCTCGAAATGGTAGGTGAAGAGTTTTTGCAATTTAGGCGATGATTCTCTTGACCTTTCCATCGTGTATTGCAAGTTCATTACCATTTTATTAATTTTCTTGAAAATGCCACTTTCTTTTGCATGCTTGTTTCTGGATTTTTCACTTTTTTTGTCAGAGTGGCCCCAAGAGGGGTATTTAAAATTTTCATCTAAAATTTCGAGGTCCATTAATAAGAGTTGCAGTAAATTCCATGTATAGAGGACGTCCGACCCACACAGAAAGAACTTGCACGTGTCTTCTCTTCTACAACTTCGTGGCTAGGGAGATGACGGGAAAGCTCTTCCTGGCCGAGAGGCATTTCTCTCTGTCGATGAACAGTGAGTTCGACTTGATCTTCAGGTCGTGCTCCAATCTGTGGGTACAAAAGTAGTGCGTTGAGATGTACTGTGTACTTATAACAGAGCACGACCACAAGACCTCTTCTATTGCTCTCTCTCCTACCTGGCTTTGTTCACCAGGAGGTCCTGATGGGCCTGTTCAGCCTCGTTCAGCTTCCTGTTCAGCAGGTCGATGCTCTCTTGAATTTGTCCAACTTCTTCGACCAAACGGTGATGGACTGGATCGCGGCAGAGCTCGACGTCGGGACGATGAGTGCGAGCCTCAAGGCGGCTCTGCGCGACCTGCAAAAATAAAAAAAGCGTGACGAGGCAAATAGGTAGAGAGCACTTCATTGTCCCGATACCTTGAGAGGTGCCTCTTTGTCCCTAATGGCCTTCTTGAGGGCCTGGATGTGCTTCTCCTGGTCGTAGACCTCCTGCATCGTCTTGGCCAAGTGACTCTGCAACTTGGAATGGGCGTCTGTAGTCTCGGTGATCCTCTGCTGCAGTGACGTGTTAGTGTTGGTCCAGGAGCTCCACATGTCATTCGCACAAGATGTGATCATGTTGTCCACGTCCGCGCGGAGACGCTGAGAAACAGAACGGGCGCCTGCACAATGCAAGATACACTTACTTAGACTTATTTCATACTGTATGTAGTACCTAAAAAGATGAATAGCCCACTTGAGCAAACTATGGAGAGGGTAGTCCTAAACTACCTAGAGGTAGAACAGGCTACCCATAGCAAGTTGAATACTAATCAACATGCATTTAGGAAGGGTTCTAGCTGTGATTCAGCTCTATCCTCAATGGTCAATGAAATAGAAAGACCAATTATGAATAATCAGTTTGCCCTAGCCATCTTCTTAGATATAGCTGGGGCTTTTGATAATCTTGACCCCATGTCGTGCATTAGGGGTATGCAACAAAAAGGTGTTCCCCCACAGATAGCTGACTGGTATGGACACTATCTGCAAAACAGGACAGTCAAAACAGATCTCAAAGGGATAAAGGGCAGCAGATGCCTGACCCAAGGCACCCCCCAGGGGGGCATTCTGTCCCCTCTGGCATGGAACCTTGCCTTTGATAAACTACCTGACTGCTTCAACACCGGCCCAGTCAGGGCCATAGGTTTCGCAGATGATGCAGTACTTATGGTTAGTGGGCCAGTAATTAACACTGTAGTCCTACTGGGACAAGGAGCAATCAATAAGGCATTAGCTTTTGGAGATTGACATGGCCTCACTTTTGGGGCAAATAAAACAGAAGCTGTCATTTTCACTTGAAAGAGACTGAATAACAGCACTGTCCCTAGGCTTAAAATGGGAGACCATGTGATCACCTACTCTAAGGAAGCCAAATACTTTGGGATCACCCTGGATCAGTGTCTCACCTTCTCATCCCACATCAGGAAGGAGGTCAATGCTGCCGAGGGACTACTGTATAGATTCAAGAATGTGGTAGGACAACACTGGGGGCCTAACCCTGCACACATGAAATGGGTGTATACTGGCATCATCCATCCTAAAATCACCTATGGCACCATTGTATGGGCCAACAAAGCTAGTAACCACCAAAAGTATGGATAGGCTTCAAAGGCTGGGTATGCTGGCTATGACAAACATGAGACAAACTACTCCCACTAGGGGGGTAGAAGCCATAGTAGGTTTAATGCCACTGGATCTCCACATAAAATCCGTGGAAACCCGAACAACACTCAGGGTCATGGGACGTAATCACCCGAACTGGGATGGTATTGGGAGGGGGTGATTACAGGGTCACCTGTACCAACCACTCAGTACTTTAAAAGGACTTGAGCTATACCCCCGCCAGCAGGATGTTGGGGACCTGGTTCTGGAACAAAAAGTTACAGGTCCAGGAAGAAATGCTACTGCCCCCAGACAGCATTAGATGCTATGTAAGGGGATGCAAACAGAATGATAAAATAGGATGGGGATGCCACATCCTTGACAAGTCAATCACTTATAATGTACATGGATCACTAGGCACAGAGGCCACTAACTTTCAAGTCAAAATCCATGCCATTAGCCAGGCAGCAAGATCTCTGGGTCTGAAAAAGGGTGAGGATATTTATATCCTTACCAGCTGTCACTCTATATTACAGGCCCTTGAATGACAGGAAGGAAAGACGCTCACAGTCCAAGAGTGCATTAACACTCTTGAGTGCCTTGCAATTAGCAACAAGGTTACAGTAACACTAGACACCTCTCATGAAGGACACAGTCTAGGAACTACTGCTGGTGATCAGGTAAAGCTGGCCACCATTAAAGACTCCATACTCCACCACCTATTCCAAAAATGATTACTAAGGGGCTAATCAATGGATTTTATGAAGGCCTGTGGGGGAGGCGATGGAGAGAGACCCCTAGCTGCAGACAGACAAAACTGTGGGTTCAAACTCCAGGAGCAGTAAGCAGGCTAGTTACTAAGCTAGACTGAGGTAAACTAGGCAAGATCATACAGGCCCTCACTGGCCACAATTACCTCAATTACCATAGATTCATACTTCAAGAGTCTCTGACAGATAAATGTAGATTCTGTGGTAAGGCATGTGAGGAGTTTGTTCACCTTGCATGTGAGTGCACTGCACTCATGAAGGAGCGTGCGATGCTCCACAAATATGAAAACATATGCAATCCCCAAGGGCTCAGAAGTCTCCTTAGGTTCATCCTGATGGACCATATTGAGGAGGCAATGTCCCTAATGGGGTGGAACTAAATGTTTGATTTGGTGTAATATAGGCTATCTACCAGAGGTCAGGAAAAAGCCCTGAGTAAGGGCTTCTCCCTATTGGTCTCTCTTAACCCATAGAGTCACCAAAACCCAAAACAAACAAACAAGCCCACTTGTGCATTTAATTGTGGCAAAGGAGAATTTGCCGGGCATTATTAAGTGTGAGAAATGGGGGAGAAGTTCGAACATGACGGAATTGCATTCTGTATGACTAGTCTTCCTGGTAAAAGCTAAATACGTACTCAGTGCTTCACAAAGGACCAGGAGGTACATCAAACAAGCAGGAATAGCACTTCCAGAACTAATTGAGGGTTATCTGATCGTTCTGGCATCATTTAACCCTTCAGCCTTGCACATGAAATCTTAAATTGAGGCCCCTTGGATGAGCACCGTCTGCTCCAGGACCACCCTGCCCTGGGCAACTTTTGGAAGGCTGTGGTCACTAAGGCTCCGTTTTACATAACGCCCTCATCGATATCAATTTTGGTGGTGTATTTTGTAAAATGGCCCCAAACCCAAATTTCACTACAGCTCATACAGAGGACGTAACTGCTATATCTCTTCTATGTGACAAATAAAAGATTTCCTTTTTCTTAAGAGAAGCACAAATCAGAAGCACATCAAGTCTAATAAGAAGCTATTGCGAAAAGCTGTCCAGGAGGTTAGCTTCTTCTTTATCTAATGTCAGCTCCTCTCCCAGAAATGTCTGCCTCAAGCACTCTTCCCTTGTCCATCTAAGGATCAATGTGAGGAAGCGATGCCAAGCAAACCAAACGCGGCCTCCTGACAGTCCCGACCCCACACCGCTAGACAATGCCATTTTGAGTGAATCAGAGAGGCCTGCATGCCTGCCAAATCTCTGACTGGAACCGGGACATGTTGAAGGCTTCCGTCGTATCAGATCGCAACAACCTCTCAGAAGACTTTACTGGGCTCACCTGCGTGGCCTTTTCTTGCCACGTTGAGGCCATCATTGAGGTCGGAGGAGGACACACAGAATCAGTTAATCAAGTCAGTTAATCAGTTTCACAATACCGGTACCTTGAACTGTTCTCGGCAGTTCTTATTTATTTCCGAGTTCACGGTGTAAGTAAGCACAACTTATATACAAACTCCCAAGCAGTTCAGATTTCTTTCTCTCGCACCCTGTATCATGTTAGCACTCAAACGCGCGTACCGGTAGTTTGCAATGATTGATAAGTAGTGGACTCTACGTAAATTCTCAGTTCTGCGGAGGAAAATAAAGTCTTACGCATTCTCTGAATCAGGAAGCCGCAGCTCTTGTAATGAATCAACAGCAATTAGCTAAGTCTTAAAAAAACCAGGAAATTATGATTATTCAGAGATCCTGAACTGCATCATGACGATGAGATACATGAAGATAACGCCACTGATGCTTAGAAACACACTGTTCTTGATCTTAAAGTAGGACATGGGCTTAAGCGTGCCATACTCCCAAAACTCATTCCTCAGGTGCTCCGCCTTGAACCTCATCCTGTCATCCAACAGCCTTTTTTGCCTGAACTTCAGCCTCTCCAGTTCGCTGCGCGCTCTCCTGACTGCGCCCCTCATATTTTGTCCCACTGCTGTCATGTAATACAGGCGAAGCATGCTTGCCACCCCCAGAAACAGCGACACCATGGCAGCCATGGCCTGGATGTAGAGGGCACTTCCGCCGCCGCTATCGTTGTCTCCTTCGCTGTTCATTGGTGACGCCCCTGATTGGGACAAGAGCAAGCTGGCGCCGACCACGGCCGTGAAGAAGCCGATGGTTGCGAAAGCCCCGGATGTCAGAAACATGACCACTATGAAGCGCGAGAAGGCAGAGTTGGTATAGCAGATCGCGTCGCGCAGGCTAAACCCAACGTCTAGCCAGTTGTTGATCCTCTTGGACTTAGGACGACGTGTCATGCCACCCACTTGCACTACGTGGAAGAAACGCTGCTGTTCTTCTTCAAAGGCTTCGTCGTCGTCTTCCTCCTCTCTCTCTTCGAGCAGTCTGTCCCTGAAAGTCTCGACCATGACCGCGAGGCACTGGACCGTGTAGAAGATGAGCAGATCGGTCGACGCCTGCACCACCGTGTAATGGGTGAGGGTGAGCAGAGTCGTGCTGAGAGCTCCCAGCGGCCACTTGAGCGTGTGGAACTGCGGAGAAGGCGGTGCCGCCAGCAGGCTTTCCAACGCTGCCACAACGTGCAGGACGGTACCCACTGAGGTGAAGGCAAAGAGCGCGTACAAGATGCCAATGCGGTGCCGCGAGTCACGAAAACAATGTCGGACGCTCTCGGCGGGCAGTTGTAGTCGAGACGCTGCAGAGGCCATGACGGCGGCCAGGTGGCGGAGGTCTTCCAGGACTCGACGTCCGATGCAGAGCAGGATAGCCAGATTTGACGCCAAAGTAAGCGCAAGGAGCAGTGCAGAAGACACCACGTCCGTCACTTTGAGTGCAGCACTTCCTCCTCCCTTATTTTCTTGGTCCTCCACTGCAGCATTAGCAGCGGCGGCAACAGCTTGGCCATCATAGTCGTCATTTCCAGAGTCGTCTTTGCCAGCGACGGTCTCCTCAAATCGCATAGCCAATAGGATCATGGCCCCTGGGTACCCAACAAGTGTGAGCAACAGCGCTACGTTGGCACAAATTAGACTCTTGGATAACGTGAACCGAGCAGTTAAGGAGCTTCTCATCCCTGCCTCTGGGTTCTCCTCCGAGTTCTCGGTGATGTAATGGATTTTCATTGGAAATCCCAGAGGACGGAGTGCATTTAGAGTCGCTTTAATAGGCTTAAAGATGCAACTTTCGTTGTACGTGAGAGGAGAATTCTTTTCACTTCTGCAGCGATCCATGGTTGCCACCAGAATGATCCAGACAAGACAAATTCAGTCATTGCAACAATTGAAATAAAGCCATTACGAGAACGAGCGGGTCAATTGCCTTCTGTCTGAGCGATTTGCGCAATAGCGAGCTTTCAATGACTAAATGTTGCATGTCTTCGTTTTGCGTAATGACAGAAAATTTCCCGTGTACTGTATTATTGCACAGAAACACTGGCGAGCTCTTCACTCATGCCAATACACATACGCGGGGACTCTTACAGGGTGGCCACAAAGATCCCGGGATGACCAAATTAGCCCTCAGTGTAGCAGGGTGAGCTGGGTGAGATTTGATATACGGTGAGCATTAGTGAACAACAAGCATCACGTAGAATACAGTCCTTGCCGTAAGTAATGTCATTTGATACATATTGATATCCAATGCTGAGTGAGAAAATGGTAAGGTCGAATTTTGCCATCGAATGTGTGATGGAGACAATCAGACATGAGATGCCGCAGTTTCGTTAGGTTTCAAGTGCTCATTGTGATGCTAGAGCACTCAAAGTAACATGAGTCTGATCAGGTCCGCGAAGCTCAGAAGTCCGGACTGTCCTCTCTCGCTCCTGCCGATGACGGCCATCCGGACTGTCCGGATGGCCGTCGGACTCTGGAGCTTTGGGGACCTGATCGGCCCCAGCAGGAGCGAGAGAAGGCAGTCCGGATAGCCTTCATCGGCAGTGGCGAGAGAAGACAGTCCGGACTTCTGAGCTTCGCGGACCTGATCAGACTCAGCAGCAGTGGCGAGAGAAGGCAGCCAGGATCACCCTCAGCAGTAGCGAATGTGGCATTCGAGATCGAGATTTCTCGTCTGTTGTCGATGAGTTTTGTTTACCTGTCAAAGTGTCGCCCCGTCGCTCTCTTTTTGTTGCTTCACAGAACATGGCAACCTCTCAACTCAGACATGGGGTTTTTGCGCTTGGTGCCGGTGGTTCTGAGGAATGAATCCCACTGGAAAATGTCGGCCTTTGGGTGCTGATTCTTGTATGAAAATTTCAGGCAGTTTCATCAACATTTACCCCCCTGAAAAAGCCAAATTTCTCTTCTGTTTGGCATGCCCCCCCCCCTTCTAGTCGTCTGCCTTTTAAGCATTCTAGCACCAAAATGGGCTGCCTCAACATTGAACCTCTGTACTCAACATTGTGTCCAAATGTCACATCTATGCATTACGTATCGAAATTCCGATAAATACTGAAACATGTTTCAGTACATTGTATGAGGTACCGTCATGCTCGACGCAATTACTTACGGCCAGGACTGGGTATAACCTCAACCAGGCATAGCTAGTGCATGTTTATTTCCTACACTGTCCTAAATTCAGATCACCCTGTATGCGGCTCTGGTGATTATTTTTCTTTTCCGTTCTGTCAATAATGAGAGGAACGTTGTGCAGGGTGGATTCTTTGTCACGAAGTGATGAAGTGAAGTGATGCATCGCATCTATCAGTTGTGTGACACTGCTTTGTTCTTAAAGTGAACATGTACATGTAGGAAATGCTTAAAATTAAACATGCTTTATTATTAAAAAGTTACTCGAAATTATGCGATCAACCTTTAATTTATACTTCTCATTATTCATTGGCGAAGGTCCTAAAAAAGGTATTTGAACTTTTTCATTGTTTATGCTACGAGTATATGTGCACCCGTATTTCTGCTGCTTAGCACCACATAACCCTGCTGGAAATAGTTGCTATGAATGAGAACAGCCATTGCACCACATCAAATCATCATCACTGTGTGTACATGTTTTGAGCGTGCTGCGCATCCAGACATGAGCACAGCCCCCCCCCCCCCCCAAATGGTCCATTTTTTGGGGGGGGGGAACAGTTTTCCCTGTCCACTGCACAGACATGTTTATTACACAAAAATGTCATATTTTTAAAAATTCAAATGTTAATAACTCACTTAAAAATAGTCATTTCACTAAGCCACACACATATCTGTGTTCAGCATCTCAAGGACTACAACTTTGGTCAAAAAAATTTTGCCTAGGCTTGAGACCCCAATAAATATAATTTTAATGATATATTTCATTATGTTATAAAACTTTTTAAATATTAGTGATATTTAAAGGGGGACCCCAGAGAATTTCCTCATTTTTAAAAATATGACATTTTTGTGTAATAAACATGTCTGTGCAGTGGACAGGGAAAGCTGTACCCCCTAAAAAAACGACCCTTGGGGGGGGGGGGACTGTGCTCATGTCTGTGTGCATCTCAGCCCTGCTCTAAGTAAGTGATTAAAGGGATGAAGCTTTCGTCCTTCTATCCTTTCATAAAGTTCTGCGCTTCTGTGAGGGTTCCGAGTCACTGTGTGATATCTCATTACCTTGAGATTCTTGGATGTTGCGGTTCGAGTTGTCTGCCCAAGTCTCCGGTATGCTCACGTTGGGATCCATCTTCTCAATGCCTCCGTGTATGTTGATAGTGCGAGACGTATTCTGCAGTTGGTGGCAAGTGTGATCTGTGGGGATACAACAATCATCTGAGGTACACAGTACAATGGTTACCCTGTTCAAGAGACTCATTCATCGTGTGTTCGATCACCCTCTTCGATTCGTTTGAAAGCAGCAAGTGCAACTATGGGCAGATGAGCTGTTAACTTAAATTCTGCCCTTCGAAGGAAGAAACATGGGGCATAGTCAGAAAGGTTGTTTTGAGGGCGCCTCAAAATTTCGGTGATTTTGAGCCCTTTTTACCCCTGTATTGCTGCAATACAGTTAGACGGGTCACACGGATAAAGCGATCAACTTCTTTGGTTCCAACATGATCGTTTTAACGGCGTTTTTCTGTATTATGCAGATTCGGATGCCGCTTCTTAATCGCTTAACTGTTGTTTAATTCATTGTTAATTTTGATTGTTAATTGTTCTTTCCAGTGAAACTTCAGCCGCTTACACTCACTACGAGTTTTGCATTAACTTACCATAACACGAGCATCGTTTGAGTGCTCACTTATGTGAAACACCCACCAATGAACTTGAACTTCCATGGCTTCTATCTTTCACACGAATTTTTCAGTTGAAAAGTGATTTGTGGGGATCTCTTCAGCCGTCCACGCACCGAATGCGATGGAAGTAGAGTCGCTGTTATGAAAACTCATGTTTCTCTGCTTGTGGACAAGTGATTGGGCCACCCAGCAGCTCATTTTAAAGCTCTGTCCTTGCTACACAATCAATGTCCCTTTCAGTCCAATCTTTTTCATACAAATCAAAAAAATCCTTCATCTTCTGCCACCACCCAAAACAGGCCAGAGAGTATTTTTTTTGGTCTTGGAACTTTAAATATTTATATCTCAGAAACCGTTGGTCTGATCATCCATTGTCATTCCGTTTGGAAACAACATTTAATTTGCACAATAAAAATCATCATGTTCTATACGTGATTTCTGTCCCTTACCACTCTCGGAATAGTAATATTGCAGCAGCAATCTCACATAATGATGCTTGAAAATTGATCTGATTATTGTGCAAAGACAGAGCTTCAAAATGAGCTACAGGGAAGCTCCATCATGTATCTACAAGGAGAGAAACTTGAGTTTTCATAGCATGACCAAATGAATGATCTGACGAATTGTAAACATTTTCAAGAGCTGGTCATAACAGCCATAGCTTAATATTTTTGTTAAAAATGTGTTTAAGACCCCAGGTGACTATAGCGAAGTTATTTTACAGAAAATGAAATCTCTATTACCCATGGTCTCGATAGGAGCCACAATTAATCGCTACATTCTTGTGCGCACGTTTTAGCACACCCAGCATGTACTCACCAATTGAAATCGCTTGGTCCTTGTTCGCCAAATCTCTCTCGAGCTGATGCCTGCAGTTTCTGTTGACCCCTAGCTGATAGTTGACCTAAGATACGTAAGATATTTGGTGAGAACTGTGGGATTTGCGAAGCTTCGCATCGTCGTACAGTGGTGCCAAAAGTTTGTTTTACTTACGTTTTTTGGGCATATGTACTAAAACAGTAAAATTTGTCGGCAATGCAAAATCAAAAAACTTGAGAGAATTGATAGTCATGACTTCATGAGAACAGAACTTGTGAACTGAAGCATTCAAGAACTTCATCTGCCAGCGTTTGTCGCTGCTCCCCGAACTGAACTCTTTCTTGACATACTTCGGGCAGAAAAAAACAGGGTAAATAAAGTGGCTTTCACAAGTTTCTAACCAAAAGTTTAAAAGACAATTTTTGTTGTACCAGATTGCGTTATTGGCCGTTATGGAAGGGGTGTAGAACTAATTTTTGGCGGTAAGGCATGCATGATTGCCTGTCTCATTGACCTGTTCGAGCGTCTTTCTCATTTTATCCTGGCACGCCTTGATCGAGTCCACCTCCTTCATGAGACTGTTCTCCGGGTTGTCGTTGACGAGGTCGATCCCTTTCCTGCCCTCCCGGTGGTAGATGCACTCGGAGGTGATCCTCATGGGTCCCTCAGTCTCTGCGAGTGCGCGTTCCAGTTGCTTACGAGTCTCCATCAGGTGGTGAGTTTCGTTCATGTTGCGCTCAAGTTCAGACTGGAGGAAGAGAGGTGTTGATATAGACATCGTGTGTCAGTATTGTCGGAGCTCAGATTAGGTCCGACATGAACTTTATAGCAAATACATATTAAATGTGCTTTTACAACATGAGATGATAGGGATGTAGATTTAAGATATTTGGGTAACAAAACAACGCCATGCAGTAACAGTGGAGGCCAGGGACTAGATCATCGCCCCCAATTTCAGTAATCCTGACATCATTGCAACGTTCATAAATAGGCTCTATAATGAGACTATTGGCAGCTCTTAGTGCCAAAGGGCAGCAGGCCCAGATGTGAGCTGATTGCTTTGAAATTCATTCAATCTGAATCCCCCTCGGGCCTTGGTATTTGGACGCACATTGTGGGGACGGTCACAGCCATCAGAAGAGGTCCAATAAATACGCTTTGCACCAGCGAGATTTATGAACTATACTGGTACAGGGCCGTTCAGAAAATATTTGAGGGGGTAAAAATGGATGAAATGGCCTGAAATTGCAAAAGAGAGCGACAGGGTGACACTTTGACATATAAACAATACTCATCAATGACAGTTGGGAAATCTCGGTCCAGACTGCAACGTTTGCTCCTGCTGATGCTGATCAGGTTTGCAAAGCTCCGGAGTCTGGACTGCCTTCTCTCACTACTGCCGATGACAGCCATCCAGACTGCCTTCTCCCATTACTGCTGGGGACGATCTGGACAATGGACAGCCTCGAGATTTCCTGACTGTTGTCGATGAGTTTTGTTTACATGTCAAAGTGTCACCCTGTCGCTCTCTTTTTGTAGCTTCACAGAATGTAGCAACCTCTCAACCTGGGCACATGGTTTTTGAGTGCTTTTGCACATGGTGCCGGAGGACCTCAGGAATGAAACCATGTGGAAATGATGGGCAAGGGGGTCAGGATTCTGCCATGAAAATTTCAGTCCATTTCATTCACTTTTACCCCCTCAAAAAGCCATATTTCAGTCCTGTTT
>JAAUXU010109458.1_pt1 | contig 16554 bp, 15 predicted proteins | sample 7278151 | NCBI WGS metagenome assembly JAAUXU01 (sample SAMN14350113, study PRJNA611818) | marine sediment metagenome | isolation source: surface marine sediment (1.8m) | place: French Polynesia: Moorea | collected 2018-08 | reverse complement strand
GGGTACGTAGTGAGATTGAAGCAGCAGCTTCAGTTGTGCCACCTTATTATTATTCACCAACTTCACGCGCATTTTTCGCCCGCCCTCCTCCTGCGCCACGCTAATGTATCCTCTGCACTTGCATCGCGAACGTACGCAAAAAACCGCGTGCCGTTTTCACGTCGCGTTCAGCGGAAGCTTCACCCTTGTCATTTTTCTAAGTAATTACTCCAGAAACCTCGGGGTCGCTTCTATTCTTGTCCGAAAGCGGCTTAAACTAGGCGCTGACGAGCTCGGCCCGTACGCACGTGCGTGTGCGACTGAAGCTTGAACGTTACTCCGGTGCAGTGAGCACGTCCGGGCCCCTGTTCGTCCGACGCAGTACGTTGCAGGGTCAAGTTATGTCAGTGACACGCCGGGATCGGAGAGGAAGGGAGGTCAGCAAAGCTGCTCCTACCTCTCCTGTCCATGCAGCATTGCTCTCCATGCACTCGTTTTGGCTCTGCCTGCAGTTTTCCGCGCACCGCACTTGGCCCGACGGACCCCGCGCAGTACATCCGGTGCCATGCGTACCAGTGGCGTCACCGTACCGTGGCCACGCTCAGGACGTCTGACTGTCTTTATTGCGGATTCTTGCCTGGAGGAGGCAAATCTCTTTTCTTCTACTTCTTCCGGACATCCTTCCTGCTCGGCATCAGCGCGCGCAATCCCACTCCTCCCTCGAAAACGAGATAATTCTCACGGTAGCAGCAGATCAAGGAAGTTGGTGGAACTTGGTACGATCGTCGTCACTATGACGACGCCTAAGAGGAGCGACAATCATCTGGCCGCCGCCGCCATCTCCGTGCTCCGCCTCTGGCCCGGCGTCGTGAGCCCAACAATACCCATAATGTGCGCGAGAGCGAGCCAAGGATAGATAAGAAGACCGATTGCGGTTGCTGTTGGCTCTCTCCTCTTGCGGTCCACGCGGTTTTCATCCTTGGTCCTTTTTTTTTTTTTTTTTTTTTGCAGTGGCTGGAACGCAAATCGAGAGACCAGAGGTGTAAGGAAAAAAGTAGCCAAGTCAAATGATGATGTGAGCAAAAAGCAGCCTCTGCCCGTGCACCTTCCTCATCATTTTGTAGACAGACTGTAGTGCTCACAGGAAGAAGAAAAAGAGAGCGCGTAATTGCGCGCGCTGCCCGACTTTTTTACCCCTCCCTCAACTCCTCTCCAACCCCGGATGGAATTCAAATTCCACGAGAAGTTTTGTGCGTGTCAAGACCATCCTGGTTAGGGAAGAGGAGTAACCGAGGCTACCATCAAAGTGCCTTTTTCTTGCCATTTTTGCCACAGCAGGACAAAATAATCGCGAAGGCCGGGACGAGAAGAGGAGCAAGATCTCGTCTTAAGCACCGGGTTATCATCGAACTGGAAATTAACTTTTCCTCTCCTTTTAAAGGGGGCAACTGCGAGTAATTGTATCTGTTGCGCTGGCTGATGAGCACCTTCTCATGGGCGCCCCCCCTCATGACGGCGTCACTCCTGCAGTCCAACGCCGCGCACCAGTTCGGACACGTACAAGTTGCACCAACGGCGTACATGCATACATGCTCGAACCACGTACGTGCACGAGTACGTTAGGTTAGGCCAGGGAAGGGCGCAAATAGTTTTTCCCAGACTTCGATTCCTCGTTCCAGGATTGGCAGATTCAGGGGAGGAGGGAGGGGGGGACATCAGTTGAGCAGAAGACCTTCGACTGCTCCTGTGCTAACAACGTCCCAGAGACTTCCTTCCCCTCCTTGCCTGGTTACGGCCTGCCGTGGATTGAGCCATTCAACTCCTTTCATTGAATATCTTCCTTTGTTGTTGGCAACGTAATTAATGGCTCATTAGGTATCTCTTGAGTGAATCTGCCGACAGAGACCGGAGAGGAATTGCAGCCCTCGATCTCCGTTTGCGCTGACTTTTGGCCCACACTCATATCGATTGCAGGTGTGAAGATGAGGTATGGGCCCAATTTTCCTGCGGTTTCGGCGCGTAATTGTTTTGTCCCCCGTCCTCAACCCTCCAGGATCTTTAGCCCATGTTTTCATCCATCTTCTGCTCTCGACCTTAACGATAGGTAAGAGCTGCGAGAGGTAGTATTAGTTTAATTAGTGTCACACGCAAAGCAATGGGAGCAGGAAGAGGAGGAAGAAGGAGAGAGGCGCAAACGGTTCCTGAGAATGGTTGTGATTCGTCTCAACGGAGGTACTGACAGAGTTGACGCAACTGACGCAAGCACGCAAGTTGACGCACACCCGCGCGCCGACGGCAACAGAAGCTCCTTCGGTAACGAATGCGTACGCGATCAAACGATATGAAAATGTTGGTGGCGAGGAAGCAGTCGTATAAAATGCGTCACGACAATGATGTAGTCGTCAGTGTGTGAGGGTCCGCCAGAGACTAAACGTATTCTGAACGTCCGACATCCTGGGAAACCCGATCGATCATGAGGAGTGTCCTGGTGAGTGGCTATCTATAAAGTTATGAGCACACACCAGGGCCAAAGCAGATCCGTAACTGTACGGAATAAAGAAATGGTTGCACTACCATGCATTGTTCACCACTGCACAAGCGATCTGGCCTGGAAAAGATGCATACAGTAATGCTGCTGTTCCAGTCCATTGCAAGTCTCTTCGGCCGATCAAGCTGAGTTACCAGCAAACTGCTCTTGCCTGCTCCAGCGTAAACAAATAGAGCCTGAACGAATGCGTACGTGCCAGCAAAAAACGTTTCAGATATGAGGACAAAAACTACTCTGGGGTATTTTTTTTTCAGATCCTTCTCATTGTGGCCAAGTCGAGCTTAGCCGACTTTACTCATGCACGCCAAGGGCGACAGCTCAATGGCCGAGTCACTGGCGGGATAGACTTCAGCAACGCCATCTTTGATCAGGAGACAGGCAAACGGTGCGTTATCAAGGAGGATGAAGTGGAATCCATTGAAAAGGAGCCAATTCTGGAGTGTAACCATAAGAATGTAGAAAAATGCCACTATACATATGTTACACAGTTTTCAGCAGCTCAAGAAGAAGTGTGTGAGGAGAACTTTGAGAAGACCTGTCAGATTACATTTAAACAGCAAGCCACAGTTGAGTCTGTGAAGAAGTGTTATCGCCCTTTGAACAAAGTTTGCAATGGGCAGGGACCTGAAGAATGCCGCACTGTCTATGAATCGTCCTGTACGACTCGATATATAGAGAAGAACCCTGGCAAATATGTAGGTGATACCAGGTGTGAGAAACTTCCTATAGACATCTGTGGTGCTGGGTGCATCACAACTGAAGGAGCTGAGGAGTGCCATGACAAGAAAATAACATCTTTGGTCGATGTTCCTGAAGAAGTCTGTGACCTGAACCCACAGAAAACCTGCCGTCTTCAGACCAAGCTTGTTCCTAGTCTTAAACCTGAGCCTGAGTGCACCATTGTCCCTCAAGAGATTTGCAACTTAAAGTTCACGACTCCAAAGTTGAAGAAAAAGCCCCTGCTAACCAAGTGGTGTCTGGACGAATCTCCAGCTACTCCCGATGAGACCTATGAAGAGGGAAATGCCCGTGGTTCCCCCATTCGGTCTGGAAGATCGTTCGTCCCCCAACAGATCTCATTCCCCGAACCCTCACAGCCGGCAAGTCCAGAAGAAACACTTAAGGAGGACGATTTGCCATTTGAGACACAGCAGTTCAACGACTTCACTGACGTCAGTAATGTCCAGTGACACATTTTTCAGCAATGTTCATGAAATCTCTCCAAATAGCTACAACGAAGAAGTTCAAGGGTTAATGAGTTGATCTTGTTTAACATGTGCTCCCACTCTCTTTCTCCTCTTAGAAAATCTAGCTGGTTTAGTGATATTTTCTGATGTTCAACTGTTTTACAGAAACTATCTATGCTGTATTTATGTACGTATGGAATTCCGAAAGAATGAATTGATTGTTTACTGAAAGCGCATTGTATTGATTCTACTCCTACACACAAAAGTATGTACATCATAGGAAGGTACAGTATATAGTGCGAAGTGTACATACTAGAAGGCTTCAGCAACATGGAGATATTGTTCCGCAGTAAAGGACAGAATGTCTGGAATGGACGACCTAACATTCTCCAAAAATATGCTCTCCTCTTCAGTCAACGGCTTGCCAGATTTCCGGATAGACTCCACCTTGGCACGGACCATGGCCAAGCCTCGCAAGGATTCTTCCATCACCCTCTGCAAAGGCAGACTTTACAGATTGGTCGCTCACGCAATCATTTTTGTTTCTCTTCTCTTACCGTGACTGAGTCCACCAGTTCCATGGCGCCCGAAACCGTCTTCTGTCTCTGCAGAGCTTCCCCAGTAAAGGCCTCGAACGCTTGTGCCTTGATCGCCAGTCGCAGCTTGTCCAGGGTGTCCAAGATCTCTGGCAGTTCCGCCCTGTGAATATCTTTTCCATGAATCGTGGCCCCCAAAACATTAGAGTAAGTATTGTACGTAATCACAGACCTCTTGACACTGTTCACAGCCGTGGACGCTGAAGGAACCACCTCGTTGGTCTCTCCCAGTGGAAGGCAGAGACACTCCTGAGCAGCCACAACAAGAACTATGACCTAAGACGACGAAGACACCTTATATTCTTGCCTTAACGGAGAGTATTTGAAGTCCTACGATCAAAGTGAGCTTACGCTAAGCCACCTCATGGTGATGCTTCAGGTGTGCGGTCAGGACGCAAGAGGAGGGGGAGAGGAGGGAGGCGATGATAGTGCGGTTACCGGTTAACTGCATCCAGGTGGGTGAGTAGCTCTCCTCTCCTGTTGCCCCGTGTCCTTGGAACGATGTGTGAACTCAGCTCTTTCTTCAGCCACCGCCTTCGTCGTCGAAACTTGCTGTAACGTACGCGCATTTGACTGTCTAGTCATTAGGATAGGGTCGTTGCACACCCAATTTCTTGCGCAGGCGCTGAACGCGGTCTGTGTGTGCACGTTCAACGCCGGGATTTTGTGCACGAATGACCGAGGACACACGCAAAGGAATCAACAAAATTTAGTGCCCGTGTGAAATAATACGTCCTGAAGTATATTTTACACAACGATACAACAATGCGTACGTGGCGTACTGTACTGTTTCACGTGCCTACCCAGCCCGAGCAACGTAGATCATGAATGTGCGTAGTACAGTTCGTGCGTTCAGACGTGTGTACGTAGCATAGCAATTATACTCGGCCTCGACACTAATTAAAAGTGTGAAGTATGTACGCGTTTGTCATCCTGTCAGGGGGTTACCGTACTGCTCTTTCCTGGCATGCCCGTGCTATGCATAAGCATAACGCTACATTATAAATATTTAAGACTGGAAACGTGAGTCCCTGGAGTGCGATTCTTCAGAACTATCCGATGAGACATCATTATGATACACAACGTTTATTTCGTCGTGTCTCGTTCAACACTCGTGTAAGGTACTGCACCCAAAAAATACTCTTAATTCATTCTGGAATACGTTATTCGTATGCACAGACATCGCAACGAAACTTTACTACATATATCACACAGTGCATCATCGGGCTGGCACATATTTTAATGCTCTGCTTTGTTATTTGTCTTTCTCGAAGTTACTTTGGTTTTACTCCATAACACCGTTGCCAAAGTCTCCACCAGAAGAAAAGTGAGGTTGACGAGAATAATGAAGCTCCACCCTGTAAACTGCGTGAACAAGCCGAGGGTACCGCCCAGCTGGGAAAGTTTCTCGTACAAGCTCATGGTGTCGCTCACAGTGGCCAGCTGCTTGGCGCTGTCGAAGTAGACATCCACAACGGCTGACTCCCGCTCCCACTTGTCTTTGTCTCGGAAGAAGTCGCCCACTCGCTGCTTGTAGAGAGGAGAGCGCGGCGCACAACTTAACTTGACCAAGGCCCCCTCGAAACTCTCGCTGCAGCTGTACGGGTTGCCTCGTTGGCGCGGTGGCGCATTGCGAAACCAGGGCGACTGAGACTGGCGCAGGCGGTAAATGGTCTTGGGCGCAAGCTGCGAGAAGTACTCGTAGTCGTCGCAGCGCGGCAGGCACTCGCGACCGCAAACGGTAACATCGTGCTCGTCGTCGTCCATGATCTTTGTAATGTTAAGAAGTTCTCTTATGAAGCACAGATGTCCGGAGAGTTCGCAGGCAGTCGCTCCAGCTGAGGGATACTTGAGCATGACATACCACGGCGCGCAGGCGCACCGTTTCGCCGCCAAGCTCATGCGGCAGTCAAAGAAGCAGTTCTCCCTGGTGTACGGGACTCCCTTCAGGGACAACATTTCGATAGGGGCGTCAGTCGTTGCCTCGTAGCAGCCGCGGTCTGACTTGGCCAGGGCCTTGACGCTCTCAGTGGCCGTATTGACCTTGACGGAGACGACAACGGCACTTTCCACGCCGACAGGAGCGGCAATGGCCTCTTTTTGAACATCCGTGAAGTCACCAGGGATAAAAGAACTGAAGGAGTTCGATTCGTGCACTGCCAGTATCACGGGTTCGTACAGCGACCTCTGCCAAGCCATGAGATTGTTGGATGCAGCTACTTTTAACCCCCGAGTGGATCCAGTGCCCAGAGTGTTCATCCAAGTGTCCGAGTGGCCTTTGTCTGGCCATAGAGAGAGAGCCGCAGCGGAGTGGAAGGTGGCACACACACCAATATCGGTGATCGTTTGCTGGACGTCGTCGCAAGCCTGGAAGTCTTGGATCTTCTCACCGAGCTCATTCTCGGCCATGAAACACTGCGTCACCTTGGCGAACGATTTCAGCCTCAAGTCGAACGGCCACTCGGGAATAGTCTCGTAGTGTAATGCAAGTGTCTCGGCATACCAACTACGATTTGGACCCTGTGTGATAAAGCGAAAGTATTTGGTCACATTCATTCAGCTACGGAAACTCCCAAAAGGGTACTGGTACCCGTATGGGCACGGATATGTTACAATGAGAAATGCATTCCCACCATTGGGATCATTTCGTAATCGAGTGGTGAAATACCCATGTTATGGCTCATGATCGTGGTATGAATTAGTATTCAATAACATTAGGCCGGAGATTAAAACGTTCATTGCATTAAATAAGGCAACAAGCGATCAAATGGGACAGCTCACTTAAGTTGCTGTCACATGCATATCAGTCATTCCGACGTTCATAGTGCGTAACACCAACATGTGCCCCTACTTTTACCTAATATCTGTCAGCTTTTTCTGCTTCGGTCAATCTGTGCATGCGCCCAACACCTAAGCATCCCTGTCGGCCCCTGTCTTGTGTATGGTCGAGATGGTGAGAGTTGGGACCTCCCTGACCCGAAGGGTAGCCAGCTGTTGGTGGGAATCTGGTCCATCTGGGTCAAGAGCAGTCCTTGCCACGAACGGGTGAAGACTACATTGGCTTCAAATGGGATTGGAAATGATTTTGGAGAACATGGAAGACTTTTCCGCTTTGTTTTCATAAAAGTTGTATAAAAATTGTACATGTACGCAGGTGCCATAGAAACTAGGACTCGGGTCCATAATTTTTGGCGGTTCCATAGCTCTTAGGAATAGAGATGTCGTGATTTTAGGTAAAAACATAGAGGCCCATGTTAGTCTTATCAACACGTCAGTGAGGGGGACGAACTTGTGATCGAAGCATTACTGTGGCGCCAGCCGACATCTGAACTGGTAGGAACGTCTCTTAAGAACATTTTACCATCCAACCTTTTCTCAAGGAATTCGTCCATATCGGTGACCAGTTGTGCTACCCTTGACTCGTTGCGAGATATCCTATTCATGGCAAAACTACAGTACATTGCTAAATGGACCAAAGGATGACTGGATATAAGAAAACCAGACGTTTACATAGATCACTTCCTCAAGAACACATGCAAATCAATAGCGTTTTGTATTGTTAGAAACAAAGGTCAATTTCCCCAAGCTCAAAGTAATCCTTCTCCCCTTTTTATGGTGCAGCGGTATTGATGTAACTACAATTGTACTTACAGTTCTTCTCTGTTATATATACGATTGTGTATTGGTTGGGTATCATTTTTCGCTCAATAGTCGTAATGGAATACGCTACAGCGTATGTAATGTTACTGGGGAGGAAGAGGAGAGAGTTCAGCCGACAATCACGTGAACGTTGTATGCATATGATATACACCAGTGTTTCTTAGTACTGGTATATTACCATTACCTGCAAGAACAAGGTAGGAGGTAAGATAGCGTGCTCCAGCAACTCTCCTTGCAATCTCTTATCACTAAGAAGAGCTTTGAAGGCTGCGCAATACTTCGCGCACTCGTCAGTCAAACTTGATTGTTCACAGTCGATAGCGGCAGCTTCTGCTTTCCTCTGGGAAGATTTTAAAGACTCTTGACAGGAGATATAGAGACTATTGCTTGTAAAACTTGGCCGGTCGAAATCGTCCGCGGCAACAAGGTGTCGATTGTTGGCGGACTCGACGAAAAAGCTGTTGACTTCCATAAAGGTGAGGTGCGAGGTCGGTATCAGGACCGAAAGCATGCTGTTGATGGTCAGGTAGATCCTTCGCTTGAACTCCACAATCAACTCTCTGGCGAAAATAAATGTCATATGACTGATGTCACTTACAAGTGGAGACAATGTATATGAATTGCACTGAAGTACCGGTATTGCACATGCAGCATGCAGGTATGAACAATGCTTGCGTACGTGCAGGGCCAGTTGAGGTTGTGTGGTCGACAATGCACGATCTGCGCCAAAAATTGCGCGTGGTGGAAGTACAGTACAAATCCTATATCGTTGTTTGCATGCCCTACATATATATCATATATTGGGTGGCGCATCACAGTGCAAAAATGTTTGCCCCCAAACAAGTCAGGGATTGAGTTCAGCCCTGCAATACTCTAAGAGCCTGCTTGGTGGATATAAGTTTCTTATAGCAATGAACATATTCGGGAGAAACGTTAGAAAATAAAAACTATCACAAGTACCCCGAAACTATTTGAAATAAAAAAAATCCGAGGGATCTCTCACCTTTGCCCTTCGACTGTACTGTACATCACGTAGCTTTACTCAAAGATTCAATCCTGGATCAACATATTCCTGAGACACTTGGGCGAGACGTCACCTTATTCAAAAAACACACAGCATTGGCAAAAAAACCTATACCACGTGAGGAAACTATTTGGAATCACGCCTAGGTGCACTAGAGTTCGTGCATTGTAACCGCATAGATGTCACTGTTGCCAGCATTGATGCATTATGTACTGCGTAAGTGCTATTACTAGTGCTTTTGGTGCTGAATCCGATACCTTGCCGCGTTCCCTTTATACGCTTCTTCGTCTATGGAGATCATCGCGACCATCTTGGTGCCCACTCCTTGCTCTCTGATGGTCGCGGATCCTGCAGTGCCGTATCTGGGACCCATTTAAGCGGTTAGTATCATCCCTCAAGAAAATTTACCATCCAACCTTTTCTCAAGGAATTCGTCCATATCGGTGACCAGTTGTGCTACCCTTGACTCGTTGCGAGATATCCAATTCATGGCTCGCTCTATAAATCCAAACTGTTCTAGGCCTGGCCTTTGCTGGCAAAACGTCACAGAAGGAAATGGAATTTTGCGGACCGAGAAGGTGTCACTCAACGTCGTCCTGACAGGAAATTGATTCCACAGGTCTATAGTCGTGTAAAACACGAAGGAGAGGATGATTGTGCCGCTGGTGACAAACGTCCCCCAGAAGAGAGCCTCCACTGGGTAGCGGCTGTTCAATATGTACTTGAGACCGCCGATGGAGAAGCGCTTGCTCAACTCGGACTCAATCATCGTGGGCTTGAACTCCATGACTTGTTTCCCTCTTCCCGGTGTCCACTTTTACTTACAGTGTACAAGACTGTACGTATGCTGCAAAGGAGGACATTTAGCATGAGCGATAATCGATGCGATTATTCTGTTCTGTATGTATTGGACTTGAGACGATTGCTGTGTGCAAACTTACATAATGTGTAGACGGAGACTTCCTAGGAGCGAGTCGAACTTGAGGGAGGACGGCAAGTAGTGGAAGGGTATTATTGGTAAAGAGAAAGCGAGAGCGCCAAGCAAGCGGGTAAAATGAACTCGAGGGGCGGGCGACTCTTTTTATTTGGACCTCTTCGGCGATTATGAGTATGTACACTCTTCTTTCTTTCTCCCTGTCTCACACACATGCGCGCAAGCACGCACATGGGCGCTCATTTTACTTGAGCACACTGAAGGGCATGCTAATTGCACGTACGCTTTGCACCATAACCGCCGCTCACGAATATCCGTCGTAGTCATACTCATAACCGTCGCTGTTGAGGGGACACAACTTGAAGAGGCAGGCGTGCGTCGACACCCCAAAGCGCGGCTTCGATGACAGACGATTAAGCAACACCGACTCGGAGGACGAGGACGACGGCGCGGTGGAGCTTTTGCTTTCACGATGGTTGACAGTATTCACTCTTCGGTTGATGATATTACTTTTCCGTGTAGTCTCACCTTCTTCGTGGGGAAATGTAAAGTCATGCCTCACCCTGATATGTTCTTGCGGCAGTGGCCTGGAAATGGCGTCATCGGCGCTAAATGAGGCCGACTGGCGTAGGAGCAAGCTGTCTCTGGCTGGAGGACCTGACCTGACAAGCTCTCTGCGAGGCTGAGTTGGTCTGCTGAGGATGCCGTCATTATCAAGCTCAAAGGCGATCTCTTGTGCGATCGCTCGAGTGTCCAATGTGGCTTTGACGGCGCACGCCTCCAATTCGTTGTAGTCGTTATTGGGCTGCAGCGTGACCCACTTCTGTAGGGCATCAAGACTAGTCACGCCGCACATGATGTCCCCGAGGGTCCGCCGTAGCACCTGTTCGCGAGCTACTGGTCCGAGTCCGCGGCCTCCACGTCGTCGGGTGTGAGTATAGAAGAAGCGGTCGCCTTTTTTCATCCGCGAAAACTGCTCCCCAATGAGGCAGGCAAACGTGGGCCCGACTACGCCACCCGCCACGTTAGCTTCTCCCACGGCTCCCACGTACAAGTCGATGTCTTGGGGACTGTCATAGACGTCGCGCAACTTGGTCCAGTACTCCTCCGACAACTCATCAGGTCGTCTCTGCCATCCGCGTCCCAGGCGACGAAGACCGCAGTGATGTCGGAATGCGTCGTAAGAAGGCAAGCCGTGATCTCGGCCCCGCTGGATATTCAGAGCCAGGAGGTCCTCGCCAAAGTTCTCACGACGACTGGAGATTAAACATTTCATATTGTACTCTTGCACATTTCATATTGCGTTCACACCATCATTACTACGACTATGTTCTAGTACATGTACGTAGGCACGTTTATACGAGCGATGGGGCGCCATTCCAACACACAGATATATACTATGTTCTTTTTGACGAACTAAGTACTTTCCTATTGTATCACGCGGGGATGCAGACCAAGTGAAAGGAGTATTGCCCAAAGAAACAAAAAATTAAACACATCCTCACGATATCTTCAATGTTATTTCCTTTGTGTTAATTTCCTGTCATTGTGAACTCCTGAGGCGACAAGAAGGAGACATACAGGGTTCGCCAACAGTTCTGGCAGTAAAAGTACGCAAAGAGACATCAAGCAAGAGAGAGCTTGTTTTTTAATAAAGGTACATGAATAATATAAGAGACAGAAACGTCGCTCTTTGTTTTCTGCAGTTGTGCTAAGATCGTTTCACAATACGTACAGAAGTTTTACAGTAGGAAAAATTAAAAAAGACTGAAAGACCCTGAAAACCAACTGATGGGATGGTGCGGGATGGGATAAATAGCACCGAGGCATGGATTGACCAACCCTGACACTGAAACCTCCTTGGTGACGCCCACAGTCATCAAGCCTACACGAAGCAAGATTGCCACGTCTTCTACTTTCACCTCTATCTTCCAAACACAGCACGTACAACAAAACCCTCAAAAGTTCATCTGTTCTTGCGCTCTTATCTTATGCAGTAATTCAATACAACAAGTGAATTGTAAATGGTGAAAAGGACGTGAATTCCACGGACAGAACTTTGGGAGGACCCGATAGTGCTCCTGCAAGGCGCAGATGTAAATGTGAAGAAGTTAGACTTAGGAGGAAGCAGCTCTTTCTACGGTACGTTCGTACGTACATGTGTACACTGTGCGTCCACGCAGTTTTAAGTAATGTGTAAGTTGTGTACGTAGTGCTGGAAGTACATCCTTAAAGCCCGTAGTACTTGTCATAGCTTACTGATATTTAAAAGTGCTTACTGGTTTTTCTGGAACAAGTGGTCCGTGATTTCCGTGCTGAAGAACCCGTCGCACGTCTGCGGCTCTTGTGTCACCAGTCCCTCGATCATGTTTTCGACCGGCAACCTGGCGCCTCTGATGGATTGGCCATCAAACACTTCACGAAGTCGCCACAGCCAGTAGACATCCTTCTCGTTGCTGCCTTTGCGCTGAGAAACTAGCTTGAACATACCGTTGATCATTGAGTGGCCAAAGCGAAAGGCTGCGGTGGCAAAGGAGTTGAAGATGCTGGAATCCGTGTCGGGGTCGTAGTCGCTCGTCTCCTCGACGATGAGTCCGAAGCTGCGCATGTAGTCTATGCCCAAGACTGTGGGGAGGAACTCACCGTATACCACATTTTGCATCTCGCCGATCACCAGCCTCCGAGCCTCCTGGTAGAGGATCTCGTCCTGCAATGTAAGTAACATCTATCGTAAGAAACCGGTTTTAGGTGCGTTAAAGTCTCCAGTGCTTTTCAAATACGTTGACGACTCTAACACGCCGCTAGTAATCACATGTACTCAACTACATACCGTGTCAGTTATAACATTTTTATCCCACTGCATGTATAACTACAGAACAATGCCGTAGAGGCGGGTTCATACTTTTTATCGAATGCATCTGGTTTCAGAGCTTTACGACACCACTTTTTGACTACACAAGCTTGATTTCGGCTTGGCTCGCTGTGATAGGAGGTTGTTGTAACTAGCTTTGCTTTGACGAGTACACTTTATCCAACTGATATAAATGCGGAGATCTGCATCCTTATCTCCTGACATTTTCATCTTTGTACATAACTAGAACTTACGCGCTTCCTCCAGCTCTGCTGGACAGAAAGAGTGGCAAAAATATAAAGTCTGTGTGTCTGTCAGCGTCTCCCCTTCCTCGAGCGGTCGTCCCCAAACTTGTCATCTACGCACATGTTTGCGACGGTCCTGGAAGTCATCGCTATGATCACCCTCACCCTCACCGTTGCTACGATCGCTCTCAAAGTCACCCGGAAAGTCGCCCTCGAAGTTGTTGCTTTAGACGTGAACGCGCCCCTCGCTCTTTATTCAACCCAAAATCGTCTCAGACTTTTTACAACGGCTTGCAGCAGAGTCCAGTCAAGCTTTCTCAGAAAAGTTAGAAACAACATTCGATTGGACTTGCTTGGACCAAACTTTTCAATACAGGTCAGCCAATAGAGTTTTGTGAAGATAAGTTTCATGCTGTTTGAACGCGCTGCTCGCGGTATTACACAAACACAGTATCAGGGTAGTCCTGATGCCTTGAGATTTAAAAATCATTGGTTGCCCTGTTATTAGCAGAGGTAGAAAGATCAACTAACAAGACGAACGACGTTTGATGACATTCTTAGTTGAGCATTCCAGGTCATCAAAGAAAACAGACTACGTAGATGCAGATCAATTTGATGGGAATACAGCTGGAACGGGCAAACCTGTTGGAGGAAGTGAGAAAAAAAATGTGAAATGAGTGCCTCCCAGCATAAACATAGACTGGGTTAAAAATCAGCCCAACCGTTCACCTTTTCAATTTATTTTCAGGCGAGAAGTCATGACTTTACTGATACACAGTGAAGTCTTGCGTATCAGTTCTCCGTCAAAAAAACCCCAGCTTATCTCACAAACTTCATACTTCAGCATGCATGGGATGTTATGATTTAACGGCACAATCACTAAATTCAGACTTTACTGCGCTGTAAACATGAACACTTACACATGACGAAACTTTCAATTTAACACTGTTGGCCTTGCACATTTGTCCTTGATAAACTGTGTGGGGGAATTTTGTGTCTTAGCATTTTGCTGAAATGGGAGCTGGACGGATGCATTGGCTGGTTCTCTGCCTCGCAGGTCTATTTTTGTGTCGATCATGGCAACGAGGTCACGTACAAAGTTGTATATACTGAGTGACCAATAGAAGAGTTGAATCTTGCTCTGCAAAACTTGTCAGCACTATTTTTTGACTAGTATGAACGGAAAACTAGCGTCAAACCAGTCCGAACCTGAGAGAATCATCTTAGGCACACTTAAAAAAATGTAAATGAGTCACCAAAAGGCGGTACAAAGTTGGCTTTGATAATCGACCACTGCAGAACACCAATGTTGTCTGCCGTATGGCGCACCAGCTTTTTGGAAAGTTCATTTTCAAAAGTTCAAAGATAACAGAAATGAAGGGGTCTTTTTAACAACAAACCGCTCAATTCGGCTGCCCTCTCTGAGCCTCCACGACATCTTGGAGCTGCAGGGGCGGCATTGCTGCAGTGATCGACTACAACAGACAAGCCCTTACACGGACTGCACGACGATCGAGTTACCCACTTTCATTATTCTTCTCTCTCGCTGCTTGATGTTGACGGATCGCGTTCCGATTGGTCGAGAGGATACCTAGCACATCATTTATGTATACTTAGTCTGTTCCGTTCTTCACTCACCGTCCGATATCTCTCCGGCAAATATTCTCTGAGGAGCTTGGCGATTCTGTTATGCTCTCTGAGGAAGATAACGTGCAAGGTGGCCAAGAATGGCTGCTCGTTGGCCCTGGTGTCTCCGGCTACGAAGTCGTCGTTCCTCAACGGTCTCTGCTTTCTGACGTCTGGACGAAGTCCAAGTTGTTGTCTGGTGGGGAGTTGATCGTGGTGAGTGTTGCGCACGAGGCGACCGTCCCGGAACGTGCGCAGCAAGGCCTCCGTGCCGTCATCGGAGCCGTACACCTGTTATGGCAGTCGTGACATGACGACGTTCTTTTGTTTTATCTGGTCTGGATAATTGAGATCTTTAAGTGTGAAGGTGTGTGCACAGTGATACAATCGCCGTGGAGTGCCTATCTCACAATTGGTGGCGCTGCGACCCAAAGTGTATCGTGCATCCAAGTGTCGTAAGAGAAGTTGTGTGTACACCTAAGGTAGTGCGTCTGCATAACACTTGTCACCCAATTGGGGGGGGGGGAAGCTGAAGACTCCTCATAGATACTAAAGCTTTAAGAAGGAACAGTTAGTTGTGCTTGCGTCATGGTTACTTGTCATTACTGGAGTGACATTACGGGGGGCAAAGGCCGGACTACTTTGTTAATGAACTTCACTTGCGCAGTTGTGACTAATTGACTGACTTACTTGACTGGCGTCGATGAAAGCAGTGATTTCGTTGTACTGCTCCCTGACCGCCAGCCCGCAGATGGGTGTGGAGCGCAACATGTTCAGGCACTTGGCAGTGTTGTTGACCCAAGAGAAGAAGCGGTCGGGAGAGGGAATGGCGATGCTGAAGCAGTCCGACGTTTGAACTCCATTCTCGCAGCAATTTTTCTGTTCTGTGGAGCAAGAAGACTAAGGCGTCCAGTAATTTTGCATATGAGTCTTGCACGCACCCAGGCATGCAGGAAGGAAGCTTGGAAATAAAATGAAGAAGCTCAAACAATAAAAGGAAGTGAGCATCTGTTGGCATTTGCGGGGAACCCTTTTTCTTGCATCTTGAAGGGCAGAGTGGAACCCGCCAGCCAAGGGGCATTGACCAAGCAAGCAAGGAAACTTGAGTAGTGCGTGGGGAAGGCGATCCAGTTCCAAAGCGAGTCGTCGACGTGATGGGAATTGAAGAAGAGGCCTCCAACAGAGCGTGGATAATGGGTATTTGACTAGGAGCTTGAAGAACGAGAGAAGGAGCGACAACATTCCGAATGACACACCCCAAAAAAAAGTCACACGACTGAAGGTGCTGTTGCCAGCTCCGCTAAAGCCTGGAGTGGTTGTCGAGGTGAACAGAGGTCATACGAGTGTTTAACGTTGCTGCTCCTGCAATGATTGCCTCCGAGTCATGTTGAGTGAATAACGGCGAAGAAGAAAGGTTTTTCTTACGCAATCCATGTCATTTAGAGCGGGTCCGGGCACCAGGGGTGCTTTTTGTGAGAGGAGGGGGAGGGACAGGTCGATGGAAGACGACGGCTGTTGCATTTTGGCAATGGATTCGTTTTTGCTCTCATCACCGCGCATGACCTTTGCGACGGATTCAGGATGCTGCCTGTCTCAAGCGCGTCACGACGCTTGTCAAATTAACTCGGTCAATGAATGCTCTGGTTCGCCGACATTAATTACAATTAGATCACTTCATAGGCACCTTGCCAGAAAAGAGGGGGTTGTATAGAAGCAACACTCTCCAACGCATGCATCCCGCGTCCGCATGTGTGCGTATATCAACGTACGTATGACTTTACGGACGTACGCACTCCTTGCATCCGTCTGCGTACACTGCACAGGAGTGTAGTGCACTTGTGCGTACCTACATGTCATAACCATAACTTGCAAGATTAATAGACATGCAGTGGTAGGCGTGTGCG
>JAAUXU010132155.1_pt1 | contig 16555 bp, 23 predicted proteins | sample 7278151 | NCBI WGS metagenome assembly JAAUXU01 (sample SAMN14350113, study PRJNA611818) | marine sediment metagenome | isolation source: surface marine sediment (1.8m) | place: French Polynesia: Moorea | collected 2018-08 | reverse complement strand
CCAAGACAGTGGTGATGAGCTGTGTCCCCGGAGAAGAGATACGCACAGACTCTAGCGATGGCTTGAAGATGATCTTGACCAGGTCAGTTTCCAGGGCTTTCTTATGACACGTGTACATCACTTAAAGAGAAACAAAAATCGATGTTCTTCCTTTTTTTTAGGCTCACCTTCGCTGACACCATCGGCAGAGACATTGATGGTGACGGATTCCCCGACATCCCCCTGCGCTATGAGCTAGATAACTCAGAGTCGGTCGTGCAGGTGAAGTAATGATGCTTTTGTATTGTGCAATGTGGAGAAGGGTTGACAACTGCGAGAACTTAAAGTTTCCTCTGGGCTTCTGTCCTGGGTCTCGCAAGACTCCGGGGGATCCATCCAGGGACTTCCAGTGTGTGGGTGAGTGGTCCATCGTGATCAAGGAGTGGGGGACGATCACGATGATGTACCCAACGTCTGCAAGAAACCTCAACAGGGCCTCGAAACAGGTAGCTCGATCAGGAAAAAAGCGCTGTACGTACACGTGCAGTGCAGGGTGAGCTAAAAAAAGGATTTTTTGCCGTCGTAGTTGAATGTTATTGTGTACGACCCTGATGGAAATGAGGTCGACATCTACGGGATGAAGAAAAACATCGAGCTCATAATACCCAGGCACAAGCACAAGTTTCCAGAAGCTGTCACCATCCCACGTGAGTGCATTGGAACACGCTCATACGAACCAAGTTGGGACTGAGATTTTTGATTCACAATAGGGGTCGTACGTGGCAAAAACAGTGACAGTGATGAAAAGAAGGGTTTTTTTACAGGTTTAATGGACTATTTGGGTTTGGGCAAACAAATTACAGACTTGAACACTTTTTGTAATAACATTGGAGACTCTTTTTTGAACGATCAACGCAGCGTCAATGAGGGGAAGTGAAGTATTTGCACACTTACTTAAAGGAGTGTTTTTCAATGCTCATTTGACAAAACCACGAGGGATTAACCTTTTCTTCACTGGTTTTTGTCCTGGTAGGAGAAGATATTGATTCAAATAGGCATGAGAGCTTTAAAGTTGATTGATGCAGGAGTAGAAATTTTACTCCATAAAAGGGTTGTTTGATTAAGGTATTTAAAAATTTTGATTCCTACAGTCGTTTGATTCATATAAACGTGCTCCGCTGTGTAACAGAAAGAATCATATCTTTCGCAAAAGAAGTACAAACCAACAATGTGAGACAGTGTATAGAAGTACGACTTCGCAGAAAATGCCAAGGCCATGGTGAAGGACATCCCGGACCGAATCGCCGCTCTGAAGAAGAAAAAGAAGCAGCCGCTCATTTACCACAGAGTGAACTGCTCAATAGAGTTTGCCTCTATGAACGTGCAGGTGAATAAAATCTTGATTCTTGATGCTTTCGTTCTTGAGAACATCATGAGATGAAGTTTTTCTAGTTCAAATTGGCAGGGAAACTCAACTCCAGCTTGGTCGTCTTGGCCAGGTACAACAAGTTGCCTCTTGTCAACCAGTGCGATGCCATCAAGGCGATCAGGGACTTTGCGGGCTACGAGGGTAAGCAAATTTCTTTACAATTGTCACCCATGTTGCAAAATATGTCTATGACAGGTGTACCTATGTGAAAAAGATATGTTAAAAAGTTCAGTGGGAACTTCAGGGCAGGCAGGTTAGCCCCCAAAGTTTGCATATAACGAGGATTGGTGTCACCTAAGTCCTCTTTTTTAGCGATCACAATTTTGTATGTAATTCAAGGTGAGTACTTGGATTGGTTCCTTCCAAGAGAGTTCCTCGGCGATCGTATGGGTTCTTGGTACTTTGCCGTGGGCTCTGTCACGTCTGAGGAGTCCCTTAGCAAGGTCATGGCGGCCAAAGACTGTTCTGGAAAAGTCCTCAAGCCCGAGGACCTCTCGGAGAACTTTGGGTCCTCGACGTCCTACGAGATGCAGACTTTCACATCCGGCTGTTACTACTTCAACTCCAGATTAAATGAGTGGCGCAGCGACGGCACAACGGTGAATTCAGTTTTTTTAGTTCTGTATTTTCTAAACTTCATTGTAGATTTGTAAATTTCATAGATCCTAAACTCCTCTATCCTGATCTCTGCTTGCGGAAGTGATCACTTGACCCCCTTTGCCACCGGTTTCTTCCCTGAGATCAACACTATCGACTTCGACTTCGTGTTCGCCGCCGCTTCATTTCAAAACAACGTGACCATCTATCTCTTTCTCATCATCTGCTTCACCACTTACCTCTTGTTCATGATATGGGCCTTCATAAGGGACAAAAAGGATGCTAGATTAGTCATGTCTCCCTTCATGGTCGACAACCATCCCGAGGACACCTACATGTACGAGATCCTGGTGGAGACTGGTCCTTTGGCCTCTCATGCAACCACCGCCGAGATCAACTTCGTGCTTTTTGGCGAAGAAGACGAGACCGAGGTCAGGTGCTTCAACGACCCTGAGAGGTGAGTGAATTCTTTGGGTGAAGACAACTGAAAATATCCAAACTCCTTTATGGAATGCTCATCGAGGATAGAAGTCTTCGACCGGGACTTTGTAAAGATCGGTTGACAGTAATTTAAGATGAGACGAGGTCTTCTTCCAGGAAGCTGTTCCAGAGCGGTGCGGTCGACCCCTTTTTGATGACCACGCAATTTCCCCTCGGGGATTTGCGCTATATTCGGATCTGGAGCGACTGCAGGGGCCTGGGAGACAAAGGTTCGTGGTATCTCCTCAGTGTCACCATCATGGACATCCAGACCGGGGAAACCACCAAGTTCGTGGCAGACGAGTGGCTCGCCGTAGAAAGAGGCTCATTTGAGGTATAAACAAAGGTCAAAATTGTCACCAAGTGTGGACTGACATTTGTTCTCTAGCCTGAAATCGTCTTGCATCCATCGGACGCCAGGGACCCCCAGAGCACCTTCTTCCTCCTAAAGTCCACGGGACAGAAGACGCTGTCAGACGATCACATTTGGTGGTCGGTCTTCACAAAGCCCTTAAGGTCCAGGTAACGTTGGATGTCATTTGTCGTCTCTCAGCAGATTACTCCCAGCTTTACTTAAAATACCAATAATCATTTATTTAGGGCCCGGTTTTAAATGTGGTTTTATCACAGACTGCTAATGCCTCTGCTCTACCTCTTCTAAAATCAGCGGGTGTTTTTCATTGCAATGTTATAAGCAGTCTGTGATAAAATTTCGGCCCTAATTGCCTTGAAAGATACTTCTGGAATGATAGAGATTTTGTTAGATTTGGTCGAGGCCAGAGAGTCACTGTATGCATGATGATGCTGATGTTGAGCACGTTCGCCAACGCCCTGTTCTACCAGCACGAAGCCAACAGGGTTTCCGACGGCATCTTCGACATAGGCTTACTCAGCTTCGATCGAGTCAACGTAAGTCGTAGTGTCTGGAAGAACCTGGATAAGCTAACGGATATTTTCTCTAATTTTTTTCTGTACATGTTCGAGTAGATTGCTGTCGGCTTGATCTCCAGCTTGATCATTTTTCCTCCTATGGTCTTGGTCACCCTCCTGTTCAAGAGGGCTGCCGTCTTCAAGAAAAGGATCAGCAGATTCGACAGAAGCATCGAAGAAGGTTGTTGTTCGTACTCGTAGGAACTGTATTTAAAGCTACGAGACATACCTGGACTTGCCGTATGGCCTCAATACAGGGTGTCCGCATGCATTTCACACTTGATTTGTGTCCTTTACAGCCGTGGAGAGGGGCATGTTCGTCAAACCTATGCGCTCTTACCAAGCAGAGTACAACGCGGACATCATGATGATGAGGTACAAGAGCTCTGACGACGTAACCTTAGAAGTAATTCTTCATTTTCTTTTCTTTTTTTGTCAGGAGTCTCAAAACATGGCCTTCCTTTGCGCGCATCTTGGGTTGGATTCTGGCCTTTATTTCTATCATGGGCAGCGCCTTCGTCGTCTTCGTCTTGGCCGTGGAGTTCGGTAACAGCAAGACTTACCATTTCTTGACGTCCATGGTCGTGACCTTTGTTGCCTCAGTTTTCATCACCTACCCAGTCTATGCAAGTACATTCCAGTGAAGCTGGCGATGGATCCCCTATGTACATGTGTGTCATTGTTGCTGTCCTTCCAGATCTTTATGTTTACGTGTATGTTGAGTGTGTGCTGCCAGACGGACCGGACTGATGACGACCACAGCAACATAGACGAGTGCTTGCCCACCGTGTACTGGGACCCAAACGACCCGCCTGGCAAGTGTTTCAAAACAAAAAAATATGATATCCGGAAGAGTCTTTTACATATCTTCCTAACAGTAGTAACGAATAACTTTGAGGCAGAAAGGGCCTCAGTAACTTTCTGGCAAATGCAGGAGATTCTCGGTATAACGCTACTCCTGGGCAGTAAATAAGCCCGTCTCATACCGACCAAGTAACTGTTTATGTTCTATCTCTTACCCCTTATAGCGTAACTTTTCGATAAAATGACAAATTCCCCGTACCGCTTGGTCGAGAATCCACTGCTTAGATAATGTATCGTCCGCAAAATCCAACATAAAAAACTTAAAGCATGTCCGTTAGTGTGGCTGTGCAGACAGTGTGGCGTGTCAGCGCTTGGATGGTGGGGAACTTGGCGCAAAGCGCGTGGACACCCAAGGATATTAGCCCGAAGGTGTGGATTGTGGGGATACTTGGACAGTCACGGGGCATCATGAAGTCGGAGCACGTGATCAGGAGGAAGCACTCGGACTCATGTGTTATGTATTTAGTTTAGTCTTTAACCTAGGCAACGCCGAAGGCGCCTGCTGGTACAACGACGGTAGGGTGGACAACGGATATGACGATTATTTGGTGTCTGGCGTAATTATCGGACGGATTCTTGTAATGATCACTCGACCAAGTCCCAAATCGAATGCTTGCTGAACTGTCACTGCGGGTGCAATGAAAGGCTCAAAAGTTTTCGTTACATCCAATACTGTGTATAGAAAAGTACCACTAAGTATACATTACGCACGTATTCCAAGTTCACTGACCTTTACGAATTTAGAACCCCGTGAGCGACGTGGCAATTTCAAGAGCAGGATGTTGGAACCGAAGTTCCGCGAGCAGTTATCTCAAATGAAGTTGCAAGAGATGGAGATGCGCTCGGTCATGAAGAACCTGATCATCTACTTTTTCTACGTTGCGATCATCTTCATCGTCAGTTACGGCAACAGAGACCCCAGCGCCTTCATGGTATGACTTCCTAGTACCTGCCCTTGGAGCAGCCAGAGTTGGGTTAATTATTGAAAAAAGTTTCTAAAATGCGTATGCAAATACTTTTAATAACATGTAAGTGATTAAAGTCACATCTACCAAAGATGCAGCTAATTACCTTGCCCAAACACGTAGTTTAAACCTTGATACATTTTGTACCGTATTGAAACAACCCAACTGAAGTCGCTGGATGCAGTCAGAAAACATCTCATATGCAGGAGAAGGACGCTCTGGCTCAGTCGGTCGTTCATGGAGCCCTGAACTGCGGCATCCTGCCCGAAGATGACCCCAGCTACCTTAGCTGTAAGGCCGACGACGTCCCTGAGCCCTACGTCGACTTCATGAAGGTCGTGGTCGTCGTGTCATGGGCAACTTTGAAAAATGAATTCAACGTTCTGCTTGTAATCAGGTTCGTGATGCCAATGAGTGGTGGTACTGGTTCGATCGCACCCTGATGCCAAACGTCAGAGTGCAGATATGGTATAATGGCCGCCAGCCATACGGACTCAAGGGGTACCTCAACGACAGGGTCAACAGGCTGATTGGCTACGCCATTGTCAGGCAAGTCAGGGAGGCGCCCGGCACATGCAGGTAATTCTCAATGCTTCATATGTTGGTTGATCATTTTCCTATCTCTGTAGAGTAAATCAGATTGTGCAAAATGGTTTTTTGTCCGCTGACAGGCCTGCTAAGGTGATCCGCGACTCTGTGGAGCACTGCACCGGGGACGGTGGTATCTCTGTCGAGGACGACCGTGACTACTGCGTCGGGTGGGTCCCCATCGTCGGGAGCAGCGACGACGACCAGTGCACGCAAATAGAGGAGTACAGGTAATGATGGATAAGAAGGAAATGCATTTGCTGACTTTGTTAAAGGACAAGTAGTACCTGAAAAGTGCAAGATTTGCGGAACTTAGGAGGACAAGCTCCGATACTGATGCATCACTGTACTTTTGCCGTCATTGCATAGCTACACGAACTCATCCGACCTGAAAAGCATGGTCATAAGCGCCGGCGTCAACAGTTACGGCGGCGGTGGCTACATCTTCAGACTTTCGGGCTTCATCGACAGACTCCAAGAGAAAGTGAATGTGCTCAAGACCAACAACTGGATCAACAACAGGACCAGGGCTGTTCTGGTCGAGTTCTCCACCTACAACGCCCAGGTCAACATGTTCGGCGTCGTAACTTGCGTGGCAGAGTTTGTCGGTGGCGGAGTCAGGCCCTGGTTCCGCGTGGAGGCGATCAGGCTCTTTGCCAACCTTGACGGCTTCGGACTCGTCACCAAGATCGCAGAGATCCTCTTTGCAGTCACCATCTTTTACTATATTGTCAACGTCGTCATCACCCTCAAAGACGAAGGATGCAAGAGTGTAAGAAAGCATTGACAAACCTGTGTCATTTAAGGACGACCCTGGAAATATCCCCTCCCTTAGTTCTTCGACAACACCTGGCATGTGCTCGATCTCTGCACTGCGATCGCCTCCTTCATTGCGCTTGGGCTCTACGTGGCCAGAGCTATCATCACTAAGGATATGAAGAAGACCTTCGACGAGACCAGGGGCAATGAATACATAAGGTAAAGTGTTGTTCATCATTGGTTGACGGCGTTAGAATTGCATGCATAAATTTGCAGACTGACATACGTAACCATGGTGAATGAATACTATACGTATGCGGTGGCCATCACGGTCTTCTCCTCTTCACTCAAGTTCTGCGAGTTACTATCCTTCCACAAGACCTTCATGCAGGTAAAAAGTGACATGCGCGATTGTTCCAGACCTTCATTGTTAGGGTCTATATCACTCACAGGGAATCTCAATTTTCGACTTAGCCTAGTATATACGCATAGATGACGTCATCATGCGCGGAAATGACCATGGTCAACATCTAAAGCAGCTGGAAGAACTCTTCCAAAGATCTCGTTAACAACTATCTGAAGTGCAGATGTAGCAAAGTTCAACTAGGAGCAGGACAAAAAGCTTCTTAAGGTGCAATGCGTATTCTTTGTGCCTCATCCAGAGTGCGACTGGCACAGGCACAGAGAAGTTACATTCCATCCTCAGATGCTTGGTCGAGGGCAGCTCCTAATCCAGTTGAAGAGGCATCTGTAGTCAGGATAGAATTCTTTGTCAACGTTGACAGGTGCTGAACATGGCTCGGCACAAAGGGCAATTTTGGGGACTTTATTGGACTTTTTGGTCTCTTGACAAAGTGGGGGAGGGTCCTATTTGGCATCCTTCTGTGTGGGTTTAGTCAGTGAGTTTGCCATGGAAGAAGTGAGGAATAGTCTTGCCGAAGAATTCTAGGAAGTGCCTAATTTCTGTGACTGAAGTGGGAGTTCCTCCATTTTTTTACAGCTTCTGCAGTAGCTGCTTCTGGTCTCATGCTGTTGTTACGGGAGCAAAGTGCCTTCTTGCAGTGACAAGACTGCATTTAAGAAACCAGACTCTTGCATTAGCATAATATATATGAGTACGATACAACGATACCGCATGTAGAAATCACTGAATTACATTGCTGATCCTTATCAAGGTTGGAGCCACGATCCGGTTGTGCTTTGGGGGTCTGAGCACGTTCTTGGTGGAGTTCTCCATCGTCTTTGTCGGCTTTTCCGCCTTCTTCTACTTTGTGCTCCAGAACGACCTGGAGAACTTCCGCGACTTCCTCCACTCCTTGGAAAACACCCTCGCCATGAGTATCGGAAAGTTCAACTTTGCAGCCCTGAGAGAAGCAAACGAGATGTCCGCCTGGATCTTTTTCATATTCTCAGGTTCATAGTTTACCTAAGTTGCATAGCTAAATAACAACTTGCACTTACGTATCCAATGGGACTAACGTAAATTCTTTTCTTGTTTAGCGACCTTATTAACGTCACCTGAGCAAGCATTGTCAAAATCACAGATAAGCTTACATACCTTCATTTTTAGTGGTGGTAAACATGATTCTGATCAACATGATGCTGGCCATCATAAACCTCGCCATCGAGGAGATCACAGCCGACGAGGCAAGGTTTCTCAACCGCTTCGAGTTAGTCGACTACATCCGCAAGACCACCAGGGAGGTTGTGGGACTTTCACTGGCCAAGCCCGAAAAGACCAAGTACGCGAACGAGAGTGTTCTGGATGAAAAGGACAGAGATCAGGAGAAGGAAGGGAGGAAGACTGAGGAGATATCGAGCGACTTCTCCGCCAAGACGGACATGCTCTTGGCCTATGTTGACAGAGCCTACGTGGACGGTAGCTTCAAGGACAAGGAGGGCATCATGGGCAAACTGGGTGGAGTTGATGCCAAGGTCGTCGACTGTGGTTTCGATGCTCTGTTTATGACAGGACCCAGTAGAAACGAAAGGAAACATAAGAAAGAATAAGGCAATAAATAGAACAGAGAAAGATTGAAGGAAACCGACCTATTGAGATTTCCGTACTCGAGTTCTGCAAAACAGCATCATGTGTCCAATATCTGGGTGTCATATCCCGAACTGTATATTCATGCGCATACAGTGCGCGAATAAAAGATAGGCATGATCGCGAATCCAATGTGGAGTTTGAAAGGCTCCCAATCGGCTGTCAAAATTCCAACTTTAGGTGCCATCTTTAGCCGGAGTCCTCGCACTAGAGTGACGCAGAGCAGTAGACCCAACATTAGTGTATGATAAAGAAAGAAAGCACAATCCAACGTGTCCCGGTCTTTTCTTTGCGCAGTGTATTCATGTGGAGTGTGACCAGGACCATTCTAGCCAAAATAAGACTGGTGGGAGTGTGCCTTAAGCACACATGTAATGTTTTGATAGCTCTTGATAATGCCGCTGAACGATGTTCCGTTATTTACTCCGCCCCACTGTAAGAAAGAAACGTTTTAAGTTGTTTTGTATTTGAATGCGATATAAGTGTTATGACGCACTTGTGGGTGGGGAAATATAGTAGAAGCCAGCACTAATATCACAGACTAAGGTGTCTTCCCGCTTATTATGCCAGTTCCTCCTGATCCCGATTTCAAACCATCCGTTGATGAAGTAGACCAGAGTTGCCAGGTTCTGACCAGGAGAACATGTCAAACTGGTCTCAACAATATGCCAGATTAGCAACATAATTAAGCCCGCCGCTTTCAAAGTATGCCGACCGACAAATGAGGCTACATCAAAATAACCCAAAGAGTACATGTGAGTTCTAGAACAACGCACCAATGAGTTCACAAAAGTATCAATTTTGCAAAAAACTGGAGTTGAAAAATGGCAGTTTGCTGCACTACGTGGTGTCAGCTTTATTCTTTCCCCGGGGCGGCACTAGCACTACAAGCTGGTCCTACTGTACAGAATTAAAGGTTGCGTGATCTCTGTTCTTTGACTTTTGCAGTTGCCTGTAGACTTTAACTAAATGTACAGCACGGATAGAAATGTTTCTAATGAAATGACTACTGGCGGGCACCCAGAAATGATGGTACTTTCGCTGCTGTTGTTCGATTTTTTGCTCGTGCTTCCGTACCCTGGACCTGGAGAATGTGGACTTCAAGCTCTGGCTCCCGGAGGACTTCTGCCAAGGTGCTGAAGCGCTGCTTTCGATTCGACCTTGTTCTTACTGCAGGCAAGAAGGAACATAGACACTTGTGGATTGTTAATCTCAATGTCACAGGTTTCTTGAAGGACGTGGACATGACTGTTGTCTATCGGGTGCGTCATAATAGATGTGGATCTTTTATAACACCCTGTATCTCTCCGAAACTGTGAATTTTGCTCTCAAATTTCATGTCAGCTATCTTGGGTCTTTCGACAACCACTAAAAAAGTTTCCCGATAATTTGCCTGTGGGATGAATGTGAACGAGCATTCGTGAAGTAGTCATTGAGTGCATCGAGGTTGAGGTGCATCATCGTTGAGGCTGCTGAGCTCAGCAGCCTTAATCTAAAAAAATAGTGAAATTTTGGGCTATATTTTGATAGTTCTTTTAAAACAAACATGTCTAACTGCAAAGAGATCCCTCAGGACTGTTGTAATGAAAAACAAAGTTTATGTCGCTTTTCTTTGGCAGAGTAACACAATATGAGTATGTGACCTTTGTGGATGTCGAGCCTGATGTCTCCACTGTCTGCCACACCAATCTTGACGTCCTGGTGTTCACCTTTAAGTCTGCGTCGTCTGACATATTTAAGATGTCTATGATGTACGTCTGCCCCACCTTGGAGGCTGCCAAGAGCAGTTCGTGGAAGTCAGTAGGTCAGTGATGGTATGACAATGTAGTGTATATACTGTCAAACACCCATGTCGTACTTCATCAAGATCTCGAACGGCAGGACTCTCAAACTGCCCAAAAAAATTTGCACCCAGTGTAGGATACCCGCTACAGTGGAACGGTGCAGTCCCTCATTCTCACGGTGATGACGCACAAGTCGACACTGGCCGTCACCCCAACTCATGTTGGTCATTGACCTCCAGCCTGACAAAGACCGTTTCTTGTACAAGATGTTCCAGCAGAGTGATGAGAAGGATTGGACAGCCGAATTTTATGAAAATGAGAATACATACAGAGTCAGCTAGAGCCTGGGAAGCTGTCTTATAAGATGAACGATGAGCTGTGAAAATGTTTGTAGTGCTACGTACACGATACACTGTTGTATGCCATCATAGGTTTTCTTAACCAGTCAACAAAATACTGTGCAAGTTCAGTAATGCCAAAATTATCTTCCTAGGCGGGTGAACGAGCACTGCAGATGCACTGAATTCATCTTGAAGTCTGATGATGACCAGGCCATTGATACCGCCTACCCTGAGAAGAAGTTTTTCCCCAAATTTATCAGTACCAAAGACCCATTCCTCCTCTGTAATCTCATCCAGGACACTGGGCCCCATTCATCACTGGGGCAAAGTACCCACATGATTCCTACCGCAACCCACAGTAGTGCAAGATGTCACAAATATTGCCAAGGTTGACAGCATTCCAGAGAATCTTGATCATACCCAAAAATAACTATCTTCTGGATTGATGATGCCTTGGTCACCGGGATCCTGAGAAGAGAGCTCCAGGTGAACTCGTACCTGTGGCAATTGGCCCTCCTCAACTCTGACGACCAGTATAAGGACAGAGTCATTCGGTACCAGCAACATCACAGCAGTGTCATTTATACATGAATTCGTCACGCCGAACAGATCCTCTACGGGTCCCTCTTCGCTGATGGTTGCATCTGGCATTCCAGACAGAGACCTGATCTAGAAGATGTCTGGCAAATGCTCGACCAGTGAGAAGAGAAAGTGGGTGGAGGAGACAATCTGCGATGCTGTAGAGGCGATCATGAACCACCTCAGGCCCTTGAGAGTCCTCAGAGATGAGCTGTGACAGCTCGGCAATAGGCACAAGCAAACAATAGCCCCACTTGGGCAACAATGAGGCTTCCTTAATCTGGCCTTGAGACAGTTTTTCCTTAAGAGGACTTGGTAAACTTCAACGTCTAATAGTTACTCTGAACCTCCTCAAATGCTTCCTGTCTGTAAGTGGCTCAGGCATGACGAAAGCTCCCCAAATTGATTGCCATGACCGAGGTCGCAGGGATGTTGGAGGAGACCAGTCTGGGTGAGAAGATCCCTCATAAATCCTCAATGAGAAGTGATAGAGGATAGCAAATAAAGCCTCTTTTCGAGACTTTCTACCTGAACCCCCGGGTTTTCTGCTGCAATTGTGCGCATAATTCCCCCCCCCCCCCAAATCAGGGGGAGAGTGCGATAAATCAGGTGAAATGGGGACTACGGTGGGGGTCCGCTTTGCCTATTTCCCTCCCCCTTTCTGCCTCAACAACCCCCTATTTTATGCTTGCCTGCAGGCAGAAGTAGCTTCTGCACAGCTCATACGTACACGCACAGCATATGTGTGGCACACATGTGTTTGCCAATGACAGTTTGCTGCAGACGCACTTTATCCACGGGTATTTCAAAAGAAAGACGGGGGGGGGGAGAAAGACGAAAAATTGAAACTTTTTTCATGCGCAGAAATCTCTTTTCAGCATCAGAGTGAGTGATTGTGAGGCTCGTTTTTCCCCCCTCTATTCTCTCAATCCAGGACTTCCCCCCCCATTTTTTGCCAATGAAGAAGTGGCGGCTAAAAGAGAAATGGCTCCCATACGTGTACAGTTCAAGGGGCCTTTTTACCTTTTACCCACCTGATATGCAATTAACAGAGAGACCGTTTTCAGAGCTGCTAATCTTCACCCTGCAGAAGAGGTCTCGAGGGGCCTCTTCGAAATCGTGCGATTTCCCCCAGGAAAAACTCACCCTCTTTTCATCCCTCCCTCCCCCCTTCCTTCCTTCTTTCTGTACGTAGCACGTTAAAAGCTGCGACATTTTCAGCGCAAAAGAGGGGTAGAAAAATATGGGGAAGTGCAAAGAAGAGGAGTTTTCAGTGAGTGGAGCTTAAGTGCAAACGTCAGCTGGTTTTCCCCCCTTGCTGCTCATGTCAAAAGCACGTGAGAATGGGCAAATTCCGTCGTTTATTCTGTCAATTTGCTACACTGTGCGCGCGTTGTTGTGGTCGTTGCCTCTCTGGCAATGCTAACGTTACATCCTAGTGAGTGGGTGTGCGACGAGGCCGTTGAAGGAGATTCCCTTGCTCATGAGTGAGGCCGTCGGCAGGGATGCAAGACAACAGCCTCCATGGGCGACGCCCTCTGAACAGCCTCCAACCTCGAGGGGGAGGCTCCTCCCTGGACCGGAGCAGCTTCCAATCTTTGTAGTCCTAGCTCTTGGGTGCAGGGATGAAACTCCCTGCCAGATGGAGTTTTCGTGCATCTTTTGGCAGCCCTACTTATGAGTCACCCGGGAGGAGAGTGAACTTTTTGCGCCAGTTTTGCCATTTTTCCGCGTCTGGGCCCGCAAATAGGTGAAACAACAGACGTTGAACACGGTAGCAATTTTTTTGCCTCCCTCCTCGCTCCCCTGAGACGTTGTAGGGCAGTAAATAATACAGGTATGTGGAGCGAGCGAGCGAGCGGAAGAGAAGTGAGGGCTTCAGCACTGACCCAGGACTCGTCAGACTCGTCTGGGGATGCAGATGCTTCTGCCCCAGCATCACGTCGGCTCAGCCTCTGGACACTCGGCAGCTTTCTCGTCGTTGTCCTCTTGTTTTCTTTCTTTTTAACTTTTTAAAGCTTGTAAGTCCCGAGGTGAACAGAGTTGCCAGCCGCAGGTCTCCGAACCGGCAGCTTGCCTTGTTTTCTTTACTTCTCCCTCTTCAATTTTTCACACACTTCTCTGGCACAATGAGTTTCTTCTTCTCACTTAAGTGAACAATACTCACTTGGAAAATCTTCTTGTTGTCTCTGTGCACGCGCGCACGCACACGCATGAAAGAGCAGTGAGAGAGAGAGAGAGAGAGAAGTTTTCTCTTCACCAGCGATTTTTTAGGAGAAAGAGCAGGGAAAATAAAATAATGATCACCTCAGAAGAAAGTTTGGGGCTGGAACTCGTCTGCAGCTCGGCTGGATTGTCTGAAAAGAGAAAGTGGACCTTACAGTATAAAGAGTGTGTTTTAGCATACTTTATATTCTGCCCGCGTGAGCGGTTGCTCTTTCTTGGCTCCACCAACTTCGCTAATCACTAGAGCGCATTAATGAGAAAACTTGTAACTTTCCCACTATTTGGTTTTGCAGTACAATGTTTTGATGCCGCCAAAGGGTCCTTGAGAGGCTCTGGCTCAAATTTCAGCTGCTGTGCAATAACTAATACAAAGTTATTAACACGGGCGGTGGGACAGCTCTCCTAACAAAGAGTTGCACAACTTGGAGGGATGTCAAAAATCTGGGGTCGCGTGGGGCCTCTCCAAGGACTGTCACGTGGTGCCCACGGTGGCCACGGTGGAGTCGACTCGAGTCTTGGCTCATTCGGATACCATTTTTGAGTCGAATACATGTCTCTCAGTCGAATCAGCATTGGTGTTTCAAGACAGAGGCTTAACTGATTCGGAACCGTCAAATAAATCTTGTATTGGCTATTTCCTCTTATGTTTTTTTTATCACACTGACTCCATAAAGCCTTAAAATTTAGTGCTCATTTGTTTTCAGGTACAGCCAAGTCCAGTCATGTCATGTGCCACATCTGACTGAGTCAACTTTCGAGTCCTCCCTCTATTTCGAGAGTTATGGTCGGAGAACTCGTATTCAAGCTAGAGTCACTTTTTGGCGAGTCAACACAACAAGGATGCTGGCCCACCAGGAGGCTTCAAACGCTCGTCCAAATGTCGACAACACTTCTCCTCCAAAAAACTTGATCAAGGTCCACTTCAGCAACTACGTGCACTACACTACGGTCGAGTGCGCCTAATTGGACTACTTTGGGATCAAGAAAATTGGGTCCAATTAACCGATTGGTCCAATTATCCCACATCACATCATAAGTACAGAAGAACCACAATACGGTGCACTCGTCGGTTGTCCGGAAAGAGTTTACAGCATCAAAGATGCTTCACTGTGGGCAGGCCAGTGCGTGCAGCCGCAGAACCTTGGGTCACCCTGCTGCCATACCCAGGTCACAGTGCCAAACGTGCTGGTGACCACGGAGGGCACGTGCATAGGCTTGTGGGTTTGAGCTGCATCGACATTGCCACCATCCAGGCGGGCTCCAGGGCCAACCCATTTGAAATATGGAGCAACGCATGCCAACATCCCCTTGAATCTGGGACCAGCTATTGTATTTGGATCCATGGCACTCACTCAACGTATCTGCTGCTGCTGCTTCAGTCTGCATCATCAGCCAATGAGTTTTTCAAATCATCACTCGGTTGGACTTTGGCCAGTTGAGAGTTTGTGGGCACCTCTGGGCTTGAAGGTGCTGCAATTCATGCACTGCAAGGGCCTCAAGTCCCTAATCCTGCTTCACCACCCTCCTCCTATTCGTCTTCCTTGACACATTCCTGGCCTTGGCCACCTATTCAATATTGGATTGTGTGTCCTTGTCAATGTCTGGCCAGCTTCGACCTCAGTCACCACGCTCTCTGTCCAACCTGAGCACGGTCTCCCCATGGAAAGACGCTTCTTGAAGCTGTCTCAGGCACTGTGGAGACTCTAGATGACGTCGTTGGTGCTCTCCACAATGCCAAAGTCAGGGCATCTCAAGCTTTCCAACCTGTGAAAATCTATTCACCTTAATTCTGCAATCGGGTGCTTATGAAATGATTATTATCAACAACCAGCACAATGAAAAAGGTTATTGACAGCAATAATTCTTATCAGAGGAAGTAGCAGTATCTAAACTGATGACACATGGAGGAAACATCTTCGAATACATTAGTACACCTAATAGGGAATAATGATGAATGAAAAAGCCCCCGGGCTTTCAAATATATATGAGCATTTTGAGTTTTTTTGGCGCTTGAATGTCTTTGTGTTCACGTTGCATATTTCTGGCTGTCAGTGTTTGGAGAAACTGATCGATGGCATCGAAAGTTCCAGACTTCCTCAGCTTTTAAGGAACTCAGCTCGAACTTCTTTTGCCGATATGAAGGAACTGATTGGATTTTCCATTTCTCGTATGCTTCTAAGTTCTGATCCACTTCCATGGTAATTTTTTTTCTGCACAGGCAGAAAATTTTGAGTAAAGCTTGCTTGTGCAAGTAAATTTTATGAAGGCTAAACGAATGTGCCCTCAGAGCTGCGAGAGAGAAGTGAAGGTGGAGCTTCAATAACTGTTCTCCTGCTGCTAATTTTTCAAGTCACACAGCCACTTGGATCGAAACTTTGTAAGGAACTTGGGTCCTCCCAAGGTGGTGCAAAAATTGCATGGAACAGAGCTGGAGCACTCAGTTCTAGCTCGAAGAGGAATTTTCAAAACTCTGCTTGCATTTTTTTTCCTTATGCTGAACTACCGAAGTCCCTGGTAACGTTGCTTCATCAAGGCGGCCAAGTCAGGTACTTAATAGAGATGGGTATCGAAATTTTTATTCTACAGAGCAGAACCGAAAATGAGAATGAAAAATCCGAGCTGAACCGAAAGAGACTGATAAAACTCCCCAAAAGTGCTAATAAGGGAAGGAAAACTGCTAGATCCCAAAAGCAGCTCATTGCTTCGCCTCATTCGCGTGAATCAAAATTCAGAGTGCCTTTATCCAAAAAGAAAGTGAATGTGAATCAAGTGAATTTTCGGTTTTGTGAAAAAAAACACCACCAAAACCGAATCCAAACCCCTCTGTCGTACTTGCATTTTTATGTTTTTAAATTTGTTTGTTTGTTAGAGGGGCGCACATCAGTTTGATTTAGGTGAGCTGTATGCTGAGAGTAGCCCTAGTGGGCCTTTTCCCCCACCCCCAGATGGCAAACATGTGAGAACTCAGCAAGTGATAGAGCCACTTG
>JAAUXU010098071.1_pt1 | contig 16565 bp, 15 predicted proteins | sample 7278151 | NCBI WGS metagenome assembly JAAUXU01 (sample SAMN14350113, study PRJNA611818) | marine sediment metagenome | isolation source: surface marine sediment (1.8m) | place: French Polynesia: Moorea | collected 2018-08 | reverse complement strand
GGCTTTGGCGACCCTCGGGCGCCACCCCTTCCCCCACCCCCCACCAAAATCCCCGAATCCTCGGGTCATCAACGCCCTCTAGTGGCAGCATCTAAAATGGGTCATAAAGCGATACTTGCCCAGCTGCGTGTATATATGGCCTTACATACATGAAAAAAGACCTTCCTGACTTTATGTACAGTGTACAACTGTCGCGCAACCTCTGGCCTGTGGGTGCGCTCGCGCACGCGGACGCCGACGAGCGGAAGCTCAAGAAGAGAGTCAGCAAGGACTGCCTGACGCTGAAGGGCACTGACGGGGGTTGCAGGCGCAGGCCCGAACCCCGAGCAGGCAGCAGGCGAGGGCCAAGCCAGCGATGCCAGCAAAGCCTTAGCAAGCTGCGCCAGAGAAGGCATGAAAGTAGTGTGGTATTTTTTAGAGACGTCAACAGCCAACAAACGGTCAAGAAAAAGAAGAAGATCGAGACCACGCGAGGCGTTGGCGGGATCCAAGTCCGGCTCCAGTGCCGAATGATCCCGGATCCCGGACCCCGGACCCCAACACCACCAGCGACAAGGGTGAACCCGAGGGCGCCACTGGGCTTGGAATCCCGCGCGTTTCAAGGAAGCGAAATCAAGGTGACGCGCCTTTTTCGCTATTTTCGTCCCGGGGCGCTCGGAATAAGGAACCCCCGTGGTCGTCACTTACTCCGATCGGCGGTGGGGTTCCCCGTCCGCAAGATTTGCAGCACGGGTGGGCACCCGGAGGTCACGATTGTGCTTCGCAACAGCTTGGCCAAGTGAACGTTGTTGATCATGACGGTATTTCGTCATCTGCATCATGTAACCGACATCTAGTTTCGCGAGGAGCTCGCGCGATCGACTTCGGACCCAGGACAATCCGCCCTCCTCGCCCACGCCCTCCAGGTCCCGTCGCAAAATATCTCCTCTCCTTCCCCCTTATTCACGCCCACGACAAGTCGAGCAACAAACTCGTCCTTGCAGATAATGAGCGCGAAGTAACCGCGCTTTGGGGGCTGACATCATGAACCAGCTGTCCAAGACTGCAGCTTCTAAGCTGCCGACCAAGATCGCGGGAGACCCCATGTCCAAGTCCGCCATGATAGCCAAGGGGGACATGTTCAGCGTCGGAGACAGGGTGAGTAAAAAAATGTTCTTATGTTGCTCTCATCGTTTTGTGACTTCATTCCACCCTCTGTAGGTGTCGGTGGGCGGCACGAAAAAGGGCAGGATCGCCTTCTTGGGAGAGACCAGGTTCGCACCTGGCGAGTGGGCGGGAGTCGAGCTGGACGAGGCGTTGGGCAAGAACGACGGCACGGTCGGTGGAGTGCAATACTTCAAGGTGGGTCCACCTGCTGTTGCTGTCAATGTGGTCGACTGAACGTTACCTACATGTTCCAGTGCGCGCCCATGCACGGCGTCTTCTCTCGCACGACGCGTCTATCCCGGGAAGCCACGAGCCTTGGAAATGGCTCGTCTTCGGGATCAGCTCGGCGAAAGCGCTCTTCGGCGTCTCCGGCGGGAAGTCTGAGTGACCTGGCAAAGTCAGGCACACCCTCTCCAACAGGTAATCGACTGCACATGTTCTAAGTCTCATACGCCTGACAAAAAGTTCCCACTCTTCTCCGATCCAATGTTAGGATCCAATGTCAGTTTGTCGTCCACGACGAGCACAGTTGGGCCTCCAAGGGTTGGCGATCGCGTAATCGTGTCTTCAGCCACCACCGGTACAAAAACAGGAACCCTTCGCTATCTGGGCACCGTCGAATTCGCGGCTGGGGAGTGGGCTGGCGTCGAGCTGGACTCCGCCATTGGCAAGAATGACGGACAAGTTGGAGAAAAGCGCTACTTCACGTGCGCCTCCAAGCACGGTCTCTTCGCTCCAGCGCACAAGGTGACAAAGTCACCAGCCAACCGGATGCAGCGACAGCCGTCCAATCTTACCACTCCTCAGAGGATGTGCACCCGCCAAAGGTCAGACCTCTCCGAGGCCAGTACGGTTGCCGCAAGGACGAAGCTGGCGACGCTCAAGAAGCTCTCGATCGGTAGCATAACCGCGCCTGAGAGGTTGAGGGCAACATTGAAGGATAAAGAAGCTAAAATAGAACAGCTTCTAAAAGAACGAGATCTAGAGAGGGCCCAGATTGCCAAAGCCGCGTCCCAGACTGACGAGGCCGAGTCCAACTTGGCAGAGCTTTTGCAAGAGTATGAGGAGTACAAGAAGCAGCAGCAGGAGAGGGCTGACGGCCTCCAGGCTTACGCTGGTGAGTTGGAAAAGAGAGTCAACAAGCTCGAGGGCAAGCTCGATGACGAAAGAAAGAAAAATGAAGATCTTGTGTTCCGCATGGAGGAAGAGGCCATTATGAGGGGAGACGAAGAAGACAAATTAGAGATTACTGATCAGATCAGGAAGCTGGAGGAAGAATTGGCGATGGTCAGAAAGAAGAAGGATGCTAACGTCAAGGAACTGGAAGATAAGATTGCCTTGGAAATGAAGATTCGAAGCGATACTGAGAATGACAAGAGTGCATTGGAGGAGCAGTTGGTGGGCTTGGAACAGGAGTTGGTAAAAGAGAAGAAGGAGAAGGAGTCTGCTGAGAAGACCTCGAGGTCGCTGCAACAAAGGGTGTCCCTGGCAGAGGAAAGGGCAAAGAATGATGGGTTGAAGCTGGAGGAAATGAGAGAAGAAATGAGCAACAAGGCTTTTGAGTCAGAGGAGCAAATAATGTTGCTGAAGGAAGAGGTTGACGGACTGGACAAGAAGCTCAAGGAGGAAGAAGAAACTCTGAGGAGGGAGAGAGACCAACTGGCAAAGTTGCAAGATAGTCTGAAAAGTCAGAGCGACACGACTGTGGAAAAAGTGAACGAATTGGAAAAGGGGCTGTCCGAGAAAAGCGGGATCATTTTGGAGTTGGAGCACAAGTTGAAGTCTCTAAAGAAAGCTCTGTCTGCGACCGAGACCGAACTGAAGGGTAAGAGTCTGGATGGCTGCAAGAAAGAAGAACAGCTTGGAGAACTGACGGCCAAGCTGAACAGGACTACTACAGAACTGCAGTCTTCCATGTCAAAGGTGTCTTCCCTGGAAAAAGAGCTTAAGGAGACGAACGAGAAATCCGATAATCTCGGCCAGGAGGTGAAAAAGACTCACGCAACTATTTCGGAATTGGAAAAGAACTTGCAACTAAAGGAAAAAGAGAGCAGCGAGCTGAAGCAGAGCCTGGAGAAGTCTGGCAACGACGTTCAGGCCACTATAGTTAAAAAGTCGGAAGAGAATGAAACATTGACTTTGCATGTGAAACAACTCGAGGAGCAGGTTACTTCCACCTGTAAAGAGGTCAAGATGTTAATGTCTGCTAAAGAAGAATTGGAAGCATGCAATAAGTCCCTGGGCGATGAACTGAATCAGGAGAAGTCGGCTAAGGACGGCCTCATCAAGGAGATAGCGCTGTTAAAGGAGTCATCCTTCACTTCTTCAGAAGAGGTGAAGCGTCTCAGCGGCACTGTGGGATCGAAAGATCTCGAGCTGGAGTCGCTCCGGCTCGAAATGTCCGAATTGGGAGGCCAGCTCCAGACGCTCCAGGAAGTCATCACTCAGACTGAAAGCGAGCATTCAGAGAAGCTGGAAGCACAGAAGCGAGAGTCTCAAAAGGCGCTATCCGACTTGCTGGAGAAGCTGACAAAAGCCGAGGCGTCTAGAGACAAAGTGGAAAAGTCCAAGGAGGACATATTAGCTACTATGAACGAAAAGCAAAAGTCCGTGGCGGAGGAGAGCCGACAGGTCGTTAAGAAGATGGAATCAGAGCTCTCCAAGAAGACTATTGAGTGTGAAAGTCTAACGGTGAAGTTGCAGGAGGCTGAGGAAAAGTTATCGACCCATACAACGCAGTCGTCTCAGGAACTTGGAAAGCTGCAGCAGGAGGTATCGGACTTGGAGAAGGATCTTGGTGCAAAAAAATTTGAAGTGACTAAAGTCCAAGATGAGAATGCAGACCTAATAAAAAAGTTGGAGAAAGCAAGTGAGCTCCGTGTCCAGCTGGAAGGAGTTGATAAGGAAAAAGAGGAGGCAGAAGAGAAAGTACAGGAGTTGACCAGCAAACTAAGCAGTCTGGAGAAGTCTCAATGTCAAGCCCAGGAGCAAAAGCTTGCCCTAGAAAGAGCCCTGGACGAGCTCAAAAATACGTCCATGGATTCCAATGAACAAGTCGAGAGATTGGGCGAGGAAGTGAAATCTAAAACTGATCAGATCGGCGTCTTAAAGGGACAACTTGCGGATGTTGAAGAGAATCATAAGAAAGAGGTAACCCAGGTAGAAAAGACCAAGGCCGATTTGCAGTTACAGTTGGAAAAGACTTCAAATGATCGCAATAAGATCCTTGAAGAAGGGATTGCTGAGAGAGAAAAGCTCAAGTCACAATGCAATGATCTGACGACCGAAAGAGACGAGGCCAAAAAGGACTGTGCGGCATTGGCGGCTCAGTTGAAAGAAGAAAGGACAAAGTCTGCGTCCGATCTTAAGAGCGTCCTCGAAGACAAGGAAAATGCGGTTGGGGGTGTGAAAGGACAGCTCAAACTGTCCGAAACGTTGTTGGCCAAGTCTGAAGCGGCTGAAAAGGTCCTTCGCTCTGAGAAGCTGGAGCTTGAGCAAAAGCTGGATGCACTCCAGAGGGAGCACGATGAGGAGATGGGAGAGATGGTCGACGCTGTCAATGAACTGAAACTTAAGGAGGAACATTTAGTTGCCACAAAGCAAAGTCTGGATGAGAAGGAACTTGAGTGCGAGAAAATCAGAAAAGATCTCGTGGCCAAAGAAGCAGCAGCCAAGAAGGAACTGGACGCTGTTAGGGTCAAAGCAGCTTGTGATATTGAGCTCATATCTGGAAAACTGGAAGAATCTACCAAGCAAATCGCTTACCTTAAGGAATCTCTTGGCGCTAGCAAAGTTGAGCGCGATCTTGACGTCGAAAAGCTGACCAAAGAGCTTGAGGTCGAAAAGATGAGGGGCCAGAATGAGGGAGATCGCAAAGACAACCTCTTGAAGAAATGTAAAGAAGACTTAGCGAATCGAGATGAGGAGATTGAGTTTCTCAAGGAAGAACTGAAGACAAAGAGTGAAGAGCTACAAGAACTGCAAACTGACCTGGACATCAAGGAAGCGAGCTTCAACAACAGCTTCATGGAGAACGAGGAGAGTCATAAGGAAGAGGTGGAAGTGCTCGTCACAAAGGTGGAAGAAGCCAAGGCGGAGATCTCAGAGCTAAGAGAGGCGCTGGCTAGAACTAAAGCTGATCATGACTTAAAATTGGATGAGGTGTTGGTCGGGCGGAAAACAGAAGTTAACAGTCTGCAGGAACAACTTGCCCAGAAGGACGTGGTCATTGTCGGGCTCAGAGCTGCCAAGGAAGAACTGGATGCTCAAGTCCAGAGTCTCGAGAGGTCGCTTGCCGACAATGACAAGATGGCACTGGCCAAAGAGGAAAAGATGGCTGCCGAAATTGAGGATCTCAGGGAAAAGAAGTGCGCGTCTGAGTCGTCGGTGAAGCGACTGCTGGCCGATTTCGACCAAGAGCGTAGGCAATGCCAAGAGCTGACCGTCAAGGTGACGGAGAAGGAGAGGCAGATGCGAGAGGTGACGACGCAGGTGCAGTCGCTGAAAGTCACTCACGAACGCACTCAAAGAGAGCTCAGCGAACGTCTGGAGCGAACCTCTGTCCAGGAGGAGGCCATGGAAGAGACGAGAAGGGCCCTGACTGAGGAGAGATTGCGCGTCGACGAACTCCAGGTCGCTCTGGGCGACGTCGAAAATGAGCGCGATCAGTTGACGGCCACTGCCCTAGCCCACAAAAAACTGGTGAAGGCCAGCTCCTTGTTGGAAGAGAGGAACGTCATTCTCGAGAGGGACGTGGAGGACGTGAAGCAGAAGTTGGCCTTCGTCCAGGAGGAATTTGCAGCCGAGCGTTCTGAACTTAATGAGGTCGTGTCTCAAAGCAAGCAACTGCTACAAGAGAAGATCGAGGAGTTCCGCGAGCAAAGGCGACGCTACGAAGAACTGCAGACTGAGAACGAGCGGCTCAACCACTACAAGCGCACGGTGATGCAGCTGGAGCAGGAAAAGAGGCAGCTGGAGGGCAAGTTAGCCATCGACGGTGACGAGGACGACGCGCGCAGCCAGGTGTCCTTCCTTAACTCGGTCATTGTGGACATGCAACGCAAGAACGATGAGCTGCGTGCTCGCCTCGAGCTCCTAGAGTCCGCCGGCATTGAGACCGCCCCGGACATGCCTTTCATTTTTAACGGCGTGAGCTCGCGTCAAGTTGCACCCCGCCTGTTCTGCGACATCTGCGACGAGTTTGATCTCCACGACACCGAAGACTGCCCCACTCAGGCTTCAGCCGACCTCGCCGAGGAGGCGGCCACTCACTCCAGGTACGGCGCCCGTCGGAATCCACCGGCCGAACGACCTTACTGCCAGACATGCGAGATGTTTGGCCATACGCAAGAGAATTGCGACGAGGGACAGACGTTTTAGTGTGATATTTTATTGTATGTAACTCCACAAATGATATATTTTAATAAGATATGTGAATTATAGCTGTCGTGTGCGTTGGGTTTCTTATTTAAAGATAAACAATTGTTGCTGCAAAGCCTGAGCAGATATGCAGGAAGGTACTATGAACGACAAATTGTGCTGATAAGGGTTCACTGCATGTGCTCATTTGGATAAAGCTGTCTAGAACTGAGGTCATCAACAATTGTCATAGCAATCATCACCCTTATTTTTGTGGTCCCTGAAATTCTCCAACCAGTGCGTTGGGTGCTCTGGCCTTGCCCACGAGTTTCTTATTAGAGTAGCAGCCTTTCCTCGCGCTGGAGCCCTTATTGGCCATATTTATCAGGTCCTCGTCATAGGGGAAAAATCCCGGGTAGCAGTTGACGGTGTCGGCGGGGTACAGGCACACGGAGTCGCCCTGATAGTTGTCGTACTCGTAGATTGTCCATGCCGAGCATCCAGTTACAATAGCCGACCTAGGGGCATTTGTACTGTTGTAGTAGTAGAACATACTTGCACCGTCACCTTCGACGGTGTAGACGTTGAGAGGGTAGGAGCCGGGGGGAGAGTTATGTTGTCACAATCGCGGTGACCACACTGAATCGAGTCCACTGAGGAGTGGCGTGAACAGTCTACCTCATAAATAGAATTCTCTGCAGCACTTTTAGGTCCAGTTTAAGTGTGACGCTACCATCGAGTGCTTTTACTCAGTGAAAGTTTCCTTAACTGTACAAAGTAACTGGGGATCCGCTGAGGCGGTAGATCCGCCATAGGTGGTGATTCTTTTTGTGGTGTCCAGACCCATGTGCCTACCTCATGAGGTTGTCCAGGTCGAAGGCGGGATAGTTGTCGTAGTAGTAGTGTTCTTTGCCCATGAACCTCTCGCCCTCGTACAGATTGAGCGTGTCATACTTGTAGCCGTCGGGAGCGCCACAGAAGCGGACTGATGAGGCGCGATTGTCGAAGCGAGAGTCGAAGTTGGTGCAGTAGTTCTCGCCCCAGCCGTCGAACTCTTCATCCTATGCAGCACTTCCGTCATGTGGTGACTCCACGTTGTGCAAGCAGTACATGAGAGCGGAATTCACACTTACGAAGAATGCGCCCTGGTTGTAGAAGGGGTTGTCGTAGAGAAGCCAGACCCCGCTGAAGCAACAGGAGGAGAACCTGTTGTTAAAGTTCACCTCCGTCGAGAATAACGTCGGTGCGTAATCGTACATCTGGAGCGAATCTCCTCGACCGTCGTAGTTGTCATAGCATGTCAGGCTCTGAGGTGACTGTTTGGACGTGACTTCTGCGACTCTACCAACCTTGTTTGGAACGATTTCGTTATAGCGCGGCTTTTTGGCCGCAGCAGCCGCGATGACGACCAAGAACAACGACAGCTTCAGATGCATGACTGCAATGACTGTGTAGCGTTGGGTCTTGAGTCCGTTTGCCCTCGTTCCCATTGCAGCGGCGGCCTTAAGTACCTGCACGATGTTCCCCGACCTGACGTCATTGATCAGCTCTGTGGCGCAGATGATGATAGATAAATGCGTGCAGAAGTGTTTTTCCAGGGAAACGTAGATTCTTAATGATTGTCGGCACAGCTACTCAAACGCCATGCGCTTACTTGCTGTTTCTCTAGCACGTGTAAATACATAAGAGTACACACAAACCGTGTATAAGTAGGACGTGTATACTGTGCATGTGTAGGCGCACTTGACTGTTGGTGTGGGTGTGCTCCAGGCTGCATGTTTGCTTTTGGACTTGCGATAACGGCCTCTTGTGTGCTACTAGAAGGCCCTGTTTCTGAACAAAGTGATTCCCGTCGCAATGACCGACGCCACCGACCAAAGGTTTCGCTATCTGCTGTTGACGGGCCTGGGCCTGGGCTTGGCCGCGGAGCACAAGGCCATACTCAGGACTCTCAGGGTTTTTCGCAGGGATGCATATTTCACCCTTAGGGTGCTAAAACTTGCCGCAGAATTAAAGCGGTCAGAGAAAGATAACCTCACCGTGCCAAAGGTCTTCCAGGCAACCGCCGCCAAGTTCCCGCACAAGGTAAACAGCACGTACATGACCAAATACTCCTGGGCGTAGGCACAGTACCGCATACGTTGTGTGTCTTGTCTGAGCACAAGCCATTCAACTCATGAGTTAAACATCTCTCATCAGACCATGTTGAAAAATGCTGAGACCGGCGAAGAGTGGACCTTCGGTGAGGTGGACTCGTACTCCAACCGTCTGGCGAACCTCCTGCTGTCATGTGGCATCGGCACTGGCGACGTCGTTGCCCTCATGGTCAGCAACTGCCCCAAATACTGCGCCATCTCCTTGGCGATAATCAAGACTGGTGCCACAGTGGCTTTTATCAACACCAATCTCAGGGAAGAAGTACGTAAGCTATTTCTCACCGTTGGATGCTACTGCTATGTATGTACGTACAGGCACTGGTGCACTGCACATGTACCGGGCATTCACCAAAGCTAACATTCCTTGGTCTTGAGCCGCTAAAACACAATTGTCGTCGTGCAGCCCTTGAACCACTGCCTGAAGGTGTCCAACTACAGAGCTCTGATCTTCGAGGACATTTTTCAAGACGCCATCGACACTGTGAATGGAAAGCCCCATCTGCTGTGGGTCGTGGGTGCTTCCAGGGGATCCTCGGGGGCCGCCCGCAAAGACTTGTGGTGGCTGCTGGAAGAGGCAAGCTTGAAAACTTCGGACTTTCTTGTGGGCGACAAAGGACACAGATACTTATTTCAGGAAATCAGGCACTACCCCTCGACACCAGTGCCTAAGAGTGTTCAGGACAACATCCAGAGAACAGACGACGTGTGCTACATCTATACATCGGGCACCACCGGGTTTCCGAAGGCTGCCCACATCGATCACATCAAATACACCACGGCAGTCATGGCTCAAGTGATCATCATGGGGATAGACTTGGGGTAAAAGTTAAAGAAACCACCGAGAAGTCGCGGCTAACCCATGGCTGTCTCACTTCAGACGCGACGACCGCATCTACTGCACAATGCCTCTGTACCACGTCATGGGCCAACTGTTTGCCTTTATGCCCAGCATATTCCACGGCGCCACGTTCATCACCAGGAGGAAGTTCTCCGCGAGCGAGTCAGACAAAAGTCAAACAAAAACCTCTCACAGTCACTTATATGACATTCCTTTAAGGTTTTGGCATGACTGCATTAATACAAATGCTACCTGCGCCATGTACATCGGAGAGATGTGTCGCTTCCTGGCCAGTGAGTACTCAAGTGGAGGCTGAACCTCGGTCGGTCCTCACCGTTGTCCTTTGCAGATGCTCCACCTTGTCCTGAGGAAACCCAACACAAGCTCAGATTCATGTATGGCATCGGCCTCACCAAGCAAGTGTGGCCAATCATGCTGTCTCGATTCAAGGTGCGTCTTGCTACTAACAAACGGTTTCAACAGAACTGCTCATTCGTGACCCACTCAGGTGCCCAGGGTATATGAGCTGTACGGCTCAACTGAGGGTACTGCAGGCCTGGCCAACTCGACGGGCAAGGTATGCCTTTAGGCCCATTCATGCGCACAATTGTGTATATGCAGACACGACTGCTTTGTCTTGAAGCCTGGTGCCATCGGCTTCATCCCCAAGTTCTCGCCGTTCCGTCTCATGGGACTCATCAAGACGGACATCGATACAGGTATCTAGTCAGGTAGTTTGGTCACAGGGTGGACTGAGAGAGGGAGCAACTCACAGTGTATGTATCATCTCGTATGTTCACCCTGTTGTGTGGTGAGCAGACGATGAAAATGTTTTCTGTGAGCTTAGTTGAGGCTCTGCGAGACCCCAAAACCGGACTTTGTATTCCTTGTAACCCCGGAGAACCCGGAGAGCTGGTGGGTGCTATCCAGCCAAATGACAGAGGAGGCCCTGAAAAATTTAAGGTTACACGTCCAAACTACCATTGTTGCACTTGTAGTTGAATGTGCACTCACTCAATCTAGCCTTACGTCAACAACGAGGAGGCCACAAAGAAGAAACTTATCCGCGATGTCTGGAAGAAGGGTGACATTTGCTTCAGGACTGGAGACATCGTGGTCCAAGACGAAGAAGGCTGGGTCTACTTTCAGGTAATGCAAGTGTCATAAAAGTCCTGTGTGCAATGCAGGACGTAAGACGTATTCTCTGCATGCGTAGGGCCGAGTGCAGTACCTACAACAGATTTGCGCTGTGCATACACATTGGTATGTACGGACATACATAGATAACACGCACTGTGTTGTTCCTAAAGCTTGACAAAGGCAGCATCCAGTCTATTGGCGATGCTGAGAAATACTGTATGTATGTACGTGTGTCCGACACCTACTCCATAGGATATTGTCAGGACACTTTGGATGCGCTGGGATTCTTGCAGGATCGCATTGGTGACACTTTCCGTTGGCGCGGCGAGAACGTGTCTACCGTCGAGGTGGAGTCCATCATCTCCAGCTTGGTGGGACAGAGGGAGACCATGGTGTTTGGGGTGACGGTGCCAGGAGAGGAAGGAAAAGCTGGCATGGCAGTTATTTATGGTAACAGCAATTGCGGTCATGTCACTTACCCACTCAATGTGCCCTGAGTGCGCATCACCTGCACATAATCTCTTCCCACCAGATCCAGACGAAGAGGTTGACATTCCGAGCTTGTCATCTGCAGTGGAGAAGAAACTACCCAAGTACGCCCAGCCGATGTTCATCCGTTTAACCAAGCGCCTTGACCTGACCGGAACGGCGAAGTTGATCAAGATAAACTTCAAGAAGGAGGGCTACGACATCACGAAAGTGACGGAACCCATATTCTACAAGGCCACTGGAGAGAGTGAATACAACCCATTGGACATAAACACTTTCGAGAAGATCATGACTGCGACGGGGACGGAGAAGTTTGTTTCCAAATTGTGATACTGCCACAGTTCTATGCCATTCGAGAGTTGAGCTAATGTAACTTCAATATTCTGCTTGCTTGCACGACACCCATTTATCCTATGGCACGATATCAGACCACTTATCTTCCCTCTGCTACTCCTTTGTCCTCTACCTAAAGCAAGAGCAACTACCAAGTTGACATTGCGATACTTACGAGTCATAAGTCCAGCAAATGTCACAACTGAACTCCAGTGATCCCCGCCCGTACGGTGATGACAACAACGTTACAATAATCAGGTACTTGCTCGGGCCGCCACCAGAAAAAAAGTTCCAACATTGACGTAACTACATTGCTTATATCACTTGCCCCGTGTACAATTGCGAATGCTATTCCAAGCTAAACTTGTCTAGTAATTACATACGTACAAACTGTGCGCACATGTGTGCAGACTGAGTGCCTTTATTTCCTCAATGTGTACTGAATGGAATACAATGTGATCAGACCACGGCCTGGTGTTAAGAACTTGGTTGGTATTTTTTACCTTGGTGGCTTTGTTCAAGATGATCTTCTGGGTCTCATCGTTCCCTGCAACCTGAAACAGAAAGTGCCTCGAAGAGGAGGCTATTAGGTAACGAGAGTGGTTTATTGATGAGACTCGGCTACAGTAAAATATGCATGTCAATGTATACAGATGGAATTGCTGCCTCGTACCCAACCTGAAATGTTTAAAGCAGGTGCTTATAGACTGTGTTTATTTCTTTCACAAGAACAGTAAGCTTGGACGAGCTCGTAATGCAATGAAACTCACGATCACGTGTTGACAACAAATGCTGCCAGTACCATGTCCATTCTCGACACTGTTAAGTCTCTCCTCAATGCCTGCTGCTCTCACTTGGACTGCTGAAGTATTCCTTCACAATGTGGAGGCATCTCATGGTCTGTTCGATCACTCTTAGTCTCTGGACTTCGCTCATGCCCTCCAAGAGGACGCTGGAGCTGAGCGAACTACCGCTCTTGGTGAAGGTCTTTCTCAAGGACTTCATGTGGAGGCCCTTTTCTACAAGCATTCTGCAGACTCTCCTGGCCACTGTCGAGTGCTTATCTCTCAGGTCCCTTCCGGATCGCTTACCGGTGCCATACACGCCTTCAAGGCTGAGCTCTCCACCCCACTCCCTTAACCTGGCTGCCAGGAACACTTCCAAGTGAAACATTTCGGAGAGTCTCTGTTGCTGGGAGCGGATCTCACTGGCACGTGAGCCAAAGCATGGAAAGCAGTGGTCGCGATAGTAGTTCGAGTAGTTGGGTGGAGCGTCCAAGAAAAACTCTGTGGCCTGAAACAGCGATTCGGCTTTGCTCTTGGAGACGAGGTCCCTGGAGCTGAGTCCCCTCCTCACCTCAGCGTGGAAGAAAGAATCGTCAGTGCCGATACTGAGCTTGGGACCACTATATGAAAGCTGTCTTGAGCGGTGTTTCTTGATATAGCTATCGAGGCAACCAAAACCTTTGACTGTGTCGATGAAGAGGTCCTTGTGTCCTGCCTGCTCCAAGGCCTCCATCACCGTGACCAGCTCCTCTTCTTCATAAAAGTTGAGCACAATGCCGTTGTTGGCATTCTCCGCTGATGCCTGGCGCTTCTCCTCCAGAAAGTGAGTGACGTTTTGAGCTGCCTTCTTCAGGGTCAACGTTTTTACCACTCCCACACCAACCTTGACAAAATAGTACTCGTCTCTGTCCGGATTAGCCACGAAGCCAAGCGACTCCAACAGCTCCGGCTGACTCTTCATGGGCTCCGGAGTGACATAGACCGTGAGCGACGTCAAGTCCTGCGCATACACGCTAAGTTCATACAACTGAGACTTCCCCTGCAGCTGGATGAACTCCGCGTGGATGCAGCAGAACAGGTAGTGTCGATTGGGCAACAGGTCACGTTTGGCATCGTCATCAACGACAGGGTTCAGAATCGAGTTCATCGGATCTGTAGACTCCTTGTCCTCGGCAGGCACCTCCGTAGACGGCTTTGGAGTTTCACCGGCTTCAAGCATGCTATTCACTTCGTCACTGGCAGGACCGCCATTATGCACTTTATTCTCCATCTCTCGGAGACCGGGCGGCAGATAGTTGAAGACAATGTTTGGTCCAGTTGACAACACTTTAGGTGGGGCTGGCATCTTGTTGCAGCCACGCATCACGTACGTCAGAGCCTTGCGCACTGCATAGTCCAATTGTCCATCGGTCAAAGGTGGCAACAAAGCCCTTGATCTCACCAATCTGTCCATCACCTCGTTGTACACACACTTCCTTTTCGGTCCCGCAACGACGTCCTTGGGTGGTAGTATGTCCTCGGCAGATGGAGCCTGCATCACTAAATGTACCAGAAATGCATGACTGAGGCCCACGAGGACAAAGGCCGATATCATCTCTTGGGCAACTTGAAAGGCAAGTCCAGGGGAAGCTAGGGCCTCGTCTCCTAATCGCAAAAGGTCCTTAGCGATGAAGTTCTTCATGTCGGATAGCGGACGCAGGCGTTCCGCATTTAGGTGGTCCTCCACCAATGCCCAGGGATTGGTGGGAGGCTGCGGCGTGGGAGGTTCGTCGACCTCCTCCTCCTGCTTGCTGTCGCCTCCCTTCTCACCGGTCAGATGCCTGAGTAAGCCGCCAATTCCTTGGCCGGGCATTACGTCTTTCTCCTCCTCCTCTTCGCTCTCTTCTTCGCCCTTTGATGTGTAATACTTGACGATGTATTCGATGACCCGCAACACCTGTGCGACCAGCTCGGGCTTCCCACCCAAGTTCACCTTGCCGGAGAAGGTAGCACTCTTCAGCTCACTTTCCAAAGCTGTTCCGTTGCTACCAGTGGCGGTGAGGTAGAAGGAGTTCTCCTTGAAGCCGGCCTCATCTAACAGTTGAAGAGTTCTTGCTGCCACCCACTCGGCACGAGTCAAAAGGCTAAGAAGACTGTACTGAAAGGTGCCTTCTAGACAAAGCTTTGTCTTCTTGGCAGTGAGCTTCTTCCCGACATAGCGGACGAGGGGAGTGGCCTTGAGATCTTCAAATTCTTCCTCGGCAGACTCCACTCCAGGAGGGGGAGGATTACTCTCCAGCGTCGTGACAGTCTCAACTTTCATTTCCCCCGATGCACTGGCGTTCACCTCTTGGCCTGGTAAAGTTTTTGCTTCATCACTGTTCTGCGGTAAGGGGCCCAGGTTCTGCATGAAGGCTTGAACTTTGGACTCCCAAGAGGGCTCGGGAGAAACCCCCTTATAACTTCGACGTCCCTCTTGACGGTAATAATGTTGAAAAGATGGAGAGCGACGTCGTCGGGGGTCCGGCCTTGACCTTCTGTCCTCCCACCTGTCCTCGTACGAGGGCCTTCGCCGAAGTTCGTGAGAAAATCTCCGGTAGGGAAGTGTGGTCGAATGAGACCGCGGCGGATCCCAACTCTTCCTTTGTGATTCTTCATCAGACGGAGCCTTCCTTTCTGGACTGGGACTGGGGGAGAGACTAAGGCTGCTGGATGAGGAAGGCAGTCTGGAGCGAGAAGGACTCTTAGAAGTCGCCAGCTTCTCTTCGGTGTTTTCACCTTTAGCGATCTTGCCTTCCGGGCGCGGACTCTTCGGAGACTCGGCCTTATTTTTCTGCTCTGTATTCATGTGATCGTCTTTCTGTCTCCTCCGTTTGGCCCCCGGCGAACTCGACCTCCTTTTGCTTCTGTTGTGGGGATGTCGTCTCTCTCTGGATACTGATCTCTTGAGTCGACGACGACGCCGGTGAGAAGGAGGCGGCGAATAAACTGAGGACTTTGGCGCCAACTGGCGAAGATCGCGGTCCCTCGACGCCTCCGCCGGGGGTGACACTCGTCGGGTTGGCGGCGGCGACTCCTGAGGGCCTCGACTACGGGACCTCTTGACGGCAGCGAGCAACTGAACCTTTCGCGTAAACGTCGTGGGCTGAGATGCCCGTGGGGGCGGCGGGGGCGATGCGGACCGAGCCGCGCGGCTTCGTTCTACGCTGCTCAAGCGCCGGCGTCGATCCAGGATGACCGATCTTAAATCTGTCTTACTGTTCGTGTTCTCGCCCCCGCCGAGCTCCTCCTCGCCCTTGCCCCTCGACTTCCTTCGTTTCTTGTTCTTGTGGCCCATGGCGACCAAGTGGAGGTAGCGTTTCAGCTGGGCCACACCACAAGACTAGGGGCCGCGGTCACTCCTTCTTTCTCACTAGTCAGGCCACGAAGGAGGGAACAGCTGCTGTTTGTTTACCTTTAGAGTAGAGCTACCACTTAGCTCGCGCTAACCTAAAAATGATCTGATCAAAATATCTCGAAAAGGACACACTTCTAAGGAAATCGCTTGTTTTGTCTCCTGTAGAGGCGAAGAACTCTTCAAAGAGGTACATCGTGGCCCTTTTTTGTGCCCTCTCAGCTTGTGGTGGCTCCTTGGCTGTGACCCAGCATCCCTTGTCGAACGGTGGCCTCGGCCATTAAGTCCAGAAAGGTGATTCCGCAGAACTCGGCGTCTTTCTCCTACGCTCAGAGGTTGAGAGAATTCACTTGTTGAGCTGAGCTCACCCATCGCAATGGAATAGGTTTAAGCAAGGGCCTGGAAGACACGGTCTTGCACTACAGGAAGCCGACTGCAATGGATACGTGTCTGGGGTGGGCGTGCAACTTCCGGGAATGCAATGGGGAGGGGGAAGAGTGGACGAGACAGTTGAAAGTCACGGCAGAGTTCTCGGCGTCCACCTCTATCCCCATAGCCACGACATAAGAGGCGTAGAAGAGCAGCAGCAGAAGCCAACCGTTGTCGAGGACAAGTGTTGGTCAGTAGATGAAGAACGACGAAGTTGGTGCAAATGCACGCGGATACCATGTAGATTTCCTTCAAGAACACATCGGTGAGAATGTTCCCCGTCTGGCACGTTGGTGGCTTTTGGTCAGGGGAGGAGGTTTAGGACATGACGGTGTAGAAGAGTGGTGCAGCCTCGTTTTGCTTGAAATGGCTGAGCGAGCGTGGACTCGTGTCCTCGCTGCCATCATGTGTAGCATCGGCCGATACTAGGCTACCACCGCTCCTACCTTAGGGCACCATCCTCTCAGTCAGGTATTTCCAGACACCTATGTAGACGCGATGTTCACGTGGTTGAAGCC
>JAAUXU010065845.1_pt1 | contig 16569 bp, 15 predicted proteins | sample 7278151 | NCBI WGS metagenome assembly JAAUXU01 (sample SAMN14350113, study PRJNA611818) | marine sediment metagenome | isolation source: surface marine sediment (1.8m) | place: French Polynesia: Moorea | collected 2018-08 | reverse complement strand
TCTTATCACCGCCTTTGGGGCGAGACCTCCCCGGTTCCCGTTTGGTGGCCTGGGGGGCCCGGGGGGCGGCGGGTCCCGGGCGCCGCCGCCATCGCTGCGGCTGTCGCTGCCGCGGCCGCTCCCGCTGCAGCGGGCACACTTAGTATCACTGCTGTAGCAAGAGCGTGCGAGAAAAGACGGAGAGGGGATTTTCTCCATCAGAAAGAGGGGGGGGGGAAAAGCGTCGCTCGCTCGTTCGCTCCATGATCACCAGAGGAGAGAGAGAAGGCATCTTCTTCTGCTTCTTCCGCCGCCGCCACCACGTCGGCTGCATCAGGCGTGCTGGCAGTAACGTCGCAATCTCTCCTCTCTCTCAGTGCTCTCATTCGGGCGATCGCGGTCAGATCATCTCTCTCACTTACTCCCGGCCTCGATAAGATAGCACTTAGTAAAGCAAAGCAGTCAAGTGACTTAAAGAAAAGACAATTTGTCCGACCCCATGGTTGTGATGGACGCTGCTGGTGCTGCGGGTTGCCCCAGTGGTGTCGCAGCAGCTGCGGCTGCGGCCGCCGCAGCCGCCGCCGTCAACAACGATCCGCATGCCGCGGCCGCGGCCGCGGCTGCCGCCGCGCATCACCGTTCCTGGTACGACTCGTCCACCACAGCGGCGTCCTCAACCTCGGTGACTGGGAGCTCTCCGGACGAATTGGCAGATGCCTACTTCAAGGGGCAGCAGAACTACTTCTCGCAGATGCAGGGAGCCTACCAAGGTAAGGTGACCGCTGGCCCCACACGGTGCAAAAGTATGGGACTGTGTAAAGTAACCAAAGTGTCGTTGCAGCTCAGTCTCAAATGATGGGTAGAGGCTTCTACTCCCCGCTCCACTCCATGTGGGGAACGGCCTTTGGAGCTGCAGCGGCCGCCAAACAATATCCCACCTTCGCCGCATCCTCTTCGACTGCTAATTACCCTCCGTCGTCGCCCCGAAAGGATTCTCCATCACTGCAGACCACAGAAGAATATCCTATGACGAGCACGACGACGAACAACAACAACAACGGAGATCACATGGAGTTCAAGCCGCCGCCGCCCTCTGATCAGCTGATGGGGCTTTCCTACGGCATGACCTCGTCTTCCTCCAGGAAGATGCCAGAAGGTACCAGCGCCAGTGGCAGTAGTGGCAACTCCACTGCTGCACCCTACCCGTACTATTCCTCCCCCGAACTGACCGCCGCGTCCATGTATGGCGCGGTCTCGCACTGCTCACCCTTCGCGGCGGCCGCGGCCGCAAATGCCGGTAGAAGCAATTTTCAGGGTGCGACCAGGCCTAAAGCAAAAGCCAGAAGCAATGCTGGTAAGAAAGTATAAGAATGGCCGTGAAGAGACTTAGCTAACCCTGTATGGATGGAAGTCAGGCTGGTAACGGGTCTACACGTACTCATATTGGTCTGCCAACTAACACACTCGCCTGTATCTGTCCGCTTCACACATTCGCCAAAATGGCCTGCGAGCCTCATTTCATACGTCATATAAGCGATTTCACTGTGGGCCACTGCAGTAACGATATCGTTTCATACTTTAGAGGGTCGTGAGTGCGTCAACTGCGGTGCTACCTCTACGCCTCTTTGGCGGAGAGATGGAAACGGTCACTACCTTTGCAACGCCTGTGGCCTCTACTACAAAATGAATGGGCAAAATAGGCCCTTGATCAAGCCAAAGCGACGACTGGTAATTTCACATTGCATCATGCAACGTTGCGAACTGCTGCATGAGTCAAAAATGAATTCTTCCGTAGAGCACGACAAGAAGAGAAGGAACCTCCTGCGCAAACTGCAAGACTACCACCACCACCCTGTGGCGAAGGAATCAGAACGGCGAACCCGTGTGCAACGCTTGTGGCCTCTACTACAAGCTGCATAGTGTGAGCCTCTTGTCACATTAACGCCTCGATGGATTTTGACTTTTGTTATCGCTTCAGGTTGATCGCCCTCTTACGATGAAGAAAGACGGCATCCAGACCCGCAACCGCAAGCTGGCCACCAAGGCCAAGAAACGGCGCGCAGGAATGCACGACTTCTTCAAGCCCTTCGACTCCAGGTTCATGTACTCGTCGACCGGGTACTTGGCCGGGCCGATGACGCAGTACTACGGTCAAATGTCTTCGCCATTCGCCGCCACCTCCTCCATGAGCCATCACCATCAGCCTCCTCAGCATCATCACATGTCTGCTGCAGCTATGGCCGCGCTCACGCAGCCTTCTCCTATCACATCCCAAAGTGTGACTGAAAACGGTCAAGATTCAAGTCTGGGCCTCATGTCAACTTCTGCCAATCACCTGCAGCAACAGCAAGACATGTTTCAATCGTCACCTTCCCCTATGCAGCAGCAACAACAACAACAGCAAACACTTGGAGATCCACCGTCCTCATCCATGATCATAGGCGCATCTGCCTGATTAAGTTCCTCTTCTCAATCCTCCACCCCCTTTTCCCTTGCTGCACACCTACCTCCAATAGTCGAATATTGGTGGCAACCCATAGGCAATGGAATTCCATAATAGCTGTACACGTGTTAGGAATTGCGTCAACGTACATCCTTCTAGTCGTTACAAATAGCCCTTTTATTTGTTGACAATGTGGCCAGTTATACGTACACTACTACACTGTATGAAATAAATATCTATCCGAAGAATCGTACACCTTCATCATTCTAACGCATGCGTCGTATGCTCTACCCAGTATATAAAAGCCAACACTGAATATGATTAGCACGAACTCGCCGTAGTTTTATCTCCACACCATCTTTCTTTCGGGCGGAGGAGTATTACTTCTCTGGAAATGGAACAGCTTCGCTCACTTGGCCGTTAGACGAAGCTCAAGAGCAGACTTTCCTCCATAACCAGTGGCTTCGCTCGGGTATTTAAACTCAAGTTTCACAGTTGTGTACAAACCATGTGATCACATTACAAAGGTGTTCAGCATGAGCAGGACCGAATCAACCTTGACCGCTGATCATGCACGTTGAGTCACCGTTGTGGCTCTCCAGACTTTTCTTTTCATTCTAAGAGAATTTGCAAACTCCGCAGAACCTCCAGAAGAACTCATCACAGGTATGGATCTCGTGGACGTCTGCTGGCTCCTCTAATAAGGTGAGTTTGAATGCGTCTTCCCTGAGACAAGAGAGATTGTTTTCTCCTTCATAATTCTTTGGCGAGGCAGGTATGTCTTCTTTTTCGCACTTGTGTTGGTGTTAGCCGAGATCTAGAGGTCAAAGAGGTCAGATGGAATGTTGCTTCCATGCACAGGCGGGGGTTTAATTGAACACTTGAGCACATTTGGGATGACCGTAATGTTTTAATGGGAAGGCACACAGCGGCGATTTCATCTCTCACTCTCTCCACCGAAGATATTTACTGTTGTGTACGTACAAGACGGCATCTGGCGACAGTCCAAATATGTATACGGACGTTCAGTGCCCGCCAGAATAATTCAAACTGATAATTTAAATTGTCTGTCATACATGGTATATCGAGTGGAGCCAGGGGCAAAACTAACGTGGTACGGGACGCATCATACCTCCCCCTGGACGATATTGCAGGTGAGTATGGAATGAATCGGTAACAGTCAAATGCGATAACATCGAGCACTTTTTTCAGCCATCCCTCACCTAATAACTTCCAGCGACGGTGTGAGAATGAACAGTCTCTTTTTCTGACGTGTCTGACTGCCTACATGAGCACGGTCGGTATGCACTTCTTGTGAATGTACCACACGTACGAGTAGACTGATGTTGTACACGCGGCAACAAAACAAGGCATTTCCAACACGTCCCTCTAGAGGGAAAGGCGAGGTAAAAATTGCTCACTTCTTCAATCCGATGCATCTCTCGAAGGGGGGGGAGGGAAGGCCGTTATGTCTTCATCACGGCAAAGAACTTGCGTTTGTGTGTGCGTGCTCTTTTTTACCTAACCCCTTTAACAACAAGAGGAGGTGGAGGCAAAAGTTTTTCCGTGTAAGAGCCCTTTGTTCGCTCAGAGAGGCAGAAGAAAAGCATTGAAGGAGGAGAAGATGCTCTCTGTATCTCGTGTTGGCCGACACCGGGGAGAACGTGCGCGTGCTCGGGTTCTTTTGTCCACTGTAGAGCAGGTAGGTAGTAGAGTAGTAGGGACAGCCTGCATTCTTTAATTGTTGAGTTATTTCATTGACCAACAATGAGGTGACAGAGTTGGGATCGAACCAGTCTGGTGGACGAAGCCAAAACTTGCAATGACGTTGTCTGTGTGCAGGTCATGCTCAGCCACCACTGATGCATATGCACTGGTATTGCAGGGACGCACTTGACGTTTGAAATAACAGCCTCCACCAAAAGGCCCCTATCATAGATGGGGAACAAGTCTGGATCTCTTTTTTTTCCTCTCTCACTCCTGCGATGGCATCTCATCTAAATTATGTGGTAGATTGATTTCCGAGCTTGTTAGTTCCATTTCATCTGAGTAGGACTGAAATCGATGCCATTGAGCGATAGCAACCCTGATCGGCCCTGGCGATATGGCAGCGACTCGCTCTGAACGAAAAGGAGAGGGGGAGAAAGGAAAATGGAGCTAAAAACGAGGCAGAATCAGTAAGAGGCGAGGTCATTATCTCAATCCAAGGTGGGAAGATGACGAAAGGATTTAAAGAAGATCTGGCCGAGAACGAGGGAAGGGGGAATGGAAAAATTTATAGTAAATGTGCCTGGCGCGCGCGTGCAGCGTTAATATTTGATTTAGTACATTGGAGAATCCGTTAAGAAGCGGGAGGCAAGATCCAATCTCGTACGTAAATTCTAAAGGCAAATCGACCCTGACACATTGTTGACTCAAGGCAAGATTAATCGCCTATCAATGAAGCTAGCCTAATCGCACACGCAGGCGACGGAGAAAACTGCGCGGGACTTGCGATGGTATTTGCATAAGGATAGGGTGCGGAATTGCAGGAATGCATAGGCAGTCGTGCGCTCGACCTTATTTGTGATCGTGCCAGCCTCACCGAGAGGCCAAAAGTCAGCGTCGAACTATCCGTCATGAACCACAGACAACGTGTCGCAAATGCATCTGAGCGCACGCTACAGGATGTGGGAGAATCGCATGTTCTACGTCCATGTACACTTTACCGGGTGGGGAGGAATTGGTGTCAGATCGACTGCTTCTTGCATTGACGAAACGTGTACTGAGACAGCAAGAGGAACCTCTGCACCAAGTGCAGACCTCATCCTCAACTCGTAGAAAGTTTCACTTTCAGAACATAACCATACTGTTTGTGTCGTTTAGAAGTACTGTTATAAAGCGTGATTGACGCTGATCTGGAAGGCAAGAAGAACAGGCCGTTGAAGGCGTGACCGAAAGTAAAGACGCACTTGAAACTTCTCTCGTGTGAACGAGCTTTTTCAAAAAGTACTGTTTAAATGTCATTTTAAAATGTCATTGCCACTGCTTCACTTTGGAAGCGTCAACCTCTCATTTGAGAGCTACGGAAGCTTAAAAAAAGTGATCAATTTGCTGAGCAAGTGATTCCTCCTGCTCATCTTGCAGCCAGTCAAGTTCATGCCCCTTTGCACCGATGCAGCCAATGTTGATCTTGAGGACTCACTTTGCTTTTCACTCATGTCCCAGTCATGGACATTGATGACCCGAAACTTCCCAATTCCTCTGACTGTCACACAGTCCAGCCGTGGTGCATTTACCGTCACTTCTTGCGCACCCTGTACATGTCTTAAAAGAGATGCGACCTCATATCTTGCATGGATTGCGTTCTATCTAACAAAAATGAACGGATGACAACGATGAGGGTTGCGTATTCAGGAGCCGTTCTGAGTCGGTAAAAAAGCCACCACTTCGCCTATCCCGTTCTCTCCCTCTTTCTCTTGTGTCGACGATAGCATCTCCTTCGTGTGGATCGGGGGAGTCAACAGGCAAGAAAAAAAAAGAGGAAGAAAAGTTACTTCTCTCTCTCAGCAATACGGACTGCCAGGGGTCTGGGCTGTAGAGGTTCACGTCGGTGCTGCCGATCAAAATTCAGAAGTCGGCGTTTTAATGTGGGAATGAGGCAGCAATAGTCCTAAGCTGGGCTGCCGGAGCTAGAGACGCGCAACGAATATTGCCACTTGGGATGGGGAGTCATGCATTCAATTTGCCCTATCTTGATGGAGGAGAGCCCCTTTCTCTCCCGCTGGCCACGAGGGTGCTGCGAACCCACTGGGATGAGGTAGCACTCTGCAAACCCTACAGATCCTTATGTCAAAAGTGGTTTGACTTGTCTCCATGAAGAAATCTCAGTCTGTCTGTGTGTCTGTTTCTCTCTCTCTCTCTCTCTTTCTTTCACAATGCATGTGTGTATGTGCGAAAGAGGGAGGAAAAGGAAAAGTGCCGTAGACCTCTGCAAATCACAGAAAAAATTGGCTCTTTCGTATTGTACTGTACCGGCACGTACGACCGTACGTCACACTCGACGTATGTGCAGACGCATGCACGTTGCTGTATCCCATGCGTCGTCGTAGCGAATATTGCAGAGAAGGAGGAGAAACTACGAACAGGTAAGATTTTTAGTTATTCCCTCCCTCTCTCTCTCACATCCTCGCTCCCTTCGCTCCACTTGATGCTATGCATCAACTCCAACTGAGCTATGGAATTGAATGGCTTTTTGCGGATGAGGCAGGCGTCTGCAACTTCTTCCTGACAAAGAAGGTAAAGATCATCTGCTTTTCTTGCTCCCTTTAAACAAAACACCACTGATCGATAGCAACGAAATGTATCACAATCTGCGCTCACTTTGAGGTCCGTTCCAACCACCAAGCACGCCTCTGCCATGTTGGCTAAGTCTGTTTACAGAGATGTATTTCAAGATTTCTTTTGCAAATAGTTAGGGACACGTATGATACTGCATCCTACAATGGTTCTCGAGAGCAGCAATAACGTAAAAATCACATTTATGTCTATCCTCAACAAAGCGGGAAGAGAGACCGACGCCGCAACAATAACTTAACTTTTTTGTATGTTCCTCAAACTGTAGCACATACGTGTTCGTACGGTTAGTGTGATTAATTCTTAATTCCATTGCACTGAGGAGGGATAGGAGAATTTAAATTCCCGAGAATTTTTGGCATTATGCTGAGGACTCCACTAGTGACGTCGAGGACGTCGACGAATTCTGTTGAGGAGCCTCGTAAGCTGTATAACCAGCATTGCTCGAGGACAGCGACGACAGCGATGGCGACGGCGTCGAGGGATCCTTGGCCGTCGAGGCCAAGGGTGGCGGGGGGGCCAAGGAGGCTGCGGCCGCTGCTGCCGCGGCAGTGGTGGATAGCGGCGGCATAAAAGGTATCTGGCCGTAGTACTGCGTGGCAGCAGACATGGGGAGGTAGGTACCCATGGAAGAATACATGAAACGGGAATCGAAGGGTTTGAAGAAATCGTGCATTCCCGCCGCAGCTGCTGCACCCGCCGACCTCCTCTTCTTGGCCTTGGTGGCCAACTTGCGGTTGCGCGTCTGGATCCCGTCCTTCTTCATCGTCATGGGGCGCTCCACCTGTTCAATGAAAAATAATACCCGCGTAATGTGAAGGATATAATGACGACTCTGACTTGGCCTGCCTACCCTAGACTAATTCATGAATATTTCATTTTTCATGCGCGCCTCTGATATTAGACACATCTCTCGCTCTTTCTCGCCCTGTTGCCCGAGGCAAGGACTCATAACGAGGCAAGAGGTTCTTCTTCACCGCCATGAGCGGCAGCAACAGACCACTTTGTCAGCAAGAGTGGCGAGACCGTCTGACAATGACGATTTCAGGGCAAAAGAAGACTACTTAAGCTTGATAATGGCCTCTCGGCCTGCACAAGTTTGGCCGCGGGTGAGAATTCAACTTTATCGCCGTGGACGTGATGATGAGTGAGCGCGCGCGCTCGTGATTCCTATCGTACGGCTACAGCAGAAACTTTTGCCTCCTAACCCACGTACGCAGTAGGAACGTTGGTACTATACGAGTACATGCATAAAAAAAGATTTCTGTGTGGACTTTGTTGAAGGCGGTGGCTTCTCCCTACTCACGTTGTGTAGCTTGAAGTAAAGTCCACAGGCGTTGCACACAGGTTCTCCGTTCTGGTTTCTCCGCCACAGCGTCGTCTGTGTCGTCTTGCAGTTGGCACAAGAGGTGCCTTCCCTGCGAGCAGCGCTCTGTAGAGAGAAGGGCCAAAAATCCTAATTGTCTTTGGTTGTTGGGTCGCCGCCAAGCAGGACAACAAAGACACAGATTATGGTGGGAATGCCACAGTAGTTGTCCCGCTGCGTCAGCTCAATTAGCCTGAGGAGCTTGGGGCAAAGTTTTTCAGTATGAATGAAGCTGGAGGAAAGAGGACGGACTAACTGGGATGTTACCATAAATGACAGAGAAGAATGTGACCGAGATATAAGATTTTGACCCCCAAAAACAACACAAAGAGCCCATTTTACTGGCACGCACGCACGCGTACAGACACTCTGCTCAAACAAAGGACCTTACTTACCAATCTCCTCTTTGGCTTGATCAGTGGCCTGTTCTGGCCGTTCATTTTGTAGTAGAGACCACAGGCATTGCAGAGATAGTGACCATTGCCATCCCTTCTCCACAGTGGTGTGGACGTGGCGCCACAGTTCACGCATTCCCGACCCTCTAGAAGTGTATCACAACTTGAGTAGGGCAGTCAGGGTGTGCATGCGTGGTAAAAAATAATAAAAAAAACCTCCAACAGCTAACTAGTCATCGTCGTTATTATGGGAGTGACGACCCAGCACCACGCTGTTAGATGTGTTAGAGCTAAGCCCTAAGCTTGGCTTACCAGCCTGTGTTCTGGACTTTTGCTTTGGTTCGGAGTTGCACGGAAAGTTGAAAGCCTCTGGCGCGAAAGCCTTGTTTCCACGAGCATATAATGAGGCGTAGTAACTTGCCATAGCCGCAGTACCTTCAGGCATCTTTCTGCCGACTCCTCCAGTCATCACTGGACTCTGGTGGGGATGATGGATGCTGCTGTACGACGAGAGATGGCTCATCAGCTGATCGGAAGGCTTGAACTCCGGAGTCGATGTCACGGTGGACGCAGAAGTTATCAAGCTGGAAGAGTTCCCCACCCCGCCGTTGTAGTTCTCAGTCTGGTGTTGGCCTTGACCCTGTGGTTGATCTGCCATGGGCTCCTCCTTCGAATAGGATGCCGGGAACTGCGCCGGCGAGGAGTAATGCTTGGAAGAGCTCCCGAAAGCTGTGCCCCACACGGAGTGCAACGGCGAGTAGAAGCCACGTCCCATCATTTGTGATTGAGCTGTAAAAGTAAAGTAGTTCAAGATCTCCGCCGTCTACGCACATTTACAATGACAGATGGACAGACCGTTGTAACTGTTAGGAGAAGACGGAAAGTAACCATGTCCTTTGAAATACGTGACGTCTTCATCGTTGCTACCATTGCTGTACTGGTTGCTCAAACTGTTGGGGTCGTGGTACCAACGGTTGTCCACGCACACGGCCTCCATTGCTGCAACCATCGGGGAAACGAGGCAAGAACGGCAGCAGCGGACAAGAGAATACGAGATCTGCGAGATGATGATCTGCGGCCGCAATCACAGATAGCCTGGCGAATACTGAGAGCGATGATGCTTTCCGTTGCGTGATCATTACTCAAGAGGAGCAGAAGAGGCGAGCAAGCAGGAAGAAAGAATCTCTCTTTCCTCCTTTCTTTTGGTGGTGGTGGAGCTGCTGCTGTCGGCGACGCCTCCGTCACCGCCGATGCTCGCCCAATCGCCGGCGGAGGGATGCGCGACCGGCCAATGACGGACCAAAACCCGTCGGCAGCGCAGCTGCACCGGAGGGGGGGGGACGACAATGGAAAAGGAAGAGGAAGCAGAAAAAGTGCCTCCAACGTGAGCTTTGGAGGGGGGGGATGAGATGGGGGGGTAATTTGCGTGAGATGAATCTGCACCACCTCTCTCAATTTCACGACGCCGTCCCTCAATGGGGAGGTGGTCCGCCAGTTGTTACAGTACAGGATGTAGTGCATGTAATAGGTGGAATAAACCTCCCACAAATCTCTTCTTTGACTCGAGATGAAGAATCGCTGGAGCGCAGAGAAAAGCAGAAAACCAACAAATCTTGGCATATTTCTCTGCTGGCGGGTGGCATGGTGGGGTAGGCCCCACACAGAAGCAGCATCAGATATTGTCAAGCGCATGAAATTTACCGGCTATAAAATGGCTGATTTCTATCCTGCGATAGGCTGAGTGCGTGCGTGCGTGCGTGCGTAGTGGCCGTGGCAGTAAATCCAGTAGCTTAGGGCTCAGATAAGGCTTAACGTAGGAGGGAGAAAGAGACACACTACCAAGGCGGCTGTACTGTAAAGTAGTAGTGTAGTGGCAGGGACCTTTGCTTGGCACGCGACACACATGCACGCACGCACGCACGCACGCACTAAGTAGCGAGACAGAGAAAGGAAACAACTTAACATTCTTTGGAGTGGCTTCTTCTTTTTCCCGTTGCTTGTGGGATATCCTGCAGCACAGACAAACTGGCCAGCCAGAAAGAAGGAAGAAAGATCTACAACCGCAGTGAATGAAAGAGAAGAAACTGTTGTGTTGTGTTGTGCCTCTGCCTTTGTTCTCTCGGAAGTTTGGACCCTCGTTTCCTGGCAGACGGGACAATGAGCAAACCAGGAGAAATGCTCGCACAACCGTAGCTTGCTCGCTTTCTGAGGAGCTTACGGAACTGATTACTGCGCTATCTGGGTTGTTGAAATTGCTCGCCTCAGCCCCTGATGTGGGCAAGAGATAACTGAGACACAAAGAGGTGTTGGATGCTCTTAGCTCCGGTTTCTCTATTCAGGCGACCTGCAGGGGGTCCTGTGAGCATTTTTAGAATTAACATACCACCAACACTCCTCCTTGGCGTTAAAGTAAGCTCGACGATTGAATCGCACAGTGCAGTGCAGTGCAGTGCAGAGCAGCGCTGTGAAGGTTTGGCGAGTACGTACCAAACAAATGCTGGAGCAGAAGTGGACTGGTGGCGGCGCCGGTGGACGTGGGCCTCCGCTCAGACAGCGTCGACAAGAACCTGCCCGGTCTCATTTTGTCGTCCTCCCCATTTGTTCTGTAAAGACAACACATGAACATGTGAACTTGGTCTGAATGGTGGAAGCACGGCTGAAATCCCTAACAAAAGAGTCGATGCTTGACGAACAAGGCTTCCCTTGTCCGTGACCTCAGTGTGCGAGGACAAAACATAACGCGTCCCTATTGATTCCCCATCTCAAAGGAATCCTCGCTCTCACTTTCTCTCTTCAGCCTCTATAATCCGCTCTTTCCTTCCATCTCACTGTATCCGATGCCAGCCTCGATTCCATTACAGACATTAAGATAAGGGAGTTGCGAGTGCGTGAGCGAGCGTGCGCGTGTGTCCGTCCGGAAAACGCTCCCATGAGAGGAGGAAGAAAAAGAAGCAGCGTCGAGCTGCTATCGCGGAAGAGATGTTGAGGTCTCTGGGGACTGCGTTTTCGGCCGTTCACTTGGCCTCAGCTTAAATTGGCCGAGAAGAAGCCACGAACGAGACTTGCAGCTGTCAAATAGTGGTCGTCATTATGCTTACAACTACTTTACTGCTCTGCTGAGAAGAATGAGGATGGCTGACATAAACACTGGCTTTTTGTGTGCTAGTGGCAACAAGGGAAACAACTGTTGTCGTCATTTCCCCCCTGGAGCTCACCAAAAGGCACAGCGATGAAAAGTTACTCGTACGCAACGCAGTCGGGTGGTGCAACAAAAAGTTGTGGCCTGGTGTTTACTTACTGTCTCGTTCCCTGTGTGTCTTGCGTCTTTTCCGCCGCAGAAGTTGTTACAATCATGGTAAGAGTTCTCTCTCCACGTCGTCAAGCTCACTTCTCCCCAAGAGTAAGTTGTGTTAGACAAGACACATGCGTCTCTACTGCAGCAGTGCGTTATCTCAGCTCCCGCATTTGCCTGTGCCAAGAGATCAAAACGTTATCACCGCGTGTCGATTTCCATCCGGTCTCTCGCGCTCTTTTGAAGAATGGCAATTATCCTAAAATCATGCTTATCACACTCGTCGCCAGCATCCACACGACGGCAACCGCGTGTGACTCAGTCAGCACTGCGCCTTGTGCTACCGCAACACACTTGCTTCCTTCTCGCACAGTTGGCAGGAACTAGTATATTAATACAGTAGTATCAGCAGGCGGAAGAGAAAAAAGATGCTTCACCCCGCTTATGTATCGGGAGAGACTGAAGAGGTGTTGAAGTGGCTGCTCCTATTTTATCATCAGGAGCCTCCACATACACACACAGGGAGAGAAGAGGCTGCTAAGCTCAGGCAGCATCCTAAAGGGGAGAAAAGAGAAGCCATCATCCATCGTTGGTGGGATGGAGGTTGCTTATGGGATGATGCGAAAAAGAAGAAGAAAGCATAGCTGTTTGGAAGTGATAGGTCCTCCCGATCCTTCTTTAACCGCGGCGATGGATGAGGGAGTGGAGTTGGCGCAGGAGTGAGGAAAGGCTGGAAGGCTGATAGGTGGGGAGAGAGAGGAGGAGAAGCTCAATGCAGCGGATAATATTCTGTCAGTTTTCTTGGGCTCAGATGATCGCCTTACTCGTCAGACAGCCTGCGGCTTTCACTACACCTCGTCTTCCCAATACTCATCTACTATTGGCTTTTGCTGGCGCGCAAGTCCTCTTAAGTTAAACTATATGGAGCTAATCTAACTTTGCCTATTGTGACAGATGAATCCTGGGATGATCCTCAGCCACAAGCAGACTAATAGCAGATGCTCTCTGTCGAGAAGAAAAAAAATTCGTATTGGAAGCCACGTCAATTGAGCGCCAGTCCTGCCTTTTTTTCCCCCTCCACCGTATAACATTACCATCGCCCATTGTTAGTGAGTGAGTGCTTTTCTTTTTCTTCCCATTTCTTTTCCTCTTTTTTTCGCACGGGCGACTCGTCGAGGCCTTATCGGGTCTAATTTCCGGTACGTGAAGGCTTTACGAGCTCACTCTTCTACTGCAGCAACAGCAAGGGGAGGACCAAAGAGAGACATAACAGAGCCAGTAGCCGCTATCTCGCCGAATAAAATGGGGGCTGTTGCTTCTCCTCAGGGTAGAAGGGGCGCCGGTCAGGACCACCCCGGTTCAATATGCATCGGGCTTTATCTACGCAATGTTCTCTAGCACGAGAGTGGGGGGCAGGGATGGCGGTCAGGTGCGTGCGTGCGTGCGTGCATGTGCGAGCTCCTGAGGGCGACCGAACAGTTTGTCTTGTGTGCGTCGCTCATGTGATGTGCACCGTGCTCATGCTTGGCAGAGAGCGGGAAAGAGAACACAGCCAGCTACTACGTGCGAGCCAATTGTCCATTTAGCCACGGATCCCCATAGTGCACGTCATAAATTCTGATGCAATTATTGATAGTCCTTTTCATCTTGATGCTTGTCCAGATTGCGCGAACAGAAATGGGGACGCTGGCGCCGCCGCAGCCGCTGCCGTAGTCGCCGTAGCCGCCGCAGCCGCCGCAGCCGCCGCAGCCGCCGCTCGCTTTCTCTCAGCTCACTCGGTGCTGCCTTTGCCTCAATGGTAGTAACTATGAACACATGTAAAAAGGCTCGGTTGATCTCTCTGCCTGTGAGTGGAAAGAGAAAGAGATCGCCATCAGCAAAAAAAAAGAGAGAGAAAAATGAATTCGGCATGAGAGGGGAGCACAGGAAACTACGTACATCGATCGGATGGGTATTCTCAGAACTGGGTTGCGCATTCAGCGCACTCACTGTGCAACTACTGCTGCGCTGAACTGCGCTGTGCTCCACCCCGCCCTTGGTACGCAACTCGTTAGTTGTTTCGTCACGTAGATATGCATGCAATGAATACATGGAGTGAAGTCCTTGCGTGAATAATGAACGCTTATCCCGCTTTAAAAAAAGGTCGTGCATATTATTTGTTCCTTCGCTCTTCACCTCCAGCCGAGTTTCGATCGATATGCATTGATCCCACCCTTGAGAAAATTGCCCATTTTCAATCCGACTCCAATTCCTTCTCCTTATCTCGAATTCCCGCTTCTTTCACTCCTCCAGAGGATCCCCGCGGGGTTTCTGACGAGTGGCTTTTCGCGCCAATTATCCTCGCGGCGGGAAATCAAACTCCGAGTGGCGGTTTTATTGGCATTGAATTGTGGTCTGGGTCGCTACACGTAATCAAAACTGGCTCTAGGAGGTGTTACAAAGTGTGTGTGTGCTCCCTTTTGGACAGGGAATCCTGCCGTGATCACGCTGGCGCTGTGGTAAAACAGCCTTTACGAGCTGCTTTCTTCATAACTCGGTGAATGATGGAGACAGCGGGTTCTCCTTTTCGGAACGCCGACAAGCTGGATTCCGGTGCTTGGCCTTACAGATGCAAAGTTGGGTTGCGCTGGCAAAATGCCGCGCACTAATATTTTCCGACGACAGCGGCGCCTTCCTGGCTGAGATGGAAAAAGTCATCTTGATGTCGGTCTTGTTTCCGATGCCTGAGCCAAGATAGACGGAGATGATAGGAAGCGAAAAAATTAAGGAAAACACAGGAACGAAAGTTGTCTCCTGGCCGACGCCAGTCTTGTTTGTCCGAATCGCAGCTGGGGGCGGCTTTGAGCATGACATACGTACAAAAGGCACACAGCGACGTCGACGTCGTGTACATGCGAAGCACCAGTGTTTTGACGAGGAGCTTCATCCTGGAGTGTCCGACCGACTCCAGAGAGTTGGAGCAGCTGAAATGAATGGAAGCGGAGACACAGACTGACTGGGGGGGGGGGAAGCTCCCAAACAGTGCCTTCTACTCGGACATCTTGAAACTTTTCACACGGTCAGAGCGAAGCTCTTGCTACTCCTGACTCGGTGGTTTTTTGCTCAGTTATTAATCACGGATGACGTGAGCCATTCTTGTTTGTATACCAGCCCTGCATCTCAATTACTTTATCGCAGATCTACATTTACAAGGATGGATGACACAGCGAGAAAGAGATTTTCTCCGTCCCAGTGTGAGACCAGCCCGTACGTACTGCACACACCGGAGTTTGAATATGGGACTCTTTGCTCTACCTGTACTTACGAAGGAGCGTGTGATGTAACAGGCCAGAAAGAACAGAAAGGAAATGTGTGGACCACAGATAAGAAGAGCAACATGATGATGAGAGATCAAGTTTTGTGCATATAAATGTATTGTAATGGCTGAATGTGGAAGGCAGACGTTAAAAGCTCCCACTTGGCGATCGGCACTCACACGTGCACCTCGTTCTCCCTCCGAAGAGACAACACGACGAGGAAAAGAAATTCTTTGCTGGACAAAGCCTCCTCGGCCCTGCCAACCGCGGGGGAGCATGTCTTGCATGCAAAGGAGGAAGGAAGGAAGCCATGCCTCTTATTTATCAGATCCATGACAAACTAAGACTGGTAGCAGCAGGCAGGCAGCTCCTCACATCATCAGCATGCACGCAATTCTCTCTCTCTCTCTCCACAAGAACCCAAGAGTGAGCGAGCAACTTGCATGAAGTGGCAGTGGCCAACAGATTGCTTCAAGCGATAGGATTCATGCCGTGGTCACGAATTACGAGTACGTACTAGCTTTGTTCCTTCCTTCTCGATATTCTCTCTCTCTCTCTGTTTTTTATTCTTTCCTTTCTTTCTCCAGCTCCATTTTCTCTCTGTCTCTAACGAGATGAGAGTGAGGAAATTGCCCCTGCTCCGCCTCCTCCCATTTATGAGGATGTTGTTGCTCGCGCGTGCGAGCATCGGGACCTCGAACGGCTGCGTAACTGCTAAGACGCGTGTGAAAAGTCGGAAAGCCGCTGTTTGCTTTGACAGGCCGATTTTCACGCTGTGATCCCTGCGCATTGTTCCTCTGGCAGCTCCGTCACGCCTACCAACGAAGTAAAAATGGGACGCGATTTATGATGTCGCGCACGCGTCCAAGCGCAATTAAAATTCGTTCCTCCTCCTGCATTTTTTCCGAGCTCGTCTCCACCTCCGCGTAGCTGTGCGCCAGCCTCAGGCACAGCATCCGCTGCTGCGCCATGGTGAAGCAAGACTTGGTGCTGTACTCACTTGCGTTCGTAGATGATAACAAGTCTGTCGTTAAGTGTTAACAATGCTGAGATAGGATCCCTGCTTGTGGTGAAATTAGAACAAATGAGCGCCTTTTTCCTCCCTGGTAATTAAGCAGCTGCTACTAAGTACGCTTTGCTAATCCACCCATTGTTCCGCGTGGAGAAAAGAGAACGTGCCCATTGCTACACCTCTCTCTCTCTGTGTCCTAGGGGTCGCCCAGATAGCATCGAGCACCAGTCTGCGTTGCTTGAAAAACCGCGTTGTAGTGTAGAAGAACCATCATAACGCTGACATCGAGCTGATGATCTTGAAAACCCTTCAGATAAGGACACACAGACTCATAGAGGCAGGTGCCAAATGACAGAAAGAAAGAGAACTATGTGCGTACGTAGACACTTCGCACCCCCGCAGACCCCCCGGTTGGGTTATCGACGGGTGGCATCATCGACGTTTTTTCGTT
>JAAUXU010132930.1_pt1 | contig 16583 bp, 13 predicted proteins | sample 7278151 | NCBI WGS metagenome assembly JAAUXU01 (sample SAMN14350113, study PRJNA611818) | marine sediment metagenome | isolation source: surface marine sediment (1.8m) | place: French Polynesia: Moorea | collected 2018-08 | reverse complement strand
TTTTTTCTTTTTCTTATTCTTTAATTCTTTTTTTCTAATATACCACAACCTACCTGTTCTTTTTTGTGTGGGGGGGGGGGGGGGGGCCCCCCCTGATTGACTGAATTTATGGCCGAACAATCCCTGAGGCAAACTAAAAATGAATCTTGCACAAGGTGCTTGAGAATTAAGTTCCATGACAAAATGATGTCAAGCTCCATTGCTTGTTGAGCATCTTTTGAAGTGATATTGACGTCGATGGAAGGAAAACTTTGTCTCTGACAAGACTATTGAGAGACTTTTTAGGATAACAGAGTGAACAAGTCCACGTTGAAAATGTGAAGCTGCCAGATGGATCAGTTGCTCGCTCTTGGCACTCATCAACTCTCAGGCTGATGCACTCATCCAATGAGACAGTCATGAAATGAAGCAACTGGGCTAAAAAAAGGACTTTCCAAAGGAAAGTTCTCAACTGTCCAGTTTTAAATCTCCCCCTTTTTTTAAGAGTCAAATTCATTGACGGGGTAACCAAGATGTTGTCAGCTTCTTAGAGGTGCTTAAACATGACAAGTGTAAAAAAATGATACTGTTAAGTCTACTCGGAATGCGTCGTTTTGCTGAATGTAGCGAGTGTGGATAGGAAGTCCCTCCGGACTCAGGTGACGCATAACAAAGTGTGCCACAAATGCGTCCGCGCAGTCCGTCTTTTGGTGCTTCACAGGACTGCGGTCTCATTGCTCTCTCCCGTGCATGACGACGTTGGCGGAGGCCACGAAATGGCCTCTTCGATGCACTGTGACACCCCCAAAACAAGGCACGAAGAGCAGATCCCCCCGTAGCCTTGAGAGGTACCCAAAATTGTGCTTCACCCACTCCGATATGCACTTTTTGCGCCCACTTTTGCACAAATTCTGCTCACTTTGATGGAGGAGGGAGGAAGGAATTTGCTGATGTCGTCACTTTTGAGCAGAAATGCAGTTAGCCAGGCAGCTGTGCAGTATTACGCGCCTAAATTAAGACGCACGCACACACTTGCATGCGCACACACACACACGCGTGCGCTTATTGGACGAAAAAAGTCTTTGGTGCAGAGAAGTTTTTGCAGAAAAAGGTGCTGAAAGTGTGCCAAGACCACTCTTTTTTTCCCCCTGAGGATGCAAGAAGCTTCTTTAAGGTCACGCTTATTCTCAGCAACTTCGCGAACAAAAACGTTCATGTGCGTGTGCAGAGAGTGGCGTGCAAAACTCAGCCTTTTCCCAGGGAAAGTCTGACGAAAAAAAAGTGAAGAAATAAACCAACTTTTTTCTATTCCGGAAATCCATGCATAATTTCTCTCACTATGGCAGCAACATTTGGTGAAAATCTTTGAATTCTTTTTCATTTCTTTTTCTTTCCTCAGTACTTGATCTGGTGGACAGAGCAGCTTTAAAAACTTTCCAGTAGACTCGAATTGGAAAGAGAGGAAAGAGAAAAAAGTCAAAAAAGTTGGGAGGTGAGGAAATCGCCAGAAGCTGCGAAGAGAGAGAGATTTGGTGCTAAAAAAACCTCGCTCTTTTCTGCAAGCGAACGTTTGTTGTGTCGCTCTTTTTTGCATCACACAGCAATTATTCCATTTCCCTCCTTCTCTCTCGGACAGACAAGCCCGACCCTCTTACTTGACATGAGGAGACGAATACTTGGGCGTCCTTGTCACTCTGCCCCATTATATTAGCCTCTGGCTGTTCCATCTTTCTGCTGCTGTCACGGCCAGTTTTTGTCCATCCCATGGGAGCGTTTTTGCCCCTTTATTTCGCTTCCTCTCGGTCAGACAGTCAAGGAATGTCAGCCTTGGTGTCACAATTGTCCGTCGAGTTCATCGTCGCACATCTTGTTCACTACATAAGGCGTCATATACTGCACTAGTCTGCATAATAGCACCGTTGATTGTTCAGTGTTGTCCATTCACAGCAGTCATTGCGCCGTTGTCTGGTGGAACTGTTCTGTCTGTCTGTCTGTCTGTCTGTCTGTCTGTCCGTCCGTCTGTCTGTCTGTCCGTCTGTCTGTCTGCGCCTCTGTGTGCTTCAGTTTTATTTAATTTCTCCTGGTTTTCAACTGTCACAAGTTATGACATGGGTTGTCAAGTCTACCAGGGAGAAGAGAAGGGGGAACTCAACTACTGTGTTGAATTATTCGGCGCCTTTTGGGGCCCGTTTGAGCTGGTGAAAGTTTTCAAAGTCTGAAAATCGCTCAGAACAACGCGTTAGTCTAACCGGCACCTTTAAGCCCCTCTTCTCACTGAGTGTCTTGAAGACAAGGGAGCCATTTCAAAATTTCATAAATGGAGGACCTTTGAAGGACTATAAAGTTGGAAAAGTTGAGAAGATTTAGACTCCGGGGCTTCCCTCCCCCTTTGCCCATGTATGACGACAAGATCTTGCTTTAAGATTGATTGCGAATCCTCCAACATCAGTCAGGGGGATTTCAAGGCGTCGCGTGGGGAGGGAGAAGCGAAGGAAAGCTCTGAAGCGAATCGACAGCAAAAACCAAAGGGTTGAGCTGCCACCTGGAGCACTGACCTTCACTGCTGTGCGTGTGCACTACAGTTGTTACATGCATGCAGTGCGCCGTCCCTTGCTCCAAAAATTGCGCCATTTTTCTTGGCAAATTGTATATGAAAACTGATGTAGCCTTAAATGAGCTATATTTCAACGTGGAAGGAAGCTGGAGGGAGTGTTGAGAGCTTTCCTCCACACACAACTCCTCTCATCTCTGCTGCACCTTATCTATCTATCAAACGTGGAGCTTTAAGTGTGCAATCGATTTGGAGGCAGCGCATGAGGGAGAGAAAGAGATGGAAATATTGCACCAAGCCTGCAAAAAAAGAATCGAAATACGGCTCAGGAAAGCCATCTCGTAAATATCACGAGTTGAAACTTTGTTTAACTGGAGCTTTCTTCGTGTACGTAGAACATGCAGGAGATCCCAGAAATTTGAATATTTTCTCTTATGCTGCATTGATTTCGGCAATTCTTCAGTCCCACAACAGCTACAACTTTCCTTGGGCGTCAGTGACTTTCTTTCGCACCGTCTCAATGGGTTGGTTGAACTCATCTCAGATTTGGTGAGATGATGTGCGCATAGTCATAAGAAACAGTGGAGCAGAGTCAAACTTTCCCTCCTGTTTTTCCGGAGCTTTCGGGTCCTCGGGTTTTCCGGAGGTTCAGCTCGCTCTTCATCACCATTTTGCCCTTGCCTCCAAGAAAGTGGCATCCGTTTTCAGCAACTTTTGAAAATGCTTTTACAACTTCCCTCACATGTGCCAACTCTGCAGCGCGCAACAAAAATGATCAGACACCTAAAAATTGGCCAAAACTTTGGCTCAGATGCTTCGAATTTCATGAAACATCATCAGGTGTGGCTGTGCACTGATCACGGAAGCTACGCGGACTCAGTCTTGGAACAGCTTGGAGTCATTCACAGAACTCTTGCTACAAATCAGCTGCAACAAAGAAAGTCAGACATACATCATAAGTGTGAGTTCTAGAGACCACCTGTTTCAAGGAATTAGAAACCAAATGTTTGTGTTTCTTCGCTCTCCAGTATCATCCACGTTCTCCGCATGTGGTTGACGAGACAGTGGATCAAAAAATGGCCACTCTCATTTGATATTAAGATACAATTAATTGTTCTTGTTTTGCATCAAGTTACATCTCCTGAATCTCAAATAGTTCACTACATGTGAGACCAATTGGACAGTATGTAAGAAGCTCGAAAAAACTTTGGTGCCAAAGTGAGTGAGGGCAAATCTGTTTACATACACTTCTAGTTCTCTCCTTGAGCCTCTTTATAAACATAGTAATCTTGGTATTTCATAAAATATGAAAGATGTTAGTCCAAACTGGACCCAGACAAAGTCGAATTGGCTTGCGTGACCACAACACAGGCGCTCATGATGTTTCATGAAATTTGAGGCATCAGAGTTTGCATAGCTTTTACTAACACAGAAGTTCAATTACACATCTTCAGTGCAAAAAGTCACATATTTCTAGCTGCTTTCCTATCTCAGTCAAAACATGAGAATGGAAGCAACATAATACCTTCAAATATAGAATGTCTAACAAGCCAATGTCCTCGAAATATGGACTACCTCTAATGCAACTTGAATTTTCTGCCGATTATGGGATGACTGAAAGCAGAGTGGTCTGACTTTAACAGATAAAAATGCCTCCATTTTATGAAGTGAAAAATTGGGACCGGGAAGAGTGATGACTCCAACCGAGATGACGATAACCGGAGACTGCGGTGCTCAAAATTGGACCACTGGCAAAATAGCGTTGGTTACAAAGGCACCCAACATCATAGTTTGATGTGGCCAAATTTGAGTGGTGCCATTTTCTGGCATCGCCGATCTGAGACAGCGGCCTGGGTCACTCCTGGAGCAGGTAAATAAAATGCTCGGGACTATGATATAAAAAAGGAGCAACACTTTATTGCAATTTTAAACCTCGGCCCCAACGCTATGGTTATGGCGCTAGTAGAGACAACAGATGGGCCAGAGACATGGCATCCAGAAGTCTCCTGGCACTGACGCAAAAGCATCAGAGTGTTTATTCAGGATCTCTTTCCTGAGCTCAGACATGTCCTCGCGGTTGGACACCTGAGGGGCTGTGCAATTCTCCAGCTCTTTTGGAAGGTTCCTAGAGATCCAAAGCTTGCTTGCCGCAAGTTTGATGATTCTCACAAGTGGTTTTGTCGCAGATTGCTCAAGTGCGCTCAGAACATTGGCGTACGTGGTCAGAGCCCAAATCACTTAACATTCCGCTCCTTAGGTATTGATCAAGTGTCAACTGACGCTGACAATTCGTCTCTTGACACTGCCATTCAGAAACATTGCATAGCTGTTGCATTCGGAGCAGGCAATGACACATCTACAGCTGTTCTTTCTTGCGCTGATGCGGCAAAAACAAAAATGTGGACAAAAGAAAAGGCCACACCTTGTAAGGTGTGTGCGGCCTTCGTGCCCTGAGGACACCAATGGAAATCATAGAATTTTTGCATCGCCAAAGTCAACTGTCTATGATGCTGCCAAAAGGTTTCAAGAAGATAAAGACCTGACGCCAGAGAGAGAAAAAGAGACAGGCTGACAAGATCACAAGTGGAGACTTTTTGGAAGGGCTGGAGGAGACCACTGAAGGAGAGCCTTTAAAAGGATTCCACCATTTGGCGAAGGATTGCAAAGTGTCTTGCGGAACGGTTTGTAAAATGCTGTCACCTCCACCAATCACGAGGTGAAGGCAGCTACTGACTGCTGCCTGGATGGAGAGGAGGTTGGAGAGGTCGAGAAGGTTGAGCAGTCAGTTGAACACTCTCTTGTCCGATGAGGACGGGCTTGATCAGTCCGTCAACGCACGGAATCGTCGTGGGCGGGCCAGACCCCAATGACAGCTCTGTCATGGCTCTGGAAGTAGCCATGTGGTGGCTCCACCAGACTGATTGGACCTATAGAAGCTGTCACGGAGGAGGAAGTTCCATGTTCTGAAGGGCAACGTTGCACCTGTGATGGTTGCCGTAGGCGCTGTTGGAACATACCAAGAATCGTGCACACACATCAAAATTGGTGCAAAACTGACTGAAAAATCCTCGGGGCCCCTTTTTTGGTCTCCCTCGTCCTCGGATGTGAATCCACGTGATTCCTTCTTGTGGGCGTCTTGGTAATGGACGTGAATGCCACTCGACACCCAAAGGCCAGCTTATCAGAGAGTCCGAGCCAGACTTGGACAAGGACGCTGTCAGCCTTTTTTTATGCTGCTTCGAGCGAGTCTCACCTATCTGTGCAATTTGGCAAAACTGCTCGTGAATTTTCTTTCATTCAGAAGTTGCAACATTCAAGTTGTTGACGCCAATCAAGGAGTCGTTTTGTCAGATTTATCTTTACCACCCTGTACCAGGAAAGTAACGTTCCAAATTCGCTTTATTTGCAAAAACTGAGAGTGTCCTAGTCTAAGTCTGGCATGGACTCTTTGATGAGCTGACATTTGGGTGACAACGAGTGGCATTCGCCTCCATCACCTGTGCATGGTGAAGAAGATGAGTCCGCTTCTGCAACTGAAGCACTTTGGTCGGCCAAGGACAGCCAATGCAGAAATGACCCGATTTCCCTCCAATTCCGGGATAGGGAGAAGCGGAGAGGCAATAAAAGAAATTGCAAAACAGCATCTACATCGTACAAAGCTGCAAAGGTACACGGAACATAATGCATGTGCCGACATACACACCCAGACCCCCAGAGGGCCGCGTTTGCACGGGCACAAATCCCGTCAGTGATGACGTGCGCGGCAAAACGGGCCACCAAACTGCGCCGCAAAAATATGCCAAGCATAATCGCGCCTTCAATCGCTCCTGAGGAAACCATCAGTTTGTCTGTGTGCTCGACTGAACACAAGAGCATTGGCAAGGAGGAGGAATCTCCACTCTAACGAAATAATCACGGACAATCTCTCTCTCTCTCCTCCTAACAGATACGTACACATACTTGAACAAAACAAAGAGTACGAAAAGTACTCACTTTAATAGCGTCTATATTTCCTCCCCCCCCCCCTCTGTTTTCTCCTTACCCTCTTATTGAAGAAGTTCACCCCTCTCCTGGATCTGACGAGCCTGGGAAGAAGCCCGGCCCTCTGCGGCACCTTGATGACGCCCACGTAGCGCGAGGAGTTGGCCGGAGCGAGGTCGAGGCTGACGTCGAGCAGGGGGGTGCCGTTTACCCTCAGCAGGGCCAGCACCAACTGCGTGAGGCGATCGCGCCAGAATGAGGACGGCCTCGAGAACTCCACGTCCTCCGAGGGGAGCAGAAACTGCGAGAAGTTGCGGTGCAAGAACTCCACGGCTGTGGGGAAGGAAAAAGAAGCCAGACAAGTACTACGTGTAGTGAAACATGAGCACAAGAAAAGAATTACAAAGCACAGCCCCCTCTCCCGTCGTCAATGCGCAGGTGCACAATTGTACGAGAGCGTTCAATATAACAGACTTATACTAGTGTAACTACTCTTTTTGCTCTTTTTTCCGACGTAGGAAAATTGCTTTGCACATGTGAGAGGGGTCACTGGTACGTACACACCCCACATGCACACTCACGAATACAGTGGGCGCTGCTTATGGCGGCCCATCTGAAGCCCAGACCAAACTACTTGGAATTTATAAGACAAGTGATGGAAATTTATCAGCTGCTATGGAGATTGATCCAACTTTTTCCACCTTTTTCAAAGCGGCGCATCTTACTCATAAAGAAACCGCTCTGGTTGCCCTGAACTGCGTCCCCGTCAGCGGCGTCCACTGCGCCAGCCCCGTACGTGTGTACTACGACGACACACGCACCTTTCCTTCCTCCCAAGGAGCCAAGCAAGCATTCGGGACTGATTTTTCTCTCCTATTAGCACTTCTCAGCTATTTTTGCACCCACCTGGCACCGATCCCTTGATCCGTATGCTGTCCACGTCCATGCAGCTGTCGTAGAAGGCCCTCAGTTGCAAGTCCACGAAGGCGAAGCTGTCGTCGTCGCCGGAGTCGGAGTCGAACCTAATCTTCTCGATGAGGTCTGAAAAAAATACAGGAAAATAATGCTTACGTGTTAGCAAGCTAGAAGAAGAGGTCGCAAAAAGGATCTTTTTTTCCGCAGCTCCCCCCCCCCTCCCCACTCTTCGCACGCACACGTGATGGATCAAGGAGGAGAAGTTCCTCCAGCATCAGGGGAAGAAGTGATCAGGCAAATGGACGATAAAGGCCAATAACATTGAGTAGCCAAGGAAGTTAGAGAAAAGTGCTGCTTCCAGCAACGTGCGTGAAGAAGTCTAATTCGGCATGTTCCTTAAATCATGTTTCTACTGTCTTTCTATTGCTCGCACTTTCTTCAAATAAAGATCAGAGAAGCCCCGTGTGCGTGTTCACGCGCGCGCACGCAATGAAGAATGAGAGGAGAGAGAATCCATAGAGAGTAGAAAAGTTTCTGAAGCTTCTTCTTAGGTGTGCGCGTGAATCAGTCAAAAGGCGCATTCATCCGATTTCTCAGAGAAATTTGTAAGGGATCGAAGCTCCCATCATTCTATCACTCCTCTGTTTCCTCACTCTCAGTCGGCCAGGAAAACATTGCTGGAGAGAGTTTAGTACAATGAAATTGACTCTGTGCAACGCTAAATTATGAGAAGCTCTTCTTTCTCTCTGTCTCCTCGTGTGTTGTCCTTGCCTTACCAACTTAATTCAACTTGGCACCAGTTTGCATCTCATTAGCAGAGCTCCGAAAAGATTTCTGTTCTTTTTTGCTGCCACACGAGGCATTTATTAACGTCAAGTGTCATCGCCTTCCATGGTAAAGAATGGCTGAGCTCAGTCTAAGACCGCCTTAAAACTGTGCAAAAATATGGTCCAAGTGAGTGTGCGACACGCACGTCAGCTACGTCACTGACACGGCCATTCAAGTCTTGCCTTAACCCTTCTCCTACTGCTCGTACCTGAACGAGAGCCAGGCAATTAGAGACAGGATTCCCTCTGCTCTCAAATGAAGGGAACCAGAAGACGTTCTGAGTGAAACTTTTCAGCTCAGACTTGTCCTCTCAGTTGTCGACCACATCCTCGCACTACGTAGCTGTACAGGGTGACGCAGTCTTTTAGGCGTCACTGCAAGCAAGAAGCTCTGGAGAGGGGTGTTGCTACAAAAAGACCGGCCGGCACTTCCAAAAAGGGACATATAACAGGGGTGGGGTTTTTTAGGCTCCCTTGATTTTGGAAGGCCTGATGGGCATGAAACGAGAAGGTTTCGGAAAGAGCCAAGTGTGTGTGTGTGGCACCCTGTATATTACAGTGGACCCTGAATGAGCCTCAAAAAATCGAGACTCAGTGAAATCTGTGGAAGAAACATAAATCACCGAAAATCATTCTCTCCCACCTATACAAGAATTCCCCCCCCCCCTGTTACTACAGGTCCTTTGGAGGAGAAGAAAAGACACTTAAGAAGTTCTTACTTCCCCTTACAAACAAAGGACTCTTTTTTTCAAGTGGTGACTTAGAAGGACCAGAAGGTAAAAGTACAAACGAGGAAAGAGTAAGTAACTTTCTTAGTAGATATCGTTGAAAGACTCATATCGATAGCTTTATGAAGAGTACCAAAGACCGTGCGCATGTGAGTTCTTAATATGCTATACATGAATGGCAGCTTTCTACGATATCCTCGACCAGACAAGACATGGGGGGGGGGGGGGCTGGGCGGAACACTGGAAAGGACTTTCTGAAGGTGCACTACAATATGTCTGACCGAATAGGCCGTCTTGATCACCTGAAAGCACTTTGCTTTGTGCAGACAATTTTTCTCCCGGCCTTTGTAGTTGAGACGCCACCCACAACAACCAAGCTTTTTCTATGGGCGTTTGCTAGCATTATTGACATATTCCAGGCAAACACCTTTAATGATCCGTTCTACATACGTCGTTAGTGGAGGTAAATTCCTTAGCACTTTCCTCACCTCTGAGTTTCTCGTCCACTTTGTCTCTGTTTAGGGTCATGACGGAGTGTGCCAACCTCTTGGGAGGCGGCTGATTCGTGGCCATCCAGCCACCGCAGGCGAAGGCGTAGAAGCTGTCGCAGGGGTCTCGGTGGGGATCAATGGAGCCGAGGATTCGACGGCTCATTGCGTTGCACTCGGGGGTCACGCAGACCTTCTTGGTGCCCACCACTGTGCGGGTCTTCCCGGAATCACCCTGAAGCCTCTGAAATAGAGAGAGAAAAGTGTTCATGCTCAACGCTAATGAGAGGAAACTAACCAGGAGGAAAGTTACAGCCTCTCCAGAATCTTTATTTCCCCCCCTCCAAAAAAAAATTGTCTTGTCCTGTACGTACAAGTATTTTTTGGATAAGAAACAAAATACCCACATACATCAGGATTGAACTAAATTTTAAGTTCTAGCACTATTATTATTCCGTCTGTGCTTTACAAAGCGCAAGAGGAGATGAACTCGATGCGTTTTTCTGACTTGTTTGTACTCACAACACTTAGGCAAGCGCTCGTGCCGATAAAACAATCCCTTGAGGACCTCCTCTTCACTCTAAAGGACACAGAATTTGCATATTTCATACTTGGTGGTACTGGTGTGCCTATGCCCTCGGCCATTCGTGATGGAAAGGGGAGGGAGGGGGGACAGGGGGCCACATCAGACGTTCCCACGTATTCCTATATTTCCCCCCTCGAGCTGGCTGCCTTAGGTTTTGCAGCACTTGTGTCAGTAATAGTAGACCCATGTCATCATGGAAGTGAGTGGGATGGGGAGGATAGGAGACAAAATGCCACACTAGAGAAAGTTTACGAGCAAGAAAGGAGAGAAAGGGTTAAAGAGACTCTGTGACACTCCTTTCGGCATAAAATGAGACACATTGAGCAGGAGAAAAGTGCATGCTTCAAACGGTTGCACTGGAGAAGAGGAGCTAATAATGCTTACCCACTGTGCCTAATATAATATGAGCAAACACGTCCTCCAGCGTGGCGGACGCCTCCAGGTACGTGGGTCTGGCATTACTGTCATGCCAAGTGTACGCGTGCCTTCCCCACCTGCTACAAAACCTACATTATTTACACGCAGAACTTTGTGCAACTGCCATCCAGTGTGCACTGGCACAGTCAGCCTGCCGTGCACGGTGAGGGATGAAGCTCTGGAGCATTGCTTAATTTCCATTTACTTGTCACGTGTCATGATATGTTATGGTGGGTGAGAAATGACCAGGTGACACTCACACATGTCGACGCACACGATGATTTCTCATCGTTGCTCCAACGTCACTTCTGTCGCAGCGATTCAAAGATTTTTTGATCGGTCGAGCTTGTCAGTTTCTTTTACTTGCTCAGGCCTCGATGTTCATTCCTTCAGGCCCGACTTTGCATTCAATCAATGTGACTTCACACACTTCCGCTGCTGGAGTTGGCAGAAGACAGATCGGTTCATAGTTGGAGGATAAATATGTCAGTCAGCTACTGACTAATGTTTGGTTAAAGAATGGGACACGATGACCTCGGCATCGTCCGGATGGCTTGAATTGACCTTGGAGGAGGCCAGAACCCAGGGAAAAAATGACATCGACAGCGTCATCAGAGTCCAGAGCTTTGTCACAAAAAAAGTCGAGCCCGGCTGATGTTTGAGACTGAGCTGGCAGGAAGCATCTGCAACGCCTGGTACAGTTTCTCCAGGCTGCAGCCAGGGTGCCCGACAGCATCTCCAAGCAAATGCAGGTGCAGCAGACTGCAGAGGTGAATGAAAAGAGAAAAAAACAATTTCACCCAATCAGGGTCAGATAAAAAATATGACTTTACTGACCTGAAACGTTAATAGCCAGTTAGCTGACCAGTGAGTAAAGTACATGTCATTAACTGACTAGGGAGGAGAGGTCATTTTTCTTTGTTCAAGTGTGCTGCACACTAAATTGGCCAATCAGCGAGGATTGCACCAAGTTCTTCCTGCTCCGATCAACGACGTTTGCAGGGAAAGCAGCTCTTTTCTTCGACAGAGGTCAAGGGCTGCTGCCCAATGCAGCTGCATCACATAACTTTCATATCATGCATCTCAGTTGCTGCGAATTTTAGGGCAAAAGGAAGACAACGGTCGAAATTTTCGCAAAGATAAAAGAACAAGAGAGGCTGGTCAGTTAAAAAAAAAGTGTTTATCCTCTTCTTTCTGTCCAACTTTTATTTGTGGGGTCGATTTCTTTGTGTGCGAAGAAGGCAAAATTGTGCAGTCATGTGTGTCTAGGTCGTGGCGCGGCGCGTTTTGTGCACGCTGCACAAAGTTGTCCAGTCGAGTGAGCAGGGAGGAGGACGACGAGGACGAGGACAGCGAGAGGAGGAATGGGTCGGTCAACCGATTGAGTGACAAGGTCAAGGCTGACACTCACATCACTTCATCATTGGGAGGAGGGAGGACCGCAAGATTGTCATGGTTGTCATTGTTGCTGCGCCCTCCAAACACCTCACTGCTGCACCACTTCAGTCCCGTGGTTGACAGGAACCACCTATTTATGTATAGTCGATGTGAAATCTTTCACTACATCCAGGGTCACTGTCAGCGGCATCCACTGTACTCGTTTGACTTTCTACCTCATACGAGGCAACTTTCAAGAATCAGAAAAGTGGCACAAAGTGTTTGGCAAGTTTGTGCCCTCATTACGAGAACATAAGTGGCACGACCTTATCAAGAGGGCCCGCACGCTTTCGCCAGGGTTCGTAGGCCTGCGTGACAGGCCTAATGTGGCACTAAGGAGCGCCTCGAAGCCCGCCACAGATAATAAGAGATTGCATAACCTCAGCTCGCCGCCATAGGAATTCTATAGTAGTGAGCTTGGTGCCGTGCAAGCCCGAGAAGATGCCACCCACGTGAGTCCATGCACACATGGAGAGGCTGGCAACAACCCCCAACTTGCAGAGAGACCGAAACGCTCAAGCAGCAGCAAACGCAGCTCGAAGATTTAGAGTGGGGGGAAGCAAGATGGCACCTCAGATAAATTAGGCAACCGAAATTTCATTTCCGAGAACTGGTTGCAACAGTTATACTAGTAACTTAGCGCTGAAATAGCTTTTTCCTTAAAAAAAAAAAAGCGGGGGTCACGTGTAGAATATATAGGTTGGTACATACGGGCACGCACATGAGCTGCTCGACAGTCCATGCACACTGTCTTGTGACGTCAGAGCAGCATTTTTAGTCTGTTCGAAGTAATGGCTTGTGCGAATGGTCCCTAAGACAACATTTGCTTGCTCCCTCTGTCAGATGTTGTTGACAGACGAGTTCTTCTCTGTCCTCCCACACGCAGAAGGACTTCATGTGTGTCTCTGCCGAGGAGGAGGAAGGACAAACACGCGCTCTGCAAACACTTGATTGACCCATCTTCAGTTTTAATCATCTCTTCTCTATTGCCTGGCTTTTTCCCCCTTTGCTTTCATGTTCTTTGGGGAAAATTTCTTTGCTCTGAGAAAGCAGAAAAAGTTGAAGCTTCTCCTTAATGACGCCTTTGGGTCTTTTTCTCCTCTCTTTCTTTTGTGCTGACGGGGCGACAGATGAAAGATGACGTCGGCCCGCCCAAAAATCTCTGCGCTTCCTTTAAAGTCTCAATCTTTCCCCGACCTTCAGAGAGAGAAAAAAGGTGCAAGTAAGGATTGAGCAATTAGTTGTTGAGCTCTGAGAAAGGCGGAAAGAAAGTACAGGAAGGGCGCACTTGAACGGGCACAATTGTCCCGGAGAAAAAGGTCATCCGGACAACTTTTGGTGCTGCAGGTGCGTGAACAAGTTCGTGGGCTTCTTCGACAGCTCTATCAGGTCTTGATCGATGACGTTCGCTAAGGTTTTGATTTAACAATAGGGTTTTTTTCTTTACAGTCAAGCCTGACTTGTTCTCAAAACTTGGGGACTGTAATGAACTCTTCCAACCTTCTACTTTGCCCTCGTCTTGAGACGAGGCCCTCCCCATCATAGCCTTGCTGCTGAATGCAAAAGTTATCGTTAAATCCAGACTTTATTGCACGTTAGTCATGTGGACAAGGCCAGTGTCAAATGTGGAGGACACGAAGAGAAGAAAAAACTATCCTTCTGTCCAGCAAGCCTTTGTATCCTCTGATATCTGTGCTACCTACGTCTTTTTTTCCCCTTCTGCTTGGAAATCTCCTCAGTCTGGATCAGTTTTGTTCCTCAGGACAAGGTCAAGACGACGCAGTCCGTGAACGTCCTCGAGGCCTCCCCCACTACTCAGTTGTTGCCACTCCTGGAACACAAGGACACCGCGGGGATGCGGAGACGAGAGGAACAGAAATATCCAGACTCGGCACACAAGAGAAAGCAAGGACGATGACGATGAACGAGAAGCAGTCGATGAGCTAGACAGAGATGTCTTTGATGATCTCCGACATGTGGCCAGATTGTCGTCGATAAAAAACACTGGGATTTTTAGTCCTCGACATTCCTGGCAGAGGTCGAGTCTGACAGAAATAAAACATTGACACATGTGCATTAATTCTGCCGCACTCCCCAACGTACGCAGGTCACTAGGAAATAATCGGAGCCAAGTTATGACTGAACAGTTTCGTCATACATTCCTGAAAATTTGCGCTATTTGGCAACCCTGAAGAGTAGGCAAATATTCTCCAGCAACCATGTAACCATAATCTAAAGCCATCCAGTGGCAAAACACAATTGGTTTACAGCTACAAGTAGAAAAATGACAAGGACAAAACTTTCCGTACACCCTGTTGTGGCTTAGGAAAGTTGCTTGGGCAGCGCATACATGCTGAATTGTGCGTCTGGTCATTGTGATGGGCCTAGGCTAAAAAATACGAGCCTTTCTGCGCAATTTCGATGGGAAAGAGAAAGGATTCCAGCCTTACATTTTTCTAGAAATACTATTATTCTTAAAATATGATCTGGACACATAATTTGCAGACCATTTCCTTTGTCCTTTTTGCAACTTTAGGTGGCAGAGAAAGAGGAAACAGTGACCGAAAAAACGGACGAACAGAAGGCCTCTTCCCTTGGTGATGAGTGCCACTACTATTATCATTAAAGGTCTACTATTATCATTAAATTACTATTATCATTATCACTACTATTATCATTAAAGGTCGTTATTTCTTAGGTCTGTTTCAGCTGCTCATGTCAGTTATGCGACCAGCTTCTTCACGGCGTTCCCTCAATGCCGTGTCATACCCTGATTCAGTCCCAAGGTGCTGTCCTAGTTCGGTGCTCAGCGCTAAGGTTATGTAGACCCGAGGAAGAAAAAAAAGCTGCCGAACCTCTTCACAGAGGAACTTATTGAACGCATGCTCACAATCGTCTTGTCCTAATCTGTCAGCGGTGGTGGAACCTCTGTTTTGTTGCTGCTCAGAGCCCGCACTTCTTCCTGGCCCGACCCATCCCTAGTCTGAGACGCAGCTGAATCAACTGCAACTGTGGGACAGGCGTTTTCCTTCCTCAATCTCATTAGTTAGGCAATTAATCGAGGCGTGCAAAAGTGATCGGAGAATTTATGACATGGTTAGGTTAGGACATGTTAACGATATCTGGCATATCGAATATCGCCATAGTTGCGATATCACGCTGAAACTGCCACAACAACCCTTGGTCCGGACCAGGAAATTTCTGAAGGACCTTCGAGTTGTGAAAAAATCCTAAATAATAAATCCCAATGTAGACTCTCCAAGCTCCAAGGGGTCAGGTGATCTCATCAGCTGACGAAGCGAGCTTATCTAAGTAGATTTGCATCAGTTTCTCTTTCCTGGCATGAGATTCATTTCGTCCGAACTAATCAGGTCCAGAAAAGAACTACGTACACTTGCCTCCAAAAGCATTTGAACACTCGTCAGAGGGACGAAAATACTGAAATGTCATGCGTTTTGGGAAGCATTTTCAATTTTTTTTGACCACTTGAGGGGAACACCACCAACCCTGCATTTCCGACGTGGCCGTCTGCGCACGTCCGACATGTGGGGAGCGAGAAGACGTGGAATATAAAAATGTCCATTCCCAGCGTGGCGAAACCTTGGTGCGGTGCGCGCGCTTTCGCCGTCGACACACCTGCTTCGGTCATGCGTAGTCTGTCTGTCGCACCTTTTTCGACCCACGCTAAAGAGTAGATGGGGTGGCAAAAAAGGAAATCAGTCACGACAGTCGCAGTCGTGCCAAAACCAACGAAGTCCCTTAATAGGAGCACTGTCGAAAGAACAAAGTTTTTAGGTGAGAAGGTAAGAAAAGCCTTTCTAACAAGGACGAGAGACTTATGAAACACACAACGGGGTGATGGATTGGCTGTAGCAAACCTTTCAAAAGGTAGTGGAAGGAATAAAACAACAACGACAAGTAGTTGCTTTGATTATATACGACCGTCTTTGGGCGAATACCACAATATGTCCCAATTGGGGATCTTGCAGCTCGAGGGGGGAGATTGCCGACCCGAGGGCGGGCCGGGTGGGACCCGCCGAGGGTCGTCCATGATCTGTGAGCTGCGAAATTCACGTGAAGGAGTACACCGTACAGTGTTTGCCCGGATGACCGTTTGTAGTTTGACGTCACTTTCCTCGTGCCGATTCGGCCATAGCCTTACAGCCTAGGCTGTCGCTGGAGCGGGACGTATAATGCCGAATCGGCCAGTGCCCTTATTGCCTCGACTATGCCACCTCAAGTGTGGTCCGTATTGTGCTATTTGCCCTGGCAGTAAATAAAACTGGGTCGTAAAAAAGAAAAGTGACGTTAAGGTCCGCCCACAGCTCAGTGTACGGTCCGTTACAAGTGCAATACACGGTGAGACAACTGAATTGTGTCACTTGACAGCAGCACCGGGATTAACAATGACAGCTTTGGAGGCTGCAGTCCCATCAGGAAGGAATAATCCTGTGAGCTCACAAGTAGATCTTGTCCAGCCACTTTCGCATCCTCCATGCACTCGTCTTGGTCCTGGAATCTCTCTTTCACGTGCCCTGTGTCAGCTGACACACCCTGCACACCCTGTACAGTCCTTGGCGTAAAGATTAGCCATGGGCATGACTACACCTCATGCGCTACACTGGGACATTTTCAGTAGGGATTTTGAGGTGGAACACGTAGATATGATACTCA